>Ga0187860_1002684_pt1 | contig 14489 bp, 11 predicted proteins | sample June2016WEW_10_4_FD_132981 | JGI IMG/M metagenome (GOLD analysis project Ga0187860, IMG submission 132981) | Peatland microbial communities from SPRUCE experiment site at the Marcell Experimental Forest, Minnesota, USA - June2016WEW_10_40 | ecosystem: Environmental > Terrestrial > Soil >... | reverse complement strand
TTGCCTTACAGGAAATAGTGCATCGTCGAGCTGGAAGTGGTATCAATCGAAAATCGGGAAGTCTTCACCTGACAGGTGAACCATTCCAACTGCGGCGCAGTTGCGGTGCATCCATGCGAAGTGATTGATATGGCGAGACTTCTGACTGGCCGTGCACTTGAAATCACGGGTCTAAGTGCGGCTTCTAGCTTGAAACAATTTACCCTGTATCCCTTTAGGACTACATTCACCACATGAGCGAAACCGCCAACATCCGCGCCCGGATTGAACCGAGCCTGAAAGCCGAGGTTGAAAACATCCTTGCAGATTTGGGGCTGCCCCATTGCTTCAAGTGGGTCAGTCCCGTCCGCGCCAGTTCCCGTTCGGCCTCGCTGTCGCCGTCAGTAAAAACCACATGCAATTCGTGAACCGCCGTAGGCGGCAAGACCAAGGCGTAGCCTTTGCTTAGGAAAATCTCGCGAAAATCGTGGGCGAAGTCTTTGTCTCCGGCGAGATCGAAGACGATGTTAGCGTCGAGGGAGAGTTGCTTCTTTTGCGCCGCCATAGATCATCGTCATGGCCCCGTTGAAATGCTCGCGGCGCTGTTCCGGGGTGAGCTTGCTGGCCAGCTTGCGCGCTCTGGCGGCCAGACGGCTGCCGGGAGTTTCTTCCGGGTAGTCGAGCTTCTTTTGCGCGGCGCGTGGCGACTGTCTCATAACAGGCTAAATCTTCCCTTTCCCGGAGGCGTTGTCAATGGAGGAATGCGCCTGGGCACAGGGTCGAGCCTCCCGAAAATGAGTTTCATGGTTTGCAAGTCGCGGGAGCAAGTGCCCGAACGACATCAATGGTTGGACGCGCGTAAATCCAAGCCGCGCATCCCCGCATGGACACTTCTGAACAGGTCTGGTTTGCCAACTGCCACCTCGCCGTCCGCTTCATCGAAACCAAATCGACTTCGATTACGCCGCTGCCACCGCGGCCGCGAAGCTCCAAAAGCCCGGCGGCAGAAAAAAGACTGGCGGAACCCATTCCTTTCTCTTAACCTCATCTCATGGACAAGACGGTTACCTTGGATGGCCCATCGGCTTTCGTCGCGGCCTTTTTGTCTTGGGCTCGAAAGTGGCGAGTTCATTTGACCCTCTGGCCGTTCATCTCCTACCGCGGACACGCCGTTTATACTTGGGACCTACTGCCAGTATTATGTCGCCAAAAGCTCCCGGTCGAAATCCTAAAGCAATACGAAGTTGAGGTTGTGGAGCAGTTCAGAAGCCGCTTCGGGCTGACCGATTGGACAGACATCGAGGTTATGGCGTACGCAAGGCATCATGGAGCGCCGACACGGCTGCTCGACTGGTCCAGTAACCCACTGGCCGCCCTATGGTTTGCTGTATCGGACAGGCAGCAAGATTCAACACCAGGCCTCGTTTTCCAGTTGCGACTTGGAGATGAGTCCAAGGTCATTTCCTTTACAAACGGGCCTCCGAAGATCCCGGCTGGTGGGGACTGCCCGTTGTACTCTCACCAGGTCCTTGTTTTCTCGAGTCCACAGCGGGTGAAACGAACCGAGCGCCAGCGTAGCGTTTTTTCCATTGCCAGCTTCGATGGTGGCACAGCGATTCAGCCGCTGGCTCATGTTCTGGCGTCTGAGAAGCTTCAACCGTTACGCAAATTCCTGGTTCCCGCTCGGCTGAAGCCTGAACTACGGCGGCTGCTTTCCGACGTCGGCCTTGACGCGTATAGCATCTACGGTGATCCGGATTCATTAGGAGAGTCCCTGGAAGCTCGCCTTGACCTATCCGGCATAAAATTAACGATGGATCTTCCACCGGATAGCGAACAATCCGAACCGGCCACTTAGGCGTCGCACAAAGCATTGTGTGCATTTTATTCACGGTGATCTGTGTTTGAACTTGCGCAGGGTCGAGTCTCTGGAAAATCAGTTTCATGGTTTGCAAGTCGCGGGGGCAAGCGCCCAAGCAACGCCGATGGTTAGCCGCGCGTAAATCATTCTGGTGGTGACGGCATTGACCGCGGGTGCAATTCCCGCCACCTTCACGCTATGCAGAACACTGGACCGCTGAACGAATTCCTCAGGAGTCAAATGCCCGCCGCTCTGGAGATGCTGCGGCAGTTGGTCGGGATCAACAGTTTCACCGGGAACCGCGAGGGGGTGAACCGGCTGGGCCGATTCACCGCCGAGTGCTTCACCCCGCTGGGGTTCACGGCGGAGTTCGTGCCCTCGGCCAACAAGGAATGGGGCGACCATTTGGTGCTGACGCGGCGCGGGCGGTCGGGCCGGAGCATTGCCCTGGTCTCGCATCTGGATACGGTATTCCCGCCGGAGGAGGAGGCGCGCAACAACTTCCGGTGGCAGGTGGAAGGCGACCGCATCTTCGGCCCCGGCACGCACGACATCAAAGGCGGCTCAGTGATGATGTGGCTGGTGCTGACCGCGCTCCGGAACCACGCCCCCAAGGTATTCGAGGAGATCACGTGGAAGCTGATCTGGAACGCGTCCGAGGAATGCTACTCGCCGGACTTCGGCGAGGTGTGCCGCGCCCACTTCGACCGCGGCACGCTGGCGGCGCTGGTCTTCGAGTCCGAGGGGCGCGTGGGCGCGGAAAGCCGGTTGGTCGTGGCGCGCAAAGGGCGGGGCACGTGGCGGGTGACGGTCAGCGGCCGCGGCGCGCACGCGGGGGGGAAGCATGATTACGGCGCGAACGCCATCGTCCAGCTTGGCCGGACGGTGCAGCGCATCGCGGCGCTTACGGACTATGCGCGCGGCCTCACCGTCAATGTGGGCACCATAAGCGGCGGCACGGTCTTGAATCGCGTCCCGCACGAGGCGGTGGCGGATGGCGAATTCCGCACGTTCACGCCCGAGGCTTTCGCGCACGCCAAGGCCGGCCTGCTCGCGTTGGCAGGCCGAGGCGAGGTGCGCAGTGCCGCGGACGGCTACGCCTGCGAGGTTAAGGTGGAGATTCTCACTGAACTCCGCCCTTGGCCGCGGAACCCGGCCACCGACAGGCTCTACCAGCTCTGGAAGCAGGCCGGCGACGAACTCGGTTTGGCGGTCAACTGCGATGAGCGCGGCGGGCTGAGCGACGGCAACCTCATTTGGGATGCGGCGCCCACGCTCGACGGCCTCGGCCCCTGGGGCGACAACGACCATTGTTCCGAGCGCAGCGCCGATGGCGCCAAGCTGCCCGAGTTCGTGGACGCAAGCACCTTTGTCCCCAAAGCCATGCTGAACATGGCCGCCATCCAGAAGCTATGCGGCGCCTGACTATGTGTTTGGGAGGGCGAGCGTCCCCGCGAGCCGTATTTTCTGGAGATGTTTGGGCTCGCGGGGACGCTCGCCCTCCCGGGTCAGGCTTTTGCCGACTGTCCCTCCACCGCGTCCCTCGCATGACTTCCGGGAAGAAGTGGGACGCGGTGGAACGCGTCCTTACCAGCCCCGCAGCTTGCCTGAAGGGCGCGACCGTGCTACCCTGCTGCCGCGTGGAAGTGAATAATTGAACTAACAGGACACGACGAACAAACAGGACACGACTATGATTAAGACCCGCGGCTATGCCGCCCAGAACCCCACCTCACCGCTGACGCCGTTCACCTTCGAGCGGCGCGAGCCCGGCCCGCATGACGTGCAGATCGAAATCCTCTATTGCGGCATCTGCCACACCGATCTGCATCAGGCCCGCAATCATTGGGGCGGTTCGCTGTACCCGATGGTGCCGGGCCATGAGATCGTCGGCCGCGTCACCCGGGTTGGCGCGCAGGTGAAGAAATTCAAGGCCGGGGATTATGCCGGGGTGGGCTGCATGGTGGATTCCTGCCGCCGTTGCCCGGCCTGCAATGAGGGCCTGGAGCAATATTGCGAGGAAGGCCCGACCTGGACCTACAATTCCAAGGAACGCGGCAACGACCAGTTGACCTTCGGCGGCTATTCCGAGCGGGTCGTGGTCGAGGAGCGGTTTGTGGTGAAGGTCCCCGGCAGTCTCGACCTGAAGGCGGTCGCGCCGCTGTTGTGCGCCGGCATCACGACGTATTCGCCGCTGCGCCACTGGAAGGTCGGCAAGGGCCAGAAGGTGGGCGTGGTCGGCCTCGGTGGTCTCGGCCACATGGGCGTCAAATTGTCCAAGGCGCTCGGCGCCTGGGTGGTAATGATCACCACCTCGCCGGCCAAGGGCAAGGACGCGGTCCGGCTCGGCGCCGATGAGGTGCTGGTGTCGAAAGATGCGGCGGCGATGGCCAGACAGGCCAACAGCTTCCATTTCCTGCTCAACACCATTCCCAACGCGCATGACCTCAACCCATATCTGGCGCTGCTGAAACGCGATGGCACGATGGTGCTGGTCGGGGCGCTGACCGCGCTCGAACCGCCGCTCCAGGGCAGCAGTCTGATTACCGGCCGGCGTTGCCTCGCCGGGTCAGTCATCGGCGGCATGCCGGAGACGCAGGAGATGATTGATTTCTGCGCCGCGCATAAGATCGTCAGCGACGTCGAGATGGTGCCGATGCAATCCGTCAATGAGGCGTATGAGCGGTTGCTGAAGAACGATGTCCGCTACCGCTTCGTCATTGACATGGCCTCGCTGAAATAGCCGGGGCGGGGTTCATTATAGGGGTTGAACAATTTCGAAGGGGATGGCGGGCAGGGTGCCCACGGAGGAACGGCGTTGATTGGCTTGCTTCTTGTTCTTCGCCGCCGCGGCCAGGGCTTGTCCCGGGAGGATATTGACAATCAAGTTGCCTTTGAGGCCGGGCTTGGCTTTGGCGGCATCGCTGCGCAGCTCGAATTCCGCGCCCTCGCTGACGGAGGACACTTTCCCGAGGGTAATTCCCTCCGGCGGCTCGCTTAGCTCAAGTTGGAAGCGGTCCGCGAAGGCACTGGAGGGTGTGGCGACGCGAACTCGCGCCGTTCCACCCGCGGGAATTCTGACCGGCGTGGCACTGAGGATTTTCAGTGACATCCGGTTCATAAAACGTCCCGACACGGCAACGTCCAGCTCTTGGGCGGGAACGAGATGCCGATAGGCAAAGGCTTGCATCATATCCTCGGCCGGGACTGCGGGGTGGACGACCGCATGTCCCTGGATGATCGCGCGGCCTTCCAGCGAGAGAGCCAACGGTTTCTCCGTGGGGGTCGGAGGGGCCAGGAGTGTGAGCCGGACCTGGTCCTGGTTGGCCGGCACTTTGGCCCCGTTCAACTTGAATCCCGCCGGCGCGTCCTGCAAAGACAGAGTGATTTCATTGGTAAACCCGTCCCGCCGCAGGGCATACACCGTGAGGGGGACGGAGCCGCCGCCGCGGACGCTGAGGCTGGAAGGCGCGACGCGCAACGCGAAATCGGGTTGCGGCGGGCCGATGCGCAGACGGTAGGCATACTCCGGGCCGCCCTGGTGCTGCGCGTCGCCAATGTGAATATAGAAGGCGCCGTCCGCCGGCAGAGTGGCTCTGATGTAAGAATCCGCGTAGTGCGTGTCCAACCCCGCGCCCTTGTCCTCATAATCGTCATTGAAGGCGAGTTGCTTGCCGGAGGCATCGGTCAGTTTGAGCACGGAATCCAGCGGGGAGTCCAGCCGGCGGGCATAGACTTCCGCCACGATGGTATCGCCGGCCTGGCCTTGGAACCGGAACACGTCCCAGTCGCCCGGTTGGTCAATGCGCCCGTTGACGATGATCGGCAGGGTGACCGCCTGGGCGGTGGCAATCGTGTTGTTCGGTTCCCGTTCGAGGCATTCCGGCAAGGTGTCCACCTCAAACGGCACGCGGTTGGAAATGTGATCCTCCTTGCGCACCGAAACCGGATAGATGCCCGGCTCGGTATTCGTCCGCGTGAGGGTGGTCACCGGGAGATTCCAGCCTTGGAGTTCAACGGTGGTTTGGGCGCCGGCCGGGCCGCCCAGCGGGAAGATGCCGGTGACATAGGGCAGCTCGCCCAGGGTGATGCGATAGACAAAATCCTCACGGCCACGGTAGATGGAATCCCTGATCTCGACGACGTATTCGCCGTCCTTGGGGATTTCATAATGCAGGACCGGGTCGGGGTGGAACTGGTAGTGGTCGGCGTGCTCCAACTCATGGCCCTTGGCGTCGTAAAGCGCCAGGGCGGCCTGGAACCAGCCGGGCACGGCGTCGGCAAGATAGGGGATCAGTTCCCGCGCCGCGGCCACGACCACCAGTTCCATCCCCTTGTGGGCCTGAAACCGATAGCGGTCCACGCCGCCGGGCAGGGTCTGGCCGTTGACGATGGCTGGCAGCGTTATGTTCATCTCGGTGGGCGCGACGGCCTTCGGCTCGTTGTTGAATCGCAACTGCCTCAGGGTGGCCGGGTCGGCGCTAAGTTTCGGCTCCCGCTTGCTGTATTCCACCAATTGGCCGATGCAAAAACGGAGCGGATTGGACAGCCCGGTGGGCGTCGCCAATCTCAACTCCCGTTCGCTAGGCTCCGCGTCGGACGCCAGGGTGACCCGGACCGTGACGGTGTCCGCAATCGCCGGATTGGGGTTTCTTCTGGGGGCAAAAAGGACGAGCTTCTGGCGGATTTCCGCGATCATCCTCTCGTCTGCGGCCGTCCACACTGCATTTGTGCCCGACTGCGAGCCGGCTTGCCCGCCCCGCCCCCGGCCGTTGGCCGCCGCCCGTTTATCCTGCAATTCCTTAAGCTTTTCCCGCAGGTCGTTGAACTCCTTCTGCGTCAAAGGCCGGGAGTAATCGACTACTGCCGCTTGAACACCGGGGCCGGAGATATACGCATTGGTGGCGTTGTTCAAATACTGCCCGCCGACCGCAACCTGGAACACAGCGCCTTGTCGGCCACCGGCGGGATACACGTAACCAATGTGGGGGAACGACGGCTGAGCGGCCACGGGGACGGCGAAGGTGAGCAAGCCCAAGAGGGTCGCCAAGGACAAGCTCCCCGGACCGCGAGCCGTCCCGGCTCGCAGCGCACAGAAACACGCCAGTGTGCTCAGAAAGCCAGACCGTCCCGGAGCCATCGGGGCCGCTGCGAGCCGGGACGGCTCGCGGTCCGATCCTGTGAGGGAGGGGCCGTTCGTGGAGTTTGCCATCGCCGATTTGGATTGCGGAATAATACGACGCGCCGCTCTTACATGATCTCTTTCAGGCGACCGCCCGTGGGGACCTTGTCCGCAGGGGAAGGGGTGGCGGTGACCACCAGGCCCTGCGGATGCGGCAGCCTGGCGTCGGGATCAATGCCCAGCAGTTCGTACATGCTGCCGATGAGGTCGCAGGGATAGACGGGGCGTTCCTTCACCCTTTCGCCTGTGGCATCCGATGCGCCGACGACATGGCCTCCTTTGAAGCCGCCCCCGGCGACTACGGCGGAGAACACTTGGCCATGATGATTGCGTCCGCCGTTCCAAGGCGCTTCCCACTGGACTTTGGGCGTCCGGCCAAATTCGCCGCTCCACCAGACGATGGTGCTGTCCAGCAGACCGTGCTCAGACAAGTCCTGTAGCAAGGTTGCCATCCCCTTGTCCATTTCCGGCACGCGCCGGCGCATCAACTGGAAATTCTGTTTATGGGTGTCCCAACCGCCGTTGTAGTTAATGGTGACGTAAGGGACGCCGCGTTCGACCAGCCGGCGAGCCACCAGGCAGGACTGCCCGAAGGTGCTGCGTCCGTAACGGTCTCTCAGCTCGTTTTTCTCCTGCGAGAGATCAAATACCTTGCCCGCGTCGCCAAGGATTAAGTCGTAGGCCTGCTTTTCACACTGCTCGGAGGCTGCCAGTTGCGTATTGCCCGGCATGACGTGCTCGAGCGTGTCGAGCTTGTGGAGCAACTCACGCCGGTCGCGCTGCCGCTGGTCGGAGATGCCGGGCGCCACAACGCCTTCCACGGCAAACCGGCTCTGGGCGGGGTCGCCCCCCGTGGCAAAGGGTTTGTAACGCGCCCCCAGAAACCCCGCCTCGGAAAACCGCCCCTGTGGCTGGGTTAGCACAATGTAAGGAGGAATCAGCCCCCGGTATCCCGCCTGGACCCCTTTGAACAACGAGACCACCGCCCCCACGCACGGGAAGACCCCCTCCCGGCCGCCTTGCGCGCGGGCGGTTTGGACCATGTAGGAGGCCGTTTCATGGCCGTTGTTGCCATGTGTCATGCTGCGGATGATGGCATACTTGTCGGCCTGCTTGGCCAACAACGGCATCAGCTCGCAAATCCTGACCCCGTCCAGAGTTGTGGCGATCGGCTTGTTCAGCGGGCCGCAGTAATCGTTGCCTGCTTCCGGTTTCGGGTCCCAAGTATCCAGGTGGGAGGGGCCGCCCCACATCCAAATCTGGATGACCGACTTGGCTTTCGCCTTGGCGGAAGGGGCCGCGGCCAGTGCGCGCAGACACAAGTGCTGGCCCAGCAATAGCCCGGTTGCGCCGAGCAGGGTCCGTTGGACCGCCTCGCGCCGGGACATCGCCGTGCCGCTCATGCGCGCAATCTGTTTGTCGGACAAGGGTTTGAAGAATCCAGAACTGGAACCGTATGGTGTGTTCATGTTTTTACCTTACACTGTTTGTGTCTGTTTGTCTGTATTAATGCCGGTAAAGGAACTCCGCGCTGTTGATGAGAGACCAGACCAGGTCCACCGCCGCTTCACGCCGGGCCACCTTGCCTGACTGGAAATACCCTTCCACGATCTTCAACTCGTCTTCGGTCGGGAAGCGGGAAAGGATGCCGAGGTACATTCCGATGGCGATGTCGCGCGGGTCTTTCCCGGCCACCGTCAGGTTCTTGATCATCGGGCTTTGTTCGATCTTGCGCTGGGTCACGGTCGAATTCAGCAGGTGCAACCGCTGATCCGCGCTGGGGCGGTTGTTGCGCTCCGACTCCAGCCCGGTGTCGCGGGACGACCGCCCGAACATCTCGAGGAAGGAGCTGGTGATGCTGCCGTCCTCCAGCGCAATCGAGCGCTGGTTCTCCGGGATATAGGTGAACGGCTCGGGAATGGCGCTCGAATAGTTCTCCGTGCCCCCGGTGATCTTGTCGAGCGCGTCAATCAGCACCTCGGCATCCAGCCGGCGGAGGGGATAGTGCGAGAAATTGGCGTCGCCCTCGGGATTGTCGGCCTTCGGAATGGAGGAAAGCTGGTAGGTTCTTGAGGTTAGAATCAGCCGGTAGAGGTGCTTGAGGTCATAATGGCTGGCAATCAGCTCGCGTTCCAGGAAGGCCAGCAGTTCGGGATTCGAGGGCGGATTGTCGGGCCGGATGTCGTCCGGCTCGTGAATAATGCCGCGTCCCAGCAGCCAGGCCCAAACGCGGTTCGCGATGTTGCGCGTGAACCAGGGATTCTTCGGGTCAATCAGCCAATCGGCGAACACCTCGCGCGGGTCACGGTCTGGGGAAAGCTGGGCGGGAGTTCCATCCGGAAAGACGGCCGCCGCTTTTGTGACTCCGTTGGTCGCCAGGCTATTGGTTTTCCAGGGGTCGAAGAAGATGATCTCCTCCTTCCACTCCAGGGTGTGTTTGTACCCGACTTGGGCGAAGAAGGCGGCCATGCCGGCCAACTGGTCTTTCGGCCACTTGTCCGCCCGCGTTCCCATGAACGTCAACGCGACGATTTGGGCAATGCCCGGCGGTTCCCGGCTTTGCATCGCCCGGTAGAAGTTCACGGGCGGCACGCGGAAGTTGCTGCCGCTGGCCGTGAGCATCTGCCGGACGAACTGGTCGTAGGGGAGGTTCTCCTTGATGCTGGTCCGAATCCAGCGGTGATAGGCCTGGGCGGCATTGGGCCACAGGTTGATGGGGAACTCCGCCTTGATCCGCAGCAGGTCGCTCCACTTCATCGCCCAATAATCCGCAAACTCGTCCCGTTCGAGCAGGCGGTCAATCAAGGCGCGGCGCTTATTCGGCGAGCGGTCCAGGATGAACTCCTTGGCCTCATACCCGCTCGGCAGCGTGCCGATAATGTCCAGGTAAGCCCGCCGGACAAACACCCCGTCCGAGCAGATTGTGGCCGGCTTAATGTTGCACTGCTCCAGCTTCGCGAACACCAGTTCGTCGAGGCTGTTGCGGGCCGTCAAATCCACCTTGCTGTCGTATGGGTTTAGCGCCAGGGCCGGGGCCGGCGCCGCGATCCCGCGGAGGGACGCCAGAAGCAGCACCGCCACAATCGGCGTAGTTCTTGTCATATTTCTTAGACCGTCAACCATACAGCAACGCACGGGCACAACCGTGCCTGAAGCATAAGACGTTCCGGCAGGCCCGCAAGTTACGCCTAATAAACACCGTGCCGCTCGTCCCACGGCTTGTCATCACGCGCACCTGAACCCGCTTTCACCTTCGACTCGGGCGAGCCTGCGTCTCGTGGACCCGCTTGCGCGATCTCGCCGAGGCTGCCGTGTGGTTGGCCAGGACAGCACTGGCTGGGGCGGGCCAATGTATTGAAATGCTCCTCGCGAATAGGTGACAGTCAACTCGTGTGGCGTCAGGAGAGCGAATCTCCGCCCAAAAAAGTCAGGTTGGGCTTGCGTCTTGTTGGCACACCGGCTGCAATGTGCATGTGAATCGCTCTATATCACTAGATTTCGTTTCCTCAAAGCGAGGGAAGAGGTGGGTGTCGTATTTCGACCGCCTGGGCTTCGGGAATCTCTCAAGAGAGAAGGATTTGGTGGAGGTTTTCAATGAAAACCGCCCTTTCTTGGCGCGTGCAATGGAAAGCGCGGAGGACAACGGCAGCGTCGAGTGTGTTTGGTTCTCAGACACAATTATCTTCTATTCCACCGACGACTCTCGATCCTCCTTTTGGGGCGTGGCCGAGGCCTCCGAAACGTATTTTGACGAACTGCTCTATTTAGGAATACCGGTTCGAGGAGCCATGGCTTTCGGTGACTTCTACGGTGACGGGGCAAGCGGCATTTATTTGGGTAAAGCTCTGGTTGATGCTTGCGAATACGGGGAGAAATTCAACTGGCTGGGCTTTGTGCTCCATCCATCGGCGCTGCTGCGAATGCCAGAAGTGGGTCAACCCCCACCGTCTGAATTATACTATAAACGATGGGACGCTGAGTTCAAAAATCGAACGACCAACGGCATGGAACAGGAAACCGTCTGCGCCTATCTGGTCGGACCAAAGTCTATCATGCCAACAGACGGGGGCCACCCATACCTCGCCACCTTGAAAGAGATGGCCCGTGGGGCAAGTGTCGAAGACCACAGACGGAAGTACCAGAATACGATCCAGTTCATAGAGAGCTTCTCCGGCTCACAAATAACGCTCTGACGCCCAAGCCCGCGCAGAGCAATTCACAAGCAAGGCTTCACGCAACCCCAGTATCAGCAGCTCAGCCTGGCGATGGCTGTCCACGCGTCCAGCATTGTGAAGCGTGAAGGGGTCCTGGAAAGATGCCACTCAGTCTGCTTTACAGCCCCTTTCCGGTTGCCCGTCTCTCCAGCCCTCGCGCGGCTTGGCCCTGAGCGAGAACCAATAACAGAATTTGACTCATTCCTGTTATTCAGGGTAGATTGCCGGCAACGATGAAATTGATGGAGTTTCAATTATGAATGTGTCCCTGACGCCGGAGTTGGAAAAGTTTGTCGAGAAAGAAGTGGACAGCGGCCTTTATCAGACCGCCAGCGAAGTCGTCCGCGCCGGTTTGCGCCGCCTTAAGGAGGATCGCGCGCGCCCGCTCCGTTTGCCGGAATCACTTGCCGAACTGGAAATGCAATTGCTTGAGTCGGTCAAATCGTTGGACGCGGGCAAAGGCGTAAAGGGTGAAGAAGTGCTTCACCGGCTCCGCAAGCGAATGAAGGAGACGAGTGCCTAAATTCATCCTTGCGCCGTGCGTCGAGGACGAGCTTTGGGCGATCTGGACATTCATCGCTCAAGACAATCCCGCTGCCGCGACGCGCGTCATCGAAGCGGCGCGCGAAACTTTCAAAAGACTCGCCGACGCGCCGGGTCTCGGCCGGCCGCATAGATTTCGGAATCCCCAGCTTAAAGCCATCCGCTCATGGCGCGTGTCCGGCTTCGGCAACTACCTGATTTTTTATCGCCCCATTCCCGAGGGCATTCAAGTGCTCCATGTCTATCACGGCGCGCGAGACATTGAAGCGTTGCTTGGTGAAAAGTAAGCCGCGAATCACCATGTCGATGCAACCAGTGCGTATAGTCATGGCAGAGGTCAGTCCTGGCAATATGCCACCCCGTTTGCTTCACACCTCTTTTCCAGTTGCCCGTCCCTCAAGCCCCCGCGCCGCCCGGCCCTGAGCAACCGCTTTGGGATTCTGTATTCTTCCTTCTTCCTTCCGCCTTTTTCATTCGGGGGCAGCGAGGCCCTACCCTCTCGCTCTCCTGTGACTCTCCCGTGACTCCAGTGTCCGTAGGATTCCCGAAGGTGTTCCGTAGGTGTTCTGTAGGAGTTAACCCTCTTTTGCCGGCCCGCCACAGGCCCGCGGGACCGGAACAACCGCGCTGGTTCCTTCGAACCGGCCTTCTGGCTTCGGCTGCCCGAACCGCCGGCCTTTGGGCCGTCTTCGCGCCAATTCGCAATTCGCGGATAGATTGCCGCTGGCCGGCCCACAGCCCTTCTGCCCCCGGCCTCCGCCACCGACTGGCCCTTATCCTCAGCCCGCCGACTGAATGCGTCACTTTACACCATAGATAGCGCCAGCGCAACCCTCTGCCGCAAAAAATGGGGGCTTATTTAAACCACCGCGGCAGGAAGGTCGTCAGCGGCGGGAAGTAGGTAATCAACAGCACGCCCACCAGCAACACCAGCAGCATCGGGAACGTGGCGCGGGTGACCTCGGCCATCGGCTTGTTGAAACGGTAGGAGGAGAGCAACAGGTTCAAACCCACCGGCGGGCAGAGGAAGCCCAGCTCCATGTTGGCGAGGAAAATGATCCCGAGATGAATGGGGTCGAGACCAAACGCCACCCCCAGCGGCACCAGCAACGGCACGACCACGACGATGGCCGCGTAGATTTCAACCAGCCCGCCGACGAAGAGCAGCACGACGTTCAGGCCGAGCAGGAAGAGCCATTTCGACTTAACCGCCTGGGTGGCCCACTCCACCATCTGGTCGGGGAGTTGCGCGTCCACCAGGTAGTGAGTGAACCCGAGCGCGACGCCCAGAATCAACAGCACGCCGCCGACCAGCAACCCGCACTCCGTCATCACCCGCGGCAAATCTTTGATCGGGCGCAGGTCACGGTGAATCACGGTCGCGACGAGCAGCGCGTATGTGGCGGTCACCGCCGCCGCTTCCACCGTGGTCGGCACGGTGAAGAGCGAGCCGATGGCGACGACGGGGATAACCATCTCCCACTTGGCATCCCAGAGCGCGGCCCAGGCTTCGGACCAGCGGAAGGCCGGTCGGGCCGAGGCCTCTTTAGGCCCCTGGCGGATGCCCCACCACGCGGTGATGATGACGAGCAGAATTCCCGGGCCGATGCCGCCCAGGAACATTTGCTGGATCGTCAGGTCCGCGTGGGCGCTGTGGTTGGCGACGATCGCATAGAGAATCAGCGGCAGGCAGGGCGGAAATAACATGCCGAGGGAACCGGCGCCGGTCAGCAGACCAAGCGCATTGCGTTCGGAGTATCGCGCTGCCAACAGCACCGGCATGAGCACGCCGCCCAGCGCCAGAATCGTCACCCCGGACGCGCCGGTGAACGAAGTGAAGAACGCGCAGACCAGGGCCGTCACAATGGCCGGGCCGCCGCGAAATTGCCCCACCAGGGCTTGAAACACCCGCACCAGCCGTTTGGACGCCCCGCTCTCGGCCAGGAAATAGCCGGCCAGCGTAAAGATGGGAATGCTGGGCAGCATGTCGTTGGTGGTGAGGCTGTAGTGTTTGAGCGGAACCGCCTGGATCGGCAGGTCGTGCCCCCAAAACAGGATCAGCGCCGCCCCCCCCAGCGCCGTGAACACCGGCGCGCCCAGCAGGGTCGCCACTCCCAGAGCCACCAACGCCGGAATCATCCAGCGTTCCGGCGAACCCGGCGCCCATGCCGCCACGCCCGCCAACAGAGCCGCCAGCGCGAGGGTCAGGCAGCGCCCGCGCCAGTTTTCCGAGGCGTGCCAGACCAGCCGCAATGTGATCAAGCCGAAACCGAGCGGCAGAATAAGTTGGATGACCCAGACCGGTATGCCATAAACGAGGATTTTCCCAAGGGGCTTCACCGCCAAGACATATTGCAGACTGGCCAGGCAGAGAAAGAAGCAGATCGCGGCAGCGAAGCCGCCGCTGAAAACCTTCGCCGCCGCTCGCCCCTGCCCGGCCAGCAGCGTTTGGACCGGCGACAGCGCCAGCAACCGCCGGTCCCGCGCCGCAATGGCCCCGCCGAGCATCCCGACGATCAACGTCAGATGCTGCACAATGACGCTGGAACCCGAGATGCCGGTCTTGAAAACCCGGCGCAAGAGGATTTCCGTCACCGGCAGCAGCAGCATGGCCGCCAGCGCGGCCACCAGCAAAAGATTCTCGCCCTCGCGAGCCAGGCGCCACACGCCGGAGAGTGTTCCCCGATCGGGCGTGCCGGCGGGATCAGAG
>Ga0187860_1002683_pt1 | contig 14501 bp, 11 predicted proteins | sample June2016WEW_10_4_FD_132981 | JGI IMG/M metagenome (GOLD analysis project Ga0187860, IMG submission 132981) | Peatland microbial communities from SPRUCE experiment site at the Marcell Experimental Forest, Minnesota, USA - June2016WEW_10_40 | ecosystem: Environmental > Terrestrial > Soil >... | reverse complement strand
CAGAAGTATATGCGACCCAATATACTCCTTTGGGGCCACGTTTGCCCTCTCTCCCCGCGTGCGGGGAGAGAGCCGGAGAGAGGGGACCCTTTTTCGTCACCTGAAGAATTTTGTCTCACACCCTTCACGGTGCCAGCCGTCATTGCTGCCTTGACGAAGGCGCTTCGAGGGGATTATTTTCATAAAAACATCGACGCGCCATGAACTCGCTTCTGGAGGCGAGAACAAAGAGAAAGGACGCTTATGATTCATGGCAGAAAGAGCGGGAGGGAAACGGGCTTCACTTTGATCGAACTGCTCGTAGTTATTGCGGTGATCGCGATTCTGGCGGCGCTGCTTCTGCCCGTCCTCAACCGCGCCAAGGACCAGGGCTACACCGCCGTGTGCAAGAGTAACTTGCGCCAACTGGGCATCGCCCTGGCAGGCTACACCATCGATGCCAAAGCTTATCCTTATTTTTGTCTCGGTGAAGCTATTGCCGGAGGGATTGCCAACGCCCCGTATTGGGAAGAGCTGTTGCAACCCTATGCCGGTGCCGCTTGGAAAGTAAATCTGGCAAATGGCCAGGTTGACTCCAAGAGCCGACTTTTCCTGTGCCCGAGCTATGCGCGCCTGTTCAACCTCACGCCCTACGTGGCGCCAGTGTGGGACGAACAGCATGGCGTGGGCGCTTACGCCTACAACCACAGGGGGGTATGGACCCCGAATGCCCCGTTCTATCTCGGCTTGGGCGGCACAGAAATAGCCTCAGGACTTGTGCCCACACCCACACAGGGGACTGATGTCCGCAAGCCAAGCCTCATGGTTGCGATCACAGACAGTCCCATCCAACCCATGCCGAGCGGGGCTTCCTATCAGGGCCAGGTTTATGGCATGGCGGATTTTACCGAGCAGACCGGTTTCGATGATTACCAGGCCATGTCAGGGCAAATACCCATTGGCTGGGATCCAATCTGCAAACAATCCGTCACTTCGGCAATCGACCAGCGCCACCTCAACCGCTGGCAAGTCGTTTTTTGTGACGCTCACGTGCAAGCTTACAAAACAGCGGATTTGTTTAATTTCAACGACAACGACGTCTTGAGCCTCCGCAACAAAGACAATCTGCCCCATCGCGAGATGCTCCCTCCGGGCTATTGAGACTTCAATCTCGCCGTTATTACGGAGGATAATCTTCCCTCGACATAACCGTCACCATAAGAGGTGAATCCGGCGGCAGGTCGAATGGTTCATCCAAAACGATCTGCTTTCCGTTGTAATGCGCTTTCAAAGTGATCGCAGGCATGGTTTCAGGATAGTTTCAATCCTCCTGAACCGCAATAGATCTGACGCTCCTTTTTGGTTCGTCGCTGTTTTCGGTGTAACGGCAGTTGCGATCTTTTGGTCCCTTGCAGAGGTCCGTTCTACAATCCCAAGGGGATTGAATCATTCAGCCCAGGGTTGGCCCGATTCTGAGAGGGCCTACCCTGGGTCGCGGCAATTAAGACCATAAAACCCTGAAGGGGTTTAATATCAGGTGCTTATGAACTGATGAAAGGTTCTTCGCTGTTTTCGGTGGAATGGCGGTTGTTATCTTTTGGTCCCTTGCAGAGGTCCGTTCTACAATCCCAAGGGGATTGAATCATTCAGCCCAGGGTTGGCCCGATTCTGAGAGGGCCTACCCTGGGTCGCAGCAATTAAGACCATAAAACCCTGAAGGGGTTTAATATCAGGTGCTTATGAACTGATGAAACCCTTGCAGAATATTGATTTCTCCCTCGGGTAACCCTGGGTAACTCGTTCCTCGCAACCCAGGGCTGAAAGATTCCAATCCCTTTGGGATTGGCCAAATCAATGGCTACACGACAAGCAATAGCCCTATTCCACCAAAGGAACCTCCTTTTTTTATCGGCGTGAGCTTTTCCCGCTCCGCGTCCCCGTGTTGCTTGTCCCGCCATACTCTTGACGAAGGCGGATCATCCGGCTTGCTGAAAACACGAACGCCAAGCCAACTCGTCCGCCGTAGTCTCCTGTCCGCCATAACCTAATCTTGGCGGCGGCGGATGACCAAGGTGGAATTCCACCACGCTCAACCTCGACAAGTGCCTGGTCGTGTCGTCAATGCTTGTCCCACCGTAGCTCCGTCTTCGGAGCGAAGGAGGATCCCCAAAATTGCGCCGCGTCTGCCCTCGCAACACTGTGGCCAATGCCGCCACCACCAGGGAAATAAAGCCATAGACGAAACATTGCTTTTAGGGTGTCAGTTTTGGCCTTCCGCTGTCGCGGACCAGGGAGAAATCAGACGGTGCTTTTACTCGCTCTCCGCCGCCGCGAGGGGCGGCAATTTCTTTTTAGCCTCTGCCCCCTGGCTGTCCCGTTGTTTGTCCCCCAATGATGGAAGGCACATGACTCGAAATTGACAATATTATTTATCAGAAGTCCTCACACGTCATCTCGACGTTGATTCTCAATGCTTTGCAGCTTTTTGCATCTTCCTGAGTCATCATGAAATTGCCTGAAAAACACCAAACAGTATCAGATTCCAGTATCAGATTTGCCCAACAGTGACTCAAATCTCCTGCCTTGACTTGCCCCACGAATTGCGGTGTTCGTGATCTCTTCAAGGCGAACTGATGCGGTAGAAACGGCCCGGATAATTGCTCCATTCGGGGTCGCTGAAATAATAGGTGCCGTTGGTCGCAACGATGGTGTTGGTTTGCAGCGGTTGCCAGACCGGGGCGGCAAGATTGGTGGCGGCCTCCACAATGACGGTCGCGTTGCTTGCCCACGACACCCTGAAGCCGAAACCGTTGGATTGCACGCCGAATTGTGCGCCGCTTGTGGTCAGGATCGCCGGGTTCGGCAGCGTCCAGAGTGCCGTAGGGAGGCCGTCGAAAGTTGCGGCCCAACCTGCCGTTCCAGGCAGATAATAGGCGGTTGCATTAGTGTCACACTCAAACGCGTCTGAATTAGCGGCAGGAGCATTCCCTGAGAACTTCACCCCGTTGAGGCCGGAACAGGACCAGAACGAAGAGTCTCCAATATTTGTAACGCTGTCGCCAATCGTAACGTCAGCCAACCCGCTGCAATATGCGAACGCGTAATCTCCAATGCTGGCAACGCTGTTGGGGATCGTATAGGAAGTTGCGCCATTGCCCGCCGGGAATTGGATCAGCGCGGTCCGGCCTCGGTTAAACAAAACCCCGTCAATGCTGATATACTCAAGGTTGTTGGTAGCCACATTGATGGTCGTCAGGCTGACACAAGCAGCGAAGGGGCCCGCCTCGATACTGGCAACGTTGCTAGGAATCGTGACGACAGTCAGGCTGGCGCAGCCATAGAACGCGCCATTTCCGATGTTCGTGACGCCTTCGTCAATCGTGACGCTTGCTAGGTTCAAGCAGAATGCCAACGCCCCTACTCCGATGCTGGTAACGGCGCTGGGAATCGTGTAGGAGGTTGCACTGTTGCCTGGCGGGAATTGGACCAGCATAGTCTGTCCCTGGTTGAATAAGACTCCCGCAACGCTGGTATAGTCTGGATTATTGGAAGCCACGTTGATGATTGCCAGGCTGAAGCAGGCAGCAAACGGGGCCGACCCGATACTGGTAACGCTGTTGGGAATGGTGACGCCAGTTAGGCCGGCGCAGTCATGGAACGCGCCATCTCCGATGCTGATGACGCTATTCGGTATGATGACGTTGGTCAGGCTGCAGTATGCAAACGCATCCTTTCCAATGGCGGTAACGGAGTTAGGAATCGTGACGCTGCTCAGGCTGGCACAGTCATAGAAGGCGTCATCTCCGATGCTGGTGACGCTGCTGGGCATGGTGACACCGGTTAGGCTGACGCAGTCACTAAAAAGCCCGGTTTGGATGTTTGTCGTCCCATTTGCTATCACGACATTTGTGAGGTCGCCGCATTCAACGAACACGCTTCCGAAGGAGAACCCGCTTCCCGGAAGAGTAACGCTAGTTAGGCTGCTGCACCCATAAAACGCGCTTGCTCCAATGCTCATGACGCCGTTAGAGATGGTAACGTTCGTCAGGCCGGTGCAGTCAAAGAACGCCTCCGCGAAAATGTTCGTGACGCCGCCGGGGATGGCATAGGAACTTGCGCCATTGCCTGCTGGGAATTGGATGAGCACGGTCTGGTCCTCGTTGAATAAGACACCGCCAACGCTAGTATAGTCGGGATTATTGGAAGCCACGTTGATGGCTCTCAGCCCGGAACAGCCAGCGAACGCTCCCTCCGCGATGCTGGTGACGCTGCCGGGGATCGTGACGCTGGTCAGCCTGGTGCAGCCAATGAACGCGTCGGCTCCCATGTTAGTAACGCTGTTGCCAATCGTAACGGTAGTCAGGGACATGCAGTCAATGAACGCGCCGTCTCCGATGCTGGTGAGACTGTTGGGAAGAGTGATGTTGTAGAGATAAATACAGCTTCCGAACGCGTTCTCTCCGATGCGGGTGACGCTGTTGCCAATCGTGACGATGATTAAGCCGAAGCAGTATTCGAACGCGCTGTTATCGATGTTCGTAACGCTATCGGAGATGGTGACCTCCTCCAAGTTGTCACAGTAGCCGAACGCGTTCTCTCCGATGCGGGTGACGCTGTCGGGGACCGTGTAGGAAAACGAGCGATTCCCTGGCGGGTATTGGATGAGCGTGCTCAGATCCTGATTGAACAAGATGCCGGCAACGCTCGCGTAATCGTGGTTGTTGGCTTCTACGTTGATGACTCTCAGGCCAGAGCACTCAGTGAACGCGAACTCTCCGATATTTGTGACGCTGCCGCCTATTGTGATGTTGGTCAGCCCGCACGATTCGAACGAAAACTCTCCGATGCTGGTGACGCTGTTCGGAATGGTGACGCTTGTGACGCTTGTGGCATAAAAGAACGCCATGTCTCCGACGGTGGTGACAAAGTTGGAAATAGTGACTGCGCCGCCCGGGCCGGTATACTCCGTGAGGGTGATCGTGTTACCGTTGGTTGAATAAACGAATTGGGCCTGAGCAGGCGAGCCAGCCAGGAGCATGCAGACTAGAAGGATGGGCCATGTTCTTTTCATAATGAATAGGGTCCTTGTTTTTATCTTATGCACGCCGAATTGTTTGGCATTCATACAGCACACCTTTCGATTGTGTTCGGCCGTTCCTTGGCAGTTTCGAGTTGGTTCATTGGCCATTTGAAAGCGTGAAGCACCTATGTTTCAGCCTCTGTTAACAAATAGCATCGCGGATACCAATCGCCAACAAAAGCAGACTAATTGACTCGCGGGTCCGAAAAGTGAACGACTTTTCGAGTGAAAACTCGCTGTTGGCATGGGTCCTAGAATTCCGAGTCGAGACTGGTGGGAGGCAAGGAAATGCGCCGATTGTGCGTGAGAATTGACAATCTGAGCCAAAATTCGCGCATATCCATCACCCTCAAGAATTTGCAAGAGTCCATGCAATACAATCTCAGAAATCTCCCGCACCGCCACAAATAAGGCAGTTCCCAGGCGACTAGCGTTCCGAGGCTCACAATCGGCCCGCATTCACACCGTACGACTGCGTAACACGTTACCGAACAGCATGTTACATTGGAATCATAATTGAGCAGAGTTCATCTTCAAGCAACCCCGCGGGGTCACTGCAGGCCGCGCTTCGCGCGTCCTGCAGTGACCCCGGCGGGGGCCCGTTCCTCATTTCACACCGCGTCCAGACATGCGAGCTGGCCGTGCCAGCGCCGACGGCTCTCGCTCCGTAGCGTTTTCGGGAAAAACCTTCCCATCTATCCGCCCAGGATTGCCCCAGGCATTGGCTGCTTCCCATTCCTGCCGTTTCCATCAGTGTCTCAAGTGCCGTATCTGAACTCAACGACCCGCCTGCCGCCTATCATACCACAAAACGAATTCCCCGTCCTTTGAAGCATGTCGATTTTCAGCAGTTTGCGGATTTTGCGCGGAAGATTCGATTCCCTTCACCCGCTCCATCATTTCCCGCACTTCGCGCTCAAGCCCGTCAAAACCTGCTTTCCATCAACTCCTTCCCGCTTCCCCATATCCGTGTCAATCCGGTTGATCCGTGGTTGAAATAAATCTTCAGAATTCTGCGTTTTTTCCCCCAGTCGGTTTTTTGCGTAGGTGGAAATGTGATCAACTCCTGCGCGTGAGGACAACTATGCTTGCCCGCCGTCTTGTCCGCCAACTCGTCCGCTTTGGCGACGGCGGAAGCCTTGGTGAAGGCGGGTCCATCGCCCGGCGCCCTTCGCCGGGCCGCAACTGCCGCCGCGCTCGCCGCGCCACGGCAGGCCCCGTTGTCATCGCAATCCTCACCCCGCGTTCCCAAGAGCCTCCCATGGACTTTAACGCAAAGCGGCAAAGGCCCAAAGACGCCAAGGCAATTACGATTGCCCAATATCCTTGTGCCAACGACAGAACTTGCGCATGTTGGACACAGCTTTTCCTTCTCCGTTCCCTTAGCGTGCTCCTGTTCAAAGTCTCTGGTTGTGGCTTCTCACCTTGCGCCTTTGCTCCTTGGCGCCTTGGCGTTTTCACCTTCGCCTCGAAGTTTCCAGGGCCAAAATGTCTCTACCGCGTGCCGTTTCAACTCTTGCCTGAGCGCCATTGTGACCCACTGCGAATCCAAAAAATCCTCAAAAACCCCAATGATTACTGCTGTTTGCGACCGATTGCCACCAGTTGCCGCCCATCTCGCAAAAACTCTCCTCCCGCCAACTTGTCGCGCCAACGCCTTGGCGGCGGCGCAAGCCTCCAGGCGGTGTTGCCATCCAATCTCAGCCAACCCGCCCTTTTTTCGTCCCTTTCGTCCTTTCCACAACGACGGGCGCTTCCGCCAAATAGAGTCGGAAAAAATGAATCGACAAATACACCGCCCGCTTCCTTCCATTTCTGGCCACTGCCTGCCTATGCTCCTGTCTATCAACCTGTTGTGCTCTCCGCCGAAGTTCAATCCACCGCCATCGCCGCCAGGGCATCTTTTCAACTTTTTCCCTCTATTTTCACCTCTTTCAACTCTATTTCCCCCCTCCACCGACTGGACCAAAACACCCAACCTATTGCGCCAAAACTACTTGCAACACAATCGAACGGCGCCGCCATTAGCAAAACTTCTCAACTATTAACACTATTTTTTATTCTTCCACTTTTTTATGAACGACAAGCCTCCTTTTGACAACTCATCGGCGGGTTTGCCCGGACCGGCTTGGCTCGTCGGCGAATTACTGGCTTTGGAAATGGGCGACCGCGCCTCCACAGGGGGCCAGCGACAAGTCAAGCGTGTCCCCGGCAGTCACCAAGCGGTCTTCCGTTTGCAGGTGTTCGGCGTTGACATCGCTGTCGGGGGCGTCTGTCCAGAGGCGCATTTTCCACTGGCCCGGACCGAGGAAACCGAGAGAGACGGGAATGTGGCGGGCCTGGCGGGCGGTCATCGCGCCCAGAAACCAGTCGTCGCCCGACCGGCGGGCCATGACCAGATGCTGTCCCACTTCGCCGTCCAGGACGCGGGTTTCATCCCAGACTGTGGGGACGATTTTCAGGAAGTCGGCCCCCGGCTGGCCGCGATAGTGATCGGGATGATCGCAGACGCAGCAAAGCGGGCTGTCAAAAAGAACAAAGAGCGCCAGTTCCGAGCAGCGCGTCCCCTGGACTTCCGCCGCCTTGGAGTCGGCCTTGAAATCGGCCGGCTGGCGGTTGAGAAAGCCGCCGGGGGTGAAGTCGGCCGGGCCGGCCAGGAAGCGCGTGAAGGGGAGGGTCAATTTGTGCTCCGGCGTCACGCGTGCGCTCCATTTGTTGTATTCGTTGCCAAGCACGCCCTCGCGGGTGATCTGGTTGGGGAAGGTCCGGTTCAGGCCGGTGCCCTTGAAGGCGCCGTGAAAGTCAACCATAAGATGATGCTCCGCCGCCGCGCGGGTGAGCTTTTCGTACCAATTGACCATGAATTGATCGTCGCTGTCCATGAAATCAATTTTAACGCCGGCGATGCCCCAGCTTTCGTAAAGCGCAAAGGCCTTTTTGTAGGCCTCATCGCGGTTGGCGTCGCTCCAGTAGAGCCAGAGCCAGAGGCGGACGTGGTTTTGGGCGGCAAAGTTGCGGACCTCGTCCATATCGACGGCTGGATTGACGCGGGTGATGTCGGCGCCGGGGGTGTTGGGCTTGCCATACCAGTACCAGTCAATCAACTGGTAGGGCCATCCCATGTCGGCGGCCAGTTGGATGTATTGTTTGATGGTGGCGGTGTCCATCTGGGTGTCGCCGGACCACCAATGGTCCCAGGCCATCTTGCCGGGCTGCACCCAGGAAGTGTCGGCCAGTTCGCATGGCGTGGCCAGGTTGAGCACCAGATCGCTTTCGATCAACCGCCCCGGCTGCCGCCCGACCATCAGGACGCGCCAGGGGGAATTATGCGGGGCGGCGGCTTTGACCAAACCGCCGCCTTCCCGCCGCGGAGCCAGCGTGGCGTTGAGAGTGACGCCGGCACTGCCCGGTTGGGCGCGAGTGAGCCACATCCCGGACCAGTCCAGCAAATCGGACTCCGTCACCGCGAGCCAGGCCGCCGGAGTTTGGACCAGGAGAGGCACGCCAATGACATTGGTGGTGATGCCGGAGAGATTCCGCTCCTTGAATTCCCATTCCTGCGGCCCTTTGAACCTCTTGCCGGGATCATGCTCCCCGGCCCAGCAGCGATAATCGCCGGCGAAGGCGAATTCCGTCAACTCGCGCTCCAGAGTGAAGGTGGCCAACGCCGGTTGGGAAGGCAGGAAATAACGGAAGGCGACGCCGTCGTCATAAGCGCGAAAAACCAGCTCGAAATCCGGGCCGGATTTCTCGCGCAAGAGCAGGCGCAACTCATTGTAATGGTCCCGCACCTGGCGGCGTTTGCCGAAGCGGTTTTCCCAAACAGTATCGTGCGATCCGCGGACGGCCGCGACCAATTCGGTCTGAGTTCCGAGCGACTGCCCCGGCGGGTCGGAGAAGCGCAGGCCCAAACGGGACTGGTCCAACACCGCGCGGCCATCGACGTCCACCGAGTAGGCCAGCGCGCCGTCAGCGACGATGCGGGCCGTGATGGAACCATCGGGCGAGCGAACCGTCAGGACACCCGCCTGGCCCGGGCTGCGGCAACCGCAAAAGAGGGCCAGCGCCAGGGCCGGCAGGAGCGACGCGGCCGCACCGCGCCAGGAAGCCTGTTGAATCTGGATTTTCATCGAGTTAATGGCCGTGACGATAGCCTCTCCAAGGGCGATACTCAACATCCGATTGCGGATGGTTCTCATTCCAAGCTTGAAGTGGCGGCTGCCTTTGTGCTAATTGCGCGGCGACATGAGGAAAAAGGCAGCCGCGATTATCCCGCTTTTGTTTTGTTTGACAGCAGCCGCGCCCGGGGCGCTCAACAAGCTGGAGCGGATCATAATCTCCGGGAGCGACTACGTGCGGCTGGGGGAGTGGGGCGAGAGTTGCGGGCTGACAATGACATGGAACAAGAAGGAGGAGGCAATCACCCTCAGCGGCGCGCCCGGCCGCCTGGAGTTTGGAGTCGATTCGCGCAAGGCGGATATCGAAGGGGTGGCGGTCTGGCTTTGCCTGCCGGTGGTCAATCGCAGCGGCGTGGCGTTCATCGGACTGGCCGACTTGCAAAAGACTGTCGAGCCGATTCTGTTTCCGCGCCCGTCGGCCGCGACTGTCAAGACGATATGCCTGGACCCGGGGCACGGAGGCAAGGACACGGGCAAGGTGGAGGGGCGCCACTTCGAGAAGAAATACACCCTGTTGCTGGCGCGGGAGGTGGAGGATCTGCTGAAGGACGCGGGATTAAAAGTAGTATTGACACGTACCGGCGACCAGACGGTGGATCTGGCGGACCGGCCGCTCAAGGCCGCGCAGCGCGGCGCGGACTTGTTTGTGAGCCTGCATTTCAACGCCGCGGAGAGCAACGTGCGCGGCGCGGAGGTGTATTGCCTGACGCCGGCGGGGATGAACTCGAGCGACGTGGGGGGCGGCAAATCAGGGCAACCCGCCGACCCCGGCAACGGCCAGGACGAGCGCAACGTGCTCCTGGCTTACGAACTGCAAAAGACGATCACCGGGAGCCTGCCTTTGCAGGACCGGGGCATGAAGCGGTCGCGCTTCGAGGTGTTGCGGGAGGCCCGCGTGCCGGCGGTCTTGATCGAGGGCGGGTTCATGAGCGACCCCGTGGACGCGCGGAATATCTACGACGGCGCGTTTCGACACCGGATGGCGTGCGCGGTGGTGGATGGCATCCTCGCGTATAAACGAGCAATAGAGCGGCCCTGACAGGGTCAGGTTTGCGCCTTGCTGGTTTTGGCGGAGGAACCCCCGCCCTTTTTGCCGCCGGCCATCAGGATGGTGCCGGAGAGAAAACCGACGCCAAAGAAGGCGAAGTACATCAGCGCAGCCGGCTGCGACTGATCGCGCGGGAGGATCGGTCTCATGGAGAGGGTGACGATTTGGTGGTTGTTCAGACCCATGATCACCAGCAATGCCAGCAGTGCGATGATGAACAAAGTCTTGAAAATCAATTTGATGTTCATGCCATTTTTTGCCGACAATACCCTTCAGAACACAAATGTCAATCACCACCAAAACCGGAGACAAGGGGAGCACCGGACTGATGTACAACCGCCGCGTGTCCAAGTGCCACCCGCGCGTGGAAGCCTGCGGCGCGGTCGATGAACTCAACGCCGCCATCGGCCTGGCGCGCGCCGCCGGGCCGGACCGCCGGCTCGCGGAGCAGTTGCTGGGGATTCAAAAAGACCTGATTACGCTGATGGGGGAGATGGCGACGCAAGCCCGGGATTTGCCCCGCTACGTCAAGGACGGCTACGCCTTGGTGACGCCGCAGTTGACGGCCAAACTGGACGCCATCGTGCGCGAGATTGAAGCCGGGAACATCAGCTTCAAGGGCTGGGCGGCGCCGGGCGCGAACCCGGTTTCGGCGGCGCTGGACGTGGCGCGGGCGACGTGCCGCCGCGCCGAGCGGCGGGCGTGCGCCTTGCGCGAGAGCGGGGAAATTGAAAACGTGGAAATTATTATTTACATGAACCGGCTCTCCGACGCGCTGTGGCTGATGGCGCGCCGCGCCGGGCAAACGGCCCCCGGCTCACAGTAGCAGCATGGCGTCACCGTAGCTGAAAAAACGGTAGCGATTGGCGATGGCTTCCCCGTAGGCGCGCAGAATCCGTTCGCGCCCGCCCGTCTGGTCCGGCGCGGCAAAGGCCGCGGCCAGCATCAGGAGCGTGGAGCGCGGGAGGTGAAAATTGGTCACCAAGCAGTCAACCATATTAAAATGAAACGGCGGATAAATGAAGAGCGCGGTGCGCCCGGCTCCGGCCCCGCGGGCGCTTTCCAAGGCCCGCAACGTGGTCGTGCCCGCCGCCACAATGCGCCCCCCGCGCTCTTTGGCCGTGGCGATAGTCCGGGCCGTTTCGGGGCTGATCAGGAAGCGCTCCTGGTGCATGAGGTGATCGGCCAGGCGGCGGGCCTTGACCGGCGCAAATGTTCCCAAGCCGACGTGCAAGGTGAGGCAGCAGACGCTGACGCCGCGGGCCTGGATTTTTTGGAGCAATTCAGCGGTGAAGTGAAGTCCGGCAGTGGGAGCGGCCACCGAACCGGGGGCTTGGGCGTAGATTGTCTGGTAGCGTTCGCGGTCCGTTGGCTGCTCTTCGATCCGCTGGATGTAAGGCGGCAAGGGAACCTCCCCCAACTCATCCAAGGCCGTCAGAATGTCGCCAGATCCTGAGAAATGGAGGCGTCGATGGCCCTCGGAATTGACTTCCTGCACGGTGGCCTCAAAGGGCGAGGCGCATTGGGTCTTATGGAGAATCTGAATGATTGTTCCCGGCCGGGCGCGTTTCGCGGGGCGCATCATCACCCACCAGTCGTTCTTTGTAATTTCCTCCAGCAGAAGGATTTCGAATGCGCCGCCCGTGCGCGTGTTCTTCCCCCGCAGTCGTGCTGGAATGACCTTTGAATCGTTGAGCACGAGAACATCGCCGGGGCGAAGGAATTCCGGGAGGTCACAGAAACGGCGATGGGAGATTTGGTCAGTGGCGCGGTTCAGAACCAGGAGACGGGAATGGTCGCGGTGTGTTGCAGGCGACTGCGCGATAAGCTCCTGTGGGAGCGAGAAATCGAAGTCAGAGGTGAGCAAGGAAAGAGACGGGGAGGGTTGTGAATAAGCTGTGGATAAGTCTTAGTAATTTTCCCGTTGACGGCGGTGGCAGATTATGTCATAAATTGGGTCGAAGTGGGGAAAAATGGAGACGTGAAGAGAAGCGACGAAAGAAATGCCCGAACAAGCAGCCAACGATCGTACGTTCAGCTCGGTTTATCGTCACAGTGTGGACGAAAAGCGGCGGGTTCCGATCCCGTTTCGGTGGCGGCCGGAAGAATCGATCGAGTTTACGATCATCGTTTGGGCGCAGCACAAGGCTGGAAAGTGCTTGCGAGTAATGGCGCCGGCGCAATGGGCCAAACTGAGAGCGGACATTGAAGCAATGAGCAGCCCGGAACAGAGACAGCTTATTAAGCGGTCCATCGGCAGCCTGTCGATCCAGGCCAAATTGGACGCATCGGGGCGGATAAGCATTCCCGAGAACATGGCGGCAGCGGCGGATATCACCAACCAAGCCGTGCTGGTGGGGTTGCTGGATCAGTTCGAGATATGGAGTCCCGACCGGTACGCGACGGTTGAGGCGATGGACGCGGCCGAGGCGCCGCGTGTATGGCAATTGATCGGATAACATATATATGAACCTGTTGAGTTTACTGACAAAAGGGCGAGCCTTCAAGGGATTAAATGACACGAAGGCCGCTTACAAACTGCCAAGCGGGAGCGTGCTGCCCAATTTTGGCGGTCGCAGAGATTTTTCCACAATGCCCAACCCGGGGCGGGAGGGTTCACAACCGGTGCTTTTCGAGCACCCGCCACGCCCGGAGGAATCGCCGGCTGCCGCAAAGGCCGATGACATGGCGCCAATGCCTGCCAGCGTCGTGGCGAGTGCGCCCGCGCCAAGCATCTGGAAGCGATCCGCAGGCGGGTGCTGGAAGGTCTTGCGGCGCTGGACGGGGATGGGCAATGGGTTTTCCGCTCACGGGCCGACGGTGCAGACCGAACTGGCGTTGGAGAAGGTGAGGGTGGTGCGAAATGATTTAAGTGAAGACGACGTGGAGGTGGTGACCGTGGAAAAGAAGAGCGAAAATGGAGCGGCGCAGAAGAGGGACCTTGAGTGTGACAAAATGACGACGAACCGATGAACAGTGCCAGGCTTCATTCACAAAACAGTGATGGAAGCGGAAGTGGTGGAAGCGCTTCGTCCGACGCCGGACAGCTTGATTGCCGACGGAACGGTGGGAGCGGGGGGCCACGCGGCGGCGATTCTGCGGGCGAGCGGGCCGACGGGCAGATTGGTGGCGTGCGACCGGGACGAAATGGCAGTGGAAGCGGCGCGGGCGCGGTTGTCGGAGTTCGCGGGCCGTTTTGAGATTCGGGAGGGGAATTACGCCGAGTTGGCGGAATGGATCAGGCCGGAAAGTTGCGATGGAGTGTTGTTGGACCTTGGGGTCAGTTCGCCGCAATTGGACGTGGCGGAGCGGGGGTTTAGTTTTCAGCAGGACGGGCCGTTGGACATGCGGATGGACAGGCGGCAGGAACGGACGGCGGCCAAACTGGTGAACGAAGCCGGGGCCGATGAACTGGCGGAGATTTTTTGGCGGTACGGGGGCGAGGAACAGGCGCGGCGGGTGGCGCGCGCGATCGTGCGCGAGCGGGAAAAGCGCCCCTTTGAGCGCACGCGGCAGTTGGCCGAGCTGATGGAAAGGACGGCGCCGCGGGGCGGTAGAAAGGCGCATCCGGCCACGAAGGTTTTTCTGGCGTTGCGCATGGCGGTGAACGACGAGACAGGCTCATTGAAACGCGGGTTGGAAGCGGCATTGAAGATTTTAAGACCCGGCGGGCGGCTTTTAGTGATTTCCTTCCACTCGGCGGAGGACCGCGTGGTGAAGGAATTCGGCCGCCGTCTGTCGAGGGATTATGAAGCGGCCGTGCCGGTGGATGTGCCCGAATTGCGGCGTCCGCGTCCGCCGCAATTGCGATGGGTCTGGCGCGACGCCATCCGGCCTGGCGCGGAGGAATTGCGGGACAATCCGCGCGCCCGGAGCGCGCGGTGCCGGGTGATGGAGAAGTTGAAGATATAGAGCGGAAGAAGAGTGGAAAAATTGCCATGGCTCGAAATAAAAGAAATGGCTCGGATCTTCGTGTGGGCCCGGCCCTGACGGCGGGGTTGTTGTGTGCTTTGTTTGTCGGCCTGGGTGTGGGCTACGTCGGCTACAAGAACCAGCTCGACGTTCTGGGCCGGCAGATCAAGGAGAGAGAGACGCGGCTGGCGGATTTGCAGCGCGAAAACAAAATGCGGCGCGATCAACTAGGGACCTTGTGCTCGCCGGTGGCATTGGACGCGCGTGTGAAGAAATTGAATTTGGGCTTGGGACCGCCGGCGCT
>Ga0187860_1002680_pt1 | contig 14505 bp, 20 predicted proteins | sample June2016WEW_10_4_FD_132981 | JGI IMG/M metagenome (GOLD analysis project Ga0187860, IMG submission 132981) | Peatland microbial communities from SPRUCE experiment site at the Marcell Experimental Forest, Minnesota, USA - June2016WEW_10_40 | ecosystem: Environmental > Terrestrial > Soil >... | reverse complement strand
GTTGATGATCCATTTGACGGGAATCCCTCTGCTCAGGACGAAATGGTTTGGCGAATAGCCGGAGGTGATCACGTCCATCTCTATGATTTGAAACGCCCGGTGAGGCCGCGGCGCGAGCTGCGCTAGCGTCGTCGGCGCACGCTGGGCTTGTAGTTCCGACGCGGTTAGCGACTGCTCTTGCCGCACAAGCGCGACCGGGGGTGATTGCGCTTCGAACGAGGGCCGCGGCAAGGGCGTAACCATTCTCGACACCGAGCCGACGATGGAATGAAGATCATAGCCCGAGCCCGTCAGGATCAAGCCGCGATTGATCATCACGGCGCCGAGGACGACAACGATCACGCCGGACGCTCTCAGCAATCTATGGGTCAACGCGCCGGAGATAAACGTCGCCAGGACGCCGAAACTCAATAAGACCGGCAGTGTTCCGACGCTGAAGGCGAACAGCATCTTCGCCCCCTCGAGGGCGCTGCCCGTGCCCGCGGCCATGACATACATCGCTTGAAGCGGACCGCAAGCGAGCATCAACCCGTTCAACAGGCCGATGACGAAGGGGCGATGCCGCGAACGGGATTGTTTTTCATAGATGAAAGTCTGGAGCGGGACAGGAAGCCCGAGTCGAAAGCGACGCAAGGGCGCGAACAGGCCCAACATGTTTAAGCCAAAGACGATAAGGAAGCCGCCAGCCAACATGCCCGCGACGCCGCGCAACAAGGGCGTGAAGGCCACGAATGCGCCGAGCAGCCCGAACGTCGCTCCAATCACGGTGTATGAAAGCGTTTTCCCAACGCCATAGAGCAGATGCGACAAATAAGACGGTCGCCCGGCGCCTGCGTCGTCCGCCGTGTAGCTGAGAACGAAACCGCCGCACATGCCAACGCAATGAAAACCCGTCAGCAGACCGAGCAGGAAAATCAGGCCCAGGCTCATATGTTGGCTGATGTCGGGCTCGCCGCCTTGGCTAATCCACTCCGTGTCGAAAAAAATGATAAGCAGGATACCGGCGACGCCAAGGATCAATCCGGCGAGTTTCGCCACCGCGCTGCGTCGCCGCTTGGGATCGTCGAGTTCATAGGTGCGATAGCCCGCCTGCTCGATCGTCGCGCGAATCTTATCGAGGCTCGTCGCGGCCGGATCGAACGCGACCGCGACCGTTTCCGTGGGGTAATTGGCCTTGACCGTCCGTATCCCGGGAAGCTTGCGCACGGAAGTTTCGATGATGTGCTCGCAGCCATGACAATGCATGCCATGGGCGTGGACAGTGACGCCAGACTCACTCATCGCTCCACCGTCTCGCCGTGCGTGAAATTTTTGTTGCTGTGAGGGGGCGGATTCCAAACGCACAATGCGGGGTCAACGCTAAAAGCTGATCCCGCGGGACGCTTTGGCCTTTGCCCGATTGCAACCACAGTCGATGTCTCTTATTCATTGCGACGACTCCGACGTTCCAAACATTTATCCCTGTCGCCGGAGCGCCATAACCGCTAGTTAGCTGCAAGCGCCAATCACAGCCCGTCGCGCCAAATCGGCTAACAGAAGTCGATGGCTCGACGTGAAGTCTTGTTGGTCAGCGGAACTGGCGATCGCCGTCTCGGCTAGCGCCATGGTCGCTTGGAGAGGTCCTTCGTTTCGCAGCGTTTCCAACAGGAGATAGGCGCCCGAGCCGATCTCCAGAAACTTCACCTGATCGTCCCGATCTCGGTATACGAGCAAAAAAGTTGGCTCCGCCGGCGGACAGTTGGGTTGATGGTCCGGGCCGATACGATGCACGGGAAACCGGTAGGCTAGCGGCCACGCAAGCTCCGATAAGTAAAGTGTTTGAGATAGCGGATCTTCCAATAACAACGGATTCTCCGCGGGGAGTTCGGCGTCGGAAATCAGAAGGGCGAGCTCGACCCATTCGTAATGCGCCAGCTCGAGCAGGAACGGCGGATCATTGTCAGTCTGGCCGCGTTCATTCTGCAAATATGCTAAAAACTCCTCGCTGATTTCAAACAAGTAGGGCGTCTTGCTGTGATGGCGGCGCAAAAAATCCTTGATTAGCGCTGGCCACGCCTCGTCGCCCAGGGTGGCTTTAACAACCGGAAATCCAGAAGCAAGGAACGATTCAAGGTTGTTGAAAACCAACTGCCGATAAATCTGCATTCGCCGCGCCGGCACGCCTTGTGGTCCTGGTTCATTCTCAGGATCACGGATGGATGCCGCGAATGCGTGCTGCAAGCGTTGGAACGATCGGACTTCCTCAGCCATCTCGGAAAGCTCCCGAGGAAATATGTTTGGCCTGAAGCGCGTGTATCGCGTCAACTTCCATCAACAAGTCGGCCAGCGGGGGGATGTTGAAGTCGCGCTCGATCAGCGTCGGCAGGACCCCATAGCGCTCATAGCAGCGATCCAGCAGCGACCAGACAGGCGAAATGACCGGAGTTCCATGCGTGTCGATCAACAGTTCGGGGCTTTCATGGTGGTGGCCGGCGACGTGGAGATAGGCGATCCGATTTGCAGGAAGCGCCGCAAGGAACTTGTCCGCCGGGTAACCGTGATTGATGCTGTTGACGTAAAGGTTGTTGACGTCGAGCAATAAGTCACAATCCGCGGCTTCGAGCACGGTTGTGAGGAACTCGGCCTCGGTTATTTCTTGCTCGAGCGTGGCGTAGTAGGAAACATTTTCAATCGCGATGCGCCGCTCGAGCACATCCTGCACCTGACGAATGCGCTCGGCGGTATAGGCGGCCGCCTCCAAGGTGAATGGAAGCGGCAAGAGATCGTAAAGATGCCCAGCGTCGCTGCAATAGCTAAGATGCTCGCTATACAAGAGCATCCCGTGGTCATCGAGGAACTGCTTCAGAGCGCGAAGAAAATCGAAGTCGAGCGGCATTGGCCCGCCCAGCGACAAGGTTAGGCCGTGCGCGACGAACGGCGCTCGCTCGGTCAGCGATCGAAGACTCTTGCCGAGGCTGCCTCCGACTCTCATCCAATTCTCGGGCGCGACCTCGAAAAAATCTATGCGATCCGGACTCGACGCCACTACGGCGTCGAGGAAGGTCCGGCGCAAGCCAAGGCCTGCGCCGCTAACGAGGCAAGTGCTCCGGGATCCTGATGTGCGGCGCATCGTTTTCTAGAACATCGTCTGAACAGCGCCGGTAAGCTGCCAGCTGTTTTTCATCTGCAGGCCGTTGAGGTTTTGATAGAGGGGCACGCCTCCTTCCAGACCGATGTTGAAGGAGTTATATCTGTAGTATGCGCCAACGAATGCGTTGATTATCTGGCCGCCGTAATTATGCGGGTCGGCGTCTGGCATAGGCGATTCACTATAAATACTGCCAAAGCAATTCGTATTCAGACAAGAGATTTGGGGGTCTTGGCCTCGAATTCTGCCCGTGTCGGTGAATGTCATGCGGTACCAGGCGACAACCGGGAAAAGCTGCGTGAAATCCTTGAAATCATCCTTGAAATCATGCTGGACCCAGGCGGACAGCTTGGCGCTGTCGCCAAAGGCCCAGCCGTTGCTCGTGTTCGTGTGAATGATGCCCGAGACTGTCGCCCCCAAGTTCCAGCGCACATCATCACTTATCCAATTATAGGTCAAAGCCGGTTTTAAATCCACGGTGCCAGACCCCAATTGCATGTCATAGGGAGCGCGGAAGGTATATCCCATCATCGTAATAGTCTGCATGGTGCTGCCGGTCGGGAGGCTCAATCCAAGCGTGCCGACTAATTTGCCAAGTTTACGGTCGTCGTAAAGCTTGTACATCGCGTCCACCTCGGTGTCGCCGACCCCGGCGGTGGCCATTGGCGAGGTATAATTTAAAACATTGTGTAGCGTCGAACTTGATGGGTTATCCATATCCATATCTGAGTTGGACGGCTGATTGCCCATATCCATGAACATGTTCATATTCGTTGCCTTGTAATTCATCATGGCCATTACAGTCAGCCGGTCGGTGACGCCGTACATCACCATGGACATGGCCATGTCCATGCTCATTTTGGTCGGGATCATCATGTAGGGATATTTGACATTGGGGAACGGCGACCCCGGAAAAACCGCCGGCCCAACCTGAGATGCAGCGATCGGCGTCGTGCCCGCTTGGAGCCCATCCATTTCCATGTGCATCAATTTCGTATTGAACATCCACATCCCCTCTGGATGGGTGTGGTACATATTGTCAGTGCCGCCGAAAACGGGGTTGTAAAGGAACTGAGACCCTTCCGGCATTTTGAACTGCATGTTGGCGCCGCAGGTCATTTCGGCCGACGCCTTGCCGGAGGCGTCCTGGGGCTTGCTGGCGCCGTTCATGTTCATGTTGGCGCCGCAGGTCATACTCGCCGACGTCTTGCCGCCGCCGCCATTGGCGTAACCGGAATCGAGTTCCTTCACTGCAATCGGATTTTTCCGCGACTTTCGCTCTCCTTTCATCCGATCCAGTTTCTTTTGCATCTCGGCCAACTGATTGTGCAAACGGGCGTTTTCCTTGCGCAGCGTTTCGACGCTGGCGCCGGCGCCTGTTCCCTCCGCCGCCATCGCCTGCGGAGCAAAGGTTAGCGCCGCGGCGGTTCCAACGACAAAAAGATCGCGCTTATTTGGGCGCCTAATGATCCTGGTCATGTTCTTTTCCCCATTCGCCCCGACTGCACAGTCAGGGGCTAGTGATTGTTTTCTAAGTGAGATCAGGTCAGGTTTAGGCCCATTTATTTTGATCTTGGCCAAGCCAGGCAGGGGCTCCTGGGTTGCTCGGCTCATGCGCTTTGCACGTGGATTGTGCTGGCGCTTCTACGAAGCAACAGAATTAAACGCTACCGCGCATCCAACCGCGCTCATCAACGTTAGGGCTACGCAGCCCCACCATTTAAACCGCGAGAGTTGGTTCGCTCAGGAAATCGCCGGAGGCGCGCGCGAAGACCAGGAACTGGTCCAGCCAATGGGATGTTCAACGAAATCATTTTTGGCGAAACGAGCGGCTGACAAACTCGCCTCGGGCGCCGAATAAATTAGCACCGTGAACAATGCGGCCATAATAACGGACGACGCGTCATGACCGTCTGCCCGACAAAAAATGCAACATTGAGAATGATCGCAGCGTCCTTGCGCCGGAGCTTTATCGCCGCGAAGCGCGTCGCAATGACCGCCGACAGCGGAGATGGCGGCGCCATGGCTCGCTGGGCCACGCGCGCCCCCCGCGAATGCCGGAGATGTGGCGAGAGCGAAACTTTGCAGGACAATCAAGCACACGACAACCGCCGCGATGACAACGCGCGCCGATGGGAGTCGATATGTCCAGCCTAAAATCATATGACGATTGATATTTCGTCTAAGGGTCGGCGTCAATGCGCATGAGGTAATAGCGTTGAACGGTTGCCGTAATGCCACAGTCGCCCGCCGTAAACTTGGTGAGCCGGCTCCCGCTATTGCGGTTTTACCAATGCTTCTCGTGCTTTTCGGGTTGATTCGCTTAGTTTAGTTGCGCATGCTTGAAACGAAAGCTTGTCTTTTCCCGGCACCCGCGGCCTCGATAGGCATAGGCTCCGCGGGCGCGGCGCCGATGCCGCTGCCAGCGCAACGGCGCTAATGATGCGGGGCGCGCCGACAATCACGAGAGAGCATGCGGGTTTTTGATAGCAGGCGCCCTGCTGGCTGGGGCGCGTCGGCACGCACGTCACCCTCATCACCTTGAGCGAGAGCGCCGCGCAATTGCGCGGCGCTTCGTCCGTTTCCTTAAAAGCGCGAGTCTCACGGCGCTCGCGCCTGTCCATTTTTCTTAACGGACACCAACACGTAGACTGCAGCGCCAAGACGTTATCCGGCATCACATGCCCGAGCGAACAATCTCCCGTTAATGAACTTGCCCGCCCCAGCTATGCAGCGCCCGTTCCTCGAGCCCTGCAGCCGCGACGGCTTTTCGTTAGGCCGCGATCTTCTTGCACTCTTCGGCGCACGCCTTGCACGAAGCGCCCATGTCCACGCACTCGCTGTATTGCGGGAACTTGTCGCACTCCTTCTTACAGGCAAGGCAGGCATCCGCGACGACCTTGGCGAGGGCCGGCGTATAGGTCGAATTGACCGAGGCCAATGTTTCAAGCGCACCGCAGGCCGCGATCACGTCGAAGGACGCCTTGGTGCATTCCGCCATGCTGCTGTCGTTCATCGACAACATGCCGAAGCAGTGGCGCAAACAACTATTGCCATCCAACACGCATTTGGCCGCGGCATCGGAGAGTCCCTTGTATTTCGGCGGATGCATATGGTGCACGGCGCCGCCGGCTTCTTCCGCGAAAGCCGAAGAAGCCGATACGGCGGCGGCGACCGCGCCGACCGCGGCTATGAATTCGCGACGTTCCATGTTGTATCTCCCCATTTTTTAGAACAATCCTTCGGTTTGCCGAGGATTAAGAGAAGATAGTCTCTCTCGTGGGCGTTACAAGCAGAGGCCCAGGTGGCGGATCGTCGCAACGCCAAGCTTGACGCTCCTCCGCAATGGCCGGAGCCGCGAACATACCAATTTTCTTTGCCGACAATGAACTCAGGCCAATGTCGTTCCCTTCCGAATCAATCAAGCCCAAACGAAGGGCGGTCAGTGGCGAGAAATTTCCCTGCCGGTATCTCGTGCGGTAAAGCGCCTCGGCGCGCAACGGGGGCACACGTCACCGCGTCGACTGATCGGCCAATCCCTGAAAATGAGACAACGACAAATGTCGTGCGAAGAGGAGAGCAAACTCTCGATGTCGCTTATGCGCCCGCGCAAGGCTGAGTATTGGCGGCGAGATTCAGGCGATATTTCGCTCTACGTCAGGCGAACCCCTCGGTTGGGGCTCATCTCAATTTCCCCGAGTGGGGTGGGATGGGCGGGGCAGGTAGCAGGTGAATCGCGTCTACAGATAGGTCGTCGACATTCGAAAGTCATTTGACGTTTCCACTCGCGGCCTGCGGCGGATGCGACCATCCCGGTCGGCAGGCTAGGGCAGTCGCCAACTTTTTTCGGGAAGACGGAATGCCCTTGCGACGCAACGCCGCACCGAGACGATCCTAAGCCATTAGTCTTGACCGGCCTCGGCTTGTAACCTAGCTTGCGAGTGGCAAAGCGGAACAGTGGGCGACAATGTCCCTTACGGTCAAAGCACAGCGAACCATGGGGCGGGCTTCTGTCGCAATGACAGTTGCAGCTCTGTTGCTGTTGCAGGTCGTTTTCGTTGGTCTTGCCGCCGGCTCCGCCATTGGCGGAACGGAGGGAGCGCTTTTTGGCGTCACTTGCGCATCGCAACAAGTAGTTGACGTGGATGGCGCCCCCGCTGCGCCGGCGACCACGCACCAGCATGGTCTTTGTTGCATTTTGCATGACGGCGCTCTGGCGGTCACAGTCGTCAGGCATGTTTTCAGCGTTGTTGTCGCGCATTCGGAAACAGCCCCGCAGCCATCGCCCGGATATAGCGTTGACGCCATTCGTCTTGCGCCCGAGCTTGCGCCGCTGTCGCCACGGGCGCCGCCCTCCCTCCCTGTCTGATCTGGTTTTCGGTGGACGATGCTTGGCGATGACGTTCGTTCCTGAACGATTCGCCAGTGGCCTCGAACCACTGAACAACGCCGCCCAAGGCTAGCAAATCAAAGATGGCGGACTGTCACGCGATATTCGCGGAGTGATAGCCGACGTCCGAGGCCGCTTGAGCCGCGACAGATCAGAGACAATTCCCTCGCGGACCAAGCCTCGATCGTGACCTCGCTCGAATTGCGCCGCTCGCGTCTCTGCCGAGGCCAGGGATTTGCGCCTTCGCCGCCTGGATTGGTTTCTCAGGCGCGGAGCAGATCGCCAGATCGAAGTCGAACGGATCCGACAGGAGCGGCGCCGCGCGCGGCGCTCCCTCGATAGCAACATCTTAACAATCTGGAGAAATCAACATGGCCATTTCCGGCATCACTGCGCGCGCCGAGCGCACACAACCGCTTCTCAACCGAAATCCGCTCCTCTTTGGAATTGGCGGCTTGAGCGGGTTCTACTTTTTGGTGGTCCTTTACGAGCACGCCTTTGGCTGGAGCGCCGGGCTCGATTCCTTCGCGCCCGAGTTTCAGACCTACTGGACTAATATTCTCTCGATCGGAATCCCGCTCTGGTTCCTCGGCGCTGTTGGCCTCGTCGGCTACTTGTGGCGCTCGCGCGATCGGCAACTCGGCGCGCTTGAACCCGCAGCCGAACTGTCGCGGATTTTCACTCTCGTGCAGTGGCTCGCGGTTTTCGCTTTCGCCCTCTATTGGGGATTGAGCTTCTTCACCGAGCAGACCGCCGTCTGGCATATGACCGCAATCCGCGATACGGATTTCACCCCGAGCAATATCGCGACCTTCTATGTCGCCTATCCGATCTTCGCGATCATCGGAATTGGCGCTCTGTTCTATGCGCGCACACGTATTCCCTTTTTCTCGAAGGGCGCCTCTCTCGCGTTTGTCATCTTCGTTGTCGGCACCTTCATGATAATCCCGAACGTTGGCTTCAACGAGTGGGGTCATACGTTCTGGTCGATGGAGGAAGGTTTCGCCAGCCCGGTGCATTGGGGTTTCGTCTTTTTTGCTTGGATGACGCTTGGGTCGTTTGGCGTGGTTCTGCAAATTCTCGGCCGTATTCGTGAGCTGATTGGCAAGGAAGGATCGGACGCGGTGCTCGGGCGTTGACCCTCTAAATTGTCTGCGCGCGGGTGTTCTTGAGACGCCGCGCCTGACTCTCCGTTTTCGACAGCGCAACTATTTTCGCAAGCGATGTCGTAACAATCGTCGAAGCATTTTTAGTCGAACCACATGACGGTTCGCCGAAGAAAATGCCTCCGAAAAGATAGAGCCGAATATTGGCTCAACCTGCTTCGCGCGGCCGACTCCCTCCGCGCGGGGATCTCCCAGGACTTCCCCGCTCGGCATCGCTCGAGCGGGGCCTTTTGGTATGGTTCATGTCGAGGACAAACGTCCTTGAACAAGGACCAAATAAAGCGAGGTTACATGCCGCACCGAAATGCGACGATGAATGCTTCGAGATGGGCCCTCAATGGATTCACCGCCGCTGTTCGCGGCAAGTCTCGTGAGACGAGTTCACTTAAGTTTCCGTACGCGGTCTATATAAACGGCGTGTTAAGCGGGCGCTTTGACGACCTTCGTGATGCGATAGCTTCGGCACGGATCGCAAAGCACGAACGTCCTATCGCAAAAGTCGCGGTAATGGAGACCGTGACTGGAAAGATGCGGATCGAGGTTGAGGCGTAACGAAGCAAGCGCGAACGCGAACGCAACTCTCAACGGGCGAGCGCACAATCTTTCTAGCGGAGAAAAGGACGGTCTGAACGTTGACGTTGGTCGCCGCAGCGGACTCTTGTCGAAGCGCCCATGGCTGCAAGCTAAAGACGCCTTCTTCCGGACGACAACGAACAGAAGCGGCGGCGAACATGAAACGCACGATTTTTTATCCCGATAGCATGCGCCTTAGCGGGCGCAGCGATCGCCGAGCGTGAGCAACGACTGCAACGGGGTTGAGATGCGTAACTTCTCTCGAACACTTACTCCAGAACGATTCGACGCGAAGGTCGCCATACATGCCGATGGCAGATACACTTATTCATATGAAGGCGTTCTCATTTTCGCTCCTGCCTTGTTGCGGGCCATTCAAGTAACCATCTGTGCGCGCTGTGAGGCGCAGCTAAGAAAACTTGCCGCTCAATTATTGCGAGAAGGATTTCATAAAGCTGAGTATTTGGGCGGTGGCCGCTATTCGGTCCTCTTTGAAGGCGTCCGCCAGAGAGGCGAGCCGCTATTTTTCCTGTCAAGGGAGATGCCAGCGTTTAGCATCACCCCGCAACTCGACGGCGCCATTGCAATCGGAGCCTTCTATTCAGACACGGCTGCGCAACGCAAATTCATCGCGTCCGGCGCAAAAATTGATGGCACGCTCAACGTGATGGTCGACGAAGGCGTCAAGGTTCTAAGACACAACGCCCAAAATGAACCATCTAGGCGTGGTCTCTTCGAAGAGTATAGTTGGCGGATCAGGTCGCACGACGCCGATCCCTGGATAATCATCCAGCCACCGCGGTAAGGGGGAAAAGGAGACTCCGAGCCGGATATCCGCCATGAGTAAAGCGAAGGATCACAACGGAAGAGCCCTCTATAAGGAGATACCTCAAGGTGGACCGTTTCAATGCGAGTGGGTCAAGGCTGTTGGCGGCGCCTCGGAGTATGTTCGCTCACGGAGAGCGGCTTGCCCACGGCGGCGAGGTTCGGACTTGCTTGAAACGCCAAATGGCATCAAACTCGCTTTCCGATACCGGCTCGCCCCCGGGAATTTCGATTTACACCGCAGGAAACATCCTATGAAGAACAATACGCGCTCCGGAGCCGCACTCGCCATTGCAGCCGTTTCACTTGCTCTGGCCAGTGCGGCGACGCCGGTGTTGGCGGCGACAGCCAAGGTGCATTGCTTGGGCATTAACAGCTGCAAGGGCAAAAGCGATTGCATGACCCCGAAGAACAAATGCGCGGGCATGAACGCCTGTAAGGGGCAGGGCTGGGTCTTCAAAGAGACCGAAAAGGCTTGCCTGGACGAGGGCGGCAAGGTCATCGACTAAACCTCAATGAGGGCGGCGACGGCTTTCGTTCCTCTGGCGCACCCAGAGCCGCTCCACGGCCAAGATGGCGGCCCGCAACATTCTTCCGGCGAACGCTATGCAAGAGTGCTCATCGACGCTTCCAAGGAGCAGGCGTAAAAAGCGGGACGAAGAGATTTTCCCGCCAAGACGCTGGATGAGCGCGATATGCGAGGCTACCGCCGATTGGAGCTGAGCTAAAGACCGGTGCGCTCGACTGGACCCGTGTTCCAGCACCCTCTTTTCATCGCGGCGGATGAGAGTCTGGTTGCGATAACGATCAATCGCGGCCGTTCGGCCAAACAGACGCCTACCCAATCGCCAAAGCCATAGCATTTGTAATTATCCGATAGCTGGCAACGCAAGCCTGAATGTCGCTCCTCCGCCAGGTCTTTCCTCGACGGAAACTTCGCCACCGTGTAAATCGACAAACTCATTCACAATTGCGAGTCCTAGGCCGGCGCCCGGCGTGGTTTCTGACTTGCGCGAGAAGGGTTCGAAAATCATCCTGCGATCTTCTCGCGCCACGCCTTCTCCGTGATCGATCACCTCGAGGATCGCGCGTTGCGCGACGCGCACGACGACGGCGCCTCCCGCAGGCTCGGCGCGGAGCGCATTGTCGACGAGATTGTCAACCACGCTTTCGCAAACCGACTTGGCCGCCACCAATCTGAGCTACACAAGGATCACCCCCCCGATCGAGGGCGAGGTCGTCGCCGTTCTAACGCGAGAAGGCCAGACGGTGGTTGCGACGCAGATCGTGCCGGTGATTTTGAAGCTGGCCAATCTCGACGCAATGACCGTCAAAACGCAAGTCTCCGAGGCCGATGTTATCGAGGTGCATGTCGGGCGGCCCGTGTCCTTCACCATTCTCGGCGATCAAGACAAGCGCTACGGCGGAGAGCTGCGCGCGGTCGAACCGGCGCCGGAAAACTATTCCAATCCCGTCGCGGCGACGGCGGCGGCGTCCGGTCAACAGTTCGCGACTTCCGCTGTCAGCTGACCGTTTTTCACGAGACTACCGATTTCCTATTTTTCAATGGGTTGGTGGATTCGGATTTCATGAGACTGACCGTCTCATATGATCGGAGATGGCGAGACCACGTGAACGGCGCGTTGCGGGCATTAAACAACAGGATTTCAATATTGGCGGCGGTCACTTGAATCCGATTTAGCGAGACTCGTCATACGAAACCGACGCTTTGCCTACGCTAACCCTTTCAGTCTCAATGGTTCCGTTCAGCTGACAGCTGCGGCCGCATCCGCTGGACCGTGGGCAGCCACGTCGGAGCGGAGGCGATGAGATCGCCAAGAAAGATGTGTTTCCGCGCCGCGGCAATCGTTCGGATCGCTTCGCGCCTGTGCTCGCGCAGCCCTGGGTTGCCGGGAACCTTGCCGCGGGCCTTGGCCGCCTTGACGCCGGGCTTCGCGCGCTCGGGAATCAGCGCCCGCTCAAGCTGGGCGACGGCGCCGAACACCTGCAGCGGGAACACGCCCTGCGGCGTCGAGGTGCCGATCGGATCCGGCGGCGAGCGAAAATGCGCGCTCCGCTCCTCCAGCGTTTCGATCACCTGACGCAAATGGCTGACCGAGGTGTAAGCCGGTGGAGGCGACGCTCGGCGCCACTCTCCCTCCCTTTCCCAGGATTTAGAACGTAACCACCGGGACTCTTCCGCGAGCGCATCACCGCGCGGATCCTGAAGCCGATTGCCGCGCGGCGCGCTATTAAGTTTCGCGCCGCGCCGACCCGCTCGCCATCCGTCAGCCCATCGATTTACGGCACTCGTCGGCGCAGGCCTTGCAAGCGGTCCCGCAGTCCGTGCATTCGACATATTGCGGGAATTTATCGCATTCCTTCTTGCAGGCCATGCAGACGTCGGCGACCGTTTTCGCCAAGGCCGGCGTAAAGGTCGAATTGACCGCGGCCAGGGTTTCGAGCGCGCCGCAGGCGGCGACCAGATCGTACGACGCCTTGGTGCAATCCGCCATGCTCGTGTCGTTCATCGACAACATGCCGAAGCAATGGCGCAGGCATTCATTGCCCGTCGAGACGCATTTCGCGCTCGTCTCCATCAGGGCTTTGTATTTGGGCGGATGCATATGTTCCGTGGCGGCGCGGCCTTCACTGACGAAGGCTTGAGAGACCGAGATCGCGGCGGTGGCGGCGCCGAGCGCTGTGACGAATTCGCGACGTTCCATGGGTACTCATTCCCTCTAAAAGAGAAACAACTTCCACAAATAGTGCCCTAAACGAACAAAACAGCCTCTGCCGCCAAAAAAAAGGGCATGAAGCGGACGTTTAATATCGTGGACTAAGCCGCTTCGCGGCATTTTTGGGTTTGCGTGGTCATCGTGAGCGTAGGTGAGAGGGCTCGTTGAGAGATTTTGCGCTCTCCAATTTGTGTTGGGTTCGGAAAGAGTCAGCATGGAGGGGCTGCTTGCAGCAGCTTCCATTTGACCAGGGAGTCTTCCGATGACAGCGATCCTTCGACAACGCATGACTGAGGATATGCAGGTGCGCAATTTCTCGCCGCAGGTCCGCTTACACCATGCAAGTCTCTTTGGTTGCCGGTCATTTCAAGAAGTCACCAGAATTTCTCGGGCCCGAAGAGATCCGTTCATATCTGACAAATCATGAGAAGTTGGCTTCCAGTTCGATCAAGGTTGCCGTTGCAGCTCTTCGCTTTCTGTATCGCGCGACGCTCGGGAGGCCGTGGGACTTTGACGATGTCGTCCCTACTCCCAAGAACCCGCGACATTTGCCGGTTGTTTTCAGCCCTGCGGAGGTTGTGCGTTTTCTCGGCTGCATTCTGAACATCAAGCACCGGACGATCCTGACGACCTGCTATGCCGCTGGCCTGCGGACCAGCGAGGCCGTTCACCTGAAACCGATCGCCATCGACGGACAGCGGATGGTCATTCGTGTTGAGCGGAGTAAAAGGAGGAACGACCGCTATCTCATGCCCTCGCCCAAGCTTCTGGAGGCGCTCAGCGCTTACTGGTGGGAGGCGAGGCCGAAGGAATGGCTTTTCCCGGGTGACATCGCAGGTCAAGCAATCACCCGCCATTGAGTCGAGATGGCCTGTCAAGCGGCATGGCGTCGTTCAGGGCTTTCGAAACCGGTGACGCCGCATTCTCTGCGCCACGCAACGTCCCCCAAGGCTGATTGTGTGGGATCGGCATTGGAGGGGTTTGCATGAGAGGAATTGCTCGGGCGCGATACATGCTGGAATTCAAGCAGGAGGCCAAGGGCGCCGCCGATCTGATGATTCCGGCCGAGGTGATGATCGTCGAGAGCGTGCCTCTGCTCGGCTCGGGAAAGCTGGATTTCGCCGCCGTGACCAAAATGGTGCGCGAACGCGGCCGCTGTGTCTTGCCAACGCCGCGCGTGCCAAATGGGCTGCTGGGAGGCATTAAGGGCGAAGGAGTCCAGGCGACGTAAAAGGCAAACTCCTTAAACGAAAGGAGCGGCGTTGCCGCCACTCCCGCTGAATGTTTCCTGATTAAAGTCGGCGGGGCCGTCCGCGCTTTTATTAATGATGAGAAACGCCCTCCTCCGCGAACGGCAGGGAAGTAGTAGTAGTAGATGGAGTTCCATCGAACGACAGCGGCCCGGAGATGGTGATGCGGAACGCCGGCGGATCGATTGGCTTGAACACGCGTTCCGAGATGCCCAGCGAGCTGCCGCCCGTATAGTTTGGGAACAACGCGAAATCCTGCCTGCCGAAGACGTTCGCCTGATAGTCGATCATGTCGGACCGGGAGTTCGCGATGTTGAAGCCGTCCAGCACGATCTTCCAGCCATTGGTGAAGCGGTAGCCGATGCGCGCCTGCAATGTGCCGGTGGCCGGAGACTGGATTTGGCCATCCTCGGTCAGCGGCCGCGCGCCGAAATAG
>Ga0187860_1002675_pt1 | contig 14518 bp, 12 predicted proteins | sample June2016WEW_10_4_FD_132981 | JGI IMG/M metagenome (GOLD analysis project Ga0187860, IMG submission 132981) | Peatland microbial communities from SPRUCE experiment site at the Marcell Experimental Forest, Minnesota, USA - June2016WEW_10_40 | ecosystem: Environmental > Terrestrial > Soil >... | reverse complement strand
CGGACAATGAGGGGCTGGACGATGCCCTGCTCCTTGATCGAGTTGGCCAATTCCTGGAGGGACTCGGCGGAGAAATTCTTGCGTGGCTGCAGCGGGCATCGGCGCACGTTTGCCACGGGGACCCGGCGAACCTCCTCGCCTCCCGCGGCGGCGGCGGGCGGAGGAGCCTGAAACGCACTCTCCGCCGCTTGCGCCGGCGCGCCGGGGCTGGCGAGCAGAGCGGTCAACCCGCGGCCTAAAACAGGTTTAGCCATGCGAGAGAACGTAACGGCAAAGCCACTGCCATAAAAGGGAAAAGTGGGGGCAATCACGAGTGAACGGTGAGCGGCGGCGGGGCAAGTGGCGGCAACTGGTCGCAAATAGCAGCAATTGCCGGGGTTTTTGAGGATTTTCGGGTGTGAGCGAGTTTAAAAAGGCAGCCTCGCTCAGAGTCGCAGGGCGCAGAGAAGGCAATCATTTTTCCTTTTTTCTCTGCGAACTCGGCGTCTCTGCGCGGGAGAATCCATTGGGAATTGGAAATTGAAAATTTGTCATTTGTAATTGGAGCGGGGACGGGGGGAAAGGGAAAGGGGAACGGGGTCTGTCGTTCATAAAATGAGGGAAAAGAAAAAAATAGTGTTAATAGTTTAAAAGTTGTCCTAATGCCTGCTCGGATGAATAAGGGTATCTTATCTGTTGAAATTGCCAAAAGCGGCGCGCTGGGAAGAAGGGGACGGGAAAGGGTGGGGCGGGCGGTTTGGGCGCCTGCTTGATCGACCCGCGATTTTCCCAATAAGGGCATCGTCCATGCCTTCACGCGCAGGAGTTGATCACATTTCCACGAGAGGGAAAAACCGACTGGGGGAAAAAATGCACTTTTTTTGAAGATTTATTTTAACCACGGATCGAGCCGGATTGACACGGATATGGGGAAGGCGGGTTTTGACAAGATTGACAACGTGAGCGGGGTATCGTGGAACAAAGGCGAAAATGGCCTGCGGAGCGCGTAAGGCGTTGATGGAAAAGGTCTTCGATGAGGGGATTGGCCGCCAAAGAGCGCAAAGATCACAAAGATGACGGATTGGGATAGGCGCAATCCATTGATGGAGAGGAGGTCAAATTAACTGGACAGCACGACGCGGATGAGAAGGGTAGGATGCACGATGGCCCTGCCCAGCAGCACCCAAAGCGGGGTCGCGCTTCACTTGCCCCCGCACTCCAAAGGAATTGCGGTCGGTCACGTTTTTCGGGAGGGTGGTTTCCGTGCGATGGCGCTTGGGATGCGCGATGGTCCTGTCCGGCACCACGAAAAGCGGCGTCGCGCTTCGCTTGCCCCCGCACTCCAAAGGAGTTGCGCTGCGTCACGGCTACAGGCCATCCCCCAGCCTGCTCAATAAACTCCTCACTCCGCCACGGCCAGGTCCATGTCCGGGCTGTAATAGAGTATGCGGTTGCAGTTGGGGCAGGTGACCAATTCGCGCGCCGCCTGGCAGGTGACCATCAGTTGGACGGGGAACTTCATGTGGCAACCGCCGCAGACGCCATGCTGAATGCCCACCACGGAGTTGCCGCCTTTGGTGTGCAAGAGCCGCTCGTATTTGCGCAAGGCCGCGTCGTCAATGGCCGCGGTCAATTGGTCGCGGTTGCTTTCCAGCGCGGTCAATTCGGCGCGAAGCTTTTGCTCGCGCTCAGCCAGGTTTTTCAACTGGCCTTCGCCCAGCTTTCTCATTTCGTCGGCATCGCGGCTGGCGGCGGCGAGCTGTTTTTGAAGAGTTTCGGCCTGTTCCATCAACTCCAATTCCTGGTCTTCCAGGCGGGTGATGTTGTCCTTGCAGGTCTGGATTTCGTGCGCCAAGGCCCGGTATTCCTCGTTCTTTTTGGTTTCGAATTGTTGGAGGGCGTATCGCTCGATTTGTTTCTTGTGGGACTCGACTTCCAATTCCAGTTTTTTGCGGTCCGCCTCGATCTGTTTGGCGCTGGTTTTGGCGGTGTCCAAGCCCGCTTGGGCGGAGGCGGCCTTGCCCAGGAACAGTTGGCGCTCCGGTTCCATCCGCGCCAGTTGTTCCCGGATGCGTAAAATCCGTCCATCCCTGTCTTGCAAAGCGAGCAGCTTTTCGATTATCTCTTGCATGGGGCCACTTTCATTCCGTCGTTGGCCATAATGTTAGCGAGGAAGGCGGAGCAAGTCAATGCGGATGCCGGAAGCGGCGCATTTTGAACGTTTGATGAGAAAGAGACTCGAAAGTCCGGACTTTCTGTTGGCAATTATGAAAGCACTTAAACCCACGGTTTTCTGCTGGCTGGTGGCGGCCGTTTTGGTCGGCGGCACGGGGCGCGCCACGGCCAAGGACCCCTCGCCGCTGGACCTGGCCCGGCAGCTCAACGAGGCCTTTATCGAGGTCGCCGAACAGGTATCGCCCGTGGTGGTCGTGATTGAAGTGACGCAGAAGGTCAAAGAGCAGGACAGCCAGGATGACGGCTCGTTCTGGGACATGCTGCCGCCGGAGATGCGCCGCCGTTTCGAGGATCGCAATGGCGGCCAGGGCAGCCGCCGCCGCAACCGCGCCCGCAAAGTCGAGGGCGAAGGATCGGGTATCGTCGTCTCGGCCGACGGTTATATCCTGACCAACAATCACGTCGTCGAAAATGCCGACAAGATCATCGTCCGCTTCAAGGATGGCCGGCGGTTCGACGGCGAAATCAAAGGGACCGACCCGGAATCGGACCTGGCGGTCATCAAGATCAAGGCGACGGGATTGACGCCGGCCAAACTGGGGGATTCGGACGCGACGCGGGTGGGGGAGTTCGTTCTGGCCATCGGGGCGCCGTTCACTTTGAGTTACAGCGTGACCGTCGGCCACGTCAGCGCCAAGGGGCGCTCCTTTGAAGGGGAGATGGGCGGGGGCTACGCCGATCAGGACTTCATGCAGACCGACGCCAGCATCAACCCTGGCAACAGCGGCGGCCCGCTCGTCAACCTTTACGGCGAAGTCGTCGCCATCAATACGATGATTTTCGGGTCGGACACCGGCATCGGGTTTGCCATTCCGATTAACCTGGCCAAACGGGTGATGGATCATTTGATCAACGAGGGCAAATACACCCGTTCGTGGATCGGCATCCGCATTGGCGAGTTGAAAGACGATTCGGATTACAAAAACCTCGAAGGCAAACTGGCCCCCGACGCCCAGGACGGCGTCGTGGTGGAGGAAATCGAACGCGGCGGCCCGGCCTCGAAGTCCGATTTGCAGGCGGGCGACGTCATCACGGCGGTGGATGGCGTGGCCATCAAGACCTCGCGGCAGCTCAAGAACGAGATCGCGGCCAAAACGGCGGGGCGGGTCACAGTGCTGGAGGTGGTGCGCGGCAAGAAACACCTCTCCATAAAAGTCACTCCCGCCACGCTGCCGAGCGAGCAGGAACTGGCCGGCAATGAGCATCCGGCCGCCGGAGAAGCCAAGCCCGCGCCGTTAGGATTGACAGTCGAGGCGTTGAACAAGGAATTGGCCCGGCAATACGGGGTCGAAATGGTTTCGGGTGTCATCGTCACGGCGGTGGAGCAGGATTCGCCGGCCGCCGAGCAGGGCATCCAGCCGGGGGACGTTATCACCGAAATCAACCGCGAGCGCATCTCCACCCCGCGCCAGTTCCGCGACGCGCTGAAGGCGGCGGACGCCAAGAGCGGCCTGATGCTGAACCTGATCAGCAACGGCGCCAGCCGTTTCGTGGTTTTGAAAGAGAGCGGGGAGTAAAGAGCTAATTCGTAGATAGACTTTTGGCGAAAGATGCCATGATTCTTCCATCCGCCATCTTCCGTTTGAGATTGGGGAGCGGGACTGTCCCGGTCGCCTCAGTCGGCGTCTCGCCGATTGCTTTCCGAGGGGAATGCTTTCGGCCAGAGGCCGAAAGCGGCGGGCGAGACGCCCGCGCTCCCCAAAAGGCGTTCAGTCGCGGCCGGGCCGAATCACTTCAAAACCGCGGTCGAGCGCGGCATTGGCTTGGTGTTCGTCATGGGTCATTAACCGCGTCAATTTGAGTTCCTCCATCGCAGCCAGATGCAAGCGGTCCAGCGTGCGGCAATGAACGCCGCCGGCGTTGCGGTGCTGGCGCAAAGCTGTCGGGAAAACCGAGCCGGAGAGCGCGCGAAACTCAAAGGGAGGCTGGTGGCGCAGCGCCGAGAACCGCGCTTCCAGGCGCCGCCAACCGGGGCGTGTCAAGTTGCCGGCCAGCCAGTCGGCCTTCAATTGGACGATGACTTCCAGTTCGGCAAGCAGTGAAACGATCACAGCGTCCTCGCGATTGACCGCGGCCGCCACCTCCCGGCTGTCCGGCGCGGGGCGAAAAAGCTTCATCAGGCAGCTCGAATCAATGTAGATCAAGTCGATTGCCCCTCCCATCGATCGGCGCGCGCGCGAGCCAGGGCCGCGTCACTGTCCGGCGCCATTTTGCCGCCCCAAACTTTTTTCAGCCAGCGCAGGTGCGCGTCCGCGTCCCAGCGTTTGCGCCTGTTTTCCGGCGGCGCGACGGGCAGGAGTCTGGCGACGGGCTTGGCGTCGCGGGTGATGAGGATTTCTTCTTCCACCTGCAGCGCCGCCTCCGCCTCCGGCCAGCGTTGGCGCAAATCCCGGATTGTGATCGTTTTCATCGCCGCAGTGTAACATGTTTCACAGGGCCGTCAACAACCAACCGGCAGAGCGCATCTTTTATGGACTGCGGTGGCAAAGCGCAGCGGCGACACCGCTTTCGACTTTACAGAAACGCTTGGAAATCCCGAGGCGGCGGAAATCGCGCGCTGCATCAAAGCGGCGTCGCGCCCGTGTTCCCTCTTGCCGCCGCACTCCATATCGAAACGACCCTCGCGGTATCACGCCCCTGATAACAGTCGCCCCCGCGTCAAAGGCGCGATACATTGGCGGTGTGGAAGTCGATATTCGATCGCAAACGCGGGAGGAACTGCTGAGCCAGTTGGCGCTGTGGGGGCAGCCGGCCTATCGGGCGGGGCAGGTGTTGGAGTGGCTTTACGACCGCTGCGCCGCCGCCTGGGACGAGATGACCAATCTGCCCAAGGTCCTGCGCGAGCAGTTGCGTCAGACCTACGCGCTGGGCGCGCTGGAACTGGTTCGGCGGCAGGGCGCGAGCGACACCACGCGCAAGTTCCTCTGGCGCCTGACCGACGGCGCGCTGGTCGAAAGCGTCCTTGTTCCCGCCAGCCCCAGCCTCTACGGCGAACCGAGCGACCGGCATACACTGTGCGTCTCCACCCAGGTCGGCTGCGCCTACGGCTGCAAATTCTGCGCCAGCGGATTGGATGGCTGGAAACGCAACCTCCGCGCCGAGGAAATCGTCAACCAGACCCTCGCGGTCGAGCGGGCGGAGGGCGGAAAGGAGGGCGCGCGAATTGTCAACAATCTGGTCATCATGGGCATGGGCGAGCCGCTGGCCAATTACGATAATCTGCTCAAGGCGCTACGGATTCTCAACGCTCCCTGGGGCGGCAAGGTCGGCGCGCGCAAGATCACTATTTCCACCAGCGGCTTGGTTCCCCAAATCCGGCGCCTGGCCGACGAGGCCCCGCAATTCCGCCTCGCGATTTCCCTCCACGGCGCCACCGACCGCACGCGCTCCAAAATCATGCCCATCAACAAGAAGTATCCGTTGCGCGAACTCACCGCCGCGTGCGAATACTACCAGGAAAAAAAGGGCCGGATGATCACCCTGGAATACATCCTCATCGCTGGCGTCAACGATGGCTTGGATGAAACCGCGCCGCTGGCCAAGCTGGCCCATCGCCTTGGCGCCAAGGTCAATTTGATCCCCTACAACAAAGTCGAGGGTCTCCCGTGGGCGCGGCCCGACGAAGCCGCGCAGCGGGCCTTTCTGGCCGCCTTGGTGCGGCACGGCGTGTCCGCCACCTTGCGCCGCGAGAAAGGTGACGAAATCGACGCCGCCTGCGGCCAGCTCCGCCTCAAAACCGAGCGCGAAATGGCCGCCGCCTCCGCTGCGGGTTGCTCGTCAATCGGCCCCTGACCCAAAATGTCGAGAAGCCAGGAGCCAACACCCTTTCCGGGTCTGCGCAGTCACTTTTTATATTGACTCCGGAACGGGCTTCCCGCATACTGAATACACGATGAGCGCGATCAAGCGCCAAGGGTTGCTTGCCGCCGGAAGGTCCGAATTCCCGGGCAAGACTCAAGCGGCCATTTATCCAATCGAACAACGATGAAAACCATACGGCCCTTTATTTTGGCTTTGCTGCTCGTGGCCGCGCCGGCAGCGGTGCAAGCGCAGGGCGATTTTGATTACACGACAAACGCTGATGGCGTCAGCCTTACCATCACTGGCGGCTATGCTGGTTATCCTTATTTCGGTTATCCTCATTCCGTAACTGGCTTCACTTTGGCCATTCCGACCAACATCAACGGCCTGCTGGTCACCGGTATCGCGGAGTGGGCGTTCTACGACTCCCCCTACGTGACCATCGTTACGATTCCCGCCGGCGTCACCAGCATCGGCGAATATGCGTTCGGGGTCTGCATCAGCCTGACAGCGATAATTGTGGATGCACAGAATTCCCACTATAGCAGCACGAACGGAGTTTTGTTCGATAAGAATCAATCCAGGCTCATTCAATTTCCCGGCGGCGTAAGCGGAAGTTACACGATTCCCGACAGCGTCACCAGCATCGCGGAGGATGCGTTCTCTACATGCACCACACTGACCAACGTCACGATTCCTGGCAGCGTCACCAACATCGAGGAGTATGCGTTCTTTGGCACCGGCCTGACCAACGTCGCAATTCCCAACGGCGTCACCAGCATCGGGGCCGATGCGTTTCAGGAATGCTACGGCCTGACCCACGTCTCGATTGCCGGCAGCGTCACCAACATCGGACAGGGGGCGTTCTATTACTGCTTCGGCCTGGCCAGTGTCACCATTGGCAACGGCCTCACCAGCATCGGGCAGTCTGCGTTTTTCTGTTGCACCCACCTGACAGCGATCTGGTTCGCCGGCAACGCTCCCGCCTGTGGTTGGTGGGCCTTTAGTGGTGACACCAACGCGACGGCATATTATTTGCCTGGCACGACCGGGTGGAGCAGCTTCTCTGTCAATACCGGTGTTTCAACTGTGCTGTGGAACCCGTTGATCCAGGTGGGCGGCTCCAACTTTGGTGTGCAAGGCAATCAATTCGGGTTCAACATTACTGGGACGACCAACATTCCCATTGTGGTGGAAGCCTGCACAGATCTGGTCAATCCCGTTTGGGTTCCGCTCCAGACCAACGCGCTGACCAACGGTTCGTTCTATTTCAGCGAACCCTTGCAGACGAACAGCCCCGGCCGATTCTACCGCATCAGCTCGCCGTAATCGGGCCGGAGGTCCCATTCCGCGGTCAATCTCCTCCCCCTCAACGATTTAATCAGTCCCCACTCCGTTTTCGCCTTTGTTCAAGGACATCCTGTTCATCCTGTAAATCCTGTCCAAACCTCATCCCACAAATTACAATTGACAAATTCTCGATGACCAATTTTCGATGAGAACGTACCCATTTTCCTGCCCCGATATTTCCGCCTCTCACTTCTGGGCGGGCGCGTCTTTTTGGCCCTTCGGTTCTTCCGCCTTGGCGTCTGCCTTCGGCTCCTCCGGCTTGGCAGTCGGTCCATCGGGGTCGCATCTAAACATTCGATTCCGCTGCTCCCCCGTTTGACCTCTCGGACGCGGGCTTCAGCCGCGACGCGCGATTCCGTAGCTGGCTCGCTTGCCTTTGATGATGATGGTGTCCGCCGTCCAACTGAGTTCCAAAGCTTCCGGCCCGGCGTCCTCGTGTTTTGCCATTTCAGTCAGTGGCGGGCGGATGTATTTTTCGAGAAACGCAGCCATCGTCTTTCCAGCTTTTTCATCCATGTGCTTCCACGCGTCAGCGCCACAGTAATGAACGCCGCCGTGTTCCCTGAAAGCCGCAATCAATTCGTCGAGACGCGCTGAAGGCGTGGGATCGAGAACGACGAGCACGGGCGTCAGACCAGCGGCGCGCGCTTCGCGTGGAAAAGAAAGTTCCTCGGCGAAACGACCCTGCCCACTCGCGGCGATTGTGACACGCAGTTTGAATTCGTAGGCCAGTTGGTTCTCGCCGTCGTAGCAGTCAATCTGACGGCCTTCGGTCGTAGGCTCGCCGCGTTCGTCCAGACGCTTGACAGGGGAATTCTTTGAGCCAACGGCTTGGCCGCCCAAACAACTCGCCAACACCGGCTCAAACAGGTAGCCGGTTTCCTGTGCGGCGCGGTTGTCCACGTCGAAAATCCACTTCCGCCAAACAAGCCACGACGCGAGCAAGCCGTCATCGACACCGCCGAACTCCAGAAGGCTGCGCGGCCCAATCTGGTTCATGGTCGGACGCGGTTGTGACGAGAGGATGCGCTGATACTTGAGCCGTCGCTTGTGAAGCGTGGCCAGGTTCTCGAAATAGAGCCGGAAGTCTGGCTCTTTGACAACGCACGCAGCCAGGCACTCAATAAGCGCCGGTGCGGAGGGACACGCAGCTTGTGGCGTTTGAAACCAGACAAGTGGAATCCGGTAGTAATCCGCACTTGGCGGAGGACTCGATAGATTCGGCAATCTCGAAACCGCTGACGGCACCGCCAAATCGCGGCAGCATTGAGACAGGAGACACAATAATTCGCTTTCGGAGAGCGTGACGCGATCGTCACCGTTGCCAAGAATTCGCGCGGCGCTGAATACTTTCTTGATGTCGGCCGAAGCTGGCATGGGGCCTATCAGTGACGTTCGAGCAAAGCCAACTGTTCCACCCGCGAGTCCATCAATTCGGTCAGGAGGAATTTGGTGCGCGCAAGCGCGGGACTCATCCCTTCTGAGCGTGTCAGGCGGATGCGAAGGGACGGACGCTCAACGCCATTGTATTGCGCCCCGAATCCGCAGCTCCGCATGATGCACTCGGCGACCGTGCGGGCAAGCAGCGGCGGAACTGCGTTTCCGATTTGCTGGATTCGGCTGGCTGCGCTGCCAGCGAACTCGAACCAGTCGGGAAAAGTCTGAAGTCGCGCACATTCGCGCAGCGTGAGCAATCGGTTTTCCATCGGATGCACAAACTCTCGCGTGGCCGCGCTCGTGATGGTCAGGCTTGGTTCGTCGGCAAAGAGCCTTTTCAAACCCGAAGGCGCGCCACCCCGCTTCTCCACTGGCGTTCCGTCCATAACTCGCCGGAAAGCACGCCGGCGAAACGACTCGTGCTGCAAATGTTCCGGCAAGTCTTTCATCGTCTGTCCGGGCCGCAGGTTGCGCACCCGCTCAAGCTGAACCTCTGAAAGCACTGGCGAATAATGGTCGGTCACAGTTTTGGCGTCGCCGCGTAAGTAAGCCTGCAATTCATTTTGCGGCGGCTGGCGAAACTCAAGCGTTGTATCGGGCGCTTCCACCGCGGGCGGAAGGTCGCCAACAGCGGTGGCGAAGGTAATTTCTCCTTTGCGGAAGATGCTCCCGGAAAAGTGCGTCAGTGGTTCAGGGAACAAAAAATCGTGCCCTAATCTGTTTCCCACGATGAACACGCGCTTGCGCCGCTGCGGAATTCCGAAGCCTTGCGCATAGACCTTTTCCAAGTTCAGCGAAAAGCCCGCTTCCAAAAACGCGGCAACAGTGTGGCGAACGTGTGAGCCGCCGTCGTTAGTGAGAAGCCCTTCGACGTTTTCCATCACGAACCACTTTGGGCGGATTCCTTCGAGCAGTCGGACGTAGTGAGTGAGCAGCGAGTTTCGCGGGTCGTCTCCAGCCTTCACGCCCGCGCTGCTGAAACCCTGACATGGCGGACCCCCGAGCAGAATGTCGAGTTCGCCGGCGTTCAGCCCGATGCGCTCAAGCACGGCATCGGCGGCGAGTTGCCGGATGTCGCCAGCCTCGCAGGGAATTCCGAGAAAATTACGCCGATAAGAATCAACTGCGTCGGCGTCAATGTCTGTGGCGAACAGGATGTCATAGCCTGCTTGGCCGAAACCAAGCGAACAACCGCCTGCTCCGGCGAAGAGACTGATGGCAGTTGGTCTATGTTCGGAGTTCATGGCCCAAGCTTCAAATAATTCGTCTGTTTCCTCCTGTTCAACATCGCAGATGCCGCATCGCCTCTCACTTCTGGGCGGGCGTGTCTTTTTGGTCTTTTTGGCCCTTCGGCTCTTCCGTTTTGACGTCTGCCTTCGGCTCCTCCGGCTTGGCTTCGGGCGCTTGTTTGGCGGCTTTGAAAACATCCTCGGCCGGGATGATGATGGAGGTCATGTTCTCGCGCACGTTGCGCGCGCTGCCGCCGCTGACCGCGCGCATGACAAACAGCCCCACCAGGTTCCCGTTCAACGCAAACGCCGGCGAGCCGAGCGTGGTCGTGCTCATGGACGAGTCGGGTATGTAAAACAGGCGCGGTTTCTGAATGACGGCGTTGATGCGCTCGACGGATGCCGAGTAGGCCCGGCCCGCCGCGCGGTTGAGCCGGTTGAGCGTGATGACTTGGTCGAGCATGTCCGCCGGGGAGGATTTGCTCAAATCGATCGCCGTCATGGGAGCGGCCGGCTTGGTCTTGGGCCGCAGGAACGCCAGATCAAAGTCCTTGTCCCGCAACACAATTTCCGCCGGGATTTCCGTCCCGTCGTCCAGCAGGATTTTGATGTCATCGACTTCGGTCTCCACCTTGTATTCGTCGGAAAGGCGGCGGTAGAGTTCCGCCGGGTCGCAGGCCGACAGCGCCACGACCGTCAACCCCGACGGGTCCACGACGGTGCCGGTGATGTCCTGCTTGCTTTCCTGGGGGTTGCCGGAGCGCCCACCGCCCGAGTAAGTGGTTTTGAGGACGACCTGCACGGTGACGACCGCGTGCTGGTTCTTTTTGAAAATGTCCCGGCCTTTGTCCGCCAACTCGTCGGCGCGCGCGCAGGCGGCCCAGAGTGTGAAAAGGACGACGATGAAGTTTGTTGTGCGACGCATAGTATTTTCAGTTCTTCCAATTTGGCTCGAATTCGAGGTAGGCCGTATGAATCCCGCGCAGGACCTTCATGACCAGCACCGGCTTCTTCGCCGCCGCCACCTCTTCCATGACGCGCCGCAACCCGTCCACGTCATCGACCCTCTGCCCGTCCACCTCGACCACCAGGTCGCCGGAGTATAGTGACGCCAGTTCGCCCCAACTGCCGGGCTTGACCTCTTCGATGAGGGCGCCTTGCTGCTCGTTGTCCCATTGTTCCTCCGCCGCGTCGAAAAACGACACGTTGCGGGCGGTGAACTCGAAATCGTTGTTGCGGTATTTCTTCATTTCCCGCTGCAAGCGCGGCGAGCGCACCAGTTCAACCGGGACTTTCGTTTCCTGGTTGCCGCGAAGCACCGTCAACTCGACGGTTTTGCCGACGTCGTACTGGCGGATCAAGGTGGTCAGTTCGTCCTCGAATTCCGGCCCGGAGGCTGAGAGCTTCTCCCCGTCCACGGCGACAATAAAATCTCCGGGCTTCAGTCCCGCTTTGTCGGCCGTGCTGTCGGGATAAACGCGCGTGAGGTAGAAGCCCTTCAAATTGGGCCGGCCCAGTTGGGTCGCGATTTCGCGGCTGACGGCGCGGGTTTCGACCGGCAGCCAGGCCTTGGTCACTTCCAGGCCGGGGTCCTTGAGGTCCTGGATGCCCACGCGCACCACAGCCATATACCGGGCCGCCTTGCGCTCAAAGGTGGCGATGACGGGAACAGGTTCGGCGGTGCCGCGGGTCATGGCCGCTGTGCGCTCGGCCAGTTGCGCGACGGAGTTGACGGGCGCGCCGTTGATGGCCACCAAAACATCCCGCGGCTCAAGGGAAGGCTTGGCCTCGCCGGCAGGTCCGCCGGGCCGGACGCTGGTGACGAGCACGCCGTCCAGATTGGTCCGTTTCATTTCCTTGGCCAGGAGGAAGGAGAAGTCGCGCCCCGTCAGGCCCCACTGCTTGAATTCGTGTTGACCGGGATAAATCTCGCCGCGCTCGACCGGAATGACCCGCACGTTGATTTCCTTCCCATCCCGTTGCAGCACGGCGGGCGCCTCGCGGCCAATGGCCAGGCTGGTGGCCAATTCCATGAAGTCGGGCATCTGCTCGTCGAATCGCACATTGACCGCCTTGCCGTCCAGGCTCAGGAGCAAATCACCCGGCTTGAAGCCGGCCCGTTGCGCCGGCGAACCCGCCAGCACGCCCGCGATGAGAACACCCTGCCGGCCTTCAAAGCGCTTGAACAGCGGCTGCGGATCGACCCCGATCCAGCTTCGCTCTATCTTGCCCCGGGCCATCAGTTCATGGGCCACGCTTTTGGCCAAGTTGCCCGGAATGGCGCCCCCCAACCCAAAACTGATTTCGTTGATGCCGACAATCTCGCCGCGCAGATTGACCAGCGGCCCGCCGGAATTACCCCCGTAAATGGCCGCGTCGTGCCCAATCCACCTCACCAGCGCGCCCACATCCTCCCCGTCCAACTGGAATCGCCCGAACTCTCCCCAAAAGCGGGGCAAAACCATCTCTGTGTTGCTGATGATGCCCAGCGTTACCGATTGCGATAGCGCCATCGGACTGCCCATGGCCATGATCCAATCGCCAACCCGCAAGGCCGATGAATCGCCGAAACTGGCGCAAGGAAATTCCCGCGGCTTGTCCGGCTTCAGTTTGAGGACCGCGATGTCCGTCAGCGGGTCGGTCCCGATCAATTCGGCTTCGATTTCCTCCCGGTTCCAAAGCGTGCAGAAGATGCGCACGGCGTGGCCGGCGACGTGGTGGTTGGTCACCAGGTAACCGTCCTTGGTGATGATGGCGCCGCTGCCGACGGCCTGCATTTTGATTTCCCGCCCGTCCCGGAAATCGGACGAGACGACGCGAATGCGGACCAATGCGGGCCGGACTTTATCGATGGCCAGATCGATCTGCGCGCGCAGCGCCGCCGGCTCCTTGTTCCTGGCGGCGTCGGTCGCCGCGGCCGGCGCAAGAACAATGGCGCTCAGGAGCGCCAGCCCTCCGAGGCGCCCGAAAAATATGTGTGACAACATCGTTTTGTTAGATTCTCATGAACTCGCCGCGCCCAAATCTCGAATAGCTCCGGCTGGGATCAGCCTTTCCCGGTCATCGCCTTCCAACTTTCCAGGCACCGCCTGGCCGTTTCAAATTCTGAAAACCGGCTGCCTTCCTGCTCGATCAGAAAATACTCGACGCCACCCACCGTCTCCAACGCGGCGAGAAGTTCCTTCCACGGTGTCGCCCCTTCGCCGAACAGCACCCGGTAGCCCTTTTCCTCCGCGCGGTCGCCCGGCGCCCAATCCTTGAGGTGGACGATCTTGATGCGGCCCGGATTGGCCCGGACCCAGGCGACGGGGTCGCCGCCGGCTTCAACGCAGGTGCCGACGTCCAGTTGCAAGACGAATTCCTTGGGCGTGTTGGCGGCCAGAAAGTCCATGATGCGCTGGCCGGCTTCCAATTGCGCCCACTCGCTCTGATGATTGTGAAAGCCGGCGAACAAACCGTGCGGTTTGAATTGCTCGACCGCCGCCGTCAGTTGCGCGCACAGGCGCGTCCAGCCTTCGACTCCGCGCGTGCCACCCGGTTCGCTGGCCAGCACCAAATAACGCGTGCCGAGGATCTGGTTCAGTTCGATGGCGTGGGACATGGTTTCTCCCGGAGTGAACGACTCGAAGCCGTTGTGCGTGGAGTAACAGCGAAGGCCAAGATCGTCCATCCGCGCGCGGACCTCTTTGGCGTAGGGCGGCGTCCATGTGAAGTACGGCGCGTAGAACTCGACCACCTCGTAGCCCATCTTCGCCACGGTTTTGAGCGTGTTGGGCAAATCGCGCGCCAGCTCGTCCCGCACCGAGTAGAGTTCCAGCCCGATCGGATACTTCTTCGCTTCCACGGCCGCCGCCGCAACCGGCTCCGGCGGCGCGTCGCCCAGCGCGGCCCGCGCCGCGAAGGCGGCGGGAAGCGCGCCGGAGAGGGCGATGAAGTTTCTGCGGGTAAGGGTGCCGCCGGAAGCGTTCGAGTATTTCATATTGACTCCATGGCGCCTACGGCTGTTCTTCCTCGGTGATCTTGCGGATCCAGATGTTGCGGAAACGAAGAGGATTGCCGTGGTCCTGGAGCGCGATCGGCCCGGTTTCCGGCGTGTCCTTGCCGTATTTGCCCAAGGTGCGATGGCCGGTCGGTCCGAGCAGGGCCTGGTGGTTCTGCACCAAAACCCCATTTTGCAGCACCGTGACGATGGCCGGACGGATTACTTTGTGGTCGCTGTCAAAACGCGGGGCCTGGAAGATGATGTCGTAGGTCTGCCATTGGTCGGGCTTTTTGCAGGCGTTGGCCATGGGAGGGGATTGGCCGTAAAGCGCGGCGCATGCGCCGTCGGCGTAAGTCGGGTTATTATAGCAATCGAGAATCTGCACTTCATAAACGCCCTGGAGGAAAACGCCGCTGTTGCCCCGTTCCTGGCTGTCACCTTCGACTTTCTTTGGCTCGGCCCATTCCAGGTGCAATTGAAAATCGCCGAATTTCTCCTTGGTGTG
>Ga0187860_1002668_pt1 | contig 14532 bp, 18 predicted proteins | sample June2016WEW_10_4_FD_132981 | JGI IMG/M metagenome (GOLD analysis project Ga0187860, IMG submission 132981) | Peatland microbial communities from SPRUCE experiment site at the Marcell Experimental Forest, Minnesota, USA - June2016WEW_10_40 | ecosystem: Environmental > Terrestrial > Soil >... | reverse complement strand
GATCTGGTATCGTTTCTTCATAGCGACTCTCTCCTTTTTCTTGGCAGAAAAACTACCCTCGGTCATTATGACCGGGGTTGAGAGTCGCTACTTTCTACGAATTAACGGGCATCCTCCCGTCGCTGGCTCACATGCACTACGCAGATGAACTGGACCCGCTCAACATCGCCGTCAAAGAAACAGAGGCATGGGTAACCTATGCATCGCGTCAATACGATCTCGCCTTGAAGCAGTTCAAGAGCTTGGGGGACGACAGTGGCCTGATACACGTCTACAGAGAGAAGGGGATGTATCCAGAGGCCATTGCCCTTAATAAAAGGTGGGCTGCCACTGACCCATCTCAGTCGCGAGAGCAGTATCCCCTCGCCCTGATGGCCAGTATCTATGGGCTGCAAGGAAGGAAGGATGAGGCAGAGGCCCTAATCAAAGAGTTGAAAGAAACAGTCCGGCACCGTTATGTGTCCGGTTTCTTATTCGCGGAAGCCTACGTTGGCCTCGGCCAACGCGACCAAGCGATCATATGGCTGGAGAGGGCCTACGAAGAGCATGACGAATGGATGGTCTTTGCGAACTCCTATCCGGGACTGGATCGCTTGCGCTCCGAGCCACGCTTTCAGGTGCTGATGCGCCGCATGAACTTCCCGCAGTAAGTATCCAATTGTTTCCGCATAGGCGAGCGTTTCAAATCACAGATCATCCAAAACGTCGAAGCCCAGCAATTAGATCCCGTTGTGTTCTCATCGCCAATGATTCGCCTCCGGCAGGTGCTAACTGCGGCTAACAGGCGTTAGCGCAAGTGTGCGCCGTTTGTTCGCCCACACCTTGGAACGTGGGTATTCCGCTCTCGGCGCTCACGCCCCCACATTTTCGACTGAAGATTTGTCCCAACAGCCTTGTCTTGAAAAGGTCGGTATTCTTGCGGATAATCGCACTCGTCCCATGCCAACGAGCAGAACTAACTTCGACGCGGTGCGGAAGATCGGCGTGGCTCTGCCCGGCGTGGAGGCGAGCACTGCCTACGGGTCACCCGCGCTCAAGATTCGTGGAAAACTGCTGGCGTGCGTGCCTATTCATCGTTCGGCTGAGCCGGGTTCACTTGTGGTTCGCATTGACTTCGAGAGCCGCGCCGAACTGCTCGCTGCCGCTCCCGATGTTTACTACGTGACCGACCACTATCTCAACTACAGCGCCGTGCTGGTTCGCCTGTCCCGCGTCACACCTGATGTCCTACGGGACTTGCTCGGCATGGCTCACAAGTTTGTCACCGCGCATGAGGCACGTCGTCCGACATCGCGGCACCGTCGTAACCCTGCCTGATTCTGGCTGGCTTCCGAGCGATCCGAGAGCGGCAGACCTTATCCGTCGCCGATTTTTGCATTTGAAGTGTCTCGGCTGTGAAGTTTTGGGCTGTGAAGTTTCGGGCTTTGAACCTTAAACTTTTGACGCTTACGCTGAACTCTCAACTCTTAACGCCGTTGCTTCTCAAGCTCCTCCACCACTCCATTCAAATCGGGATACCCCGCGCCAAACTTCCGCGAGAACCAATTTCCGCCGCGCTCTGCAATCTTCTTGCCGTCTGCGATCACCTCGAACTGACCAGTCTTCCCCGGCGTAAGGACGGGTTCGATCCCTAGGCGCTTCTTGATGAGGGCCACGAGACTTGTGACCTGAACTTTGTTGTTCTCTCACGTAGGGCAATGTACGATTTCCACTTTCATTCTGTCCTCCAATCCGCCGCGTGGATTGTAGATGAAGCCCGCTTCTATTGCTACGATAGACGAGCAGTAATCCCCCAAATATCTTCGGTAACGCTTACCATTTTCACTCCCAATCTCTGGACGCTGCTGCGCAAATTTGCCTATACCAGTAGTGGGGAGTTCGATTGACCATCCGGGAACTCATCGCAGAGCAGCGGAGGCGAATGCGATCCAGCAATGCAGCAGAGCGACTTGCGGCGGCGCTCCTCATCCCCGGCGTGCTGGCACAGCGACTACGCGAACTCAGTGATTTCAATCTTGGGCGATCTGCGCGAGCTTGCGGACGTCCGCGGACTTTACGCCGAACTGATACCTAAGTGGCGGGATTGATGTTGTCGGGGCTGGTGAAGGCGAGAAAGCAGCGTGCTAACTTCCGGTTTGCCCGTCATCCGGCACGTGATTGCGATCTACTCTCATGAGGCGCGAGCTGCCGGCAGGTATTGCCAAAAAATCGCGGCAACTCTCATGAAAAACCTTTGGCATCTCTTCCGATTCCTTTCCTGGCAAAAGTAATCGCGCTTTCAAGCTTACAATCGCAAATGTGATTCTCCGTGGATGGAAAAGACACCGCTATTTCCTCCAATAGTGTCACGAGGAAATCCTCTGGACTCAAGACGATTTCTTCACGGAGCTGAGCGGGCCCAGTTGGATTCCCGATGCCCTCGCTGCGCCCTTGGCGAGCGCGAGCATCGGGTGTTTTGCTTCACGGAACCGGAACTGGAACGGCGGATGAACTGACGTGCGTCAATAACCACCGTCCGTCGATCTTTTTGGCTTCACCTTCAAGGTCTACGTGGCTCTTGGCTATCCAAAACGGCTGGCCGGTCGCTGGATTCAATGACACGTCGAAGTAATGGCACTCGAAATACACCGATGATTTCCATTGGCCGTCATCATCCCTTACCGGGACATACTTCGTTTTGTACGCCGGGGAAAGCGATACAAACTTATTGGTTGCCTGCAACCCGCCGGCAACATACTTGAAGAACGTGCACAGCGTGCCCTGTTGACCGGTGGCAGACGTGTCGCCCGAGGGTAGAGGGCAACTTGCGGGATCATCCGGATCTCCGTTGCCGATATAGTTTCCTGCCGTGGCAGTAGTGTTGACAACCGTGAGTTCGGCGTCTTTAGTCCAGATCGAGAGTACGTCGCGGATTCGCTGGGTAATCACTTCCGGCGAATCGCCATTTATCGGATCGTGCACGCTGACTGCCGCGTGAAAGGTCGCGTGAATTTGCTGTTCCAATTCAGCCACTTGGGCCAGTTGATCGTCATTGTCCCGCCAGTCACCTGCATGGGCGGCTCCTATCGCCGCGATAATTCCCACCGCGAGCAGGGGCACAAAACGTGTGTACCTCTTCTTGAATGTCGATTTCATGTCCGTCTCTCCTTTGATCTTGGGGCGCGGTTGTCGTTCTCACCGCGCCTGTTTGTTTGCCTTCACTCCATATAGCGAAAATCGCAGCCGAAACCTGTAAGTGGGAAGGAAACTTCTTGGGGCACCTGCTCCTGAAACTGTCGGGTAGTGTGGTAATGTTTACGGCAATTGGCCACTCCTCCGGCCCAGGGGTTCTGGATGGACGACGCCCTCGGACATGAGATCACCCAACTGCTTCAGGCATGGCGCCTGGGCGACGAACGTGCCCTGGCCAAGCTGACTCCGCAGGTCTACCGCGAGCTGCATCTGGCCGCTAAGCGTTGCATGTCACGGGAACGCGACGACCATACCCTACAGACGACGGCGCTGATCAATGAGCTTTATCTGCGTCTCTCCGATCTGAAGCCGGTTGACTGGCAGAACCGGGCGCATTTTTTCGCGCTGTGCGCCCGGCAAATGCGGCGCATTCTCACCGACCAGGCCCGTGCCCGGCAATCGCACAAACGTGGCGATGGAGCAAAAGCGGTCTCATTGGATGAGGCGCTAGTAATCTCACCGCAACCCTCCGCTGATTTGGTCGCTGTAGACGATGCTCTTAATCAGCTGGCGAAGGTGGACGAGCGCAAAAGCCAGGTCGTGGTGATGCGCTTTTTTGGTGGTCTTAGCGTTGAGGAAACGGCCGAAGTATTGAAGGTTTCACCTGAGACGGTTGCGCGGGATTGGCGGCTCGCCAAGGCGTGGCTCCTGCGCGAACTGGCCGAAAAGAAATCTGATGAAGCCTGAGCGCTGGAGCAAAATCGAAAGCATTTTTCACAAGGCCCTTGCGGCAGACGAAAGCCGGCGCGGCTCTGTGATCGAGGAATCGTGCGCCGGGGATGAGGAACTGCGCCGCGAGGTGGAGTCATTGCTGGCGCATCACAGTGACTCTGCCACCTTCATCGAGAAGCCAGCGTTTGCGAGCCAGGTGAACACCAGCAGCGTTCGGCCCGTCACGGCAGCAGCGGCGCCGAGGCCCGACCTGAGGGGTGTTGCGGTTGGACATTACCGCATTCTTGAAGAAATCGGCATCGGCGGCATGGGAGTGGTATACAAGGCCGAGGACACTAGACTTGACCGCCTGGTCGCGCTGAAATTTCTACCTGAGCACATGGCAGCGGATTCTGTCGCCTTAGAGCGTTTTCGCCGCGAGGCCCGATCTGCTTCGTCGCTGAACCATCCCAATATTTGCACGATTTACGATATCGACGTGTACGAGGGCCGGGAATTTATCGTAATGGAATATCTCGATGGGCAGACGCTCGCTATGTATATTGCGGGCCGGCGAGCGGTGGGCACTGAGCTCGTCGCGAAATTGGGAATGCCCATTGGCGAGGCGCTCGCCGCCGCACACTCCAAGGGAGTGATTCATCGCGACATCAAGCCCGGCAACATCTTCGTTACTCAATCGGGGTTGGTGAAAGTCCTCGATTTCGGCGTGGCTAAGCTGGTGCAGGAGAGCGACAAAACTGCCGTAACCACGGTGACCGAAACCAACACGATCACAGGCACGCTGCCCTATATGTCCCCGGAACAGTTGCGCGGCGAAAATCTCGATGCGCGTTCCGACATCTATGCATTGGGAGTCGTGCTGTATGAGATTGCTACGGGTCAGCGCCCGTACAGTTCGTCGGTGCACGGAACGTTGGTTGACGAAATTCTGAATCGTCCCGCTTCTGCGCCAAGCAGCATCAACCGAAAGCTGTCGGCAAGAGTTGATGACATTATTCTCAAGTGTCTCGCCAAGGACCCGGAGGACCGATACCAGACTGCTAAAGAGATCTCGGTTGACCTGCGCCACTTGAGCTTGCGGGCCGATCTCCTGCGTCTGCAGCGTGAATCGGGAACGGGTAAGACGCCGGCGGTGGCGAAAACGAAGGTGAAACCGGCGAACCGTCTTGCGATCTACGCAGTCTCGATTGCTCTGATCGCCGCCGCAGCTCTTACCGTCTATTTGTTTCGCAGCCAATCCTCCAGCATGAGGATGAACCCCGCAGAATGGACACCAATCACCGATTTCTCAGACTCCGTCGTGTCTCCCGCGCTCTCGCCGGATGGCCGTATCCTCGCCTTCCTTCGCGGCGACGACACGTTTTTCGGCAAAGGTGAGATTTACGCCAAGTTGCTGCCCGATGGCGAACCGGTTCGGCTCACCCATGACGGTATTGCGAAGATGAGCCCCCACTTTTCTCTCGATGGCTCGCGCATTTACTACACAGAGGTCAGCAATAACTGGGATACCTGGATGGTTCCAGTGCTTGGCGGCGAACCGCGCCTGATTCTGGGCAACGCGGAAGGTTTGAGCTGGATCGGCGAGCACAGTATTTTATTCTCCGAAACAAAAACCGGCCTGCACATGGCTCTCGAAACCGCCAACGAGGATCGCACCGGCGTCCGCGACATCTACATACCGCCTCGCGAGCGCGGCATGGCGCACCGGTCGGCTCTTTCCCCCGATCGCAAGTCCGTACTGCTCACCGAAATGGACAACGGCGGATGGCTCCCCTGCCGCCTGCTGCCGTTCGATGGCAGCTCTGTAGGGCAGCGGGTCGGCCCGCCCGAGGCTGAGTGCGTGGATGTTGCCTGGTCTCCCGACGGCAAGTGGATGTACTTCAGCGCAAATCCGGGCGGCCGCTTTCACATCTGGCGGGAACGCTATCCTGCAGGCGAACTCCAGCAGGTTACGTCTGGAGCTACCGAGGAAGAGGGAATCGCTATAGCTCCGGATGGTGATTCGCTCATTACATCCGTCGGGACGGCACAAAAGGCCGTCATGCTGCACGATGCCCAGGGTGTGCGGCAAATTTCATCGGAGAGCTACGCCGAATCCGCTACCTTCTCGCGCGACGGCAAGAAGGTTTTCTACATGGTCCCGGAACGCGCCCCAGCCGGCCAGGCGGTGAAAGGCGAGCAGCTCTTCAGCGTGGACCTGGCCACCGGACAGAGTGGGCGAGTCCTGGCAGGCGCTCTGATCACGGGCTATTCAACTTCGCCCGACGGAAAAAAGATCGTTTACAGTGCGGTCGATAAGAATCAGCACCCTCATCTGTGGCGGGCCGATCTGGACTTGCATTCCTCGCCGCAACAATTCATGTCGCCATCGGACGAGGATTCCCCTCAGTTCGGCGCCGACGGCTTTATCTATTTTCGTGCGGCGGAAGGCGGCAAGAATTTCCTTTATCGCATGAAACAAGACGGCAGCGGACGCAGCAAGCTGCTCCAGGAGTCCATCAACGAAGTGGGCGGCATTTCACCGGATGGCAAGTGGGCCGTTGTTTCTGCCCGTCCAGCGAAAACCGGGTCGTTGGATTTCAGGACCGTCATCGTTCCGCTCGAGGGCGGGGAGCCCGTGACCGTCTGTGCGACGGTCTGCTTTGCATTCTGGTCCGATTGGGGAAATCTGTTCGCTGTCTACTTGATACAAAACGCTGGCTACAAAACCGTCTTCTTGCCGATTCCGCCGGGCAAGGTGCTGCCCGCGCTCCCTGAAGGCGGAATCGAAAGAGCCGAGCCCGAGTCAATCGGCAAAGGCGCGAGAGTGGTCGACGGTGTAGCGGTTTTGGGGCCGCATGGCGGTGAATATGTTTCTCTGCGCGACAGCGTGCATAGAAACCTTTATCGCATTCCCCTCAAGTAGTTCCGGGTCCTCCCTGCCTTTGCCACTTGCGTCAGGCTGAGTACTTAGTTTTGCGGCGAGGAATCTGCTTTCGATTACACCGGACGGGCGACCCGCTATGATGAGCGACACCAGCATCGTGCAAATCTATTCTCTGCGGTGGAATCCGCAGTAGCTTCTCCGGACAGCAGTTGGAAATTCCAATATCCAGAAAGTTTCCTCTACGGTCAAGCAGTGCTTCGCAAGCACCGGAGAGAACCGGTGTCACTGGCCGGATCGTCGGCAATACGGAAGTAATCCCGGAGCCAACTTGCGCGAATTTGCGATGCAGATAGAAAAATTATTTTTGTGCGCGGGTTTTCGCGTGTTCCAGCCTAACGCCCTGACAGAATCTACACCGTTTAGTCGATGCCTGCCCCTTCACGACGCCGGAAAGCGCTCGGTTCAGGCACTATCAAGGACCCTCCGATATTTTCTCGGACTTTCAATCTCATGTTGCGGGGGATTCCACGTACCCGTGGACCTCAGAATTGACGCAGCTTGCTGGCGAGGGAGGCACCGTGAGAGCACGCCCAGAGGTTAGAGATTTCTTGATTGCATTCAAGATCAAGCGCTGGAAGACCATTGCACACAATCCTTCGGCGTTCGGCGGATGTTCGGTCACTCAGGCGCGGAAGAACTATTGGAGACTGTGCGCGCGATATCCTGAAATCATGAAGAGGCTAGGACTCTCTGAAACATCAGTAGTTTATTAGGCCGGAAATGGGCTAGAACGGCGCGGGGGATGTTTGAGAGTTCCACGCAGCGAGTTGCGGATAGGCTTGACAGCGACAGGCGGGCAGAGAAACTTGCGACAGATGTAATGGAGGTCGGAGATCATTTAAGCCTCCACCCTATTGGCGGAGAGTAGATCTGCGATCTGGGTTGCAGTAACTGAAGCAGCAGCCGTCTCAGCTTCAGCCTTCTTTCGTGCAAGCCGCTCCTCTCGCCTTCTATTGAAACAGGTCTCGCAACCACCCATTTGAGCGCGTTCTCCACCGCATACAGCGCAGAGGATGCTTCGCTCACACGGGAGGGCCGGACAGACGTTAGCTGGGTTCTTGGATGCTCCGGAGCAGTAATACTCCTGAGCCGATAGTCCGCAATCGCGGCACACTTCGCTTTTACCGAAATGCGGAGATGCTTGACCTGCCCTTATGAACCTATGCATCCGGGGAGGCTCAGGTTTTGGTGCTGGTTCGGGTTTTGCTTTTGGGGCTGCTTTTGCTTCTACCTGCGGAGCAATAGTGGTAGTGACATCCGTCCTCACTCGTGAGCGGGTAACATCTCCGCTAGGAGCGGGTAAATCTACAACAGGGTCAAAAACGGGAGTACTTGTTGCCACGGATTCCGTTGTGTCATTTAACAATTTCCGTGGCATCTTAGAAGCCACGTTTTCCGTTGCACAGATGCCACGTTTTTCGTTGTGAATCTTAGAGTCCGGATTGCTCTCAGAGCCTTCAATCTCAGATGCCACGTTTTTCGTGGCTTCTGTAGGCCGAGCATGATCCTTGAGCCAATCGATGTCCACAAAGGTCATAGCATTCTTGCGGAACCGCTGTTTGCGGACGATCGCTCCGGCTTCCTCAAGTTCAGCGATTCCGTCCGTGATTGTTTGACGACGGCGGTCGATGTTCATGTCTTTCATGAGCTGCTTCTCACCCTTATTGGTCCAGCCAAAGGGTAAATTCGGTTGGCCGTCCTTTCTAGGCTTCCCGTTCGAAGCTGCGTCCGCTAGGATCCACAGGAGCAAGCGAGTGTTCCCCTTGAAGCGGTTGCACTTCCGTGCGGCGTTGATGTGGACGTTAGACATTGGACACCTTCTTGGGGCGTCCGTTCTTGCGGTTGATGTTGTTGCGACGGAAGATGAGCTGCACGGTCTGCACCGAGTAATCTGTCATCTCCGCGATGTCGCGTATTCTGAGAGTGGGGTCAGCGTTCGCAATCTCCACAATGCGGCGATGGCGATCAGCGACCTCTTGAAGTAGTTCAGGGTTTGTAATCATAACAGCCTTCCACTTGAGGAACGGGAAGTCAGCAAACTCTCTAATTATCAAAACTGTTCAATCTGCCTTTTCGTTCCTAAGCAAACATGCTCTGCCACAAGCAGGCAAGCGGTGACCCGGACAGCCTTCCAACTTCAGGGTCGCCGTTTCATTTTGTGCCGTATTGAATAATCGTAAGTCCTCTCACGGAGGCACAAACTTACAGCGGCGACCCGGCAGTCTCCAAACTTCCTAGGGTCGCCGCTTCATTTTCAGAACATCTCCGAGTATCTCCTCCGGACGGTCATAATCGGGCAACCCGAAGATACGATCACGTTCAAACCAAGCGTTTCTCAAATCTCGGTTCACTACCGTGCGTCCTCTGGCTGGCTGCCAGCTGTTTGAACATTTCGGATTCATGCAAGCGCGACCTCCGGGAACGGACCTCCAGCCGCGACCTCCGAACTCTGTCGGTCCGGGTATCACTTGCATATCATGGCGATGTTTCCGCCCGCTCTCGCTCCCCGTAGTACCTTGTCCCGCAGCCGTTGAACGTATAGGGCATGACAGTCCTCTCGGAGATTTCATCATAAGAAGTAAGGCGAGCCTAGGTTACTCCGGTCATCGGTGGCTCCCGGCAGAAACCTAGGTGCTGGAAACTGTCCGCGTCGCGCGAATTGAGTTAATCTTTCTGTGGAATCGGCTAGGGTCGCTCCCGAAAGGGCGGGCTCTCCCGGCTCGCCTTGCCGGCCTTCTTCAACAAAACCGGGATGCCACTCGGGAGGTGGCGACGTGAGCAGTCCAGAGCAAGAGCTTGCGAAATTCTTAGCGTCGAAGCCTGCTTGGTTGCAGAAGGTGCTCCAGCAAGATTTCTCTTCGTTGCTGCCAGAAGAACAGTCCGCATGGGTCAACAGTCATTGGTTTGCGCTAGATGGCCCCTATCAGCTACTCCAGCGGGAATACGAAGACATCATCCGCCGTCTTCCCGCCGCGGAATGGAAAAAGTATCGCAAGAGTTTAGAGCGGCTTTCTCCAATGTTGGTGCCGAAAGGGAAACCCGGAAGACGCCGGGACAGCAAGGCAGGCGAGTATGCTGCGCTACATCCGAGCGAGTCATACCGTCAGATGGCGAAGAAAGAACTGCAATCCGAACCGGAAGGCGAAGCGAAAAACCTTCTCATTGAAAAGGAACGTGAGCGTATCCGTCAGTCAGTGAGGAGATCCCGCCGACGCAAAAACACCTAATGAAATGGGAGTTCCCCCGGCTCTGCCGGGGAGGCACGCAAAGTTTGACAGATACGGGCGTCCACCCAAGAAACTCCTAGCGTGAGCCGCGAAGCACACGCAAAGGAGAAACTGGATGGACGACTATGAGAGCTTAAGCCACTCAAAATGGGAGTGCAAATACCACGTGGTGTTTATCCCCAAGGGGCGGCGGAAAGTGTTGTACGGAGAGTTGCGGAAGTATCTGGGAGAGGTCTTCCGGAAGCTGGCCGAGCAAAAGGAAAGCCGGATCGAGGAAGGGCACCTGCTCCCGGATCACGTGCATATGATGATTTCGATCCCACCGAAGTATGCCGTGGCGCAGGTCATCGGGTTTATCAAGGGGAAGAGCGCGATCCACCTGGCGCGGGTGTACGGAGGGCGGAAGCAAAATTTTGTGGGGCAGAGTTTTTGGGCGCGAGGGTACTTTGTGTCGACAGTAGGTCGGGACGAAGCCGTAGTTCGAGACTACATCCGGACGCAGGAGCAGGAGGACAAGCGCCTCGACCAGTTGGACATGTGGCGCTGAAGCGGCCACCTTCAGGTGGCCAATAATCTCGGGGCCGCGTCAGCGACCCCGCTAGCCGCTTTGAGCGGCTCACACATTAAAGCCCCCGGCTTTGCCGGGGGATAGTTACTTTCCTAGGGGTACGAATTCCCATCGACGAATTCCGTACTCTTCTCAGACTCCTCAATTGCTTGCATTGTGGAAGAAGCAACGCGATGCCGCGATCACAGCGGCAAGAGAGGAGTAAGAGCGGTGACTGAACAGCAGAACACATTGACGCCGAAAAAGGCTGCAAGCTACTTGGGAATCAGTGAGGCCGCGCTTCGACTGTGGCGGTCACGCGGCGAAGGGCCGCGCCACTTCCGCGCTGGAGCAAAATTGATTCGCTACCGTCGCGCCGATCTTGATTTCTGGATCGAATCGCGATTGAGCGAGCCATCTCCGGCGGAGGCAGCCTAAGAAACAGAAACGGGCCGCGTGGAACCTTCCACGTCCACGCGGCCCTTTAACCAGCTTCGACGCGGTTAGCGCCAAGCCCGAATTCCTTGGTTCGATTCTATCCCGCCTAAGCTGTCACTCCGCAGAAAAATCGTGCATAGAAGCGCCAAGAGGCGCGGGAGCGGCAGATGAAAGCAAGTGCAATTCGCAGTTCCGTGGACGCAAGACCGGACGGGCGACAACCTCCAGCGAGAGTGCATTTAGTCGCTGCCGGGAGCGGGGGAGCAGGTGGAAATGGTGTGTCACCGCCGATCTGTGGCGATGATCCGCGCCCTCTGATACCGCCTGGAAACTATGAGGTCTACTGCGTGGGCCACGATCTATGTCACGTCAGGCGGTACAAACGAACTTCGCTGAGGCTCGATTTTCAGCTGACGTGCGAACCTGACATTAGAGTTGCAAAGTTTGTGAACATGGGCCAGGGCAAGGGCCAGAAGCGCGGCCCGAGCACCGAGTTTTACCGAGTTTGGTCCCTGTTCAACGGTGACCTGCCCAAGCGCCGACAGCCAATGAGCCTTGAGGTGTTCGCTGGGAAGTTTTGCATGGTCAAAGTTGAGACCGTCGTAGCGGATGCGAAGGGGAACGAGTTGCCAGAGATGTTGCGCTACAGCGTCGTGCGAGACGTTCTCAAAGTCTGGGAGCCGTGATGAACTTCGTGCGGGCCTTCGTGCCAGAGAACCTGTGTACCTGTATCACTGTACCAAAACCAGCGTACCAACGTACCAAGATCTGCATACCAAGATTCCGCTGGCGTCGATGAGCGGCGGAATGTCAAACAGCAACACAAGGCAGGGCTGCCTCTCGCGGCCCTGTCTGCATGTCGGGGTCTGCGGAATGACACTTGCATAATCTATCGTGTTAGGTTATTGTGCTCTGCATGAAGTGTCCCATTCACGGTGTCGAGCTTATCTGCTACTGCCCCGCGTGCCGTGGGAGTGCCACAAGCCGGAACAAAGCGAGATCATCCCGAGAGAACGGCAAACTAGGCGGAAGGCCGAAAGGCAGCAAGGGCAAAAAGAAATCCAATACCGCAAGCAAAGTGAGGCGCTGAATGATCTACAAACGAGGCAAGGCTTACTGGTACAACTTTCGATGGACGCTCACGAACGCGGACGGCACGAAAGAGAGCTTCCGTATTGTGAAATCTGCCAGATGGCCACTAGCGGAGAAGTGGCTCTGAAACTGGGGCGTCATTTCATCGGGATCGAACTCTACGAGAACAATGTGAAAATCGCCGAGGATCGGTGCCACCAAGCTCACCTCCTGCGTAGTGAATATGAAGCAAGGAATCCAATGAAGGCGAGTACGCCGTCCTTCGATGAAGCTCTGAACGACCCGATGCCGGATGAAGTACAATTCAGGTTTGATTTTGATGCGGGAGTCGGGTGGGAAGAAGCATCTTGAGGTGGTCTCTGACACGAGACTAACCGCAGAGGTGTGGGGAAATACCAGATTCGGTATCCCAGATTGGTCAAGGGAACCTGCGTCATAATATTGAAGCATGTGTGCCCTCACGGACGACAAGCCCGCCGTTGTTATTGATCCCGAGTCGGATGAAGAGAAAACACCCGACACTTCCGGCCCTCGCATCCGCTGCCCGCTCTGCCTATGGTCGCCCCGCAAAGAGGACAAATGGTTTTGCACCTGCGGTTACGAGTGGAACACGTTCGACACTGGCGGCGTCTGCCCTGTGTGCATTCATCAATGGAGTGAGACTCAATGTCTCTCTTGCAGCCGATGGTCGCCGCATTCGGACTGGTATTCGGCCTGACACTCTCTCGGAGCATCGGTTTAAAATAGGCACTCCGTATCGAGTTGGGGGAAAAGCGGGAGAATCCACCGAGTCCACAAACGGGTCTTGGTGTGAATCTGCGCGAGAGGTTCTTCGCGGGGTGCGGGTTACTTCGTGCCCCGATGAGGCATCGGACTGAGGATAGGTTTGTTTAGGATATGGAGGCTGCGCTTTGCGTCGTATTGGGACACTGTTTCTTACAGGGGCAATTATCTGGGGCGGGGCGCGGTTTTCGTTCGCGCAAGACACTTCGGTTACGGCGCTGGCGGATTCACAGGATTCCGGCGCGGCGTTGTCTACTACTGCGGCGGGAGCGAGTGTTGCGGAGGCAGAACGCGAAGGCACGCAGCCCAGTGGCACGCAGGCAGCCGGGCAGCAGTCTGAAAGCGCGAAGCCTGCCGCACAGAATACTCCACCGCCGCAGCCGAAACGCATTCTGGGCGTCATGCCCAATTTCCGGGCCGTGAGCGCCGGTACTATCCCTCCACCTCCCACGCCAAAGCAGGCGTTCGTGATCGCGACGAAGAACAGCTTCGACTACTCGTCGTTTATCTTTGTGGGGATCACTTCCGCGTTTGCCGAATGGACCGATGCTCATCCGCAGCTTGGGCAAGGTATGCCGGGCTACGGAAGATATTATTGGCGCGGACTTGTGGACAAAGCCGATGGCAACTACTGGGTGATTTTCGCGCTGCCTACCGTCTTCCATCAGGACGAGCGCTACTATGCGATGGGCAAGGGCGGAATTTGGAAGCGCGGAATCTATGCCGCCTCCCGCATTTTGATCACGCCCGATTATCACGGACACAACGGCTTCAACGCTTCGGAAATTCTCGGCAGGGGCATCGCGCAAGGTATCTCTCTGGCGTACTACCCCAGCGGCACGCGGACTGCCGGAGCGCTGGCCTCGAAATACGGATGGGCTATCGGGCGCGATGTGCTGACGAATGTGTTTCGGGAGTTCTGGCCGGATATCGCGGCGCATGTGTTGCACCGGCACCCGTAAAACGGAATCTAGACTGAGAGCCGCAAAAGGGCAGTTGCGCCTGTATCTGCTCCTCTTTCAGCAGCCTGCTAGCGGAAAGATTATGAAAAGCTCCATTACAAGTCGGCGCATCCCATGACACAGTTCCCCAGATTTGGAAAATCCGGGTCGCCGCTACGCTCGCCCTCGAACAACTCTTCCCGCCCGATCCAGAGCGCACCGATCTCTACAGCGCAGCGATGCGTTCCCAGCCGCCGGGATAGGCAGTCACCAAACCGAGATCATCCACCACGATCTCAGCCGAGAATCCGGTGTTGCTTGCGTAGCGATAAGTGTCTTTCCCAAGCCGCGTGTAGCGTTGGGACAGCGGTTGAACCGTAAGCTCTGGGAATTTGACCCAAGCGGCGATGATCGACTCGCTGCTCCCGACTTGGAGATTGAGACGCCTGATTGCAAGAGTGTTGGTCGCAGGAGTCACCGCGAGATCAACATCATCACAGCCCTGAATTTCGCGCAACTCCTGACCCGAACTGCGCCACACGCCTCGGCTCTCCGATGCCGCCCGCGTCCGGGCACTCGCCGCCTACAAGGATTTCCTCACCCTCTGGAAAGACGCCGACCCCGACATCCCCATCCTCAAGCAAGCCAAAGCCGAGTACGCCAAGCTGCAATAGG
>Ga0187860_1002667_pt1 | contig 14539 bp, 12 predicted proteins | sample June2016WEW_10_4_FD_132981 | JGI IMG/M metagenome (GOLD analysis project Ga0187860, IMG submission 132981) | Peatland microbial communities from SPRUCE experiment site at the Marcell Experimental Forest, Minnesota, USA - June2016WEW_10_40 | ecosystem: Environmental > Terrestrial > Soil >... | reverse complement strand
GAGGCGTCCGAGTCCGTCACCGCGAACGTGGCGAGGTCACCGACGACGGGTGCGCCTGCTGGCCCGCTCGGGTTGGCGACCGACACCGAGAGCGCCGTCGACGACGCAGTCGTGCCCGGTTGGCCCGAGATGGCCGACGCACCCGCCGCGGGCGCGGCGAACAGCGCGAGCGCCAGCAGGGTCGCGCCGACCACCGCCACCCCCTCCCCAGACCCTGCCAAGCGGCGGTGGCTGCGGTTACTCGACATGGTTGGCTCTCCTCGCTGTCGTGCGCCCGCCGATCGGCCAGGCGCGAGCCTCTAGAGGGCGATCAGCCATATTGACCCGCCCGAGACCCCGGCGCCAGTGCGTTCTCAACGCGCAAGGCGGCGCGTCGCCAACGGCCGGCAGGGCGCGCCTACAACAGGTTCTGTCCGCCGAAGATCTCCGACACCGACGTGTCCTCGAACACGGCGTCGATGGCATCGGCGATGATCTTGGCCACCGAGATCACCTCGATCTTGTCGATCCTGCGCTCCTCGGGTAACGGCAAGGTGTTGGTGACGACTACGCGGGAGATGGGCGCGGCCTTCAGCCGATCGAGCGCCGGCCCCGACAGCACGGGGTGCGTGGCCATCACCCAGACGTCGATGGCCCCCTCTTCGATCAGGCGCTCGGCGGCGGCGCACATCGTGGCGGCGGTCCCGATGATGTCGTCGATCACGATGCAACAGCGGCCTTTGACGTCACCGACGATGTCCCGGGCCTCCACCTGGTCGGACAGCATGCCGGGCCGTCGCTTGTGCACGAGGGCGAGGTCAGCGCCGAGCTTCTGGGCGAAACTCTCGGCCACCTTCACCCGGCCGGCGTCCGGCGCCACGATCACGGCGTCGCCGGAGTCCTCACGCCGCAGGTAGTCGAGCAGCACCGGTGCGGCGGTCAGGTGATCGACCGGACCATCGAAGAAACCCTGAATCTGCCCCGAGTGCAGATCCACACTCACGATCCGGTCCGCGCCGGCCACCGAGAGCAGGTCAGCGACCAGTTTGGCCGTGATCGGCTCCCGCCCGGTCGACTTCCGGTCCTGGCGGGAGTAGCCGTAGTACGGGCAGACGGCGGTGATCCGTTTCGCCGAGGCCCGCTTGGCGGCGTCGATCATGATCAGCATCTCCATGATGGCGTCGTTCACCGGAGCGGTGTGCGTCTGCACGATGAACAAGTCGACGCCACGGATCGAGGTCCCGTAGCGGCAGTGGAGCTCGCTGTCGGCGAACTCCCGCAGGTTCGTCTCCCCGAGCGAGACGCCGAGGCAGGCGGCGATCTCCGCCGCCAGCTCCGGATGTGACCGGCCGCTGACGAGCTCGAGACGGCGACGCGGCACCAGTTCCATCTATTGAGTCCTCTCCTCGGGCCGGGGGTTGCCGAAGAATGGTCCGACGCGCTCGCCTCGCGCCAACCGGGTCCCCGGCTCGAGGACCGAGAACGCTTCGACGACGGCGTGGTCCTCGATGACGGCGCGCTCGGCCACCGTGTGGGTGAGCCGGACGCCTTCGCCGACCTCGCAGTCGATGAGGTGGCATCCCGGTCCGATCAGCGAGCCCTCGCCGATCGTCGTGCGGCCTTCGAGCACGACGCCGGGCATCAAGGTCACGTCCGGCCCGAGCTGGACCGTCATGTCGAGGTAGGTCGCTTCCGCGTCCCACATCGTCACGCCCCGTCGCATCCAGCGCTCGTTGATGCGGGCTCGCACCTCGGACTCCGCCGCCGCCAGTTGTGCCCGGTCGTTCACGCCGGCCGCTTCCATGGGGTCGCCGGCCACCACGGTCGTCACGGTGTAACCCGCACCGTGGAGCACCTCGATGGTGTCGGTGAGGAAGTACTCACCCAGCGAATTGTCGGGCGAGAGCCGCCGTAGCGCTGGGGCGAGCACCCCACGACGGAAGCAGTAGATCTGCGAGGCGACCTCGTCGATGTCCAGCTCGGACGGCGTGCAGTCGGCGTCGTCGACGATGCGCGACACCCGCCCGTCCTTGGAGCGCACGACCCGCGAGTAGCCGAACGGGTCCTCGAGCTTGGCCGTGAGCACCGTGGCGGCCGCGTCGAGGGCCCGGTGCTCCCGGATGAGGTGCGCCAGCGTCGCCCGGCGCACGAGCGGCGTGTCGCCGGGAAGGATCACGAGGTCACCCTCGTCGGCGTCGGTGGTGAACGCATCAGGAAACCCAGGCAGCGCCACCGCCACGGCATCCCCGGTTCCCCTCGGCTCCAGCTGCTCGACGAATTCGAGCGTCAGGTCACCGGGTGCCTCGTTCTGGATCGTCTTCACGACCTCGTTCGCACCGTGGCCTACGACCACCACGACGCGGTCGACTGGTAGCTCCGAGAGTGCGTCGAGCACGTGGAGCACCATGGGCCGCCCGCACAGCCGGTGAAGGGGCTTCGGGGTTCCCGATCTCATCCGGGTGCCCTCACCCGCGGCTAGTACGACGGCGAACAACGGCCGACGATTCGGCCCTGCATCGAGTGCCACGCCTGCACCTCCTCACCCGAGACGCCGGACGTGTCCGACCATAGCGGCGGGTCACGGTCTTCGCTCGCCACATGGATACCTGGATACCTGGATAGTCTCGGCCCGATGGACTTCCGCCGTTCCCCCGAGCAGGAGCTGCTGGCCGAGGCCGTGTCGGGCATCGCCGGCTCCTTCGGGCACTCCTACTTCCAGCGCAAGACCCGCGAAGGGGGCAAGCAGGAGGAGTTGTGGGCCGAGTTGGGGCGGGGTGGGTTCCTCGGGGTGCATCTCCCGGAGGCCTACGGCGGTGGCGGCATGGGGATCTCGGAGCTCACGATCGTCTGCGAGGAGGTTGCCGCTGCGGGCTGCCCGTTGCTGCTCATCCTGGTGTCGCCGGCGATCTGCGCCACCCTCGTCGCCACGTTCGGGACCGACGCCCAGAAACAGCGGTGGCTCCCGCCGATGGCGACCGGAGAGTCGAAGATGGCCTTCGCCATCACCGAGCCCGATGCCGGGTCGAACTCGCACCGCATCTCCACGACGGCGCAGCGCGACGGCGACGAGTGGCGGTTGAACGGGACGAAGTACTACATCTCCGGCGTCGACGAGGCCGATGCCGTGATCGTCGTGGCGCGCACCGGTACCCACGAGGGCCGGGCGCAGCTGTCGCTGTTCATCGTCGACACCGACGCCAAGGGACTCGAGGCCACGCACATCCCAGTCGAGATCGCCGCGCCGGAGAAACAATTCACGCTGTTCTTCGACGACTGCCTCATCAACGCGGACCGGCTGCTCGGCACCGAGGGCGACGGGTTGCACCAGGTGTTCGCCGGGCTGAACCCCGAGCGCCTCATGGGGGGCGCCGTCTCGTGCGGGATCGGCCGCTACGCGTTGGACCGGGCGGCGACCTACGCGCGCGAGCGGACGGTCTGGGATCGGCCGATCGGGACCCATCAAGGGGTGGCACACCCGCTTGCCAAGGCGAAGATCGACCTTGAGCTCGCCCGGCTGATGCTCGCCAAGGCGGCGTGGTGCTATGACGCAGGGCTCCCCGCTGGCGAGGCGGCGAACATGGCGAAGTTCGCGGCGGCTGAGGCGTCACTCGAGGCGCTCGACGCCGCCATTCAGACCCACGGCGGCAACGGGCTCGCCTCCGAGTACGGCCTGGCCGACCTCTGGGGGACCGCCCGGCTGCTCCGGACCGCGCCGGTCAGCCGGGAGATGATCCTCAACTTCGTGGCCCAGCATTCGCTCGGCCTGCCGAAGTCGTACTGAGAGGCGTGCGTGAAGCGGTCGTGACGAAGGGGCGTGGCTGATGGACGGGTTGTTGGGAGCTGCCGATCGTCTGTTCGAACAAGACGCCGTGGCGGTCCTGGAGGAGTACATCGCCATACCCTGCCTGTCGCCGGACTTCGACGCAGAGTGGGCAGGGCACGGTCACATCTCGCGTGCCGCGGACTTGCTGCTCGGCTGGGTGCGGTCCCGCCCGTTACCGGGCCTCGAGGCCGAGCGATTGCAGCTGCCGGGACTGACGCCGGTCATCGTGGCCGAAGTGCCCGCCACACCGGGGTACGCCGGTGCGGGCTCTTCGGGCGGGCCGGCGCTGCTCTACGGCCACTTGGACAAGCAGCCTCCGCTCGGTGCGTGGCGCGACGGGCTCGACCCGTTCGTACCGGTTCGCGAAGGGGACCACCTCTACGGGCGCGGCGCGGCCGATGACGGTTACTCCGTGTTCGCCGCCCTGGGCGCGTTGCAGATCATGCACGAGGCCGGCATCGACCACGGCCGGTGCATCGTGTTGATCGAGGCGTCAGAGGAGAGCGGGAGCCCGCATCTTCCGGCCTACCTCGACGCGCTGTCCGAGCGGCTCGGACCGGCCGGACCGTCCGTGGTCGTCTGCCTCGACTCGGGCTCCCTCACCTACGACCGGCTCTGGGTCACCACCTCGCTCCGCGGGCTGCTGACAGCGGAGATCCGAGTGGACGTGCTCACCGACGGCGTGCACAGCGGCTCCGCCGGCGGCGTGGTGCCATCGTCGTTCCGCATCCTGCGCCACCTGCTCTCGAGGATCGAGGACGCCGACACTGGCGCGATCCTCCTCGAGGAGTGCAACGCGGAGGTGCCCGAGGTACGTCGCCGTGAGGCTACAGCGCTCGTCGAGGCACTCGGCGAGGGTGCCGTCGACGGGTTCCCGACCGTGCCGGGGCTGCGCCTGGGTGGTGACAGCGCCGTCGACCGCGTGCTCGCGCGGACGTGGGCGCCGTCGCTCGCGTTAGTGGGTATGGACGGCATCCCACCGGTCGGCGACGCAGGCAACGTGCTCAGGCCGTTCACTACCTGCAAGATCGCGATGCGGCTGCCGCCGAGCGCCGATGCAGGGTTGGCTGCCGCCCGGGTTGGGGAGATCCTGCATGCCGACCCGCCGAGCGGGGCGAGGGTAACGGTGGAGGCGGAGGGGGCGAGGGGTTTCGATTCGCCGCCGATGGCGGAGTGGCTCGCGCAGGCCGCTGCTGATGCGTCGGTGGCGTACTTCGGCCAGCCGGCCGGCGCCATGGGCGAGGGTGGCACCATCCCGTTCCTGAGCGCGCTGCAGGAGAAATACCCGGCGGCTCAGTTCCTCGTAACCGGTGTGCTCGGGCCGGGGTCGAACGCCCACGGCCCGAACGAAATGCTGCACCTACCGACCGCCAAGCGGCTGACGGCGTCAGTCGCCCACGTCCTCGGCGCCTGAGGGTTAGTCGAAGATCGGCTCGCGGGTCCTGGTGCGCTTGAGCTCGAAGAATCCGTCCGTCCCTGCCACCAGCACTACTCCGTCCCAGAGTTTGCCGGCAGCCTCGCCGCGGGGGATCGGGGAGACGACCGGGCCGAAGAACGCCACGCCTTCGACGTGGATCACGGGCGTGCCGACCTCATAGCCGACCGCGTCCATACCCTCGTGGTGTGACTTCTTGATGGCGTCGTCATAGTCGGTACTGGTGGCCGCGTCGATGAGCTCAGGTGGGAGGCCGCATTCGTCGAGGGCCTCGGTGATCGACGAGAGCTCCCTGCGGTGCTCGTTGTGAAAACGCGTCCCGATCGCCGTGTACAGCGGCAGCAGCACCTCTTCACCGTGCTGCTGGGCCGCAGCCATGCAGACCCGAACCGGGCCCCAGGCCTGCTCGAGGAACTTCCGGTAGTCCTCGGGGATGTCCTTGTCGGAGTTCAGGTAGACGAGCGACATGATGTGCCAGCGGGCACGGATGGAGCGGACCTTCTCGACTTCGAGGACCCACCTCGAGGCGATCCAAGCCCACGGGCACATTGGGTCGAACCAGAAGTCGATCGGGGTTGGTTCCGCGTCGGTGGTCACGGTGTGTCTCCTTCTCGTCTCAGGGTTCCTGACTAGCCGGAGTCTTACCGGGAGATCCGTGCGCGACCGGCCGCGCCCGTGTTCGGGTGAGTCCGCTCGGGTGACGTCGCTCCGGTGAGGTCGCTCGGTACGGTGGGCGGGAGGCGGCGGCCGTGCGGGCGGTGGTGCCCCGGCAGCGTGCGGGGGCGGAAGTAGGGTTTCCGGCGTGGAGCCGAGCGGACCGATCCTGCGTTCCGGCGCGTCCACGAGGACGTCCGAACGGTGACCACGACCACGAGCGTCGTAGCGGAGACGGCAGCCTCGCCGACCCGTCACCGCAGTGGCGCCGGACATAAGGCAGCGCTGGTGCTGGCGGCCGTGCTGGGGGTCGTCGGCCTCATCTTCTGGCTGTACGCCGCTTCGATCCACGCGAACCAGGGCGACTCGGACGGCGCGTCCGTAGTGCTGGAAGGGCAGGCGATCATCCACGGTCACCTGCTCCTGCACGGGTGGGCGCTGTCGCTCGACTCCTTCTGGACCGTGGACGCGCTCGTCTACGCGGTCCTCGTCGCCATCGCCGGACTACGGCCGGGCCTGCTGTACGCCGGCCCGGCGCTCATAGCCACCGCCGTGATCATTGTCGGCATCCTCATGGCCCGGGAGAACCGCCGGGGTGCGGCAGCCATCGCTGGCGGCTTCGCCGTCGTCGCCTTGCTGGCCTTCCCGACGCATTCGATGGCTTCGTTCTTCCTCCGGGGGCCTCTTCATGTGACCACGGCGCTGTGGGCGCTCATCGCATTCTGGGCGATACGGCGCGGGCGTTTCGGGCTCGGATGGGCCATCGCCGTGCTCATGCTCGTCATGGGGGTGCTCGGCGACCTGCAGATGGTGGCCTACGGCGTGGCCCCGCTCGCCGCGGCAGGTCTCGTCGCCATGCTCCGGCAACGCGCATGGCGCGGTGGCATAGCCCAGCTGAGCGCGGCGGTGGCCGGGGGAGCGCTCGGAGAGATCGGGCAGAAGGTGGCCAAGGCCCTGGGTGGCTTCACGATCGGAGCCGCCAATCCGATCGCCAGCGTTCATCAGATGCCCGAGAACGCGAAGCACGTCGTGACCTTCGGGCTCGACCTCATCGGCGCCCGGACTGTCCGCCTTGTCCCTGGCGGGAACCCGCTCCTCGGCACCGGCGGTCCCCCACCCTGGTTGCAGGACGCGCACATCCTCGCAGCCGCGGTGATGCTGGCGGCGTTCCTGGCGGCACTCGTGTCGCTGCTCGGCGGCGTGATCACCGGTGGGCAGCGTGCAGCAGCCGGTGTGGTGTTCGCAGCGGATCCTGACGCCGAGCGCTGGCGGCTCAACGACATGTTGCTGATCGCGACGTTTGCACCACCGGTGGCGTACGTCGTGTTGGCTCTCACGAACGACCCCGAGTACACGAGGTACCTCACGGCGGCGGTGATCTTCGCGTCCATCCTCACCGGCCGGATCGTCGCTCAGTACTGGCACAAGCTGAGTGCAACTTGGCTGGCTCGCACCGTTGCGGCCGTGGCGGTGGCGGCCACGATGTGCTTCGCGGCGGCCACCGGATACACGCTCGATCAGCCCGATCCTGGGCAACCCGCCGCGCAGCTGGTCGCTTGGCTGGGCACCCACCACCTCGACGAGGGCGTCGGCGACTACTGGAGCGCCAGCATCTCGACCGTCGAAAGCAGGGGACAGGTCACGATCCGACCGGTGGTCTCCGGCACCAAGGGAACACTTCGCCGTTACCTGAAGGAATCAGACGAGAGCTGGTACGCCGGCCAGCGCTTCCAGTTCTTCGTGTACAACACCGTCCTCCCTTGGGGCTACGACAACACCATCTCGGCGACCAAGACGTGGGGACCCCCGGAGCACACCTATGCAGTCGGGACATTCCGCGTCCTCGTGTGGCCCAAGCCTCTGATCCTCAAACCCAACCCGCCGGCAACCAGCTGACCGCGCGCACCGGGGTGGTTCGCCGTGGTCAGGGTCCCGCCCGGCGACCCCGCCCGGCGACAGACCCGTTACGCCGTCCCCAACAACCGGAGCGGCTGCTCGACACAGTCGGCCACGAACCGCAGAAACCCCCCGGCCGTCCCCCCATCGCACACCCGGTGGTCGAACGCCAGGGTCAGCTCAGTGACCGGTCTCGCGCGCACCGTCCCGTCGACGACCCAGGGGCGCTCCATGATGCGGCCGATCCCGACGATCGCCACTTCCGGGTGGTTGATGATCGCCGCCGACCCATCGACGCCGAACACGCCGTAGTTGTTCACGGTGAACGAGCCGCCGGTGACCTCCGCGGTGGTCAGGGTGCCTTGCCTGGCGGCGGCGGCAAGGCGGCGGATCTCCGCGTCCAGCTCCAGCAACGTGAGCTGCTCGGCGTTCCGGGCGACGGGTACCAGGAGGCCTCGCTCGGTCTGGGCGGCGAAGCCCAGGTTGACCGCCCGGCTGACAACGATCTCGTCGCCTTCGATCTTGCTGTTGAGGATGGGAAAGCGCTCGAGACCGAGCACGCAGATACGCGCCAGCAAGCTGGTCACTCCGACTCCGACGGCTCGTCCCGGGTTGGCGGCGTCGATGGCGTCACGCGCCTGCGCGAGCCCAGTCGCATCGACATCGACCCATACAGTCGCCTCCGGGATCTCCCGCCGTGAACGTGACAGTCGCTCTGCCATCTGACGGTGCAGGCCGCGGATCGGGATGCGCTCGACCGGTCCGATGCTCGGGGACGCGGCCGCGCTCGCTGCTGAGGTGGCGACGCTCGCAGGCGTGCGGGCGCGCTCCACGTCGGCGCGCACGATCACACCGTCAGGACCGGAGCCCTGTATCGACGCCAGATCGACGCCGAGCTCGCGGGCGAGCCGTCGCACGACGGGTGACAAGACGGCGGGACGCGGACGAACGCCGGATCCGGACGGAGCATCAGCGACGCCGTCGAGAGCTGCGCCGGTGACCGCAGTCGCGGCACTGTCGAACGCTGCGCCGGACGGAGCACGATGGTGGTGCCGGCGACGCTCCGGCCTCGTCCCGTACCCGACGAGGACGCTCCCCGACGAGCCTCCCGAGCTCCCGCCACTCGGAGCGACAACCTCAGCCGTAGCCGCAACAGGGCCTCCGATGGCGGAGGCAACGACTCCACCCGCCGCCTCACCCGGGGACTCAACCGAAGCTTCCTCGATCGACAGCAGCGCCGAACCGACGTCAGCGACCTCACCTTCGGCATGGTGCAACGCGGTCACGGTCCCGCCATAGGGGCACGGAAGCTCGACGCTCGCCTTTGCGGTGACGACTTCCACGACCGGCTGGTCGATCTCGACAACGTCACCGACCGCCACCAGCCAGTGCGCGATCTCGGCATCAGTCAAGCCCTCGCCGAGGTCTGGGAGCTTGAACTCCTTGACCGTCATCGGCCCGCACGGCCGCCGGCAGAACCGGCACGCGAAGCGCCGACAACCACCGACGAGTCCTCCCACTGCAGCCGGGCCACGGCATCGAGGATGCGGTCGACATTCGGCAGGTGGTACTCCTCCAGCATCGGCGGCGGATACGGGACGTCCAGCCCGCCCACCCGCAGTATCGGCGCCTCCAGGTAGTGGAAGCACTCCTCGCTCAACCGAGCCGCCACTTCGGCGCCGTAGCCCCCGAAGGTGCTCGCCTCGTGGACGACCACCGCCCGGCCCGTCCGCCGGACCGACGCCGCCACGGTCTCGGTGTCGAACGGCGCCAAGCTCCGTAGATCCACGACCTCGAGGTCGTAGCCCTCGTCCGCGCCAACAGCAGCCGCATCGAGAGCGGTGTCGATCATCGAGCCGTAGGCGATCACGGTGACATCGGTGCCGTGCCTCCGGATCACCGCAGACCGGCAGGCCTCCGTCCGAACGGGCAGATTCACTTCGGCCTTCGACCAGTAGCGGCGTTTTGGCTCGAGGAAGATCACGGGGTCCTCCAGCTCGATCGCCTCCCGCATCAGCGAGTACGCGTCGGCGACGGTCCCGGGGGTGAGGACCGTCAGGCCGGGTGTGTGGGTGTAGTAGGCCTCACTCGAGTCCGAGTGGTGCTCGACGCCCCCGATACCGCCGCCGTAGGGGATCCGGATCACGAGGGGAAGGGTGAGCTGGCCGCGGGTGCGGTTTCTCATCTTGGCGACGTGGCTCGTGATCTGTTCGAAGGCCGGATAGGCGAAGGCGTCGAACTGCATCTCCACCACCGGTCGCAGTCCGTACATCGCCATACCGACTGCTGTACCGACGATCCCGCTCTCGGCGAGCGGGGTGTCGAAGCAGCGCTCCTCCCCGAACTCGGCGTTCAACCCGTCGGTCACGCGGAACACGCCACCTAGCCGACCGACATCCTCGCCGAAGACCACCACTCGCTCGTCGCTGGCCATCGCATCGTGCAGTGCCCGGTTGAGCGCTTCGCCCATCGTGACGGTCATGACGGCACCTCCTCGGTCGAGGCAGTGGCCAGCTCCTCAGCCAGCCAGGCCGCCTCAGCCTTGAGCAACGGGGTCGGCTGCTCGTAGACGTGAGCGAACAGCCCTGCCGGGTCTGGGACCACATCGACGCTCATTGCGTCTCGGACGCTGCGGGCAAAGCGCTCAGCGGCCGCGGCGATCTCATCTCGGCGGGGCTGGTCGAGGAGCCCGTGATTCGTCAGGTAGGTCTCGAGCCGGATGAGGGGATCCCGCTCGATCCAGGATTCGGCCTCCTCCGGCGGACGATAGCGGGTGGCGTCGTCGGCATTCGTATGGGCCTCCATGCGGTACGTCACTGCCTCGACCACCGCTGGGCCACCGCCATCACGCGCCTGGTCCATCAAACGAGCAACCATTGCCCGCACAGCGACGACGTCGTTGCCGTCCACCCGGTAGCCGGGAAGCCCGTAGCCGATCGCACGGTGTGCGAGCGTCGGCGATTTGGTCTGACGGGACAGCGGGACACTGATCGCGTACTGGTTGTTCTGGATGAAGAACACGACCGGCGCGTCGAAGACGGCGGCGAAGTTCATGGCGATGTTGGCGTCGCCCTCGCTGGTGGCCCCGTCGCCGAGGAACACCAGCACCGCGGTCGCTTCGTGAGCACGCCGAGCCGCCGTCGCCAGACCCACCGCGTGCAACGCCTGCGTCGCGAGCGGCGTGCACTGCGGGGCGGTCCGCCATTCTTTGGGGTCGTAGCCACAGTGCCACTCGCCGCGAAGCAACGAAAGCACCTCAACCGGCGGGATGCCGCGGGTCACGACCGCGACGGTGTCCCGGTACGTCGGGAACATCCAGTCCTCCGGGTGCAGCGCCAGGACGGCGCCCACCTGGCAAGCCTCTTGGCCCCCGGCTGACGGGTAGACGGCGAGACGGCCCTGGCGGGTGAGTGTCGTCGCCTGACGATCGAAGCGCCGCGCCGCCACCAGCCGCCGGTACAGGCCGACGAGCTCGCCCCCGTCTGGCATCGTGAGCCCGAGCGCCATCGAGGGTGAGCCGTCCGGGTTGATGAGGCACGCGGGCTCTTCAAGTGGGACGAGATCGAGCATTCCGGCGGGGTGAGTTGCGAGAGTGGTCACCGACGCCTCCGTTTCGTGCCCTTCGTGCTCGGACAATCCAGTGGCCGCGAGGCCCCTGACGATCTGCTATCTGCCTAACAATCATGGCGATCAGGATGCCGATCGGTCCACTCATCTCTGAAAATTGAGATATTTGGCAGCTAGGATGCCTTTGCAATGGTCAAGATGTCACCGGGGCGGATGTCGGATGGCCCAGCGTCCAAGACGACGACGGTCGCGCTCGACGCGATCGACCGCCGGATCCTCGATCTGCTCAGCGCCGACGGGCGGGTGTCTGTCCGCGAGGTCGCCGAACAGGCTCGTATCGGGCGGGCGACCGCCTACAACCGCATCCAACGGCTGCAGGACGCCGGCGTCATCAGGGGTTTCACGGTCGTCCTCGACCCGCGCAAGACCGGCGCTGGCCTCGCCGCCTACGTGTACATCAAGATCGATCAGCACGCCTGGCGGAAGGTCGGCCAGCTCGTGGCGAAGCTCCCGGGCGTCGAGCACGTGTCACTCGTGAGCGGCGAGTGGGACCTTCTCGTCCTCGTGCGGGTGCACGACCCGAGCGACCTGCGCGACGTGATCCTCGAGCGTCTGCATGCGATCGAGGGTGTCACGGCCACCCAGACGACGTTCGTGCTCGACGAGGTCGACGGGGTCGGTGGCTTGTTCGGGGACGCTGCCAGGTGAGGCGCCCCGCCGTGGGCGAATCCAATCACGAGGATGAGCGCGAGGGCCTCAGCTCTCGACACAAAGGCGGCGCCCCTGACCCACCGCGGCTATGGCAGGTTGTCAGCGACACCACCATGGGCGGTCACGGCCCTGACGGATAATCGGAACCTTCGACATCACCTCGATCCCCGCCGCCTTTCGGCATCGCTCGTTCATCGAAGGTGGAGTCCCCCGTCGATCGCCACGACCTCACCGGTTACCTGCCTTGCATGGACGAGGCCGACGATCACCTCGGCGACGTCCTCGGGGGTCGAGCTCGACTTGAGCGGGCTCATCGCTCGTACGTAGTTGCGCTCCAACTCCCACTCTGCGGTCCACGGTGTATCCACGAGCCCGGGCGCGACGGCGTTCACACGGATCTCCGGTCCGAGGACATTTGCGAGAAGAAGCGTCAAATGGTTGACAGCAGCTTTCGACACCGCGTAGGGGATGGACGAGCCCGCCGGCCGGAGGCCCGCCAGCGACGTGACGTTCACGATCGCCGCTGCCCCGCGAGCGCCATCGGCCGCCGCCTGCAGGTGTGGGACGGCGGCTGCCGTGACGCTCCACGTCCCGAGGACGTTGACTCCGAGGATCTTGCCCCAGACCTCCGGTGTGACCGACGCGAAATCATTGTGGGGAATCTTCACCGTCGTTCCGGCGTTGTTGACGAGGATGTCGAGCCGACCGTGAGTGTCGACGGCTTGCTCGACGAGCGCCGCCGCCGCCTCGGGCTTGGCGATGTCGGCGCGGACATAGCTGGCGTCGATGAGCTCGGTCGCCAGCGCTTCCCCCGCCTCGACCGACGTTGCCGAGTTGACGACCACAGTGGCGCCCTCAGCAGACAGTGCTCGTGCCGTGGCCGCTCCGATGCCGCTCGCCGAGCCGGTCACGAGCGCCACCTTGCCTGAGAGCCGACCTGCCACCGTGTCTCCTCCTGTATCGGTATCGTTTTCGCCAACGGTTCGTCGCCGGCGCCGCGTCTGCCAGCGGGACCGTGGCGTCTACGACAGCGTCATGCGGGACCTTTCCGTCGACTCAGTCGACCTCCAACCGCACCGACTCTGTCGTCGGGTGAGACTGGCACATGAGCACGTAACCGCGCTCGGTCTCGTCCGGCTCCAGGGCGTAAGCCACGTCCATCTCCACCGCCCCAGCGACCACGCGCGCCCGGCATGTGCCACAGACGCCGCTCGTGCATGAGTACGGCGCATCGCTCCGTGCGGCGATGAGCGAGTCGAGCACGGGATCGCCGTCGTATGGCACGGCGACCGTGGTGGCCCTCCCGTTCAGCACGATCGTCACCTCGCTCACGCGTCCGCCCCAGTCCTCATGCAACGCAGACCGGGCGGCCCGTGCCGCCCGTGGCATCTCGCCGTCTACATGGAACAACTCGGCGTGGATCCTGGCCTGCTCTACGCCGGCCTCGGCAAGGGCAGCCCGGACTTCGTTCACCATCGTGAACGGCCCGCACAGGAACCACTCGTCGACCTCTCCTGCCGGCTGCAGGTTGGAGAGCAGCCGGCGGACCCGGTCGCCGTCGATCCGCCCGGTCAGCAATTCGATCTCCTGCTCCTCACGGGAGAGGAAGAACAGAACTTCGAAACGATCCGGATACCGATCCTTCAAGTCGCAGAGCTCCTCCAGGAACATGATGTCCCGAGTCGTCTTGTTGCCGAACCAGAGCACGGCGGTGCTCTGCGGCTCAACCTCGAGCACTGTCATGAGGATCGACAGGATCGGCGTGATCCCGCTTCCTGCCGCCACGGCCACGTACCGCCGCCGTGCCATGGGATCAAGACGCGGCGTGAACCGTCCAGCGGGCGCCATGACCTCGAGGACGTCACCGGGAGCCAGCACGTCGTTGACCCATCCGGAGACGACGCCGCCCTCGAGACGTTTGACGCCGATCCGGAGGTCGCCGCTCGGAGCACTCGCACAGATCGAGTACGTGCGCCGCAACTCGGTCCCGTCGACCAGGCGGCGCAACGTGAGGTGCTGCCCCGCCAAGAAACCCATCTGTCGCTCGCCCAGCGACGCCAGCTCCACGACGACCGAGTCGTGCGTGAGCGGCTCGACACTCGTCACGCGAACCGGGACGAAGCGGCTCGGAGGGGTGGTCAGGGCTGTTGCGGTCCCCGTCATCTTGGGGGGATCCGGGGTCATAGAGGCTTGAAGTGTTCGAACGGCTCGGCGCAGCTCCGGCAGCGGCGGAGCGCCTTGCAGGCTGTCGAGGAGAAACGGCTCACGAGCTCAGTGTCGCAGGACCCACACTGCGGGCAGGCGACGGCAACGGTGACTGGGGAGATCGACACCGAGGCGGCTGGCTGCGGCGAAGAACGCCGTGGCCCACCGTTTGCACCGACACACGCCTCGCCAGGCGGGGCAATCCCGACGTCAGTTAGCTTCTGACGGCCTTCTGCCGTGATCCAGTCCGTAGTCCACGCCGGCGCCAG
>Ga0187860_1002662_pt1 | contig 14560 bp, 20 predicted proteins | sample June2016WEW_10_4_FD_132981 | JGI IMG/M metagenome (GOLD analysis project Ga0187860, IMG submission 132981) | Peatland microbial communities from SPRUCE experiment site at the Marcell Experimental Forest, Minnesota, USA - June2016WEW_10_40 | ecosystem: Environmental > Terrestrial > Soil >... | reverse complement strand
GTCAGTTTTGGAAGCGGGCCGGGTTGGAGAGCGATCAATCTAAACGATGGCGTCCCAGTCAGGGCCTGCTGGCGTATTTGGAGTCAATTTAGAACCAGCGTTTTTATCTGGAGCAGCGCACCCGTCACTTGCCTGCGCCTCGTTAGAAAAAGCGCAACTCGCTCTGGATAAAAACTCAGTTGGGATAATGCGTCTTATCAAGTGCGCTTGATAAGACGCATAAGAGGCGAGGGTTTCATGAAGCGTTGGCGGAGAGCAAACTGGCGGCCTGGTTTGTGCGGCAGATTGGTCACCTTTACGCAGTGGAAAAAGAGTTGCGCCAGAAAAAAGCGGGGCCGCAGCTACGGACCGCAATGCGTGCGTGGCAAAGCCGTCCCGTGTTGCAGCGGCTACGCCGGGCAATGGAGTTGGTCCGGCGACGGACTTTGCCGCAAGGATTGCTCGGTCAAGCCATTGATTACGCCTTGAAACGGTGGGAAGCTCTAAACCGGTTCGTGGATGACGGCGTTCTGGAAATTGATACCAACCAGCTCGAGAATTCGATTCGGCCGAGCGCAATCGGAAAAAAGAATTTTTTGTTCATTGGCCATCCCGAAGCTGGTGAACGGAGCGCGGTGATTTACACCTTGCTGGGCAGTTGCCGCCGGCATGGGATCAACCCGTTTGATTACCTGAAAGATTTGTTCACCCGCCTGCCAGCCGCCAAGATCACCCAGATCAAGGAGTTCACCCCAGCGGCTTGGGCCAAGGCCAGGGATCCAGCGGTCACTCTGGCAGCTTGACTCCACATTCACTGGCCGCTTGGCAAATCCTGACCGTGAGGCGGATATGCCAGCGAACTGGATCGTCGTCGCAACCGGCAAATGCCGTATTTCGTGAACAACGCACTATGAATGAGTGGCACTTCAAATTGCTTTATGATTTGGAATGCCCGTTCTGGCTGCGGGAACTGGCACGCCTCGCATTACTTATTGCGGAGCGGTCGCGCCGGGCGGTGTGGGAATCAGCTCGGTAACTCTTCCCTGCTGCTCGATGCGCATGGCGCGATGTGGTTTGCTTTTCTCGATCCACAAGGTGGATTGCCCTTCAAAGTCGCTGGCTTCGACTTTGCAGCACATGGCTCCGTGAATCATCTCTTCCTTTATGACGCGGTACGTCAGCGGAACCAGAGCGTTTGACTGCGGGTTAAGAGAATCAAACTTGAACTCTGCGCCCGGTTTCAACGGCAGAGTGCGCGGGAGCAGCGGGATCTGGGAGAAATCGACAACAAACTTTGAGAGCGGCAGGGTGTCCTCCACCGTCCGGTTGTAGGGGATCATCAGCGTGGCGATATGGATCTGGCCGGGTTTGTAAGTACAATCGGTCGTCATAATGATCTGGCCATCCACGACGATCCTGCCTTTTGATTCGCGGGGATAGAGATCGGGGGCCATCGTACCCGAGACGGACTTGGTGAAACCTGGCGTGATTATGTTTATGTAAAGTTCAATCCCATCGGCAGTCTTCCAAACCGATACTTGATAGAGTCCATCTCCTTGTTTTCCGGTGCTCCGATAGGTCAGGACTTCGGGTGTTGCCGTGATCCAAGAGGTGTCAAAGGATTGCGGTTCGGCGGCACAGCACGTTGCCGCGGCGAGAATGAGGAAAAAGAATCGTGTGATCATATGGTATTTCCATTTAGAGGCTCTTTGAACGGCTGCGGTCCACCGCGTAGATGATCCAAAACACCACTCCGATCACCGCATAAATAAGGGCGGTGCCGGGCGCATCACGCAACATCCACCAGGACCGTCTGTCATCCACGAAAGAAGACATTGGCACCAGCGAGAAGAAGATGGCGAGGGCCATCACTGACGAGCGGAGTCGCAGGCGGCGCCGGGCCTCACGGAAAGCACGCACCTCATCGAGGTTTTTCGCGAGGGGCACGGCGTCGGGAACGGCAGTGTTGATGATCCGCTGGAGTTCCACGGCCTCTTCCGGATGTTGTTGCAAATACTCCTCGACCAGCGTGCGTGTATCGGCGCTGCATTCGTTGGCAACATAGAGTGGGATCAGATCGTTGATGATGTCTTTTGTCACATTCATAGTTTTTCTCCTGAATTGGGGTGCAGAAGGGCGGTGAGTTTTGCACGGGCACGGAATACCCTCACTTTCACGGCCGCGATCGAGAGTCCGGTCGCAGTCGAAATATCTTGGTAGGAAAGCTCCTGCTCCGCGCGGAGCAGCAACAGCATCCGGTCGGTTTCGGGCAGAGCGTGGACTGCAGCCAGCGTCTGCCGGAATTCGTCATGATTGACTGCGGCTTGGTCGGGTTGGACCGCATGGTCCGGCATCGTTTCATCAAGGACTTCAAGACGCGACTGGCGGCGCCATTGCTTGCGGTAGAGGTTTCGCGCGATGGTGAATAGATACGCCTTGACTGACGCCATGCGAGGTTCCTCCGGTGCGGTCCAGGCCCGAACAAATGTCTCCGACGTGATATCCTGGGCGTCGTGCGGATTTCCCGTCAGCCAGTACGCGAAGCGATACACATCGTCGGCGTAACGGCTATGCAACTCATGGAACGTTGTCGGACGTGATTCCATGCTGACACTATCCCGAAACGGCAGAAAAGTTACAAAGTATTTGAAGGTAATGGAGTCGGGAGAATACGCCCAGTCCATAGGCGTAGGGGCCGGAAGAATCAGTCCTTGTATTTTGCTGTTTTTGCGGTTCATTGGTAAGCGGTAACGGATGGGACCTCTATTAGTTGAGCGATTTGAGCACAGATAGCGTGCTGTCGTTGTCCTTGTCCTTGGCATCAAAATCAAGTTGAAGCCATCTTTTCCAATCATCGTGCAAGGCCGAAAGGGTCAAGGGTCCTTGGCTTCACGTGATGGACTATATGTGTGGGGATTGGATTCAACTCCTTCAGAGTTGAGGGTGTTTACGTTCTGGCACCCAGGGTAACTCGTTCCCCGCAACCCAGGGCTGAGTGCCTGCATCCTTTCAGGATTGCCCCGGGCCGCCACACCGCAGTGGGAAGCACTGGGGTGAGTGCCCGCAATCCTTTGAGACCCGGTCTGCGACGCAATCGTGAATTGCTCCCCGCCACCCGGTCCGGGCGAGGAGCTTCCGACGAAGGGCGGGCATGAAGCCCATGTTGGGCGACCTGTCTATTGACGGGACCGGGGCCTGGCCTTTTGCCGGCTACCCGCTGGTTACGGCAGGACGTGTGTTGAGGATACAACGAGACAAACCGGTTTGGACGCCACGGTTTGAGGACTGTAGCTGGTCTCAAAGGTCTGGGCGGAGTCCACCGGACACGCCGGCAGAGTGCCGGAGGCGGTGCGGCCCAAATAAGGCTGAAGGTCGCTGCCGGCCGGCGAATCGGCGTCCTGTTTGCGTTGCTCGAACGCCCATACCTGCTTGGCGTTGTCAATGCAGCGCAGGTTACTGATGCAGGTGTTCATTTGAGCGACCTGACGCGAATGGACGAAGTTCGGAATGGCCATGGCCGCCAGGAGTCCGATGATGGCCACCACGATCATGATTTCGACCAGGGTGAACCCGGTTTTGGTTGTGAGTGTAAGTTTCATAACTGCGTTCCTTTCCGAGGCGGCGTGAACGAGGCAAAAGGCGGGTTTATATAATTACGATGTCGTTCACGGATTGCCCTTTGCCAACCGCGCTACTAATGGTTCAACCCGGCTGTGGCGGGTTGGTTGCATGGGATGGTTCAAAAAAGGAGCAATACCACCGTTCTTCCCTGGCTTGCTGAGGATAGCTCGATTTGCATAGTGTCAGCGTGGCACGGACCAGGCGCCGACGAGGCGTTCTGGGAGACCCCGCTGCGGGTCGAGCAAAGCCCAAACCGCTCCCACGGCGAAAAGTGCCAGCATAACCGCCTCGGCTTTGAATGGGTTGATAACACGCGACAGCGCAAGCCCCACTAAAATCGGCGACCAAGTGAGGAGGATTCTCGCCAATAGGCGGCAGCGTGAAGCAGGGGCGCCATCTCGCGTCACGAAAGCGATGCGGAGGGCGCGCATGAGCAGGCCACCGCGAAAGACCAGCGCGGCGATCAGGCTGGGGACCGCGACCAGAATGCCAAAACCATAGGGGAGAATGAGCAATACGACCGCAAAGAACATGCGCTTTATTTTCGTGAATTGAAGTGGAGGATGGGCATCCAGGATCGGCTTTAGCCGGGCGGCAGCCTCAGCGATGTCCTGGGCGGAAGGGGCGGGACGGCTTGCCACAATCCGGTTCATTGTTTGATAAGTGCTTTTCAACGCATTGCTTTCATTCTCACTGTCGAAATCGAAAGCCTGACGGATGGCCTCGTTGGTTATGATCTGCCTGGAATGGGCAGCGATATAGATTTCCAGGGCCTCGCGTTCCTTTTGAGTAGCGTCTGTTTGGTCCGCCTTTTCCAATGTGTCGAGTCGTTTTACACAGTCCAGGAGCGATAGGATATCTGGCGGGATATTATGAATGACGGGGCCGTACTCTTGCATGAAATAGGAGTAGATCATCATTCCCATGCACATCAGGAGGATTGTCGGGAGGCAACAACCGAACATCATGGCAAGGCGGCGCGCGCGGGAAATGGCCGCGACTTGATCCAAAAGCGGAGTGAGTTGGGCCATCATTCGGTCCAGATCCGGGAATCGCGGCAATTGGCTTAAGAAAGTTCGTGCGGGCAAGGGCAGCACGCCCGAAACCGGTCCGTCGGGAATCCCGGCAGCGGACAGCGGCTTGCCAGCCAGAGCGGACGCGGCAACCTGTTTCAGAAATAATTGCGCGTCCGCACTGCCAAAGGATGCGGAATGCGCGTTATTCTCAGGCGAAGGCACGTCGGTCACGCCCCCTGCGCCCGGGGCCGGGAATTCCAGCAGTTTGGCCCGTCCGTCGCTGGTCAACCACACGCGATTTAGCTCCACAGATGGTGGCAGAGAAGCATCATGCATGGATGCGCGCAGTTCTTGCGCCAAGTCATGCAGCCAATAGCGAATGCTGCCCCAGGGTTTGGGGGTATGCAGGCTCTGCAGGAGGCCTTCGCCAGTTGGGGCTTCATAAGCATCCCAAGATTCATTGGTGGTGTGTTGGCCATTGAGCCAGCGCAATCGGGTGGGGCGGCGCAGAGCCTGGCGATAAAGACTGGGCGGCGCCCCCGCCGGTTCTTTGTAAATCCAGACCTTGCGTAATAAGCGCGTGTCGAAGCCCAACAAGAGTTCGTATCTCGGTGTGGCATCCAAACGGCTCAAGACATGATAGGGGCCAATTTGCGCGGAACCCTCGATTTGCGGTGGTATCGCCTCGATCTTTTCGTTCGCGGGACGGGCCTCGCGGGCGCTTTTGAGGATCACTCGCGTCCTGCTGGCGAGGTCGTGCAAGCCTGCCCATCCATTTGTTTTTCGGGCCGTGGCGAACAATCCAAGAGCGCAAAGCAGCATTCCAAGCAGCTCGCATTGTTGATAAGGTCCATAGAAGAAGTCGGATGATGGCAATTCAAACGCCGCCGCAAAAAGCGCGGCCCGCAGGAACGCCCGCGCCAACCGCGGCACACTGCGTGACCGGTCCTGGACGCGCAGATTGCATAGGGCCTTGCCCAGCGACGCCCCCCACAAACCCTCCGGAATTCCAAAATACAGCAGAGTGAAAACGAAGGAGAACATCGCCTCAAACCAGGTGTCGGGAGAATCGGCGGAGGAGAGCAGCGACTTTGGCAAAAGAAAGAGCGAGAGTAGAATTTGAGCGGCATTATCAACACAAAAATCGAACGCTCCGGCGCAGAAGCGGGAAATAAGCGGAGCCGGAGTGTCCGTTGTCGAGCTAAAGGGCGCCAATGCGCCGCGCAGTTCCTGGTAAGTGGCAAAGCGCTGCGCGGGCAATTTGGCCAGGCAGCGAAGAACCACGTTGGAAAGTTCCTTTGGCAATTCGGGGCGCAGCCTGGCGGGCGAATCCGGAGGGCGTTCCAGCGCTTGAGCCAGGAGCTGCACCACGTTGTCGCCGGTAAAGGGCGTTTTGCCCGTCAACAAATAGTAAAGGGTGACGCCGACGGAGTAGATGTCCGAACGCACGTCCAACTCATCGCCGCGCAGTTGTTCGGGAGAAGAGTAAGCAGGGGTGCCTAGAAAGGCCCCCGTGGCGGTCAAATTGGATTCGGGCCGTGCCAGAGTCGAAATGGAAAGCCCGAAATCACCAACTTTGACGGTTCCATCCTCTTCGACGAAGCAGTTGGACGGCTTGACGTCGCGATGCAGGACGCCAAGGCGCGCGGCCGCCTCGAGTCCGGCGATGACTTGGAGGATTGCGTCCACCGCATCCGGGATGGCCAGAGGCCCGCTCTGTTTGACGCGGTCCTGCAACGTGCCACCGGCGGCCAGTTCCATCGTGATGGCCGGCTGTCCTTCGATTTCTTCGGTGCCGAATATGTAAACGCTGTTTGGGTGATTGACCGAAGCAGCCAGGCGCCCCTCGCGGAGGAAGCGTTGGCGGGTTGCGGCCGAATCCAGCGAGTGGCTCAAGACCTTGAGGGCGACCCGGCGTCCAGTGGCGATCTCCTCAGCCTCGTAAACCGCCCCCATTCCTCCGTGACCGAGAAGGCGGATGATTTTGTAGCCGCCGAACTGGCATTGTGCTTTCGGTCCGGTGATCACCGCCTCCCCCAGCGTCTCGGCGGATTGGGCATTAGCACCCGGTTTTGCCGCCGGGTCTGATTTGAGCAAGCAGACCGGGCAAAGGCCGGAGGGCGCATCCGGGGGCAGCGGGATGCCGCAACCGGGACAAAATCGAATCGTGTTCATGGGCTTTCCAGTTTCTGAACCGCATTGGTCCACTCACTCCTTACGGAAGCAGAGCGAAAGGTTACAGCGTCACCTGCTCAAAATTGCCATCAAGTACCGCCGTTCTTCCTCGGCTTCCTCCGGGGACGCGACGGTGTTGGCGATTTCCTCCTGTAACAACTCCCGGTAGCGCTGGCGCAATCGATGGACCGCCACTTTCACTGCGCCTTCGCTTGTGCCCAAATGCGCCGCCAGCTCCGCGTAAGGTGTTCCGCGTCCGCCGGCCAATAAGAACTCTTTCAATTGCTCGAAGGCCGCCAGTTGTCCAGCCGCTGCCTGTTCCTGACGAAGCCGGCACAAGACTTGTTCGAGCAACGTCAGCGCCCAGCGACGCTCGAAAAGTTTATCGGCGCTCATAAGTTCCGCGGGTTCCAGCGCGTAACGTTCTTCGGCGGTCAGCCCTTCAAGCGCGATGGGGTTCCGGCCGCCTCCGCGCTTGCGGGCACGCGACTTGTCGCGCTCTTTGGCGAGAAACCTTTTCAGCGCGAGCAGGAGGAAGGAGCGGAAACGTCCCTTGGCCTCTTCCGCCGCGGCCAGATAATTCTTCTCCAGGCAGAGGGCGAAAAAACTTTGCACGGAATCCTCCGCATCATGCGGGCTTTGGCCCGTTCGGCGCACGAACGCGTAGAGTGGATACCAGTAGGCGCGGCAAAGCACCTCCAGCGCCGCCCGCGCGCGGGCAGAGTCGCCGCCACTGGCTGCCAGCACGACGCTCCAACGCGTGGCGGTGAAGCGCTCGTTACGGTGGCTTGTGGATGAAGCATGTTCTGTCGCCGGCATCGGACTCTGATTTTAATGTGTTTTGATCATATAAGCGCCGCTAAAATGTTCAATTTTTTTCGCTTTAAGATCGAAGCATTTTGCCTGCTCGAGGCTGGGATTGCAAAAAAGCTGAAAGTGTGAAAGACTGAAAGCATGACAAAGGTTATCAACATCAATGGGCGTGGCACGCTGACCTTGCCCAAGGAAATGCGCCGGCGGCTCGGTGTGAGCGCCAATGGGCAGGTCATCGCCGAGGAGACTGACGAGGGCGTTCTGTTGCGCGCCGGGGCCACATTTCCCGTTGAGATGTATTCGGAGAAGCGCCTGGCGGAATTTCGCCGAAATAACGAGGAATCGCTCGCCGGCTATCGCTTTAAAAAGAAATGAGGATTTTCCTCGACGCCAACATTCTCTTTTCGGCGTCGCTGCCGCGCAGCCGGATGCGGGAGTTTTTGGAGGTGCTTTTCGATCAGGCCGAATGCGTGACCAATGACTACGCATTGGAGGAAGCCCGGCGCAACCTGGCGGCGAAGTTCCCCAAGGGCATCAAAGCACTCGAGCGGCTGGCCCGACGGTGCGAGGTAAGTTTTCAATTGACGACGGTCTTGGAAGTCGAACTGCCTTTGAAGGACATGCCGATTCTTGGCGGAGCCATCGCGGGTGGGGCGACTCACCTGCTGACGGGCGACGAACGCGATTTTGGGAGATTATGGGGGAAAACAATCCAGGGGGTCAAAGTCGTTTCGCCGCGAATGCTTGCAGAAGAACTGAAGTTGTCATAGGCGATCGTGCGCGGCCAAATCCAGGCGGTCAATTTCACTCAAATGGCTGGCAGTTGGCGGCGTCGGGGCGGTCGTCGCGGGTGATGGCACGCATGGATTGTTCGAGTTTGAGCCGCAATTGTTCCAGCTCGGCGTCGGTGGCCTCGCGAGGGACGCAGATGGGGTCGGCGTACCGCATTTCGCAAAGGGCGAAGGGCAATGGAATCTGAAAGTGGTCCCAACTGCGCAGGCGAATCTTCCATGGTGTGAAGCCCGAAAGAGGGATGATGGGGCGACCGGTCAGTTTGGCCAGTTGTATGATGCCGTCCTGAATCCGATAAACGGGGCCGCGAGGGCCGTCGGGGGTGATGACGACGCTGAAGTTGCGCTCGACCCAGGTGGTGGCCTCCAACAGGGCCTGGGGTCCGCGCCTGCTGGTGGAGCCGCGGATGGGCTGGATGCCAAAACTTTCAACGACGCTGGCCAGCAGGCCGCCGTCGCGGCTGGCGCTGATGACGGCGGCCAATCCGGCGGCCGGCCAGCGGGTTCTGGAGCGCATGTAATGGGCCAGTGCCAGTGGCAGTTGATTGTGCCAGACGCAGTAAATCACGTTGCGGCGCTCGTCGGGGTTATCTGTGGCGGCGATCCAGCGGCAGCGCCACGATGACAAGCAAAGGCGGAGGAGAGAGACGGCAAGGAAGGCGACCAGGCGCCGATGCCAGGGGAGGGGCTGCGGCACGACGACGCCGGAGGCGCGCCTGAGTGCGGCGGCCATCATGCTCCTTTCCTCAAACTGGCGCGCACCAGTTCTTCGACGCCGGCGGAGGGTCCCAGAAGGGCCTGGGTGGCGCGAATGGCTTCGTGGGCTTCGGCGGGTTTGTACCCCAAAGCCATGAGGGCGAGGACGGCGTCGTTGGTTTTTTGTTCGTCGGCGGAAAGGGCGCGCTGGGCGCTTTGAGCTTCGAGAGCGCCGCCCGGGCCGATTTTGTCCTTGAGCTCGATGATGATGCGCTCGGCGGTTTTTTTGCCGACGCCCGAGATTTGGGAGAGCATTTTGATGTCGCTGTTGGCCACGGCGCCGCGGAAGGCGATGACGTTGATGCCGCTGAGGATGTTGAGGGCGATTTTGGGGCCAATCCCGCTGACGGAGTTGATGAGCAGGCGGAAGAGGTCGCGTTCGGCCGGGGACATAAAGCCGTACAGAACATGGGCGTCTTCGCGCACGACCAGGTGTGTGAGCAGGCGGACGGTCTGGCCGGGAGCGGGCAGCTTGTCAAAGGAGGACAGGGGGATGAGGACTTCGTAGCCGACGCCGTTGACGTCCACTGTGGCGCGTGTGGGGAGGGCGTCGATCAACTTGCCGTGCAGGAAGGTAATCATCAACCGGGCGGCCAGGCGAGTGCGCGACCGCCCAGGATGTGACAGTGCAAATGGGGAACGGACTCGCCCGCGTCCGGCCCGTTGTTGATGACCAGCCTGTAGCCGGTTTTGGCCAGACCGAGCTGCGCCGCGATGGCGGCGGCTTTGAGGAGCATGTGGCCGAGGAGTTTATGGTCGTCGGGCTGGGCATCCGCCAGGCGGGGGATGTTTTTTTTGGGGACGATCAGGACATGGACGGGGGCCTTGGGGTTGTTGTCGCGGAAGGCCAGGACGAGGTCGTCCTCAAAGACGATGGCGGCGGGGATTTCGCGGTCGATGATTTTTTGGAAGATGTTTTTGCTCATAGCACGAGGAGGGCACAGAATTGACTGGCGCACTCAGTTTCCCAGCAACCGCGCAAATACTCGACGATTTGGTCGTCGAGGTTTTGGCAGCGGCGGTTCCAGCGGGCGGTTCCGGCGAGTTGCTTGACGCAATCGCGCAGGCCATGAAAGCGAAGGATGTTGGGAGATTGATCCAACTGGCGTTTGAGTTCCTGGCGCAGTTGGGGGAAGAAAAGAAGCTCGAAGCCCTCTGCGGCGGCGTTGCTGGCCAATTGGTGGAGGTTGGAATTGAGCACGCGCGGCCCGGCCTCCGGCGCGTTACCGGGCTGGCTATCGGCATAGACGCTAAGGCCGAAGTTGCGGAGGACTTTTTCCAGCGCGACGGCGAACTCGCCGACGGAGACGAACTGGCGGTGCAACTCGTGTTTGAAATAGTGCAGGACGGCGGCGGAGGCGTGGCGGACGACTTCGGGGTCCACCAGACCGGCGCCCTCGCCCATCAATTCCAAAGTGACCCACTCCGCGGAGCAGGGGACCTGATCGCCATCGTTGGTTTGGAAGATCAGGCAATCAGACTTGAGTTGAATCATGATTGGCCTCCAGCCTTTTGACTTCGCGCACGAACTCCGTGGCTTCTTCGAAGCGACGGTAAACGCTGGCAAAGCGAACATAGGCCACTTTATCGATCTCCCGCAAACCCTCCATGACCCGTTCGCCGATAGCCATGCCGGGAACTTCGCGCTCATATTTATCGCTGACTTCGTCCACGATCTTAGCGACGAGGTCTTCGATGACCTTGGGGCTGATCGGGCGTTTTTGACAGGCTTTCTTGAGCCCAGAAAGGAGCTTTTCTTTGGAGAATTCCTCGCGTCGTCCATCGCGTTTCACGACCATAAGTCCCTCATGTTCAACCTCTTCGTAAGTTGTGAAGCGGTGTTCGCACTGCAAACACTGACGGCGGCGACGAATGGTCGAGCCCTCGCGGGAGGAGCGCGAATCAATGACCTTATCGTCCTGATTGCCGCACTTTGGACAGCGCATAATGCTCAAGTCAACCGCTACATAATGTAGCCTGCCATTTTGGTAGCAACAAAGGGTTGTGGTGTCAAGCCGGTTTTTTTAACGATTCTTCGGGTTTTCTGGCGGACCGGGGGTTGAGTGAGTCTTGGCCGATAAGTTCTCAAAAGGGGTGACTAGGGGGGACAAGCAGGGACGATGCTGGACATCAAGCACTTACGCACGGTTTTGGGCCAGTTGCACCCCTACCCACGCCCGTGAGTGAAATTATGCGACAAAACGGCGCACTTCGCCAGCTTTCCCTCTAGGAACTGGGGGGCGAGTGAAATTATCGACGCTCAAAGAGGGGGTGCAACGTGCAACCCGGTTTTTAACGATAAAGTTGAATGTGTCAAGAAGGCCGACATGCGGTTTTTTGCGTCGATTCGCTTGGCGCAATCCTCCACTTCAAGCGCGCTGCAACCGCCGTGCAACCCCCGCGCACTCGCCATGCACCGCCTCTGCCAGCGCCGCCCGATCCGGCTCAATCCGCCTCACGTCCTGGCCCGCGCCCGCCCGCGCCGCCGCCACAATATCAGGCCAGAGCAAACCCTCGCGCGCGAGGGTTTTGTCCGGGCCGCCCTGCCTCGAGACAAAAAGCCCGTGGAGTCGATCCACGGGCCTTTTGTCGGTCTTCCGGCTTCAATTTTCTACCGGCGCGCGGCTCTGTCCTTGATCTTTGCCCCATTCCAAGGCCGCTCCTGGATATGCCTTACTACGGCGCAAAAATTCAACTAAGGCTCCATCCCGGAACTTCAACCAGGCTTTGACAAGGCCCAAGCCCTTTCCTTTGAGCCGCCTTGCTTCCAGCCAATCCCAATCTTGCCATAGTTCATCTTTGCGTCTTTTAATCTCTAACCCCTCCAAAATTTGATGAACCGCAGAGACAAATTTGTCACAGCTTGGTGCCGAAAGGAGGGACTTGATTCGCTCCACTTTCTTGTAGTTTTCTTCCGCCGTATAAAGATAGCGCCGACGCGAAAGGCCGGTCGCTTTGGCCGCCCTCTCCACATTGCTTTCCGCCATTAGATTGTAACACCAAAGCTCCCGGTGCCAATGATTATGACACAAAACCACATGCTCTTTTGGCCAATGCAACTTGTTTGCAATTTCGGTTACGAGCAAGTCAGTGAGAGGCATCACGCACTCTAAATTCCTGTCTCCTGTGGATTCACCGTTGGCCGGCGGCGCCGACGCCCTGGCCGCCGGCGTGGGTTGTGCTTGACTATCGACTCTTGCCGCGCGATGTTTGACGCGGACTCTTTGTTTGGATGCTTTCATGTTGTCCTTTCAAACGGGTCTTCTGCCGTGGCGGCGTTGTCGCACTGCCACGGCGTTTTTGTTTTGCTTCCTCTGCTTCGACCCAGGAGAGCATTCGGAGCGTTTTTTCGCCATCAGGAGCGCGGGTCAATGAAAGCCATGCGCTAACACAGGACCGTGGAGTGTGAAGAAACCTGGCGAGTTGGACCTTTTTCCCTCGCATGGCAGTGGCCCGCTTTACGCGGGCAAGAAGGCCCCTCAAATTGACTCCGGCTCTAATGGTCATGCTCCATTGTTAGCGAAAGCGCAACCAACTGTCAATTCCCATCTGCCATGTTTTTTTGGGCTGCGGGAAATTCAATTGAGCCGCAACGGCTTTGGCAAAGGAACCACCCAAGGGGACCAAAGATATTGAGCCCGATACTTCGAGTGTTTGGAATGAGCTTCGGCCTGTTCTCTCAGAATCGCTTCAGGCAAAAGCCCTTGGTTGGACAATTCGCGCACAGGGAACGACAGAAGGCCATCTAGAATGTTGGCCCGGTCAATTGTTTCCTCCATCGGAGCAATTTTGGCCGCGAATTCCGTGAACACCAATTTCCACTCCGGCTGAGGAAAGGAAACCTCTTTTACCCGCGATTGTGGAATCGAACACCTCAGCAGGATCGACGCCAGAACGCACGCGCACGCCAGGTTGCTGGCGATCATGGATTTTACAGAATCGCTCGACACTATGAGCCGCGTCATCAATGCCGCAAAATCTGGATCAATCAAGATTCTCTGTCTGAATTCGCCGACGTTGCTCCAAAGAACCCGATCCAGAAGCCAGGCCGGGGCCGCTCCTAACGCGGCGCACAGCATCAGGAGGGTGCTAATACGGCATTCAGTTTGCCCCGTTTCGACACGATGAATCTCTGAATGGTTGACACCGCTTATCGCCGCCAGCTTGCCAATGGAATATCCGCGATCCATGCGGAGCCACCGGAGCCAGCCGCCAAGAATCTCGGTATTCCACTTAAAATCTGCGTTACAGCTTGTATCCGTTCGTTCCATTTATCCAAATCTTGCTTGGCGAGGAGTCTGCCCCCCCCAAAAAAAACTTGAAGATTTCAGTTGCATTTCTCTCAAACATATCCCAAATTAGGGACATGCGTGAAACAGGTTACGCGGGGACCGGGGGAAAAGTCAAGCGGAAATCGCTTACCGTGACAGAAGCGGCCCGCCGTCTTGGCGTTCACCGCGTCCATTTAAGTTACGTGATTCACGGCCATCGAAGATCAAAACGATTGACGCGCCGCTACCGCGAACTTCTGAGAGCGCAGAACAAAATCCTCCTATGACGACCGCAATTCAAAAACTCGTAAATATCGCCAACACCCCACCCCCCCCCGCGCCCAGGCCATCGCCACGCAAAACCGCAGGGCAGATCGCGCTCGAAGCGCGCGAGGAACAACCGCAAACCACGGGACAGAAGCTCTTGGCAGAGCGCGGCCCCGGGCCGAAAACCTGCGGGCAGCTTATCCACGAAGGCCGCCTTGCGGGCAACTCGAATCCCCACTTGGCCATTGCCAAGTCCGCCGCATCAAATCCGACCAAAACGACACAAGGAATTGCCGGGGCTTACGAAGCCATCGGCAGCCAATCCGCGTCCTAACTCAGTCAACCATATTAACTTACCACAAATCCATGAACTTCTCCGAAACCGCCGAAACCGCCAACCGCGCCGAGGCCAAAAATCTGGCTCAGGCCCTCGCCGCCGCTGCCCACATCACGTTCGACGAAGCATGGCGTCGCACGCGCTTGGCCCGCCCAGAACTTTTTGGAATCCAAAATCGGGAAACGGCGCCCGCGCCCGATCTTCCGCCCGCCAGGGAAATGACGCTCACAGAATCCTACCATTTCGGCGGCGCATATCAAAACAGGGGCCTCGTGTCTGCCGGTTCTCGAATGGTGAATCGCGCGAGTTTGCAGCCATCGGGGGAAGCCCGGCTTGACAGCGCCAGATTGGCTGACGAGATCGACACTTTTGCGGCTAAGCACGGCCTGAGCTACACCGCCGCCACGGTCAAATTACGTGAGCGCCATCCTGGCTGGTTTGGCGTCGCGGTCCATTGAAGAAATGTTCCGCTATCAAACAACCCTTTGGCGGGCAAAGTTCTTTCGGTTTTGACCGTTTGTTGGTGAGCGCGCG
>Ga0187860_1002661_pt1 | contig 14561 bp, 7 predicted proteins | sample June2016WEW_10_4_FD_132981 | JGI IMG/M metagenome (GOLD analysis project Ga0187860, IMG submission 132981) | Peatland microbial communities from SPRUCE experiment site at the Marcell Experimental Forest, Minnesota, USA - June2016WEW_10_40 | ecosystem: Environmental > Terrestrial > Soil > Wetlands... | reverse complement strand
GTTTGGAGCGACCAGTCTGACCGAGGTTTGGTATAATTATTTCCTTGATAACAGTAGCGGGTCCGGTCCCGAGTTGAAGTATGGCGGCGCGGACGTTGTGGCGGGTCAGTGGGGCGGCTGGGTGCCGATCGGCGCGGTACAGACGGCAAGTGGTTACGACGTTGCCTGGGAGGCGCCGGGCGCCAATGAATATACGGTCTGGAGCACCGACAGCAATGGCAACTTCGTCTCCTATATCGGCGTCGTGTCGGAAAACAGCACTGCTTTGGAATCGTTCGCACCCATTTTCGGCCAGGACTTGAACGGCGATGGAGTGACCGGCACGCCGACGGTGATCCAGACAGATACCGGCTTGTTTGGATCAACCAGCCTGACCCAGGTTTGGTACGATTATTTCCTTGATAACAGTAGTGGGTCCGGTCCCGAGTTGAAGTATGGCGGCGCGGACGTTGTGGTGGATCAGTTTGGCGGCTGGGTGCCGATCGGCGCGGTACAGACGGCAAGCGGCTACGATGTGGCCTGGGAGGTGCCGGGCGCCAATGAATATACGGTCTGGAGCACCGACAGCAATGGCAACTTCGTCTCCTATATCGGCGTCGTGTCGGGAAACAGTTACGCGCTGGAATCGCTGGAGACCACTTTCGGCCAAGACCTGAACGGCGACGGAACGATCGGTCTGACCAAGACGGTGATCCAGACCGATGGATCGACCAGCCTGACCGAGGTGGCGAACGAATATTTTCTTTACAACAGCAGCGGAGTTGGCCCCGCTCTGAAATATGAAGGCACTGACGTTGTAGCGGGTGAGTTTGGCGGTTGGGTACCGATCGGCGCGGTGCAGACGGCAAGCGGCTACGATGTGGCATGGGAGCTGCCGGGCACCAACGAGTATACGGTCTGGACTACCGACAGCAACGGCAACGAACTCTCCTATATCGGCGTGGTGGCGGGAAACAGTTACGCGCTGGAATCGCTCGAGCCTACTTTCGGCCAGGATTTGAACGACGACGGCGTGATCGGCCCGTTGATCGCAGCGGGTGCGACCCTGGAAATCGACTCCTCCTATGCCGGGCCCATAACATTTGCTGGATCGACCGGAACGCTGCAACTCGACAATCCGTCCAGTTTCACCGGCACAGTCGCAGGATTGACCGGTCAGGACACGCTCGACTTGAGGTATATCAATCCGGCGACTGTTCACACCCCGATCTATTCCGGCAACAGTTCGGGGGGCACCCTCACGGTAACAGATGGTATTAACACCGCTAATATCGCTTTGTTAGGCAATTATCTGGCCTCGACTTTTGTTGCCTCTAGCGACGGGTATGGCGGCACCGCGATTGTCGATCCTGTGCTGACATCTTCAAATCAACAAATGGTTTTGACTCAACCGCTGCATACCTAAACAAAATCGTGCTGCCGCCCTCTGAGGATCTGAGAAGCTGCCCCTCCTTGTTGCGTTGCATGTGAGGCGACAGCCCATCATCGTCGAAACGATGAACGTGACACCCTGCAACGTGAAGCGATCTCGCAAATCTTCGGCGACCAAGTGCCTGACGCCCGCACGACGTGCAGATGCCCATAACATAGCGTCCCAGAACGCCATTTGGTACGCCCTCACTGCCTCAAGCGCTTCCAAAAGATCGCTGTCATCGGCCGCTTGTAGCGGCAGCAAGGCGCGCCAGGCGTCAATTGTCCTTCGGATATCCCCGACCGAGATTCTCACTTTGCGGAGCGTCACATTACTGAACTCCGCAAGGGTCCGAAGCGCACGTTGCGTTCAGAACTTCGACCAATAGCCATAGAACACATGGGCCGACAGCAGGTAGCCGGTGATCACGTTGACAATGGCTCCGGACGTGAAAGCTAGCGCGGCCCGCCAGTTTACCGATTCAAGCTCCGAAAATCGTGTTGTTAGTCCGATCGCTAGGAAGCACAGTGTAAAGACGATGCCGCGAAGGCTGCCGACTGGCCGCAGGAAGTCGGCGGTCTGGGCGGGAGTGATTGTATGGCCAAAATAAAGGGAGACGATGGCGGTTGCGATGAAAAATCCAATGACGAATTTCGGAAAGCGTCGCCACAGCTCGCCGGGATCGATGCCGCGGCCTTTGCCGCCGCCTTCCCAGTAGCGAATGGCGACCAGCGCCCAGAACAGCGACCAAACACCGATCCAGATGTCACGACCGATGACCTTGTTCATCGTGAATGCCCGGATCGAAGCAGTTTCGTTGCCGCTCATTTGCCCGAAGACGCTTGCGGCAGCGTAGCCGGCGGCGTCGGCGAATTCCGACGAGCCAATCCAGGCACCGCCAACACCCGCCGGCAGAGCAAGCCAATGACCGACGAAGGGCAGAAAGAAAACCATTATGATTGCGGCGACGACAACCAATGTGACCGATGCCGCAATTTCACCCTTACGGGCTCCCACGGATGCGGCGACCGCGAGCGAGGCGGAGACGCCGCACACCGAACCCCCGGTACCGAGGACTGCAGCGAAGCGGCGGTCGAGGCCGAACAGGCGCGTGGCCGTGAGGAAGATGATGCCGGCTGTAAGGACGGAGATGATCGCTGACTGAGTTAATGCAACACCGCCTGCCGAAGCGATCAGGGAAATCGGAAACGTCGCACCGAGCAGCACAATGCCAGTTTTAACGTAAAATTCCACTCGTAAAGCCGCCTTGAGCCGTTCCGGAATCTTGACGGTGTTGGCGATAATAAGACCGCCAATCAAGGTAACGAGCGCCGCCTCGAGATTATAGTAATTTGCATCCTTCCATCCGGCGAGCACCGACAGAATGAGCATGCTGACATAGAGAAATACGAAGCTGGGAAGAAATTCGCCGAACGGGCGACCCATCAATCGCAGCGGCCCGCCGAACACAACCGCCAAAACGATGAACTGTGCGATATAGTTCGGCCACAGCTTTGCGAAATGGGCAACGATGTCGCCGCCGATTGACCATTTCATTCCAGCCGGGGAAACGGCAAGAAACTTCATGACTCCGGTGCCGAGCGAGAAATCGATCAAGCCGAAAATAACCACCAATAGGCCCACAGCAACAGCCCACCAGTCTTCATTTCCGATCGTACCGAGCCGTCGGCCCGGCGTTTGATGGGGCGCAGCAACAGACGCTTGCGTAGTCATGAAAAGCTCCGATTGAGGTTGACCGTTCTTGCCAGCGGCTGGCGACCATTCTCAGCCGTAGCTGCATAATTAGCTAAGCGTCCATACCAAGCTTGGACCGAGAGCAAGGAACTTACCGAAGAACGCGCGCAATACAAGCAGGGCATGCCCGCCTCCCGAGCGCAGACCTACTTCATTTATTACCGACGATAGGCCCGGAACCATTCGGACAAACAGCCGTGTGCCGCGTTCGATAGAGGTGTTTGGTCGAAATCCGACCGCGTGCTCCAGATCCGAACTATCCGCGCAGGTCTCCAGGACATCGTCCGGCTGCATCGGCAGGAATTCTCGAATGGCCGGACGGCCGATTACTTGCTCAATCACTCGAACGAGTTCGAGCACTTCCACCGGGTGGCTGTTGCCAACGTTATAAAGGCGCCACGGCGCACGGCTTGTCGCCGGATCGGGTGCTTTGCCCGACCAGGAGGGATTCGGCTCATGCGGGCATTTAATAATGCGGACGATCGCCTCGGTGACGTCGTCAATGTAAGTGAAGTCGCGCCGCAGCCGACCGTTGTTGAACAACCTGAGCGGTGTTTCATCTGTGATTGCAGTCGTGAATATGATTTGCCTCAAACAGCAGATGGCAGGTATGCGCGAGCCGGCGTCTTGCAGCCGAGCGACGAATGCGGCGTGGCGTTGTAATCGGCAATCCAGGCAGCGATGATTCGACGACTTTGATTGAGGTCTAGGAACAGGCTTTCGTCGACTAAGTTTGTCACGGACGCGGCCGTTGAACGCTTCAATGTAATTGTTCTGCTTTCGCGCTCCTTATGACTTGCCCTAACGCCATACATACAGATCGGCATGCTCCCAATCGGTACCCATAAGGTATTGCATAACTTCATCCGTGGTTACGGGGCGACGCCCTAGAGATTTATTCGGAAACGCATCAATCCGAGCCCAAAATTGGTCCACTTCGAAGGTCGGCTTTTGGATGCGCCACAGTTCAATCTTGGCGAGGCGGACCCGCGACCAGACGTCCCATGGTGTCCGCGCGATGATCGCTTCGTCGTAACCTTGAGTATCTGACTTCCAGACGATCTCTCCCAGCAAAGGCAATGTCTCTCGCATCCAGCGTTCGGTGTTCGCAACACTGACGCTGATTTGCTCGAACGGACGATTGCGCATCGCATCGATATTGAGGGAGTAGTTGCCAAAATTTTCGCGGTCGCGGTAAAAAACAGCCGATCCCTCAGACAACCCCAGAGCCAGATTAAATAGTTTGACCCGGTGGGGCCCAAAATCGCCTAAATTGTACCTCAGCGCAGCAAAATTTTGCGGATCGGGTTCTACACACAGACAGGCGACCGCGCTAGCAACACTACGTAAGATCTGCCGTGTGAAAAGACCAATGTTGGCTCCGATATCAAGAAAAATAAAAGGACGTGCAAACTTGTTTAGCAGTTCAGCCACGAATTCCAACCCCGCAATGTCCCAGCTCGCCCGTTCCATAACTTCCGGTAACATCACACGATCCACGGGAACCACCAGCCGGTCCCCCGCCTCTCCTAACACGCCTGCTTGCCCGAGGATGACGTTGAGCCCGCATACAGTCAGCATTGAACGCGATTGGCGCGCAAGCACGTGTTCATTTAGAAAATTGCCATAAGATGCGGCGAATTCCCCACTGTACAGCACGCCTTCAAGAACAGCACGGATGTTGCCCGAGTGGCGCAACACGTTTACAAAGTGTTTTAGGCCCGCCTCGTCGGCTTGCCGCGAAAGTATTGTTTCGTAAATTTGCCGAACGACGTCCTCATCTCGAGCGGAGCGTTCTGCGAGATCGTATATCGGATTGCGGAATAAACTTTGGCTATAGCGGTTGTAGCTGATCTCAGGAGGACACCAGCCTACAGGAGCGTCACCAAGTCGGGCGACGATCAGGCCGTCCCCACTAAATGACTCATGGACATCGTGCTCAACTTCTATAACTGCTCCAGCGCGCTGCAGCAAATCCAGGCAACGCTGATGGGTCAGTGGATCGCCGCTTATCTGGAACGCGTGCGTTGACATAAAAACCCAGTTTATGCGGTTATCACGGAACAAGGGCAGGCAACTTTCGAGGACACCGACTTCGGCGCCTTGCGTGTCACAATGCAGAACGTCGATACTTGCAAGTTCATGCTCGTCGAGCAGCTGCTGCACAGACCAACAAGGTAACATTACCTCCCCGGATTCCTCTGTTTTGAAGGGGCTTGGAGGAGCAGCTTTGGCGCCAACGAAGCCGGCAATAAACTTCGGATTTAGCTTATTCAGCATCGCGTTCTTCCGTCCCACGGCCAAATGCGCAGGATCCGGTTCCAACACCAAGGCCTGACGCTGCGGATGAAACCGCAAGAACCAGAGGGTGTAGTACGCCCAAAAACCACCCAGCTCGACCATCCTAGCGGAGGGACCCAACCTCGAATTGACCTCATGGAACACCCGCTCTTCCTGCGGTTCGTGGTGGCCGCGGCACAGAGTAATGAGCCTAGTCATCCACGAACCGTAGTACCCATCGGCTAGGACTTTGAGACCATTGTGCATCACTTGGACCCGGTTGCCGTCGGCGTCCATATAAACCGACCCGGCATCCGCGACCTTGGGAATCGAATCGGCATCTCTACAGCGAGTCGTCATAACAATACGCTGCTCGGTGTCGAGTAGTGGCGGCGGATATGTCTCAATCACTTCCTCTGCCCTCATGCCTTTGCGCTTGTCATTAGAGGTCGCATTCGATCGATAGCAAGAACCTTTCAATTGATGTCCTCTTCGAATCAATTCGGCGCCCATCCGAGACCCGTGTTATCCTTCACGGATAAATAGATGTCCCACCGTCGCGTCAGAGCGGCGCGCCAACGAACTAGCGAACCCCTAGAAGTGGTACGGTTTGTAACTTTACGGGCGGCCATTTAAATTCCTCCAGCGCCCGGTTACCCGTTTAAGCGCGTCACGCCAACCAGTGTCTTGATGCGCATTCTGCATTTCTCCGATGGTTAGTCGTTTTGGATCGCTAGAAAACATAATGTCATCGACACATCCGTGCTGAACCATGTTGGTGTGCAATAGGCCGAGGAAATCATCATCCGTTCTGGCGCACGTAATTGATCCGTCGGCAGCAAGATAATGCACCTCCCCGAATCTTTTGCGGACTTGATCGAGCAAAATACGCGGCGAAATATTACGAAAAGCTACGAGTGTCCAAGAATTGAACTCCATGAAGATCAACGGTGCGAACTTTGCGATTGTCCTTGACATGCCATTGAGAACATCAAGTTCATAGCCCTCGACATCGATCTTCACAAGATCGACCCGGTCAAGAGCTAGTTCATCGACAACAGAATCGAGGGCCTTTGCGATTACAGACCTCCCGCCTTCTACGGTTGTAGTTGGGTGATCGGAGGCAATGATATGTGAACCGGACAGGTTGCCTGTCGTCTCAAGCAGGTGCACGGAAGGTAAACGACCATCTGAAACACATAGTTGGAGCACGGTGACACCTCGCAGTCCGTTTGCCTCGACCGTGCTGCGCAAGCAATTGAACGCGATCGGAGACGGCTCGATCGCTACAATGCGCGACTGAGGGACAAGCTTGCTGGTGAGCATGGTAGTAACTCCGATGTTGGCGCCGACATCGATCACCGTGGAGCCTGGCCTCACATAGCTGGTGAGGACTTTACGGAAAAATTTGTTCCCAGCCATGTGGTTGTGAAGGTCTGAAAAATATGAGTCGGTCGCAGGTCCGCACACTTTGAACAGCGTTCCGGCGAATTCAACTTCCTTCGTCACCGTTGTGCTCATCCCGCTAGAACTCACCCCGATGGCATTGGCCGGACGCGTTCCCAAATCCTCTTAGTGCCTTCACCTAATCAGATGTTTCCCAAAGCTTAGAAGATACCCCTCGAGCCATCGCGGGTGTAATCTTTACGGTTTGATGGATGCGCACGAAATTGTAGTGCATGAAGTAGATCGCCAGCAAGTCATTCTTGTGCTGAGTTAACGACTCCACCGCGCTCTTAGGAGGCACAGACCTGTCGACCGCCTACCTGCGTTGTGAGTTGACTAAGACGGTATCGGGCATGTCACTGAATAAAGACGATGATAAAGCCCAAAACTGCCAGACTCTCGCACGTTGCAACCCTCCACAACGGACTGACAGCAGGCAAGATACACATTGTCAGAACTTTGACCAGTAGCCATAAAAAACATGGGCCGACAGCAGGTAACCGGCGATCACGTTAACAGTAGCGCCAGACGCGAATGCGAGGACAGCTCGCCAGTTTATAGATTCAAGCTCCGAAAATCGTGTTGTTAGTCCCGATTGCCAGGAAGCAGAGGGTAAAGGCGATGCCACGGAGGGACCCATAGGTCAGGAAATCGGTGGTCTGGCCGGGATGATCGTATCGCCAAAATAAAGCGAGACGATCGCGGTTGCAATGAAAAACCCAAAGACGAATTTCGGAAAGCGTCGCCACAGCTCGCCGGGATCGATGCCGCGGCCTTTGCCGCCGCCTTCCCAGTAGCGAAGGGCGACGAATGCCCAGAACAGTAACCAAACGCCGATCCAGATGTCGCGACCAATGACCTTGTTCATCGTGAATGCCTGCTTCGAGGCAGTTTCGTTGCCGCTCATGCGCCCGAAGACGCTAGCGGCGGCTTAGCCGGTAGCGTCGGCGAATTCCGACGAGCCAATCCAGGCGCCGCCAACGCTCGTCGGCAGCGCGAGCCAATGACTGACGAAGGGCAGGAAGACGACCATTACGATCGCGGCGACGACAACCAATGTCACCTATGCCGCGATTTCACCTTGCGAGCTCCCACGGACGCGGCGACCGCGAGCGACGCGGAGACGCCGCATACCGAACCGCCGGTTATCGAGGACCGCGGCAAAGCGGCGATCGACGCCGAATAGACGTGTCGCCGTGAGGAAGATGATCCGGCTGTGAGGACGGAGATGACCGCTGATTGAGCTAACGCAGCGCCGCCTGCCGAAGCGATGAGCGAAATCGGAAATGTCGCACCGAGCAGAACAATTGCAGTTTAACGTAAAATTCCACTCGCAACGCCGCCCTAAGCCGCTCCGGAATCTTGACGATGTTGGCAATGATAAGCCCGCCGTAGATTTCTCCAAAATCCTCGGCGTTTGAAGCTGAGGTCTTTCGGTCGCAGTCCGCGGCGAAGACGGCAGTGTAGCCAGATACATCGATATGCCGACAAGTGGCGGGAGGAATTGAACGAGTTTCCGGGGCAAAGCTCCAGTTCGCGGCTTGGGAGCGTATAGACTTGCAATGCAACAGCAGGTATCTGTGAGTTTGTTCGTGTTTGCAACTTTAGCGGAATTCGGAGAGCTATGCACGGTTCTATCGGTGTCATACCCCTTAAAAAATCGCAAACAGCGGCTTCTCGGCGGCGCGCCTATCTCGACGTTCATCTTTCAGCATAGGGTCGCTGATGGGTATAGTTTCCTACGCGCAGAACTTTGAAGACGTCATCCTATGGCGCGCGCTCAAGCATGTGGATCGCGGCTTCTATATCGATATCGGAGCTATGGACCCCGTCGTCGCGTCCGTCAGCCAAGCCTTTTATGAGATTGGATGGCGCGGCGTGCATGTCGAACCGACCGCTGCTTATGCGGAAAGGCTTCGCCAAGCCCGACCCGATGAGATAGTCATCCAGGCCGCGATAGGGACGAATGCGAAAACCATTCCATTTTGGGAGTTTCCTGGCACGGGCGACAGCACCGGCAAGCCCGCCATCGCCGCAAGCTATGAGCAAGACAACCGCAAAGGCGTGCGCGTCGAAGTTCCTTGTATCCGTTTGTCCAAACTGCTGTCCGATTATCGGGACAGGGATATCCATTGGCTGAAAATCGACGTGGAGGGTATGGAGGGCGAAGTCATCCGAACCTGGCGGCCGGCGAAGGCCCGCCCCTGGATTGTCGTGGTCGAGAGCACTAAGCCCAATTCTCCGGAACCCTCATTCGCCGATTGGGAGCCGTTTCTCGTCAAGCTCGGTTATGAATTCGCTTATTTCGATGGCCTCAATCGCTTCTATGTAAGCGCCGCGCATCCCGAGCTGAGAAAGCATTTTGGTCCCGGTCCGAATGTCTTTGACGAATTCGTGCTGAGCGGCAATGCGAATGCGCCTTTCTATCCGCGGATCGTTGCCAACGCGGCAAGTCTGCGCGAGCAAGCGGCTGCGCGCGCAGACGAGGCCGCGCGAGCGAGCGAGGCGCTCGCGGCCAGCGACGCCCGCGCCAAGGCGCTTCAGGCTCATCTTTTCGCCAGCGACGCGCGCGCGAAGACCCTTGAGGCCGATCTTTTCGCCAGCGACGCGCGCGCGAAGACCCTTGAGGCCGATCTTCTCGCCAAGACCCAAGCCCTCGACGCCATTTACGCTTCTACGTCTTGGCGTATCACCGCTCCTCTACGCAGCGCTAGCCGCACAGCGCGTTGGTTTGCGCGCGGGTCACGGGCTTGGCTTACGCTCAGGCCCGGCTCCCGCCCCCGTCGCGTGGCGCGGCGTTTGAGAATAACGCTGTTCTCCGCAGACTCTTCCCGCGAGGACATTCAGAACTTCGTTGAGGACAATCACATCGAAATCATATTGGCGAACACGTCCCCAACGACCACACAGACGACTGTTCACAATACAGAGGCTCTAACCGATCTTTCCTCCAGCGCCCGAAGCGTTTACGCAGAACTCAAGGCCGCCATCGCATTGCATGAGGGCAGCCGCTGATGCGCATCGTCATTGACATGCAGGGGGCGCAATCAACTCGTTCACGTGCCAGCAGCATTGGCCGCTTCACCATGTCACTCTCGAAGGCCATTGTACGCAACCGGGGCGGGCATGAAATCATCCTTGCTCTGAGTGGGCTTTTCGTCGAAAGCATCGAACCGATCAGAGCCGCGTTCGGCCAATCGCTGCCGCAGGAAAACATCCGCGTCTGGTACGCCCCAGAGCCCGTTGATTATCTTGGCGCGCCGAAGTGGAGTCGAGATGTCGCAGAGTATATTCGCGAATACTTCATTGCTCATCTGAATCCAGACGTGGTCCTCGTCACTAGCCTGTTTGAAGGGTTCGAGGAGAATGCTGTGATAAGCGTTCAGAAGATTTTTCGTGAGATTCCGACTGCGGTCGTTTTCCACGACCTAAATCCCTACATTCACCGAAAGCCCTATCTTGAAGACCCAGTTATTGAAGGTTTCTACCTGAATAAGCTTGATCACCTTCGTCGTGCGGATTTGCTTTTGGCGCTCTCCGAATCGTCCCGCCAAGACGCTATTCGCCATCTTGGAGTTGACGAGCGTTCAGTGATCAACATTGCGACTGCGGCGGATATGCAATTCCTGTCCCGCCATGTTTCGCCAACGCGACAGCGCGAGCTGAGGGAATGCTACGGATTGGCGCGTCCATTTGTTATGTATTCGGGCGGCGTCGAGCCTGGCAAGAATGTCGAGGCACTGGTTCGCGCCTATGGCGGCCTGCCAAAGGATATTCGTGAGCAATACCAGCTCGCCCTAGTCTGCCCTGCACAGGAGCGTGATCGTCAGCGCCTTATCGATCTCGCCGAACAAAAGGGGCTGAAAACACATGATCTGATCATCACCGGCCTTGTTCCAGACGAGGACCTCGTCGACCTTTACAACCTCTGCGCTGTCTCCGTGTTTCCGTCTGGGCGTGAGGGCTTTGGTCTGCCTGCGCTCGAGGCGATGTCGTGCGGGGCACCGGTGATTGGCGCCAGCACATACAGTTTGCCAGAGGTTATCGGACGAGGGGATGCACTCTTTGACCCGCACGACGACAAAGACATCACTGCAAAGTTGTCTCTGGTGCTTAAGGACGAGGTTTTTCGTCAGGCCTTGTCGCAGCACGGGCTTGAGCAGGCTAAGCGCTTTACATCGGACATAACAGCCAACCGGGCGCTTTGCGCCTTGGAGCAGTTGCACCGAGGCAGAGAAAAGTACCAAATCTCCGAAACCGGCCCGCGCCCAAAACTGGCGTATATTTCGCCTCTGCCAGCCGAACGCAGCGGCATTAGTGATTACAGCGCCGAGCTATTGCCGGAACTCAGCCGGTACTACGACATCGACGTAGTGGTGGCGCAGCAAGAAGTGCGCGAACCGTATGTCACGGCCGCATTCCCCAGCCGCACGGTCGAGTGGTTCCGGAACCATGCCTACAAATACGACCGCGTACTGTACCACTTCGGCAATTCATCCTTCCATCAGCACATGTTTGCGCTTTTGCAGGAGATTCCAGGGGTTGTCGTTTTGCATGACTTCTTTCTGGCGAATATCGTCGAATACCTGGAAGCTCACGGCCTGCGGCCAAACGGATTGGCCTCGGAACTTTATACCTCCCACGGTTATGAGGCAGTTCGGCAGCGTTTTCATGCCAAGGTTTTGGCTGACGTCGTTTGGCGCTACCCGTGCAATCTGAGCGTATTGCAGGATGCGCAAGGCGTCATCGTTCACTCCGCGAATTCGCTCCGCCTGGCGAAGCAATGGTACAGCGACGTTTCCTCCGATTGGGCAGTGATACCCTTTCCACGCGATTGGCGGATCGGCCGGGAAAAGGTCGGCGCGCGCAAGGCATTAGGCTTCGAAGATTCAGATTTTCTCGTTTGCGCGTTCGGCTTGCTGGGACCCATGAAACTTAACCAGCGCCTGTTGCGGGTCTGGCTAGAGTCTCGCTTGGCACTGGATAGAACCTGCCACCTGATCTTTGTCGGCGAGAACGACGGTGGCAACTACGGCCAGGAATTACTCGCTACGATTCGTGGCGATTCGGCAGAGAAAAATATCCGCATCACCGGCTGGGTGGATATGGATGTTTTCCGGCAATACCTTGCCGTTGCGGACATTGCGGTTCAGCTGCGGACTCTTTCGCGAGGCGAAACGTCGGCAGCCGTATTCGACTGCATGAATTACGGGCTGCCGACCGTAGTCAATGCCCATGGCAGCATGGCCGATCTGGATGAGGATGCCGTTTGGAAGCTGCCCGACGAGTTTACACACGCACAGTTGACGGAGGCATTAGAGACGCTCTGGAAAGATGCCGAGTTGCGCAAGAGGTTGGGGGCTCGCGCTCGAGAAGTCCTTGTTGAAAAGCACGATCCCCGCGCATGTGCAGCGCAATACCATGAGGCCATAGAGCGATTTAGCATGGCGGCTGCAAGCGGAACCCGCGCCTTGGCCTCAGCCATAGCTGGCCTCGACTGCACGCTCGATGACCGCGAGCTGACCAAGATCTCGGAAGCCATCGCACGGAACATGCCGGGGCCTTTCAAGGCGCGGCAGTTGTTAGTGGATATCTCGGCACTTGCTCAGCACGATCTTAGAACCGGTATACAGCGCGTCGTGCGCTCCGTCTTGCGAGAATGGTTGGCTAATGAACCTTCTGGAATGCGAGTGGAACCTGTGTACTCCACGAAACAGGGCATTTATCATTACGCGCGCCGGTTCACGCTTGATTTTCTGAACTGCCCTCGTGATGTACTCGAAGATGACCCCGCGGAGTTTCGGCCGGGTGACATCCTCATTATGCTCGACTTCCACACAGGCGTAGCGCAGGCCAATCGGGCCTTCTATCAGCAGCTACGTGCAGACGGGGTGCAGATTTATTTCGTAGTTTACGACCTGCTTCCTATACTAATGCCTCAGCACTTCGGGGAGGCTGTGGCAGAAGCCCACACCCCATGGCTTGCGATAGTAGCTGAAAGTGATGGCGCCCTTTGTATCTCCAAAGCGGTAGCCGATGAACTGGCAGCGTGGCTCAAAGCAAATAGTCCGAAACGCAAGCGCCGGTTCAAAATTAGGTGGTTTCACCTGGGCGCCGATATCGAAAACTCCATGCCGACGAAAGGGCTTCCAGCGGACGCGAGCAAGACGCTTGGTGCACTCCGCGCCCGCTCATGCTTCTTGATGATCGGCACGATAGAGCCACGTAAAGGCTACCGCCAGACATTGGCTGCATTCGAAAGCCTTTGGTGTGATGGTCAGGAGATCAATCTCGTCATTGTCGGCAAGAATGGCTGGATGATGGACGAGCTAATCCAGAAACTCTGTTCTCACCCGCAACTCGGCGAACGCCTGTTCTGGCTCGATAGTATCAGCGACGAATATCTCGAAGGAGTTTATGCGGCGTCTACGTGCCTGATCGCAGCGTCCGAGGGGGAGGGCTTCGGCCTGCCGCTTATCGAGGCAGCGCGGCACAAGCTGCCCATCATTACCCGTGACATTGCGGTCTTCCGGGAAGTCGCGGGCGAACATGCCTTCTATTTCTCAAGCAAGGAGCCCGATGCACTGGCGGCATCGATCAAAGAATGGCTGGCGCTCTACGATCAAGGCAAACATCCGAGGTCCGACGCCATGCCCCGGCTGACCTGGACGCAAGTCGCAGACCGTTTGAACGAAATCTTGCTGGACGTGGACTGGTACGCCAGCATACCCTCCGAAGGCTGGCAGGGTGAACAGCCAGAAAGACACGTTGGCGAAGAACGAGCGGTCAAAGTCCGCGCCTAAGATCGTCGAGTGGGACGGTTAGATCCTTCCTTTGGCACTGACGCGCTGTAAAGTGTTCATTTGCCTGGGGGACCGCGGCAAACGGGACGCTGGCCGGTCTCGACCCGATGGCCGCAGATTTGACCAGCGCTCCTCGCGGCTATTGCATCAGGCCATTTTGCTCGCATGGAACACGCCGCAGGTGAGCGCATCGGGCTCGCAGGTAAACTTGATGCCGCGCAACCCGCTCATCTCCAGCATGGCGGTGGCAAATTCGGGAATTCGGGATTTGGTCCCCACCAGTTGGGATCGTTGTTGCGCTCCAGCCCGGTTAGAAGATCGCGGCCGGCAGAGCAAAATCCCTGCATCGAGCATAGTCTCAATGATCACGGTTCAGCCCACGACCGTGGAGGTATTTCAAGCGTCAAGAACGGGTTCCGCAGGCGGTATGGGACACCGAGAGAAGAGCTGCCCGGATATTGGTTGTTCCAAAACAATGATCGGCAGTCAAACACGCGCCGCATCGCGGCGGTGGGCTTTCGAAGCTAAAGAACCCATCCCAGCAGGCCATGCCGAGGACGGTTAGTCTGTTGGTCGGACGCTCAAAACAAAATATCGGCCCAGGGCCGGAGCAATGCTGCTGGCGCCGAGCCCACGCCATAGCCAAGATCGATCGTGTGATACCACGGAAGCTCCCGGACTCTGGCGGCCAATGCTATATTCGCCGGCACGAGCTGTTCCTGTGCTACCGAAAAGCAGTTCCGCTAGAGCATTTTCAGGGTTGACGGAATCGGCGGGTTTCTCGCCGGGCTGGATTTGTGATTCAACCTTCGTGTCGAATCGACACGGAGGCTGTGATGGGCAAGCCATATTCTCAGGACTTGCGT
>Ga0187860_1002659_pt1 | contig 14564 bp, 17 predicted proteins | sample June2016WEW_10_4_FD_132981 | JGI IMG/M metagenome (GOLD analysis project Ga0187860, IMG submission 132981) | Peatland microbial communities from SPRUCE experiment site at the Marcell Experimental Forest, Minnesota, USA - June2016WEW_10_40 | ecosystem: Environmental > Terrestrial > Soil >... | reverse complement strand
CTCGAGCTGCGCACCACCAGTGGTCATCGACGGCATGGCCACCGGTCGGTTAGGTGGCAAGTGCTCGAGGTGTCGCACTATGGCTATCGGTCGGCCTCGCGTCGTCGTGCTCGAGCTGCGCACCACCAGTGGTCATCGACGGCACGGTGATCGGTTGACCTCGCGAGGTCCTCGAGCTGCGCACCACCACCGTGCCCGGGCGGCGTCGTGCTCGAGCCATGCCAGGCCGGTGCCACTGGTCGATTACCTCGAGCCGCTCGCCGAGGGATCTGGCTGGCACGGCACGGCCACCGATGCGATTAAGTGAGGTGCTCGAGCTGCGCATCACCGAAGGCGACCGGTCGGCCACCTCGAGGCGTCCCTTACTCGGGTCAGCGCCGCCGTGGTGTCCTCGTAGCCTTGGCGTCGACGTGCTCGGGCTGGGCCAGGCCTAGGCGAGCTGCACGGTGCCGTGGTCGGCCCTCCACGTGCCGTGCGTCAACCGCTGCGAACCGTCCTCCAGAATTGCCCGAGAGCGCCGCGAACCGTGGGCGAGTACGTCGGGAGCCGCGGGCGGAGGCTTCTAGCGGGTTGTCGGACTGTTGGGCTAGACAGAGCCGAGCACGGGGATGCGTGCCGGAGCGGTCTAACGGGTGGCGCTACGAACGTCATGGGGTGACTCCCCCGTGGGTTCAAATCCCACCGCATCCGCACTCTAAGAACGCGAAGGGCGCCGCTACGAACGGCGCCCGACACTTGCCCGTCTCTGTCGTGATCGGTGACGAACCGATCCGTCTCAGCGGCCCGCTCCCTTTGAGAAGCGATTTTCAGTGTAAAGACATTGGCTTGACTTGGCAAGAGGGACGGGCGCTACGGCTCGCGCCATGGGTGAGCTGGCACAGTCCCAAGCCATCGGCCGGCGCGTAGTGATGGGGGCGGCACGCGAAGCCCGCGAGGGCCTCGGTAGCAAGCCGGGCAAATGGCGGCGCCAAAGCCGGGAACCCAGCGCTTGCCGGAGCCGGGGCAATCGGGCAGCCGCGGGCGGCCGGCGCCTCGACGCGTCGCCAAGGCGCGCTCGACTGTTGAGCGGAGCCAGTAGGGCGAGCGCCCGTCGTATCCATCGGCTGGCGGGAAGGTCCCCCGCTCTCGGGCGCGCCGAAGGCTCGCGGGTGCGATCCCCGCGAGCTTGGCGGCCTCGGCCGTCGTGAGGCGGTTAGCCATCCTCAAGCCTCAGTCGTTCGGCCACACTGGCCGGTGTCGCCACGGCCCGAAACAAAGCGGGCAAGGCGCGGCGGCCACGGCCTTACTCAATGCGAGCCGGTCACCAGGGCGCTCGTGATAGCCGATGATCGGCGCCTCAGCATGGCGGGGCTCAGGGCCAAATACGGGGCCGCGCCCGGCCTTGCGCTCGGTGGCGCTGACACTTTCGGGCTCGGAAAGCGGCTCGGTTGTGAGGGGCTCCCCGTCGAGCAAGTAGGCGCCCTCGTGCTGGCACGGCCATACCTTGCACCCGCACGGCCGAGATTCGACGGGCGGAATCGGGCACGAGAGCGGGCTGGCTCCGGTCATGCCTTCGGACATATGCTCCCACGCGTAGCCGGTCCACCGCGTGTGAGTCCCGCACCGTGGGCAGCTCCGGGTAGCGCCCCGGCTCGGCTCGGTTATGACTTCGCCGAGGGCTAGCTGATCGCCCGGACGCTCGTGGTATCCGATGATCGGCGGCTCAGCTTGCCGGCGCTCGGGCTCGGCGCTACGGCGAGCCTCCTCCAAGCTCCCGATCAGTTGGAATACCACGGGGAACGAGCAGAGGTCACAATCACCGGCGGCCAGGTCACGTTTGAGCACGGCCAAATCTTCGTCGGCGATGGAAAAGCCAAGGTGTGCCCACTTGGCGGTTGCCAGTTGGAAAGCGTCAGTCATCTTGTCCTACTCTTCTCGGCCCCTCCGGGGCCACGGTGACAATAATAACAGAGATATTGTTACCGTGTGAAGCGGCAAGGGTTGGGCTAGCGCGAGAGCCGACCGGTCGCGGTCGGTTCGGTCATGGGTCCCTATCCTGCGCGGCACGGTGACCGGTCGACTTCGTGAGGTCCTCGAGCTCCGCGTGGTCAAGGGGCGAGCCGTGAGGTCCTCGAGCTGTGCATCACCGAAGACAACCGGTCGACCACCTTGAGCCCTCCCGTCGCCCACCCTGGCGCCGTGGGCGGCTCCTGTGCTCATGGTTAGGCCCTCTACCGTCGTGGCCGCATGATCGGTGCCGGTGGTCAGTCACCTTGGGGGCCCTCCTCCTCTTGGGGGCCCTTCTCCTCAAGCTCCGCCCCTCAGGTTGCTTGAGCGGGAACGAGAGCCAGCTCGATCTTCTGCTCGAAGTATGCGCTAAGAGCCTTTGACACCTCGCCGACAAGCTCTTGTGCCCTTTCGACGTGAGGAAGGTTTGGCAGCTCCATGATCACCGTCGTTTCGTCGGGCTCCGGTTCGTTTATCAAGATCGAACCACCTCCTAAGAAACGGCCCACGGCGAAGAGTGCGCGGACTCGGGGGCGCAACTGGTTTAGGACGTGATCGCCCCATGCCTCTACGAGCTCATCACGGGTTGGGGGTGGTGTCTCGGTCCTGGTGAACGAACCAAGGAGCGGTTCGCCGGCATCCTTCACTAGGGCGTGGCTGAAGGGGTGGGGCTCGCCTTCCCATGGGTGTGTGAGCTCGCGGAGGCACACGCGGCATGTCACCAGCTCGAGGGCGAAGGGTCGATGCCTCCCACCGCTCCCGCCACGGGAGACCGGAGTCAAGTCTGCCGAGACGTACTTTTTCCCACAGATTGTGGAATACCAGCCGGCACTTTCGGAGTAAGAAGCGTGCGTCACTTGTGAGGATGACCCATCCATCCACCCGTGCACGCTGTTGAGGCACCAGCGTGGCTCAGGACGTTTGTGGAAGACATAGGCCGAGCATTCGGCCTGGCACCGGAGGCGACGGTCGGGCAATCCAGGGTGGTGGTGGTTACGGGCATAGGCGAGGGCGGTGGCGTCCTCCACGACATCAGCTAATCGCTCGAAAGAGCAGTCGTAGTCGGCTTCGTGGTGCCACGGCTGGTGTTCGAATCCTTCGATTCCGTCACGGAGGATCAGGAGCGCCCGGTAAAGGTCGTGACGGCTCACACGCACGGTGTCGGTTCCCGGGTCATAACCGATGTTGCCCACGAGTGGTGTCTGCTCTGCCCCTGGTAGCCAGGAGGGTTTGAGGCATGATTCGTGCCGGGTGCCATCGGGGCTCTGTTGCGTCTTTTCGGACCGGAGAGCCAGCCCGCAGTTAGCGCATGTCTCCGGTCTCTTGCTTGCCTGTTTTCTCAAGGGTTGCTCCCTACTTGGTTTCGGCCGGCGGGGTAGGCGTCGGCGCTGTGGTGGTTTCCAGGCTGGCCCGGGGGTCGGGCGCAGGGCGACGAGGCTGAGCAAAGCAGGGCTCACCTCGCCCCATCCCACGCGTTGAGGCTCCCCGTTGTTTGGGTTGAGCGGTTCCAGATCGGCCGTGCGGCTCAACGGGCCTAGAGCGACGACACGCCAGACTCTTCCGCCAAATGGAGGCCAGCGCACTAGCTCCCCGACCTGCACGGGGCACCCCGGCGGCGTCATCGGGCGGCCCGCTTCTTGAGCTTGTCGGCCCGTCCCTCAAACTCCTCGAGCCGGCGCTCGAGCTCTCTCACCCGTTTGGTGAGATACCAAAGGACTAAGGCGGCGGAGACAGTTTCCGCGATCGTGTCAGTGCCGATGGTCAGGGCGGCCCCGGCCAGCTTGGGCAGCACCCGGCGTGCGAGGTTGCGGACTTGGGCGCGGTTGGTCACGACTCGTCCTGCGCGTAGGTCACGGTGAAACCAGCCGATGCACCTGAGCCTTGTACCGAGCTGGGCAATGCCTCCACCGACCGATCGGGATACGTCATCGCCCAGGCATCGGACCAAGGCAACGTCCAAGAGCTGACCCCGTACAAAGTGAGATCTGTGAAGGTCACAGACCTGAAGTCAGCGAAGGGCCAAAGAGCTGAACCGTCGTTGGTCCAGCAAAAGTTTTCGCCGCTGGTGCAGCTCGGGTCCTCTTCTACCCATTCGGCCTCTACGCCTTGACCTGAGTAGGACGTAACCTCACCTTGGCCAGGCGCCGGGTATGTCTCACCGCTCGTGAGGTCTGTGATCGAGTAGGCCCAGAAGCCACTCGTATCCTGGAAAACTTCGGCACTGATGGCATCGCCGGGTGAGATCGTGAGACCAAGACCGGGAGAGCTTGTCTCGAGTCCGAGTGCAGCATCCGTGAACCACGCGTAATCGCTCTGTGAGCCGTCAATACAAGAGTCGGTCACCCCGGTCTGAAAAAGTTCGGGGGAAGTCGCACCGTTGACTCCCACCCAGTCCGACGAAGCGCTCATTGTCACCGCGGCACAGTCGAGAATAGGCACCGTCCAGTTCCCCCCTGCCCCATCGTTGGCGCCCTCGATGACGTATCCGGACCAGTTGGCCGAAGTCTGCGCTGGCGACGCCGGTACAGCTGGCGGAGACGGTGTAACCGGAGGCGGAGGCGGAGGCGGAGGCGGCATGACTCCGGCTTCAACGACCTCCAGGTGAACGACTGTCCTGATCGTGCCGCGCATGACCAGGTTGAGCGTGTAACCCTTCGCCCCAGTCGACGTGTTCGCTTGGAACGTGGCCGGTCGAACAACCCTGCCAGGCTTGCACTTCACAGTCCCGTCGAAGCCCGCGAGCTCGGGCGATGACGACCAGCGACACATCGTGGCGTTGTAGACCATCACTGGCCACTTGATTGTGCCTCCACTGGCGGGGAGGTAACGGGTCGGGACCAACATGGGAGCAACGGTCGTGCTCAGGTAACTAGCGCCCGCCGCCCTAGCCAGTCCCATCACTGCCAGTGCCCCCACCAATAAGACGGAGCCGATAACGAGTGCTGCGCTTGTGAGCTTCGATGGCCTGGTCACGCCGACGCCTCGAGCACCTCAAGAGCCTCGAGCAGACGGGTCCGGGGTGGCTCCGCCGGCCAGAGGATGGCCACGTGCGAGGTCTCTGGATCGGGCCTCTCCCCAGTGTCGATGCCCACAGCGGCGCCATAGGCGAAGGCGAGCACGGCCTCCGTGCGCACGAGCCCGACACTGCGGGGACGGGTCTGCACGGGGGTCAGGAACCGGAAGTCGAGCCAGAGGTCGCCATCCTCAGGGCGCCATCTCCTCGAGACCTCGGAAAGGGTGTCAATCTCCCTGACAGCCTCGAGGGCCCGTGCCATGTCCTCGAGCGGGTTGTAGACCCGGATCAGTATGAACGGCGGCACGTCCATCCCCACCAGGCTTGCGGTGAACCTCTCCGGGCCCGGTGAGCGGGTGTAGCGTGCCTTCCTGTTGAGTGAACTGGAGGTGGCCGGGGAGGGTGAAGACCTCCCCGCGCTGCTCCGTGGGGGTCCTTTCATTCGATATCGCCTTTCTCTCTTGTCGATCATGCCGCTACCTCTCTCGTCCATCTTCGGCCCGGTCGCAGGCTCCGCTCATCGGGCCCGGCGATGAGCCATTTCCGCATTGCCAGGAACGGGATCGCGTAGCGCCCCTGCTGCCAGGTCCAGCCCATCGCCTTGCCGAGCTCGCCCCAGGTAGGCGCCTGGCCATCCTGCTCGAGGGCGATGGTCACGACCTCCGCGGCACGTAGACCGATCTCGTCCCTGTCGGCGCGAAGCTCAAGGCGGAATGCCTTTCGTGCCTCCCTCAGCCGCTTGGCCTTCGCTGTACTCGCCTGGCGATGAGCTCGTGAATCGAGCACTATGGAGGCAATAGCTGGAGGAGTGACGTACTGGCTCAAGGCAAGCAGCCGGAGCTTGGCATCATTGAGCTCGGCGATCGGTGCAGTCTTGAGCACCTCGCGCTGTGCATCAGACAGTGGCCGTTCAGTGGCGGGAAGCTTGGTCATTGGCACCTTTCTGTTAGTGGCCCTTGGCACATACACTCCAGCCTGCCCGGTCCTGTCCAGCGGCAATGCGTGCCATACAAATCGTGCTCGGTGCCGTCCGGGTGGCCGCACTGACGACATTTGCCAGGGATCACCTCGAGTACGACGGTGGGAGGCTCGAGGCCTGCGGGGGTGACAGTCGCGGTCATCGGTTCGGTTTTCTCGCTCGGATGATCGTTTCGCGATACTGGCGGGCGTTTGCGTGGTCCTCACCCGGGAGACCCGGGCTTTTGAGCTCGGTGAGGCTTTCAATTACGAAGCCGGCGTCGACCAGGGCGCCGCGATGCCATAGGACGACGGGCACGGGTTGGCCATCGCGGGGAAAGTCCTTCACGTTCACTAAGGCGAGCGCACCAGGGCGGAGCACGCGGAAGGCCTCGAGCCAGGCCCGGGTGTGCAAGGCGCGATAGGTGTCGCCCCACGCGATCGCGGCGCCATTGCCCAGCGAGAGGGGCCTGCCAAGTGAACGCTGGTAACCGTAGCGGCGCGATCCGTCACGGGCCTGGTGGTGCTCGGAGAGGCGATTTCCGTAGGCCGGGCTCGTGATCAGGGCGTCAAAGGTGCAAGCTCGGAATGGCAGCATGGTCGCATCTCCGCGAAGAGTCCGCGGGTCCTGTGCGGCCCATTCCTGTTCGAGCTCAACTCCGGCAGTCCACGCGATCCCTGGCCGGGCGAGGCGGTGAACCGTGCCCGTGCCTGCGAAAGAATCCAACACCTTGAGCTCGTGCCCGACGCTGGCAGCTTCCTGTTCGAGGACGGCAGTGAAGGCCTTGAGGTGTTGCCGAGAGAAACGTGCCGGATGGCCGACGCTTGCCGGAAGCTCGAGCCCGGGGAGGGTCGTGGCCATCACAGCCCCACCGCGTCACGGTTGGCGATGATCCGCTCCCGCAACTTCGAGCCCGTTGTGCCCACCATCACAGCCACGCGTTGAATCTGGTCCTCGAGGCGCCCAGCCCGAAACTCACCACCCGGGGCAGCGGACCAGGCCCGCCATAGTGAAACCAGGATGGCGAGCTCAGCGGTGAGCTCAGGCGGCGCGTTGCCGGTCGACCCGAGATCAGCACACAGCATCTCGGCGGGCTCGAGGTCAGCGGGGGCGAGGGTCGCGGTCACCGGGGCCTCCGATCACCGAGCAGCACCCGGGCCGAGCGCACGTTGAGGATCTTGTTGGCCGAGCCCTCGCGCTTGCCGGTCTTGCCGAGGTAGTCCCTCTCGAAGGCACGGAGCAGGTACTCGCCTGCCTTCTGCTCGTCCCCGGCCTCCCACGTTTTCAAAGTGCTGGTCAACTTCGCACCCGTGAGGAATCGGTAGTCCTGTGCGCCCCCCTTGTCAGAGGGCATCGGGCTCGGATACTCCCTGCCGTAGACCCGGTACACGCCGACGAGGCGCACGCTGAGTCCTTGACGCCGGGCCGGAGCAGTCGCGCTCTTGCGTTGTTCGCGGGCGACCACTTGGCGGCGCTGTGTCCTGCGCATGGCGGTGCGATAGGCCTTGTGCTCTTGTGCTGCAAGACGCTTTTCGAACGGGGTGGCCCATCGCGGAGGTCGTCCGATGGGCCCGGTAGCAGGAAGACCGGCCTCCTTGCGAGCGAGCGCCTGACGCTCGGGCAAGGTGGTGAGCCGCGACGCCTCCGGGTGCTCACCGAGGAGACATCTGGACAGGGCCGTTCCGACAATGGCGGCGGCTTCAGTGCGATCGGACATCACTCACTCCCTCTTATTGGTCATCTGGAGGACGGCCTCGAGGTCCCCTGAGTGCAGAGCTTTTCGAGCTTGCGACATAGGAACTGGCTTGCCCTTTGGCTTCCACTCGCCGAAGCCCTTGCCAATCGGCAGGCCGGCGGGCATCTCGTCGGGCCCGTCAAGTGCCCATAGGGCGGTGTCGATCTCACAGGTGGCGAAGGCAGGTGCACTGGCCCCTTCGGCCTTTGCGAGGGAGCGGTGGAGGTTGACGCCAAAGCGCCCGATCACAGACCGCCTCCAGTAAGGCCGCCCGAGACGGTCGCCCACCTTCTCAGCGAACTCGAACCATGCGACCACCGTCGAGTAGCCTCCCTTGAGCACCCTCAAGGCCGCCCTGGCCTCCGGGCTCTCGTCGGCTCCAAGGGTTTCGCGTGCGCTCCGGATGATGTCCCCGACCGGCTCGAGGTAGCAGTGAGCAAACGCGTCGTCTTGGTCCTCTTGGACGAAGGACTCGATGACGGGGATCACGAGACCGGCCTTGTCGGCGAGCTGGCGGGCGTACTGTGCCTCGGTGGTTGTCAGCCACTCGAGATCGGAACCGTCCAGCTTGGAGAACGGGTCGGGGCGGCCGTGTCCGAGGTCATAGGACTTGCGCAGCTTGCCCAAGTCCACGAGGTAGTAGGCAGACTGCGTGTCCTTGAGTGGGAGCTCGGCAGGGCCCTTGTGCCACTCGCCCACTCCGAGGTAGAGACCGTGCATGACGGAGGCATAGGAGCCGTTGCGGTCGAATGCACGCACGTAACCCCTGGTCTCCTCCGTCTTGGTGAGATCTCTCAGCCATTCCGTCTGTGGGAGAAAGTGGTCACTGTCCACCCAGCCGGGACCGCTCAGGACAGGCTCCGGCAGTGATGGCGGAATTTTCAATAAGGAGCGGTCCTTGGCACGGAGCGAGTTGCGCAGGATCGTGGCCTTGACGCTGTTTGCTCCTGAGATTGAATACGAGGTGCCCTTGAGCGCGTCCCGGAGCTTGACCTGCGCTCCTACGAGCTGGGCAAGGTCAAGGGGCAACTTCGGGTCGTAGAAGTCCTTGCTGAAGCGTGGGAAGTCGATCTCGACGGTCCCCTTCACGCTCTCGATCACGAGCGCTCCCGTCTTGGTCGACCCGATCCGTACTCCGGGTACGCCGCGCTCGATGGCGCGGGCGGCCAGCGGGTGCTGGGTGAGGGCCTTTGTCCTCGCGACCTCGGTGCTGTCTGCATCGGGGTAGTGCCACTCGGTTTGCAAGCCAAGAGCACGGTGACTGGCGGGATCCACCAACACAACGGCGCGGGGTTGACCACTGACCGCGAGGGCGGCCTCGTGAAGATGGCCGGCGTCGGGTTTCCTGTCCAGGTCTTTCCGTGCCCCGTGCTCACCGATCATCACCTTGGAGTCACAGGCGAGGGGGGCATAGCCCGCGGCTGCCTTGATGGGCTTCGCCGGCTGCCTGGTGCTCTCAGGCTTGGCGTTGTGAGGCGCAGGCTTGGCGCTGACGGGCTTAGCGCCCTTGCGGGGATGGTTGGGCTCGGATGGCGCCTCGAGGTCCTCGACGGGTGCCACGGGCGCCGATCCGGGGTCCTCGACGGGTCCGGTCGTGCCGGGGAACGCCTCGGCGATGACCTCGGCGGCACGCTCGGCCTCGCGGCCTTCCCAGCGTGCATCGAGCGCCGCGGTGGTCACGGGGTCCTCGTTGACCGGGGGCGGCTCGGGGAATCTCACGCGGTCGGGGTCCGCGAGCATCTCGGCCACGTCGGCGCGGGCATAGAGCGCCTCGCGCAGTTCCTTGCCGTCGGTGCCCCTCGCAATGGCGCGTAGCTCTTGCGGGGTCGCGGCCGGCGGGAGCGTCAGCGCCTCGAGCTCGTCGGCCGCCGCGTCCGCCTCCACGTCGGTGCGGGGCGGCTCCGTGTTGTCGTGCTCGGGCTCGAGGTCGTCGGTGAATAAGTCACCGGCTCCGGCCGCGACGATCTTGTGACGAATCACGGCGCCGAGGCCGGCTGACCAGGTTTCGAGGTCGGCATAACCGAGCTCCTCCGCCCATCCGAGCAGACCGGTCACGATCAGGGCGGCGGTCAGGTGGGCACGCTCGTCGTCGGTGACGGTGACACCTTCGGGCGCCGCGATCACATTCACCGGAGGGTCGATCGGTGAGGTCGGCGCGGCTTGTTGCAATTGTGACGATGCTGGGTGAGGCATCGTCATGCTCTGATTTGCCCCTTGACCTGCTATTTGAGGGGGTCCAATGACGATCTGACGATCCTGACGATCGGTGCGGCTACTTCTCCGCGAGGCAGGACCAGGAAACCCCTCACCAGCAGGAATGTCTTTTTCGGAGGAGTGGTTCACGGAGATTAGCCCGCATAGATCGTCAGGATCGTCAGGATCGTCATTGGCATCAGGAATAGGCTCTTGGCCTGCGGTTTTGTTAGTTGACAATCCTGACGATGCCAACTCTTGATTCCGGGTATCGAAACTTAGGTCGTAGCGCAGGACGATCTCGCGCTTGCATTCGGTGCGAGGAGCCCGGGAAAAGAGGATCCCGACCATCTCGAGGGCCGGAGCCAGGCGCTCGAGCTCGGAGCGGAGGGCCTGAGCAGATCCAAGCGGGCCGGGCCGTCCCTTGTTCTTCCCTTTGGAATCGAGCCTGTCGCGGAGCTCACCAGTGCTTCCGTGCCACCGGCCGTCACGGGCGTTCATGACGAGACTTTGAACCGCGCAGGCAACCGGCGAGGCGTCGATCGCATCTTCGGCGAGACTGCTCTGACGGGCCAGGAAGGCCTTTTCGGCCTGACTGCTATTGATCTTGTCAACGGCGGCGACAGTGCGGATGAAATCGGCCATCCTGTGCTCTTTCGGTTCCACGGCTTCACGGGCGCCGATCACGGCAGAGGCCAAGTCGTAGAAAGCTCCGAGGATCTCAGGACGGTGGCGCTCGAGATCCGCCATGATCTTGGCTTCCTCACGCCGGCGCGGCGGCTTGCCCAGGTCAAGAGACAGGGTGCGCTCGGCAAGGTCGGGAAGCTCGGGGGTCACGCCGATTCCGGTCGCGATCACGGCAAGCATGATCCTTGTCGCCTCGATCTCCTTATTCGTGTAGAGGGTACGAGAAACCTGAGCGGTTCCTGTGATCGCGGTCGACAGCGCGTCCGAGAGCCACCGAGGGAAATAACGCAGGTTGTCAAAGGCCACAAGACGGTTAGGACGGGTCACTACCTGCCAGTCGTCAGTTCGCTCCGGGGCCGGTCGGAGCTCGGCAACAGAGGGATCCAACAACATGACCAGGATCCGGGCAAGGGTGCTTTTCGCACTCCCCTGCCCACCTCGCACGAGCAGGAGCGGACACGGAATCCCAGGGAAGATGACCGAAATCATCCAGGCGAGCAAGAGGTCCCGTTCGGCCACGTCTACATTTATCAGTTTCCAGAGCGGGTCAAAGGATCCGCCGTGAACTGGATCAGGCAACGGCAACATGACCGAGCTACGGCGGAAGATGGCGTTGGTCATGGTGACAACTCGCCACCCCTCGGTGGTGATCTCTACGAAGCGACCGGTTCCCAGGTCGGTGATGACGCGATCGATCTCGCCGCGCTCGTCCTTACGGAGGGCATAACGAAGGGCGACTGGTTCGGGGGCCATCGTCTCCGCTATGGCCTCGAGATAGGCGGTAGCACTACTCAATGCCCCCTCCCGTGGTTGCGTACCCCGGCGGAGGCCATAAGCCAGCATCATCTCTTGACGGAGACCATTCTTTCCTTTGAGCGGTCGCACGATCCCCGTCCCGTCCAGAGGCAGCGCGTAGGGGTCTCCTTCGTCACTCCGCAACAGACGGAATCGGCGTTCGGCATCACAGATCAGCTCGTCAACCTGGTGACGCGGTCGGCGGCCGGTCGTGGTCTGTGCCACCTGGACCATGGCATCGATCAGGTCGACGGGGACAATCCCTTGATCAGCGGCAGCCTTGAGCTCGGGGGCATACATCGCGACATTGCGGCAGGCGGTATAACGGGTGAGGATCTCCACAAGAGCAAACTCCTGCCCGTCGGGACAGGCATCTTCCTCGAGGTAGGCAAGCCCGGGGGCGAGGGCGATTGCGGCCTCAGGCGCGACGGCCTTGAGCTCGTCCGACAAGGTGACCAACGTAGGCGTTACTCCTTGTAGAACAAGACTCAGGACAGCTTCGAACGCGGCCTTGTAGGGGGCAAGGTGGAAGTCCTCGGCCGTCAGAGAAGCGAAGTGGGCGAAGGATCCCGGGCGGGCGATGATCGTCGCCACGGCGGATTTCTCTGCATCGTCGGCCCCGAAATCAGGCAGCCTGAGAAGGCGAAGCGCAGGAATGCAACCATTTGTCATGGCCGGGCTCATGACGAGGCCCCGTCGCCCGAGATCTTCACGGTGTTAGCGACGATCACTTGCAACCTGTCACCCGTCACAGAACCATCCCGGAGTAGCTCAGCTCCTACCTGCTCAATGACGGACCAGTAAGTCACCACCAGGCGGTAGACCCGACAGGTCAGGAAGTTCCAAGCAGCCGTTTGCTCGTAACTAGAGGCGGTGTCCTCCCAGTCGATACCAAGCGTCAACGCCAGGTAATGCCGGGCTTCAGCGAAGTCGTCATCCTCTTCGCAGTTATCGAGCCATTCATCTAGCTCGTTGAATAGCTCGATTTCGTCTTCGCCCGGGCCTCCCTGCTCACTCAGATACTCGGCAACAGGGCCAGCGAGGCAATACGAAGCAATGTCGAGCCAGTCTCCCGGACGCGTTGCGACCTGACGACAGACAGCCCAACGTTCCAAAGGATCAAGATCCGGGTCGAGCAATTCGATACCCTCAACCGTCCCGCCAAGATTGAGAGCTACTACGGCGTGCCCAGCTTCGTGGTGCACGGTGGTGAACAAGTGGGGATCGGTCACGATCCGTACCTCCGCATGTCAGCCTCGAGGACCTGCTCGAGGTCGTGCGTGGTGACGCTGGTGGTGGGCGCCACGGAGGACGCGGTGAGGTCAGACGGTGCGAGGGTCACGACAGGCCTTTGAGCCGGTCGCGCAGGTACGCGTCGCACATGGTGCAAGGACGCTGTACACTGTGACCGGCGGGTGAACGCCGTTGTGTGGATCCCGGTCAAGGATCTTGGAGCGGGCCTTCGGGCCCGCTCCGCTGTTTACGGTGCCCATCACACGTATGTCCTTCGTGAAGCCTTCGGAAGGAGACGTGCGCCAGTACGGGGCGAAGGCGGCCCCCGCGTCGGCGCAACAGGCAGCGGAGCCCGCGGGACTGGCTCAAACACACGCTGAGTCCATCCAACGAACTTGGAGACGGCAGCCCGAAGCGCCGCCCGAGACTCAGCCAGGCGCCAGGCAAGATCAGCCCGCCGGAAACCAGCGAGTTTGGCCGGATAGTTGGCCTCACTAGCAAATAAGCCGTCGATCATCGCCCCGAATCTGCGTCCCTCCGCTACCTCAAGCGTGGTCCACGGTGCGGTGAGGTGCTTCCAGACTGCGGGGCTCCCGGGAGCGACCTCATCAGAGCGCAGAAACTCGCCAGTGCCGAGAACGACGGCCTCGAGGTTGGTCTCTTTGACATCCTCCCCACGGCTGAAGCCGGGGGATTCCCCAGAGCGGACCGGGCTCACGCCGCGACCATCTGAGCGGTTCGCGCTTCAACGGGCCTCTTACTGCAAGGTGTCCCTCCACGCGCTGAGACGGCCAGCCCGGCCGCAAGGATGTTGCGTGCTGCATTCACATCGGCGTGGGCCTCATGCCCGCAGGACCGACAACAGAAGACCGCTTGGCTCTTGCGGTTCTCCGCTGCCACGTGTCCGCAGACAGCACAACGCTGGGATGTGTACGCAGGATTGACGGCCACCACGAGCACCTCGCAAGTGGCGGCTTTCTGTTCGAGGCGGGTGCAGAACTGCGACCAGCCTTGGGCTGAGATTGAACGATTGAGACCACGCTTGGCGGCCACGTTGCGACCAGGTTGCTCCACGGTCCCCTTGGCGGACCGGAGCATGTTCGACACAGCGAGGTCTTCAATGGCGATCAGGTCGAAGTCTCGCACGAGGTTCGTCGTCGTCTGCTCGGTGAAATCCTTGCGCCGGTCCGCCTCCCGTGCCTTCACCTTCGCTATGGCGAGACGGGTGCGTGCTCGCCGGTTCGATCCCTTCACCTGGCGGGCCATCTTGCGTTGCAGGCGCCGGAGCCGTTGGGCCTCGGTCGGGCGCAGGATCGGCGAGTGGAAGTGCTCACCGTCCGAGGTCGTGACCGTGTGGGCGACACCCATGTCGAGGCCGACGAGCCCTCCAGTCGACTCGCGCTGTAGCACCGGCTGTGGTGCTGGAAAGCTCACATGCCAGCGGCCGGTTCGATCCATCGTGATCCTGGCCGAGCGAACACCTTCGGGCAGCGGGCAGGAGAGGCGAAAGCGCACCGGTCCGAGCTTCGGTACGAACACGGTGGCCCACTTCCGATTAAGGCGGACCACACGCAGATCGCGGACACCGAAACCCTCATGCTGCCCGCGCTTGCGCCAGGTGGGCCGGCGGTGCGTCCCCTTCCACCAGTTGCGCATCGCCTGATCGAAGTCCCGGAGGGCCTGCTGTTGGATGCTCGAAGAGCCCTCTCCAAGCCACGTTCCCTCGCGGGCCTCGGCGAGCTGGCGCATCCGTTCGGCGTTATTAGGCGTCGGGCCTCGGTCGGGGCGGTAGTAGTTCGCCTGCTCAAGCGCGAGGTTCCACACATACCGCGCATCGGCACAGTGCCGATTCAGCATGGGGAGCTGCTCGGCGGTAGGCACAAGGCGATAGCGGTTAGCCACGGAAATAATCCTACTTTGGGGGTGTCTCGCTCACCCCACAGCTGAAGCCGGGGGCTTGCGCT
>Ga0187860_1002656_pt1 | contig 14570 bp, 10 predicted proteins | sample June2016WEW_10_4_FD_132981 | JGI IMG/M metagenome (GOLD analysis project Ga0187860, IMG submission 132981) | Peatland microbial communities from SPRUCE experiment site at the Marcell Experimental Forest, Minnesota, USA - June2016WEW_10_40 | ecosystem: Environmental > Terrestrial > Soil >... | reverse complement strand
CCGAAGGCGTCCCAACCCATCGGATGCAGGACGTGGAAGCCCTGCGCGCGTTTGTATCGGGCCAGAATGTCCGTGGCGGTATAGCCCTCCGGGTGTCCCACGTGCAGGCCCGCGCCGGACGGGTAGGGGAACATGTCGAGAATGTAGTATTTGGGGGGCAATCCGGCGGCGGACAGCTTCCTGCCGCCCGGTTTACGGCGTTGCGCGAAGGGGTGGCCGGGGGGGATTTCGTCGCCCGGGTTGAACGCGCGAAAGGTCTGTTGAAAGTCCCAGGATTGCTGCCACTTGGGTTCGATCAGATGAAACGGATATTGCCTGCGTCCGGATGCCATAACATTGCGAGTGAACATACGAAATTCCGTTCTATTGCAATATGAAAATGAAAAGTACGGCAGGTGACAACGGTGGCAAAAACGCTTCCGGCATCATTGCCTGTGAATTAGACTGTGAATTAGACTCGACAATGGACACCATTTCCGCGAGCATCGTGACTGTGATTCGGAAAATCTTGCCTCTTGCCTTTTCCGGGTCCCGTCGTCTCCTGAGTTTTCTGCTGTGGGCTGGGATAGCCTTTCCGATTGCGGCCCAACAGAACATGGCGATTTACACCGATTCGCTCCAGAACAGTTGGACCAACTGGAGCTGGGGTTCAACCATCAATTTCGCCAATACGAGCCCCGTTCATGCCGGCTCCGGTTCCATTTCGATTACCATTACCAACGGGTATGCCGGGCTGTACCTCGAGCACGCCGATTTTGACTCGACTCCCTACACCAATTTGACTTTTTGGGTTCATGGAGGCTCCAGCGGAGGGCAACCGCTGGCGGTGAAGGCGACCCTGGGCGGCACGGTGACGAACAGCCCATTCAACTTTTCCCCAACCGCCGGCGCGTGGCAGCAAATCACGGTTCCTCTTTCGTCTCTCGGCGTCGCCAACCACCCCAACCTGGATGGAATCTGGATTGAAAGCCAGAGCGCTTCGGCACTCAGCACCTTTTACGTGGATGACATGACCCTGCTGACCAATGGCGTGCCGCTACCCCCACCCGGAACCAACAGCGTGACGAACAGCGTGACGATCAGCGTTGACGCGCAACTGCACCGGCATCCGATCAGCCCGTTGATTTACGGCGTTGCTTTTGCCGCTTCCTCGAGCCAGATCTCTGACTTGAACGTGCCGATAAACCGGTGCGGTGGCAACGCCGAGACACGCTATAATTGGCTGATCGACGCGCACAATCGCGGAGCCGACTGGTACTTCGAGAGCATCGCCGACGGAACAGGGACTCCGGGCGCTTACGATGACAGTTTCATCAGCACCAGCAAAAGCGGCGGGGCGGATCCGATGATCACCATTCCGATGATCGGCTGGGGCTGCAAGCTGGGAACCGGCCGCGCCGATCTTGACAGCTTTTCAGTCGCCAGATACGGCCCTCAGCAGGAGGTGGATCCCTATTGGTCTGACGCGGGCAACGGCGTCAGCAGCGTGGGTGGCACGAATATCGTCAACAATCCCAACGACGCGAACTTCCCGACCAATTCCAATTTCCAGGCGGGCTGGCTGCAGCACTTGACCAATACCTGGGGTTCGTCGCTGAACGGCGGTGTCAAGTACTACCTCATGGATAACGAAAACAGCATTTGGTTTTCAACCCACCGGGACGTGCACCCGATCGGTCCCACCATGCAGGAGATCCGCAACGACATTCTTACCTATGCCGGCCTGGTCAAATCCAACGATCCCAATGCCCTGGTCTGTGCGCCGGAAGAATGGGGCTGGGGCGGCTATCTGAACAGCGGTTACGATCAGCAGAACGCCGGCGGGGTTGACCGCGCCAACAACGGGGGCTGGGATTATTGTCCCTGGCTGTTGAATCAAATCCACCAGCACGACACGAACACCGGCCAGCGGTTGCTGGATTATTTCACTCTGCATTGCTATCCACAGGAGGGCAACGTGAGCGGGGATGCCGTTGATACCACCACTGCGTTGCTCCGCAACCAGTCCACGCGCGTATTCTGGGATACCAACTACGTTGATCCGAGCTGGATCGGCCAGGTGATTATGCTGATCCCGCGCATGAAGACCTGGGTGAACGCCTATTATCCCGGGACCAAAATCGGGGTCACCGAGTATAACTGGGGCGCCGAAGCTAACATCAATGGCGCCACTGCCCAGGCCGACATTGACGGCATTTTCGGCCGGGAAAGCCTGGACCTGGCGACACGGTGGACCACGCCTGCCACGGGCGCGCCCACGTACAACGCGATGAAGATGTATCGCAACTACGACGGCAACAAATCCACCTTCGGCGACACGAGTGTTTCCGACAGCGTCTCGACGAACGTGGATCTGGTTTCCTCTTTTGCCGCCGTGCGTTCTTCGGACGGCGCGTTGACCGTGATGGTGGTCAACAAGCAATTAACCACGAGTGCGACGCTGACCGTGAACCTGGCGAATTTTGTGGCGACTGGCACCGCCCAGGTCTGGCAACTCACGTCCGCCGACGTTATCGGCCGCTTGAGCGATGTCAGCCTTTCTGGCAGTACGCTCAGCACGACGGTTCCCGCTCAGAGCATCACCCTGTTTGTTCTGCCGGGGGGAACGGTCCCGCCTCCTCCGGTTTTGGTACCGCTGGGCGGTTTGAGTTCCAGCAACACCTTCAACTTCTGGTTGACCAACGGGGTGGCCGGCCTGAGCTACATCATCCAGACCTCCGTGAATTTGCTTGTCTGGCAGCCACTGCTGACGAACACGCTGACGACCAGCTCGAACAGCTACGCGTTTCCTGTCCCGGACACACAGGGCTTCTACCGCGCCCAATGGGCGCCATGAATTGACGGCGGTTGACGGCGGACTCTCCAAAACCTGAGGACGTTCGGTCGGCCTTTCTGTTTTGCTTCCTCATCCTGCTGGCTGCCAAAGCCGCATACGACACTGGGCGTCAGACGCCGATTCCGATTCTCGCCTTTTCCAGTTCACAACTTTATTCTTTCGAAACTGAAAGGCACCTGTTGAATTTCAACACGTTGCATCGAGCCCCGTGCGTGATTTTATTCTTCTCCACAGATTGTAAATCAGCCGGGAAAATCAGCGGTAAACCTTTGACACGGTCCCGCGTACATGTTAATTTTCTTTCCGTTGACATCGTCGTCAATCAAACTCACATACGGCCACGACGTTGCTCATGATCACATCGGCCTTTAGACCATCCGAGCCCCGCAAGACGGGGCGAAGCCAGAGATTCACTCTGGTTGAGTTGCTGGTGGTGATGGAGGTGATTGCCATCCTTGCGGGCATCCTGTTGCCAACCCTTTCCAAATCGAAGGCAAGAGCCCAGGCCATGTTTTGCCTGAACAACGAGAAGCAGCTTACGCTGGCATGGATCATGTACGCCGATGAACACAACGGGAACCTCGCGTACAACCTCGGATCCACCGGCGCCTCCACGGCCAGTTTGGGGAAGCCCCCTCCTTCGATGAGCCTGAACTGGGTCAATAATGTGCTGAACTGGAGCAAATTGAATTCCGACAACACCAACGCCGCGAAGATGGTTGAAACCGGGCTGGGACCTTACGTCGATAAAGCCGCGGCTGTCTATCGCTGTCCGTCCGACCACGCGGTCAGCGCCGAACAGCGGAGCGTGGGCTGGAGCGGCCGTGTCCGCAGTTACTCGATGAACGCGATGATTGGCGATGCCGGAAGTTTTTCGCAGAGCGGAGCGAACGTGAATCTTCCCGACTACGTCCAGTTCTTCCGCCTCACATCGATTCCGCTGCCGTCGGACATATTCGTCATTCTGGACGAACATCCCGACAGCATCGACGACGGGTATTTTGTGGAAAAAGCGTACACCGACACATGGATTGATCTGCCGGCTTCCTACCATGCGGGCGCGGCCTGTTTTTCATTTGTGGACGGCCATTCGGAAACGCACCGGTGGCTTTCCTCAACTACGACGCCGCCACCGTTGCCGTGGGCCGCCGGGTTACCCAAAGCGATTTCAACCAGTGACCATGCTGCCATGGCCGATTTCTACTGGGTACTCTCCCGGATGAGCGTCGAGCAGAGGGCGAGCAACGCCTCACCCTAGTGGCGCCGGACGGGGCTGGAAATTCTCCCACCGCAGCAAAGGGGGGCTGGCCGCACTCTTGAATTGGACTTTTCAGGGAAGGGCAAAGTCAATCTCGCGGAAGCAGGGTCGCCATGCGTTGCACTCGGCTTCGGCCCGGTTTGGAAACCCCGACACCCAGCTACAGGTATTTTCGGAGGAACTGCTCGTCACCCTCGGCAACCAACACGTAGGTCTTGTTGCCGACCGTCCAACTGGCGGCAGTCGCCCCGTCCATTGACGTCACGGCTGGCGAGCTTGAAACCGGAGCGCCCTGCACCGACGAGTGGTCGATGACAAAGAACCAGAGATCGGTCGTCTCGCCGGGCGGCAGCGGTCTGCCGGAATAAAAGCAAATCATCGAAACCTTCGCGCCTTGCCAGTCCTTGACGGCGCAACCTGCCAGGGTGGATTGCTCGAGCGCGTGGGGCAGGACATAGTCCGATGGCGCCTGACTCCTGGTGAGGTAGGCGCGAACCTGTGCCGGGTCTTTCGTCTCCAACTCCATCGCGTACCCGCGCCGCGCGATACCCGCCATCCGGCTGACATAGCTGGAGAATCCCAGATCCTCGCGCGGCCGCTGCCAGAGGATGAAGAGCCCCGCCATCACCGCCACCACTGCCACCGCCGTAAGGAGAACGGCCGGCCGCAACCACGCGGGTGTCGTGTGGATCTTCCGTTCGGCCAGAATCTGCTCCTTCAACCCTGCCGGGACCGGCACTTGTTTGAACCTGACCCGGAACGCCAGGTACTGGGCGCAGTGCTCTTCGAACCAGCGGTTCAATTCCGGATCCTGTCCGCAAAGCCCCCGCGCCTCGGAAAACGAGGGATCCTCCGCATCGGCGGTTCCGGGCCGGTAGAGCGCAAGAATTTCTTTGGCCTGCTCGCGGTTCATTTGTTCGTCGGCGTTCCTTTCGAGCCGCTGATGAGGATCTTCTGAAGTTGCGCGATGCCCCGCGCCATCCGCGACTTCACCGTGCCGATGGGCACGTTGAGGATTTCGGCGACGTCCTTATACGAGCAGTCCTCGAGATAGAAGAGCGCCACCGGCGCCTGATAGACTTCATCCACTTGAGACAGCGCCTGGAGCACCTGGCGCGAATCCAGTTGGTTGACCAATCGTGAAGGCAACTCAGGCAGTTCAAGCGGGACTTCACTCAGTTCGAAATGGGGAAACCGCGTCTGCCTCCGGCGGCTTTCAAGAAAACCGCGGTGCAGCGTCGTGAATAACCACGTCTTCACCTTTGTCTTGTCCCGCAACTGATGCCCTTTGGTGGCCCAAACATAAAACGTCTGCTGTGTCAGATCGCAAGCATCGGCTTCGGTCCGCGTCAGGCTGAAAGCGAACTGATAAAGCGGCTCGTAATACTGGGCCACTATGCTTTCAAAATCTTCGCCTGAAGCCATAGACCGGCATCATTCCTATGAGTTGCGGGTGCGCACAATGTTCCCCGGCAATTCACACCAGGTTCACCTGCACAATGTTAGGGAACACAAGTTGGGAAGACGAGGTAAAAACTCCCCTGTCCAGGGAACAAATGGTTTCTCCCGACCCTCACACAGATGCCGTGGATCCGTGAACCTCAACGAACCGGTCAACTTGATGAATCCAAAATCAACCGCAACCCGCAATGCAATCGTCCGTCATCGCAGTCCGGCCGGCGAGCACACCTGTCGGCGCACGCTGGCCGCGCTCCGTTGGTGGACAGCCTCCACGGTTTTCCGGCCGCGTATTGGGACCCCAAACGCGGTAGCCGCCAATGTGAATTGGCGGACCCATCTCGCGCTGGGGATGTCCACCGTTCCACAACGGCGGCTGCGAAGACCCGGTTCGTGGAGAGCCGCCACTCCCCAAAAGCCGCTCTCACATCGATGGGAGCGGAAAGGAAAGGCGCCGGTGAAAAGGCTCCTTCCAGGTCTCGACGGCGCCCCCGTCGCTCCGTGCGCGGCGCCAAAGCATCGGATGTGCATCAGCGGCTGGACAGTCTGGTTCTGGAACCAGCCCATCGTGAAGTCGTAAATGAAATCGCCGGTTATTCCACGAGGACGAATCGGGACTCCCGCCGTAAGCCGGGCCAGAGCCGCATGCGGAAGCCGGCTTTCCCCATACACTCCTGCAAGCCGACTGACGCTGTTACTGGTCTGCGTCGGGCTCTTTGGCTCGCCGGCCCTGTTCCGGGCGACCGCCGTCGAGTCCTCCCCGCCGCCGCCGGCAACGGGGTCGAATATCAAGAGCTTCGCCGTCACTGGAGTCATCACGAAACTGGAGCCGGACGCCGGGGCCATCGTGGTCCGCCATGAAGCCATCCCCGGTTACATGGACGCGATGACAATGCCGTTCAAGGCAAAGCGGCCTGAAGAATTGATTGGGTTGCAGCCCGGAGACAGGATCTCCTTTCGCCTTGAGGTGAGTGACACGGAGAGTCGGATCGGCGGAATCCAGAGGACCGGAACAGTCCGCCCGGGGGCGGACCCTGCGGAGAGGCCTGTGCCCCCCGCTGCGGCGCCGGCCGCCCGACCCCGGCATCCACTCCTGGGCTTCAAGTTCACCAACGAACTCGGACAGCCGGTGAGCCTCCGCGATTTTCGAGGCCAGGCGCTGGCCATCACGTTTTTTTTCACACGGTGTCCAGTTCCCGATTATTGTCCGCGCCTGTCAAAGAATTTTGAAGAGGCCTCGCGCCGGCTCGCTTCCCGGCCTGGCGCCCCGACCAACTGGCATTTCCTGTCCGTTTCCTTCGACACGGCCTTTGACACGCCGGCGGTCTTGAGGGCCTACGGCAGCCGCTACCATTACGACCCCGCGCATTGGAGCTTTCTGACGGGGCCCAAAGAGGAGATCCAGGAACTGGCCGAGATCTCGGGGGTGGTGGTCGATCCCGATGCGGGCCTGTTCAACCACAACTTCCGCACGCTCATCATCGATCCGGCCGGTCGATTGCAGACGAGCTTTCCCTTTGGCGGAGATCTCTCGGATGCCATCGTCGGGGAGATCCTCAAGGCGTGCGCGGCTTCCAACACGATCGTGGCGGGGGACACGAACGGGGGTGTGGCGTCGTCAACGCCATGAATCCTTTCGACCCAAACGTCTAAGACGGGCAATCGCCGACCCTGACCACTTTGGCGCGCGCAGGAAATCGCCGTTGTGAGATCAACGCAAACAGTGGCCGTCACCATCGTCTGCGCCGCCGCGGCTGCGGCGGCGTGCCTGCTCGATTCATGCTCCTCGGTCCCGCTGACGCTCGTCGCTCCGCCCGATATTCCGGGCGCACACTACTCGGGCAACCAGGCGTGTTCCGATTGTCACGCAAACTACGTCCGTGTCTTCCCAGGCAGTCCCCACGCGCGGCTGCGCGTGGAAGGCGTGCCGGAGGGCGGACAGAGCGGCTGCGAGTCCTGCCATGGTCCCGGGAGCAAACACATCGAAGTTGGCGGCGGACGCGGCCGGTTCATCGTGAATCCCGGCAAGGACCCTGCCGCATGCTTCGAGTGCCACGCCGAGACCGAAGCGGAGTTCAACCTGCCGCAACATCATCCGGTTATCGAAGGCCATATGAACTGCGTGCAATGCCACGACCCTCACGGCGGCGACATTTTCAAACCCGCGGGCGGACCGGCGATGGCGCGGCTCAACGAAAGCTGCGCGCAATGTCATCGCGAGCAAACCCGGCCCGTGGTCTTCGAGCACGAGGCGATGCGCGAAGGCTGCACCGTCTGCCACAACCCCCACGGTTCCATCAACCTGAGAATGCTCGCCGATGGCGACCCGAACCTGTGCTTCCGTTGTCACGCCCAAAACCCCGTCGGGACCGGGAAGATTTACATCGGCGCAGTCGAGCACACGGCTTTTCTCAGACAGGCGACGTGCTGGGCTTCGGGCTGCCACACGTCCGTGCACGGCTCAAACGTCGATCCGTTTCTGAGATACTAGGAGTGTCGCGTGGCGCGCAAGTCTCGGATGAAGACCGGGAAATCCAACCAACGTGTGTGTCACTCCTGGCTTGCTGACGGAGCGCGCGCCGCGCGCGTCGGGATCCTGAGCCCGTGCGACAGGATCACCGGCTTTAGCCGGCAACAGGGATGTCGGGGCCGGCACAGCCAAATCACCGTGGCGTTCCCGCCCGGCTGGCTGATCGAAATCCTCCACGACCCGGAAATCGCTCGTGGAAACCCTGAACCTTGCATGACGAAAGTTTGTTGCATACGCAATACAGAATTGGTGATCCCTGATGTGGGATTATCCAGAACCCCCACGCTTACGGAGCCGCGCATGGGGACTCTGAACCCCGCAGCCGGCAATGTGAATTGGCGGATTCGTCCCGCGGCGGGGATTTCCGCCGTTTCACAACGGCGGTTACGCAAAGGAGCGCGGACCGCCTTTTCCGCGAGGCCGATCGGGCGGGGTCCCGCGGAAAAGGCTGTCGGCGCTTCAAAGTGTGGTTCATGGCTTGCCGCCCTCCTTTGCCTCCTCCTGACCGCCCTCGGTTCCATGGCAGAAACCAACACCCTCTCACTGCCACCCGCCGCCGCCGTCAACGTGGTATTCGACCGCGACATCCGCCCGATCCTGGAGCAGTCCTGCCTGCGCTGCCATGGTCCGGAGAAGCCAAAGAGTCACTTTCGCCTGACCACCCGCGAGTGGGCCCTCAAAGGCGGCGACAACAATGCCGACGATATTGTTCCCGGCGACAGTGGACGCAGCCGTCTCGTCCAATATGTGGCGGGCATGGTCGTGGACATGCAAATGCCCCCGCCCGGGAAGGCGCCGCCGGTCACGCCGTCCAAGATCGGGCTGCTCCGCGCGTGGATCGACCAGGGAGCGAACTGGACAACGACCAATGCGAGTCCCCAGGTTGCGCTGTTATTTTCCCCGGCGCTTCGTTGGACGGGGGTGGAGGGCAACAAGTCAAAATTTCGCCAAATCGAAGGCTCTCAGGGAGGGGCAGGTGGGGGCGTGGAGCGTTTCTCATGGGATGAACAGGACACGCCCGACACGAAATTCTCGGCCGAGGGGCATTTCCTGGTTCCGGACCAGGATCTCCAACTGAAGCTCGCCTGGACGAAGACGGATGTCGGATTCGTGGGCGCCGGGTTCGAGCGTTGGCGGAAGTATGACGACGACACGGGCGGCTACGCGCCGTTGATGGTTCCTCATTCGTTCAGTCTGGGTCGTGAACTGTATCTGGACAACGGCCGCGCGTGGCTGGACGCGGGATTGTCGATGCCGGAATGGCCGCGAATCGTGGTTGGCTATGAATACCAGTTCAAGAACGGCGACGAATCCACGCTGCAATGGGGGGCGGTGGGCACGAATGCGGCGGCATTCAGTCCGGACACTCGAAACGTCTTCCCGGCCTCGAAGCACATTGATGAAGCCGTCCACATCCTGAAGCTCGACCTGGGCTACGACCTCGCCGGGTGGCATTTGGAGGACAATGCGCGCCTGGAGTTTTACAGGCTGGAGACCAGCCTCCAGAACGTCCTGGCGGACTCGCTCGATTCTCCGCCCAACGTGATCGCGAACGTCAATGAAACCGGCCGGCACACCCAGGGCGCAAACACCTTCGGTGTCAACAAACAGTTGGCGGATTGGCTGTCCGTTTCGGGCGGCTATTACTATTCCCGCCTCGAAGGAGGCGCGTCCGTGGACCTGAATACGCAGGACAGCACCGGGTTTTACTTCCAGAACTACCAGTGGTCGGCGGACGACGTCGTGTTGAGAAGCCAATCACAAGTGGCCAGCGTCGCGGCCCTCGCAGGTCCGTGGCAGGGGCTCACGCTTTCGACCTGCGCGCAGGGCGAATGGACCCGGCAGGAGAGCATGGGGTTCGAGGATCTGCGCTCGTCGTTTCTCCCGTCCAGCGCCAACGATGAAATCGGGATCCTCGACAGCGCCGACGCGCGCGAAGACGCCTCGTTGCGCTTCACAAAAATTCCATTCACGGTCTTGTTCGTGGAAACGCGCCTCGAGCAGGAGAGCCTCCGCCGGTTCGACCAGGGCTACATCCAGGCCTTCAGCAGCTTCGGGCCGTTCACCAATCATTCCGACACCGACATCGAGTCGGAGGAGTATCGCGTGGGTTTCAGCACATCCCCGTGGCAGCGGCTTTCCTGCAGCGCCAGTTTCAAGCACGGCGACAAACACACGAATTATGGCGGCACCAACACCCTGATCGGGGATTATCCGGGTTTCATCCAATGGCGCGACCTCGGCAACAACCAGGTTGAAACGCGGCTGGTGTACCGAGCCGCTTCCTGGCTGGTTACGTCCTTCAATTTTCGCTGGCAGAAAACCGATTTTGACAGCGCGACCGTCGTGGTTCCCGGCTTCACGGGCGGACCGATCGAAGCCGGCGATGAAGAAGCGCACGCCTACAGCGCCAACGCCGTTGTGAGGCCGTTTCCACGGCTGTATGTTTCCGGTACCTTTTCATGGTCCGACTCGAAGATCACTACGGCATTCGACGGAACTGACGGCCTGGCACCCTGGCGCGGGAGCGTTTACACCGTTCTGACGAGCGGCAATTACGCTCTGAACTCAACGACCGGCCTGACGGCGTCCTGCCTTTATTCCCGATCGGATTATGGACAGAACAATTTGGCGACGCTGCCGGCGGGAATCGATTTCAACCGCATCGGCCTTCAGGCCGGCATCACCCATCGTTTCGCCAACAACGTCGTGGCGGGGTTTCGATATTCTTTCTCCCAATACCGCGACTCCACTTTGGGCGGAGCGGATGATTTCACGGCGCACTCGATCTTCGCAACCGCCACGATTCCGTGGCCCTAGCCTCCTCCCCGGCGCGCGGCTCTGCGAGCCGCAGCAAGGTTAGCCGTCCCGCGATGTGGAAGGGGCGCGGGAAAATCCGGCGTTGCTAGGGTGGATCACTCTTTTCTCCTCGTTGCAGAAGCACTCTCAGCGAATGTTTGGAACAAATCGCACGCGCCCGCCTCGTAAAGAAAAGCAATGTTATGAAGAATACCAAGTCCCTCGCATTTCTTGGGTTCGTCGCTCTGTTTTGCGCCGCAGCTCAACCTTTATCGGCAGCAAACTTCATCGTCACCCAAACCAGCTTCGTGTTCACTCCATCCTCGATGAATATCGCCCAGGGAGATTCCGTGACGTGGACGAACAAGGATCCTTTGGTCACTCATAGTTCGGCGAGTGGAACGCCCCCGGCTTCCCCGAACGGGCTCTGGAACGGCACCAATCACCCCGGGGGGACCTACACTGTCGATTTTACAGGTTTTGCGCCGGGGAATTATCCCTACTACTGCACCTTCCACGGCGGGCCGCCATTGAACATGGTGGGCTCAATCACGGTAACAAACGCCACACTCGCGCCGCCCTCGGTTTCCATTACCAACCCAACCGACGGCACCCGATTCGCCGCTCCCGCGAACATCGCCCTGACGGCGTCTGCAACCCAGGTCGGCGGCACGATCACCAATGTCCAATTCTTCTCCGGGGCAAGCTTATCGGGCAGTGTCTCCAGTTCGCCCTACAACTTTGCCGTCAACAATGCGTCTGCCGGCAATTATGCCTTTACCGCCGTGGCGATGAACAATCTGGGCGCTGCAGCGACTTCCGCCGTGGTGAATGTATTTGTCGAGACCAACGCCATTCTCTCGAGTCCGCTCTTCGTAAATGGCCAGTTCCAACTCACGGTGAACGGAATCGCCGGACAAACCTACGCCACCGAATCGTCCTCGAATCTTGTCAATTGGTCCGCCATCAGCACCAACCTCGCCCCGTCGAACAGCTTTAATGTCGTGGACCCGTCGCCGACGAATGCGGCCCTTCGATTCTATCGCGCGCGGCAGGATCTGTGAATAGCGGCCTGCGAGGCCCCGCAGGACTCGGGTAGTGACTCAAGGGGATCGTTAGGGACGACCTGTGGTTATAGGTGGTGCGAGGCCGCCGGGTAACGCCGACCTGCCGATCACTTTAGGTCACTGGGATGCCGGTGCGGGGACGGCCCGTCCCCGGTCCTCCGGGGTTTCTGCAATCTAACTGGTGACGGGCCGTCCCCACCCCGGCATGAATTGGCCCTGACCCCGGCCATGAGACGAAATCGGGTACTGACACGCTTTGCGTGGACGTACTACCATGGCGCGAATCTGAATGAACGCTCCCGCGTCCCTGAAGCTGATCCTCGCCACCCGGAACCTGCATAAAGCGGGTGAAATCCGGGCCATCCTCGGTGACGACATTCGCTATTCGACCCTGGACGATTATCCGGGGGCTCCGGGCGTGACCGAAGACGCTTCCACGTTTGCGGGGAATGCAATGAAAAAGGCGGTTGAACTGGCCCGATGGCTCGCCGCCGGAATTTCAAATTTCAAATTTCAAATTTCAAACTCCACCTTCATTCTCGCCGACGATTCCGGTCTCGAGGTTGATGCGTTGAACGGCGCGCCGGGCGTGCATTCCGCGCGGTTTGCGGCTCTGGACACAGGAGCGCCCGCCAACTCCTCGGACGCGGACAACAACGCCAAACTACTGCGCCTGCTCGGCGACGTTCCGTTGGCGAAGCGCAAGGCGCGGTTTCATTGCGTCATCGCGCTGGTCGAGATCCATCCTCCCGCTTCCGTCCTGGAGCCTCGCGTGTTTGACGGTGTCTGCGAAGGCCGCATCGGGTTCGCGCCACGCGGTCATAATGGTTTCGGCTATGACCCGCTCTTCATGCCCGACGGCTTTGAGCAGACATTTGCCGAACTGGGCGGGGATGTGAAGAACAAGTTGAGCCACCGGTCGAGGGCGTTGGAGAAACTAAAGGCCTCGTTACGGTAACTGCCAAAAGTCATTTCCAACGCTCGTAGGGCGGATCTCTCCATGAACCGGCCCAAAGCCGCCACGGGAGAATCCCACTGCTATTTCAAAGTGAACGGGCCGGTGATCAGATCGGTCAACGTGCCGGTGTTGTCGAACGAACTGAGGAAGTACGTGCCTGCGGCCGCCGACTTGAATGTCACCTGCACATACGCCGTCTGCCCCGCATCGGCCGCATCCGTGAAACTCAACACCAGCATCCCCCCCACAGGACTGTAACGCTTGAACACATACGTCCCGGTGCTCGCGCCTGCGCCTCCATTGTTGGACGGCCTCTTGCTGAACTTTCCATTGGCGCCCAGCACCACCGTCGTCACCTTGCTGCTCCCAGCCTGGGTTACCATCACCGTCCTGCCTCCCAGCGTGGCCGGCACAAAACTGCCGCTCACCGCCGCGCTCACCGTCCCGTTTTCCCCACTGTCATTGGTGAAGAATCCGCTGTAATGGTTCGTAAACACCAGCCCGATCGTGCCCGGGCTGTTGCTGGTCAGGTCCGGCGGCGCCACGTTGGTCATCGTCAACTGCGCCGTGTTCGTCCCCGTCTTCACATACCCGTAGCCGCCCACTCCGTAATCCTCCACGTTGGTGTCCCCGCTCAGTCCCGTCTGCCCGAAGCTCGAGATGTCAAACCCCACGCTCTCGGGCGAGCTGTTGGAAGCTTGAACCTGCACCAGCAACCCGTTCAAGCTGTCCGGCGCCCAGTCTGACCCCGGCGTCACCTTGTACTTGAACTTCACACTGTTGGTCCGCGAGACGTTGTCCACCCCGTCCACCGCATAGGCCTGGATCAGGTTGGCCCCCGCGATCAATACCAGGTTCGTCGCCGTCCAGTTGGTGTAGCTGTTCAAGGAACTGGCCGGATTCCACCCGGCCCCGTTGAGTTGAACCCAGACGTTGGACACGCCCACGTTGTCCTTGGCCTTGCCCGAGGCCGTGAAGGGGGTGTTGGTCACGGTCTGGCCAACCGCCGGGTTGGTGATGACGTTGACGGGCCGGGCAATGTCCTTGAAGTTGGCCACGATCACCAGGTTGCTTTGCATGGTAAACTTGAGCCTGGCAGTGTTGGTCATCGGAACGCCTCCGCTCCAGTACTGAAAGGCAAAACCAGGGGAGCCAGCCGCGGTGATGGAGTAGTTGTTGCTGATGGCCAGAAGCTTGCCGTTGAGATTGGGGGTGAAGGTGCCCTTGCCGCCGACGCTCTGGACTGTCAGAGGCGCGCTCAAGACGTAAACAAACTTGTGAGTGTTGGTCGAGGAGAAGTTGGTGCTGGTATCGACCGCATAGACGCTCAAGACATTGGTGCCGGGGACCAGCGTGAGGGAAGCAGTCCAGTTGTTGGTGCCGATGGCGGAGGTCCAGGAGCCGCTATTGTTCAATTGATAGAGCACGGAGGCGACGGCAACGTTGTCTTTGGCGGTACCGGTGGCGTTGAACAGGGCGTTGCTGACGTGCATCCCGGCTTTGGGCTCCGTGATGGTCAGCGTGGGCCTGGTGACGTCGGCGAAATTCGCGGTCAGCACGAGGTTGGGTTCCATGACAAAGGTCAGCGTCGGGGCATTGGTCAGAAAACCTTCGAGGTTGCTGGTCCAACCGGCGAATTTAAACCCGATTGCCGCTTTGGCGGT
>Ga0187860_1002652_pt1 | contig 14596 bp, 9 predicted proteins | sample June2016WEW_10_4_FD_132981 | JGI IMG/M metagenome (GOLD analysis project Ga0187860, IMG submission 132981) | Peatland microbial communities from SPRUCE experiment site at the Marcell Experimental Forest, Minnesota, USA - June2016WEW_10_40 | ecosystem: Environmental > Terrestrial > Soil > Wetlands... | reverse complement strand
GCCGTAAGGCAGGATGCCGATGATCGCCACCAGGGCGAAGCCGATCACGCCGATGGAGATCGCAATCTCTATCATCGTGAAGGCTCGTTCGCCCTGGCGGCGGTCTCCCTTGGCGTCTGCGAACGGAATGTTCGGCAAAAGTTTCATTGAAATTGATTCTGCTCAATCGTCGCCCGCGCCGTCACCCCGTCGATCTGGATCAGGCACGGGTTGTTCGTCGCGTTGCCGGGCGGCGTTTCAACGATGCTCGGGGCGACCGACAGCGGCACGCCGTTGCTGTCCATCGCATAAAAAATGCTCCCGCGATCCAGGACGATGCACTGATTGGACACGCCCAAAAGGGTTCCTTGCGGCGTGAATCCAATATATGGCATCGGCACGTTCGTGCCATTGGCGATCGACGGGAAAACCACGCTGTCCCACGGAAACGAGTAAATCTCATTGGCGTTGGTCGGCGCCGCCGCGTTCAGTGTATTGGTGGTGGAAATGAGCCACGGCCCCGTGTTCGCGGCAAATTGAAACGGAGCGATGAACACTCCTTGCGGCAGCGTCCGCCAGTCCGTCAGATAATGCGGCCAATGTTGCCCTGGTTGATCCCCGACCGTCCTCAGGCTCATCAACGCATACGAAGAGTACTGGTGCGCCATCAGGTTCGTCACCAGCGGCAGCATGTACGGGTCCACCGGCACTCCCTGAAAACTCGAATTGGTCCAAAACAGCGGCGGAACGAAAACCATATAGACCGTCGTGCGATTAACCATCGCCCGTTGCCGGGCCAGCGCCACGTCGTCCAGCAACTGGCGCGTGGCCGCCGACATCGCGTTGGCCCTGTTCATTCCCCCTATGTGCGGCAAAGCCACCGCGGCGAGAAAACCGATGATGCCCACCACCAGCATCAACTCCAGCAGCGTAAACGCGCGCCAGCGCGCCAACGACCGCCCGCGGCAAACTCCCCGCCCGCAACCGCGCAGCCTGCCCCGCGTCGCCGGCCGCCGCGGCCTGCGCTCGCCGAGCAGCCACGGTCCCACCAAGGGCGCGTCAAGCCACTGCACGGCCAGGAGCCGCGGGCCGGAATCACTTTTTGCGGTGGAGAAGTTCATGGGTCAAGTTACCAGTTGCCGTTGGTGATGATGAGGGGAAGGCCGTTCTTGGCCGTGCCGACGTAATACTCGGCCCACAGGTCGTAGCTGTTCTGATTATGGCGATACTGGGACGAGGAATCGTAATGCCAGAAATTGGTCGGCCCGCCGTTGGGCACCGCGGGCACCGGCACCAGCAGGCCAAAGATGTTCGTGCATCCGGGGTAATTGGTGTAATCCTGCGGCTGCGGGCCGGGAATGTAAAAGTCTTGCGGCTCGGTTGTGTCCGAATTTGCTATCCCGGCGCGATTGAACACCTTGACAAATAGCGACCCGGCCGTCATCGGCAGGATATTGCCCATGCCAGGGGCGGAAAAGACCGCCGCCGTGTTGGTGTAGTTCGTTCCTCCTGTCAACTCGTAGATCAATGGGTTCATCGCGGCGATGGCATCGTAGCTCGCCCGGTTCGTCATGGCCAGGTTCCCATTGTCCGGCGGATAGAAATTCAACTTGGACTGATAATGGTCGATCATGGTACTCAGCTTTTCCCTCATTCCAGTGACGGCCGCGTCCTTCTTGGCGCGCATGGCTTTCTGGCCGGCCGAGACAATCAGCGCCGCCACAATGCCCATGATGGTGATGACCACCAGCAGTTCAATCAGAGTGAACCCCAAGAACCGCTCTGGATGACGTGTCTTCATGCTATCCGTTCTGGGAGCGCGCCCCCATTTTTTGCTCCCGCATCTCCTGCTCCATTCTTTCGCTCAGCCACTGTTTGATCATGCTCTGATAATTCAGATACCGCGACCGGGCCAGGCGCTTGATGCGCGCCAGCATCCGCGGGTCGAAGCGCAACGTGATCGTGACCGAATCGGACAACTCGCTCCCGGCCGCGACCGAACTTTCCATCAGCCGCACTTCGATGCGGTTGTCCGCCCAAAACGCCGCCTCCGCCTCCTCGCGGTCGAAGAGCGGCACTTCCTCCCAACTGGATATGGCATTCATGGCAGTTTATTGGGCCAGCGTCTGGTTCAGTTTGCGTTGATAAAAAAAGCGATCCTCCGGCTCAAAAGGGCGCGCGAAAATCACCCGCGCTTGCTTGCCATTGGCGCGGCAGAGCGTAAAAATCCCCGTTCCATCGGCGGCAACTCCAAGATTGAAAAACCGGGCCTGAACCGAGAACCGTGGAGAATCGGGCAACAGCCGCACTGCGAACGGGTCTTCAAACGACTCCTCAATCGACTGCAGCGTGAGCGAGTTGTCCAGATTAAACGGCGGATTGTTCCAATCAAATTCCATAACCTTTAATGTAAATCAATTGACCATGCAATGTATTTACTTTGTATTTACATCAGCTCGCCAGGAATGTCAAGGGGCAAAAACGCTTTAAAGCACGCCGCCCCGCCAACTCGAAAAACAGATTACGGGGTTGACGCGCGGAAAAAGCGGGTGCGATAACTTGCCGTGTTGGTGTCGGTGAATTGCCACTGTCCATTGGAACCGACGTTGCTGTTGGTATAAACGGGCCGCCAGAGAACCGGCGGCGCCAGGTTGGTGGCCGCGAACACGCGACTGGCGGCGCCGGGCACCGTTTGGAGATTGAGGGTCACGCTGCCGTTGGCATTGCGCACGGCCGAGGAGATGACCGGCCCCGAGACTATCGTCAACGTTATCACGCTGCTGGTGACACTGCCAAAGGGACTGCTGATGATGACTTGATACGTGCCCGCGTCGCTCGCGCTCACATCGGTCAACGAGAGCATCGGCGCGACGCCCAAAGGCACAACTTCGCGGACGACATCATTGTCCGAATCGGCGATAAACAAGTTGCCGTGTCCATCGACGGTGACGCCTTCAGGGTAGTAAAAACTGGCGCTGGTGGAGAAGCCGCCATCGCCGGTGTAGCCCTCAAAGCCAACGCCAGCCACAGTCGTGATGATGCCGGCCGCGTCCATCATGCGAATGCGATTGTTATCCTTATCCGCGATGAACAAATCGCCCGCCGCATCCACCGCCACGGCCAAAGGTTCCGTCATGCTGGCGCTGGTGGCCGGGCCACCGTCGCCGCTGTAACCCTCATAGCCATTGCCCGCCGCCGTCGTGATGGTGCCGTCGGCGTCCACCTTGCGGACGACATAATTCCCGGAATCGGCAATGAACAGATTGCCGGAGGCATCCACCGCGACCCCCACAGGATAATCCAGGGTGGCTTTGGTGGCCGGACCGCCATCCCCGGTATAGTTTTCGCTCCCATCGCCTGCCACGGTAGTAATGATGCCGTTGGTGTCCACCTTGCGGATGACATCATTCCAGGAATCGGCAATGAAGAGATTGCCCGAAGTGTCCATTGCCAGGCCATACGGCCCATCCAGTTCGCAATTGGTCGCCGCGCCGCCATCGCCGTAGTAACCGCCTGTTCCGTCGCCCGCCACCGTCGTTATGATCCCGTTTGTATCCACCTTGCGGACACGCTCATTGTAAAAATCAGAGATGAGCAGATTGCCGGAGGCATCCAGCAGGACACCGACAGGATAACGGAAACTGGCGTTGGTGGCCGCGGCGCCGTCGCCGGAGTAGCCGTAGGTTCCATCACCCGCAATTGTGGTGATGATGCCGTTGGTGTCCACCTTGCGGATACGCTCGTTGTCGGTGTCGGCAATGAACAGATTGCCGGAGGCATCCACCGCCACGCTCTCTGGATAATCCAAGGTCGCATTGGTGGCCGGGCCGCCATCCCCGGTAAAGTCAAAGACTCCGTTGCCGGCCACCGTGTAAATCAGGCCGAAAGGCAGATTGGTCCCATTGAAGAGCCATTGGTAAGTCAACGGACCGGTGCCGGAGAGGGTAAGCGCGAAGTTGGCGTCGTTGCCGGGTTGTGCCGTCTGGTTGGCCGGTTGCTTGGTAATGGCCGGGGGCAAGCCCACCGTTACCGTCGCCACGTCGCTGGCTACAATCCCATAAGCGTTGGAAATGACGCAATCGAACGTGTTTCCAGTATCTGTCAACCGGACGTCATTGGTGGTATAGCTGGTGCCCGTCGCCCCGGCGATTGCCCGGCCATTGCGATACCACGCGTAGGCCAGCGGCGCGGTTCCGGTCGCCGTCACATTGAACGTCACGCCGCCGCCCGCGGGAATGTCCTGGCTGACCGGTTGAACAACGACCGACGGGCGCAACAGGACCGTCAGGGTCGCAACCTGACTGGTCACGCTGCCAAATGGCGTCGTGACAATGACCCGATAGCTTCCCGCGTTGTTGCTGCCGACATTTTCCAAAAGCAACGTCGGCGCCGCGCCGTACGGCACCACCTCTCGAATCCGTTGGTTGTCGGTATCCGCGATAAACACGTCGCCGGAGCCATCCGCCGCCACGCCGTAGGGATAATCCAATGACGCCTGGGTGGCCGCGCCGCCGTCGCCGGAAAAACCATAGCCTCCGATGCCCGCCACCGCGGTAATGATGCCGCGGAAGTCCACTTTGCGAATGTCGGAACTTTCAGCGTCAGCTATGAAAAAGTTGCCCAGCCCATCTACTGCCACGCCTTCAACAACCCTGAAACTGGCGTCAATCGCCGGGCCGCCATCCCCGGTATCGTTGTAAGCTCCATCGCCCGCCGCGGTGGTGATGATGCCGTTGGTGTCCACCATGCGGATGCGCTCGTTGTCCGTGTCGGCAATAAACACATTGCCGGAGGCATCGACCGCCACACCCCTGGGATAAGACAGTTTGGCATTGGTGGCTGCGCCGCCATCGCCTGAAAAACCGTAGGTTCCGTTGCCCGCCACCGTTGTGATGATGCCGCTGGTATCCACCTTGCGGATGCGCTGGTTGTATTCATCGGCGACAAACAGGTTGCCCCTCCCATCCACCGCCACGGCTGTGGGATAATACAGTGTGGCATTGGTGGCCGCGCCGCCATCGCCGTAAAAACCATAGCCTCCGTCGCCCGCCACCGTGGTGATGATGCCGTTTGTATCCACCTTGCGGATGCGCTCGTTGTAATAATCCGCAATGAACACGTTGCCGAAGGCGTCCACGGCGACTCCCCCGGGAGAATCCAGGCTGGTGTTGGTGGCCGCGACGCCGTCACCAGAGTAACCTTCCAATCCGTCACCGGCCAGCGTTGTGATGGTGCCGTCGGTGGCTACCTTGCGGATGCGTTCGTTATCGGTGTCCACAATGAACAGATTGCCGGAGGCATCCACCGCCACACTCTCGGGATACTCCATTTTGGCATTGGTGGCCGAGCCGCCATCGCCGGAATAGCCATATCCTCCACCGCCGGCAACCGTGTAAATCAGGCCGGACGGCAGATTGGTCCCGTCGCATTGCCACTCGTAAGTGAACGGGCCGCTGCCGGCGACCGCCAACCCAAACGTCACCGCCTTGCCCTCGATCAGCGTCTGGTTCGTCGGCTGCGTCAGAAGGGACGGCGGCGTGCCGACGATCAAGGTGGCCGTGTCGCTGGTGACCCTGCCATAGAGGTTGGTGATCACACAATCAAAGAGGCTGCCCGAATTCGCCAACTGCACGCTGTTGGTCGTGTACGCGGAACTGGTGGCCCCGGCAATGGCCTTGCCGTTGCAATACCAGGCATAAGCAAGTGGCGGCGTCCCGCCCGCTGCCACGCTGAAGGTCGCATTGCTCCCAACCGCCGCGTATTGGCTGGCCGCTTCCTCCGTGATCGTGGGCGGATAAACGATTGTCAAGGTGGCCACCGCGCTGGTCACGCTCCCGTAGGGACTGGTGACGATGACCTGATAGCTGCCGGCATTGCTGCTGGCAACTGTGTTCAAGTCCAACACGGCCCCCGCGCCGGCCGGAAGGACTTGGCGGATGCGTTCGTTGCTCGTGTCGGCAATAAACAAGTTACCGGAAGCATCGACCGCCACGCCATAGGGAAAGTACACGGAGGCGCTGGTGGCCGGGACATTGTCCCCGCTAAAACCATAGTCTCCGTCGCCCGCTACCGTTGCGATGATGCCGTTTGCTCCCACCTTGCGCACCCGTAGGTTGTCTGTATCGGCAATAAACAAGTTGCCGAACGCATCCACCGCGACACCAACCGGAGAACTCAAGGACGCGCGGGTGGCCGGGACGCCGTCGCCCGAAAACCCATTGGTCCCGTTGCCCGCCACCGTCGTTATGATGCCATTGGTATCGACCTTGCGGATGCGCTCGTTGTCCGTGTCGGCAATGAACAGATTGCCGGAGGCATCCACTGCCACACTCCTGGGATTATACAGTCTGGCATTGGTGGCTGCACCGCCATCGCCGGCAAAACCATAGTTGGCGCTGCCAGCCACCGTGGTGATGATGCCGTTGGTATCCACCTTGCGGATACGCTGGTTGCTTTGATCGGCTATAAACACGTTGCCCGAAACATCGACCGCCACGCCGGTCGGATAATACAACGAGGCGTTGGTGGCCGGGACATTGTCCTCGTTATAGCCGTAGCCTCCATCGCCTGCCACCGTGGTGATGACGCCGTTGGTGGCCACCTTGCGGACGCGCAGATTGTCGTAATCGGCAATAAATAAGTTGCCGTCGGCATCGACTGCCACGCCCTCGGGATAATACAATCGGGCCTCAATGATGGCCGAGCCGCCGTCTCCGGCATATCCGTAGCTTCCATTGCCCGCTACAGTCGTGATGATCTTGTTGGTGTCCACACGTCGGACGCGCTGGTTGTCCGTATCCGCAATGAACACGTTGCCCAACGCATCCACCGTCACACCTTCCGGACCATCCAAGCCGGCGTTGGTGGCTATACCACCGTCGCCGGAGAATTTCCCCGTTCCATCGCCCGCCAACGTCGTGATGATGTTAGTGGGGACATTGGTGCCGTTAAATTGCCACTGGTAGGTAAATGGGCCGGTCCCGGACAGCGTCAAGCCGATTGCCGTACTGCTACCGATCAATGCGACTTGGTTGGTCGGTTGGGCGGTAATACCGGGGGGCAGGCCGACGGTTAAGGTCGCCACCGCGCTGGTGACGCTCCCATAGAGGTTGGTGACGACACAAACGAACTGGCTGCCGGATGCCGCCGATGGAACGTCATTGGTGGTGTAGGATGAGTTGGTGGCCGCGCCGATGGCGCCGCTGCTCCCATACCACTGGTAGATCAACGGCGCCGTTCCCGCGGCGCTCACGCTGAAGGTCGCATTGCTCCCCACGAGGACGCTTTGGCTGGCGGGCTGTATGGAAATCGAAGGCGGAAGCAAAAGTGTTAGCGTGGCGACGCTGCTGGTGACGCTGCCGTAGGGACTGGTGACCACCAACTGATAACTCCCCGCGTTGGTCACGCTGAGATTGGTCAGCGTGAGTGTCGCGGGGGAGAGTATCTGCCGGATACGCTGGTTTCCGTAATCGGAAAGGAAGACGTTGCCGAAGGCGTCCGCCGCGACGCCCATCGGATCATCCAGGCTGGCGTTGACCGCCAGCCCACCGTCCCCGGAATAACCAGCGCTTCCGTTTCCCGCCAAAGTGGTGATGATGCCGTTGGCGCTAACTTTGCGAATGCGCTGGTTGTATTCATCGGCGATAAACAGGTCACCCCAAGCATCGACCGCGACGCCATAAGGATTATACAAGCTGGTATTGGTCGCCAGGACGCCGTCTCCTGTAAACCCACTGTTTTGATCGCCCGCCACCGTCGTGATCATGCCGTTTGTGTCCACCTTGCGGATGCGTGAATTGCTGTAATCCGAAATGAACAAGTTGCCATTGGCGTCCATGGCGACGCCTGTGGGATAACGAAAGCTGGCCTTGGTCGCCGGGCCGCCGTCCCCGCTATAATCATAGTTTCCATTGCCCGCGAAAGTCGTAATGATTCCGCTCGTGCCAACCTTGCGGATGCGCTGGTTGTATTCATCGGCGATAAACAAGTTGCCGAACGCATCAACTGCGACGCCGGCCGGATATTCCAACGAGGCGCCGGTGGCCGGTCCGCCGTCTCCCGAAAAGCCATAGGTTCCGTTTCACGCCACAGTGGTAATAATCCCGTTGGTGCCCACCTTGCGGATGCGGTAGTTATCTGTATCTCCGATAAACAAGTTGCCGAAGGCATCGACCGCAACGCCTTCAGGAGAATACAAACTGGTGTTGGTGGCCGGGACATTGTCCCCGTTATAGCCATACCCTCCATCCCCCGCCACCGTCGTTATGATGCCGTTGGTGTCCACCTTGCGGATGCGTTGGTCGTCCGTGTCGGCAATGAACAGATTGCCGGTGGCATCCACCGCGATAGCATAAGGATAATACAAACTGGCGTTGGTGGCTGGGACGCCATTTCCCGAAAACCCATAGCCTCCATCACCCGCCACCGTGGTGATGAAATCAACCAGATTGGTTCCGTTCATCACCCATTGGTAGGCCAGCGGACCAGTGCCCGAATTCGTGGCGGTGAACGTGACGCTGCCGCCCAGCGGCGCCGTCTGATTGCTGGGCGGCACGGAAAACAGCGGCGGCACTCCCACCGTCAAGGTCGCCACGCTGCTGGTCACGCTCCCATACACGTTGGTCACGACACACACAAACTGACTGCCCGAATCCGTCAATTGCACGCCATTGTCGCTGTACGCCGTGTTGGTTGCCCCTGCAACGGCAGTGCTGTTGCTAAGCCACGCGTAACTCAACGGCGGCGAGCCGGCCGCGCTCACGCTGAAGGTCACATTGCCTCCCGCCAAAATGTCCTGGCTGGCTGGCTGAATGATCACCACCGGCGGCGCGGCTACCGTCAGCGTCGCCACCTGGCTGGTCACGCTGCCCGATGGACTTCTAATCACCACCTGGTAACTGCCGCCTTCACTCAGCGTCACACCGGGCAACGTCAGCACTCCCGACAACACGATTTCCCGCACACGGTTGCTGCCCGAATCGCAGACAAACACGTTCCCGGCGCCATCCAACCCCAGTCCCGCCGGACCATCCAGTTCGGCGCTCGCAGCCGCGCCCCCGTCCCCAGTTTCCCCAGCCGTTCCGTTGCCCGCCAGCGTCGTGATGATGCCGTTGGGCGCCACTCGGCGGATGCGATTGGTGAAGTAATCGGAAATGAAAATGTCCCCGTATCCATCCACGGCCACCCCGTCTGGGTAATACAAACCGGCCGCGATCGCCGGGCCGTTGTCCCCGGAGTAACCCTCCACTCCGCTTCCAGCCACCGTCGATATAATGCCGTCGGTGCCCACCTTGCGAACCCGCTGGTTGCCCTCATCCGCAATATACAAATTGTCCGAGCCGTCCACCGCCACGGCCACCGGCAGCCACAAGCTCGTATTGGTCGCCGCGCCTCCATCCCCGTCAAAACCGTAGTCTCCGTCGCCCGCCACCGTCCAAATCACGCCGTTGGTATCGACTTTGCGGACGCGTTCATTGTCCGAATCCGCGATAAACAGATTGCCGGAGGCATCGATCACCACAGCCATCGGAGAATACAAGTTGGCGTTGGTCGCCAGACCCCCGTCCCCCGAAAAACCGTTGGTCCCGTTGCCCGCCACCGTCGTAATGATTCCGTTGGTGCCCACCCTGCGGACGACTGCATTGCCGGTATCGGCAATAAACACGTTGCCACTGCCATCCACAGCCACGCCCCTGGGAAATCTCAACTCCGCATTGGTCGCCATGCCGTTGTCCCCAAAATAGCCGGCCGTCCCGTTGCCTGCCACCGTCGTAATGATTCCGTTGGTGCCCACCATCCGAATGACTGCATTGCTGGTGTCGGCTATATACACGTTGCCGGCGCCGTCCACCGCCTCGCCGCTGGGATATTTCAATTTCGCATTGGTTGCCATGCCGTTGTCGCCCGAATACCCGCCCTCGCCAGTGCCCGCCACCGTGGTGATGACGTTTTCCGGCAAATTGGCGCCGTCAAACCGCCACTGGTAGCTGAACGGCCCGGTGCCCGTCACTGTGACACTAAAGGTCGCCGTGCTGCCGTTGTTTGTCATCAAGCTTTGCGGTTGTTGTGTGATGGTTTGGGCCGGCGCATCCGCAAGGGCGCAAGCAAATAACGTAAAGCCAAAGAAAGCGCGCAGTGAAATAATTTTCATAACTACAGCGTAATTAACGGTTTATTGAGGTTCTCGTACAACCTCTAGGTGACTCGCGCACTCTAGAAGGTTTTTGCCTTTTGTCAAGCGGTTTCTTCTTCGATTTCTTGATTTTGAAATTGTCTCCGCCGCCAAACCCGCTTTCAGGCCGCTTGCAGGTTCTTGCGCGGATCTGTCGCGCTGATGATCACGCTGACCGCGTTTTGGTTGAATCCCTTGTAGCCGCCCCGCCGCTGCAAATTCTCCAAATGGCTCCCCAACGCCCCTTCCCGCATAAACCTCTCGCCTAGTTCCTTGGTAATCAATCCCTGGCGCAGGAGGCCGTCAATCCTCTCCTCGCGCACCGGCCAGCGTTCCCCCTCCGTAAAGGCCTGGCGCAAAAACTCGAAATCTGAAAACGGCTTCATTGTCCGCACCCCCTGCCGCTCCAATTGCGCGCGCGCCAGCTCGAAATCAAACCGCGCCTCCAAATGATGCATCCCCGCATGCATCAGGCTCTCCCCATGCAGCCCAACCCACAGCCCAACGGTCCCAAGTTTTGCCGCCGGCGCCAGGCGCGCGCCCGAAAAATCGATCCGCGTTTCCTCCGGCTGCAGATCGACGTCCGCGAAAACGACAATTCCCACCGTCGCCTGTTCGCATACCTGCGCCCCCCAACCCGCCTCCGCGCCCGCGTAAAATCGCTCGCGCTTTTCAAAGCCGAGCCTTGTCAAGAACCCGATGAGATCGACAAACCGCTCCCGCGAACTGCGAAAGGTGTGATGATCATGGTTGCCCCACCCCAGGCCCAGCCCGTCCTGCCGCCGCTTCTGGACTTGCGCCGCCCTGTTGCGGCTCTCCCAATACCGGCGCTCTTCCTCGAAAAAATACTGACACGCCAAATCCGGCCCCACCAGCCCGATGACCTCCTCCAGAATCCCCGCGGCGGCGCTAAATCCTTCCGCTTCACTGGCGCAATCGCGGCGCCGCGTGCGCCACAGCTCCCTGGCCTGAATGATATTCCTTAAATCGGACGCCTCCAACGGCGCCAGCACAAAACCGCCGTAGCCGTTTCGCTCCAGCGCCTCCAGCCGCGTGCCCTTGCCCTCGCTCACCAGCACGCGCCGCAGCCGCGAATACGGCGCCCCTTCAATTGGGCTGTCCAGGGAAAGCGCCGCCACAAGGTCCGCCACAGACTCCGGCCGCAATGCAACCGACATCCCGCCCTCCCCCCGCGCGATCATGACTCGCGGCAATGTGGCGCGCGGATGACACAGCACCGTTTCGCCGTTCGCGGTTTCCACGGCTGCGCGGGTCAATCCGAACTCGCGCAGCGGCTTCTCATCCTCGGGCCCAAGCACCAGATGATCGATCCATTCGAAAAAATCCGTCCCTGTTTCCTCCCGCATTCGTCCGGCAACGCGCCGGGCAAAGCTATTGCGCTCCAAAAACGTGGAAATGCGCCCCCGCAGAAAATTCTCCGCCTCAAACGCCAGCGGCCAGTCAAACGGCTCACTCATAAAAACAACGCTCAATCAGCATGGTTACGATTAAGAGCGGAACCCGAAAATGTCAAATGCACCCCCTCCCGCGCCATCACCCCACGGCTGGCTTGACAACCGGGCGTCGCCGGATACTTTGGCGCCGATAACCGGAACATTTAACAACTGGATTTTTAATCTATGAAATTATTGTCAGTGCCCAGCTTCGTTTCGGCCGCGGCGTTCCTGGCCGTTTTGCCGCTCGGCATCTCGCGCGCTCATGCCATTTCGGCCCCCGCCAGTCCCGACTCCAACGGCGCCGTCTTGCAACAGGCCCCCGTCGAACGGATGGCCTGGACCGAGGAGAAACGCCACAAACTGCGCCGCGCTTTCTGGCTCTTGGAACAGGCCGACCGCGATTACCGCGGGCACAAGGACGCCGCGCTGAAGGAAATCAAAAAAGCCGGCGACCTCATGGGGCTTGATTTGCACGGCGAGGGCTATGGCGGCGCTCGCCAGAAGTGGTCCGACGAGCGGCTCCGCGAAGCCAGGCAGGCCCTGGACGATATCGTTGACAAGAGCGCCGGCCGCGAGCACAAACACATTCGCGCCGCCATTCACGAAATCGACCGCGCGCTGGAAGTTCGCTGACAGGTCAGCTCTTCGCGGGGGGCGAACCAGCCGGGGTGGAGGAGGAGGACGATTCGCCCGCCTTGGCCCCGGTGGTCGCGCCGGTCTTGCTCTCCTTTTTTGCGCCCTCGGATGCGCTGCTGGAGGCGGCGCCGGCCTCTTTCTTGGCGCTCGCCTTGTAGTTATCGCTCCGATAATCGGTGGCGTAGAATCCGCTGCCTTTGAAGATCAGCCCCCCGCCGGCGCTCACCACGCGTTTGACCTTGCCCTTGGCCCACCTCTTTCGCGCGCAAAGTTCCCGCGGACACACCGTCAACGGCTTGTCCGTAATCCGCTGGAGCTTCTCAAAGTGATGCCCGCATTTGGTGCAAACGTATTCGTATGTCGGCATACACCCTTCAAATATCGCAGTGCGCAAAAGATTTCAAGTTCCGCCGGCGCCGCTTCGAATGCCTTTCAATTCTTCAAAGCCTCGCCTCGCTGCGCTGGCGTAGCGCAAACCGCCGCCAGTGCGTGTACCCGGCCGAGCGCGCCAGTTCCACCGCCGCCGCAAAATCGCTCCCCACCTCCCCGGGCGCGTGCGCGTCCGACCCAAAGGTGATCGGAACTTCGTGGCGCGCCGCCAACTCCACTATCGCCCGGCTGGGGTATATCTCCCGGCAATCCTTGCGCAGTCCCGCCGTATTCAACTCGATCGCCACCTTCGATTTCGCCGCCCGCTCCATAAATCGTGTGTAGAGCTTCGTGCAATCCTCCTTGGGCCGGATGTTGAATTTCTTGGGCAAATCCGCGTGCCCGATGATTTCAAAAAGTCCCGATTCCGCCGCCTCCCCCAGCCGCTCGAAATAGACCGACCACACCTCCAACGGGTCGCGCTCCTTCCATTTCGCGATGTCCTCCGGATTATCGACCGCCCACCCATCGGCAACGTAGTGGACGGAGCCGATGAAATAATCCCACGGGTGACGCCCCGCCAATTGGCGGATCCACTCCTCATGGCCCGGCAAGTAATCCACCTCCAGCCCCAGCTTGATCTCCAGCGCCGGAAAACTCCTTTGCGTCCTCCGGACTTTCTCCACGTACTCATCCAATTGGTCCAGCCTCATGCGCCAATTATCAAAATCATCCCGTCGCATGGGCGAATGGTCGGAAAAACCGATCTCCGTCAACCCCACCGCCAGCGCGCGCGCCGCGTACTCCGCCGGCTCGCCCCGGGCGTGCCGGCAGAGCGGCGTATGTATATGATAATCCGCCGGCCACTGCATCCTCCAATTCTTGTGTCGGCGCCGCGCAATGTCCAATGCAATTGCCGCGCCTTTCGGGCGCATCTTGACACTGCCACCATTTTAGGGGTAGCGCGACCGTCCCGGTCGCCGTGGCTGGCGTCTCGCCAGCCACATCCCCATCACCACCTATATGCGTTCCCATCGTGGTAGTATCCAGATGCGCCCGCGCCTTCCCCCCCTCCCTTTTTCTCCTTGTCGCCGCGCGTCTTCCCCGGCAGACTGCGCCCCAGGACTCGCTCGCATGATTAGAAAATACTTCTCTCCCGTTTTGCTGCTCGTTATGGCCTCCTTCCCGTTCTCTGGCATGGCCGCCCAACACATGGTTCCCTCCAATCTGCGCTGTGAATACCGCGTTGACCCACTGGGCATTGATGAAACGGCGCCACGCCTTTCCTGGCAGCTTTCCTCCCAGCGGCGCGGCCAAGCGCAGACCGCCTGCCAGGTGCTCGTCGCCAGATCACTAGAGACCCTCGCCCGCGACAAAGGTGATTTGTGGGACACCGGCCGGATTGCCGGCGGCAACTCGATCTGTCTCGTCTATCACGGCTCGCCGCTCGTCTCGCGCCAGCTTTGCTTTTGGAAGGTCCGCGTTTGGGACAAGGAGGGCAAACCGTCCCCCTGGAGCCAGCCCGCCTTCTGGTCCATGGGTTTGCTCCAGCCCTCCGACTGGCTCGCCCAATGGATCGGCTTTGATCAATTGCGAGTTCAACCCCTCCTGCCCGCCCCCTTCGATAACGCCCAATGGATCTGGTTCGCCGGTGATCCCTTTCCCAATGTCCCCAAAGGTTCGCGCATGTTCATGACCACCTTGGATTTGCCACCCGACGCCAAAATCGACAAAGCCCAATTGCTCGTGGCGGCCCAGGAGGACCGCCTCTCCTTCTATCTCAATGGCATCGCCGTTGAACTGTTCCACACCACCGATGCCACCAACGCACGCCTGGTGGATGTGACTTCCCTGATCAAGCCCGGCACCAACATCGTCCAGGTCTCCGTCGAAGCCGCCGCCACAGGCCCGGCCGGTTTAATCGCCAAGTTGTCCGTCGAAACCGCGGACGGCAAAACCAACACATTGGTGACGGACCAATCCT
>Ga0187860_1002642_pt1 | contig 14644 bp, 9 predicted proteins | sample June2016WEW_10_4_FD_132981 | JGI IMG/M metagenome (GOLD analysis project Ga0187860, IMG submission 132981) | Peatland microbial communities from SPRUCE experiment site at the Marcell Experimental Forest, Minnesota, USA - June2016WEW_10_40 | ecosystem: Environmental > Terrestrial > Soil > Wetlands... | reverse complement strand
GGCGGATTTCAAGACTGGAAGTATTGTTCGAGACTTGACCGTCTCGTCTACGACCGGCACGGCCATTGCCTATGACGCCAACTACGATTCCGTCGTCAAGATGACGACTGGCACGGTCGCCAACGCCGGCCCGAACGCCATCGCCCTGACGGCGAAGCCGTTGGGAATTCCCACGACATTTGGCCCCAACTCTTACGAGTTTGAGGCCATAGTTGCGGTGAATCAGACGACGAATACGGAAGTGTTCATCGGAATCGGCAATAACGTTGCGACCAGCACGGCGTCGAGCCTGCTGTCCGCCGCGTCCAGCACGGCCGCGTCCACGAACACGATTCAGGGTTCGGTTGTCGGATTCTTCATGCACGCCGACAACTCATCCACGTTCGACGCCATTTATCAGAATGGTGCGGGTGGGATTCAAACGGTTTTGGCCAGCACGCTTCAGGCGTCTGTCTTCAACACCGCTTCGACTCAGCCACAGCTTATGGGTATGCAAATTGGTCAGGGGCAACAGCCTCCGACCCAACCCGTGCTCGGTTCCACCGACTTTGTCAAGTTCGGCCTTATTTTCTCGCCGACGGGCAATCAATTTGGCGGCCTGTGGTCGTATTTCGTCAATGGTGTTCGTGTTTGCACACAGCAAGCGAATGGCTACACCGACAACGCATCTTCGTATGCGCCGGTCGTGGTCGTCGGTTCGGTGTCTAGCACGGCCCTCCAGTCGATTGACGTGGGCTACGTCCGTGCGGCGTACCATGCTAACCAGTAACCGGAGGACACCAATGGAAGAGAAATCACAAGACCCTCGGATGTTGGCGGAAGAGGCCATGGACGACCTTTTTCATAAAGAAGCCAAGACCGAGAATCATCAGGGCGAATCATACGAATCCATGTGCGAAGGCGCTTGTTACGCTCAGGGCGGCAAGAGTCCGTTCGCCAAAGAAGGTATGAAACGTGCTGATGAGGAATAGGTTCACCTGTCTCTCTCGGCCCTGCCGGGCATCACCGCTCGGCAGGGCTTTATAAGCCATGACACAACTCAATTCATATCCTGCCTTTCCGATCAATGAACCCACATCGGCCATGAACGCGGGAGCATTGTGGCTGGCGGTGGCGACGAAGCTCAATACGGCCTACTACGGATCGACTGGTTCCGGCCCGGCCCAATACCCCATCGATCCGCACGACTTTGCGGAGGTGAACGATATTGTGACTCGCGGGATTCGTATGTTCATTGCGGACGGCCCTTCGCCCAATGGCTGGAAATGGGCCAAGCCACTGGCACAAGTGGACTTCTATCCGATGATTCCGGCCGACCAGACCCTTGGTCAGACCACATGGTTAACATTTGGGCCGTCATCTTACGATCCTGCCACTAATCTGACGACGTTATACCTGAACTACTCTTCGACAGTCGTGCCGTCCACCATCGGCACGTCGTCAACCAACGCCATTCCGCAGTTCTATCCGTCCATGGAGTTGCGTCAAATCTGGATTGGCGGAAACCCGGCCAGCAATACGCCAGGTTGGTACACGCCCCTGCCCGGCGTCCCACAGCCGGAGAATCCGAATGTCGGCGTTCCCTTCACGGTCGTCCAATACATCGACCCCCAAACGATTACGGTCTGGGGCAACGCCACCAATATCGGCAACTTCACCAGCACCAGCACATGGTCCCCTTCATGGCAATCGGTATGGTCCATGAACACAGTCGGCGATTACACATTGCCGGCGGACTTCGGAGGCCAATATTCCGGTGAAATCACGTACGTACAGAACACCAATCGCGGCGTATTTTTGCGTTGGACGGACGAGGCCAACATTCGTGCTCGCCGATCAAATTTCAATTTTGAGTCCGGCACGCCATTTGAGGTGTGCGTTCGTCTGATCCCTACGAACACTCTTGTGGGCCTTCCAAACGCCAATCCGAATTACTATCCACAGCCCTACGCTCCGCAGCGTCGGCGATGGGAAATATGTGCTTGGCGAATTGCCAACCAATTTCTCCATGCGGTATTTCCGTACACGCTGTCATTTAACAGTCTTGTAAATCCGACTGACGTTCCTCCGTCCCCATTACCATTTGACGAAGCTCTCGTCGCCGCCTGCATGGCCATGGCGGAAAAGACGAATGAAGATACAATTCAAGGCCCGGATTGGCAGTATTATCGTACCGTGGCCTTGCCGCAAGCATACCGCATTGACGCCATGTCTTCGCCTAAGAATCTCGGATACGATCGTAACGGCCTGAAATTCGAGGGCTGGCGGGGACTCATGGACAATTTCCGACAGTACAATTATCAGCGTCCCAATGTCGGGACGCCCACCACCTGGGAGCCTTACTAACCTCGGCTCCTCTTCCCACGACGCGGGTCAACATGCCCGCAGAAAGGTTGAGCCTATATGAAGCTCACCAGCAACAACTATCTTACGGCTATCCAGACCGTCATCACCGGCAACAGCGCGCCGAACACGCTCACGCCGCTGCTGCACGACAACACGGGCGGATATTTCCGGGATACGGACAATTTCCTGAATGATATTGCGCCCAACACCGGCACGTCATATGCAATTGACTCGGTGGGATTCCCCATCATCAGTACGCAACCTGCTGCCACGTATATCGGGGCATATTCCTTTGTCGTTCCCCGTGACTACGATCAGCAAACGGACTATCTCCGTCTGCGGCTGATGCTGAAAATGAACGGCGCTACGGACACTCCCTCCATCAGCACTGGCGTGTCTACATTTGCCATCGGTTCTACTACGCCGACATTCTTCTCCACGGTTGTTGGCGTCAGCGGAACGTACTCTTCCACAGCATCATCTACGCTGTCTCAGACATTGCAGGAGTTTGAATTTGATGTGCCGCAGGCGGCGTTGGTAAGCAATGAAGTGGTGGTGTTCTCTCTGTCCACGTCCGCTCACACCACCAATTCCGTGTACATCTACGGAGCATCCGCCACTTATCCGTCCTGCACGGTCGCCTATCTCTATCAAGGCAGCACCGGCAACCTGATCGCAGCGAACGATGCTCGTGGAATCCCGCTTCGAGGATACTAAATGCCTTTTGCCGGACGAAATCCTAACGAACCGGTAATCCCCAACCCCGGCCTCATGAATGCTAATGAGGCCGGGTTTCCGCCCCGAGTCACACAGGCGAAGGCGAATGTCCCATTTCGCATTCAATCACCCGTGAAGGGTGTGGTGCGATCTGTCGGCCGCGAAGAACAGCCGGAAGGATCGTGCTTCGACGCCCTGAATATCTGGCCATTTGACCGGCAAGGATTGCGGCGAGCTTCTGTACGCTCGGGCCTGTCCCAAGCGTTTACGGTGGACCTGTCCCTATCGACGGGGCAGCCCATTACTGCGTTGGCGCAGGCATCTGTAGTCCCTGGGACTACTTGGGGATTCACATCCACCAGCACGACATTTCTCAATGAAAACTGGGCGTATACAGGTCCGGGATTTCTTCCCTTATTCAGCGATGGAACCAGTTCCCCATCGACAGGGCCAGGAGCCAGCGGGTCCGTGCCGACATGGGTTCCGGGAAGCTATACGGGGCTGAATTCGACAGGCGTGTTTCAGGTTGCCACCAGCCACTTGGACGCCACAGGACATACTGGAAATTATGGCGGAGCCGCCACCTATACAGGGTTCGGCGGCCTTGCCCAAATCAACAGCGGCGTCTTTATTTCCGTGCCCATCACGTTTACGGACGTGTCGAAGACCTCCCAATTGTTGATCGATTTGGGCCGCACCTCCGGCATTCCTGGCCCGAACAACGGCGATTTTGGCGGTCCGGAAATCTCTTGGACTCCGGCCGGCGTGGTCTTCAACTACGGCACACAGGCGGCAGCGCACAGCCAATATCTGTCCGGCCCCCTAGCTTCCGCCACCCTAAAAATTGGATTCCAGACGGGCAGCAATGGCCAGTCGGTCATGGCATTCCAATTTAACAACGGCCCTTGGATTCCCTCACAATCGCCGCAAGGCTTCTCGCGGCTGTCAATCGGCTACTACGGTCAAAACAGCGATGCCGCAACCATCGGCAATATCACCATCGGCGGAGCGTCGCCCAGTACTGGGGCAAATGCAGCGATCCCTGCGGTGTGGGACGGTGTAGGAAGTGACCTTCCGGATGCCGGATATGCCGGTGGTCAGGGTCGAGTCACCTACGCGATCGCTATTTGTAACGGTCTGCCCTGGGTCGGCCAATACACGCTTGCCGGCACGGACATTTTTCCAGCCGCTCCCGCGCCTTCCACAGTCACGTCGTGGGGACCGATTCTCGCTTCGACGACATGGGGCAGTACCATAACGTCCACCAATTTCAGCACCTATTTTCCATCCACGTACGGCACGTTTGCCTCAACCTTCCCCGCCCAATCTACGGTCGCGCCCAACGCCTGGCAAGGCATCGCCATTTTCAATCCGTGGGCCTACATCGTCGATGGCACAAGCACTATTTCTCAATTGAATATTCCCGGCGACTATCTATCCACGTACGTACCGGACTACATCCTAAATGTCAATTCGACGACAGGCGTTCCCTCTACGGCGCTGGTCATAAACCAGCCCCCTACCAATTGCATTCTGGCCGCCAATTGGCGCGGTCGCTTGGTTCTGGCAGGCGATTTGAACAACCCCCAGAATTTCTACATGTCGCGATTGGGAGACCCTTACGACTGGAACTATTCCGCGCTCGCCATCGGGGACACCGCTTCAGCGTTTGCCGGCAACCTGTCCAATGCCGGGCAGATCGGCCAATCCATCACCGCGTTGATGCCCTTCACCGACGATTTGATGATGATTGGCTGTACACATTCCGTGTGGCTGATGAACGGCGATCCGGCCGCTGGTGGCAGCATTTCATTGGTGACGGATGAAGTGGGCGTCGTCGGTCCGAGAGCGTGGTGTAAAGACCCGTATGGATTTCTGTACTTCGTCGGAACGGGTGGCCTTTACCGTGTCCGTCCGCCGTGGGAATTCTACATGCCCCCGGAGAATTTGACGGAAAAGACCTACGACCAATATTTCAAGACGTTGGATGCGGGCGCGAGCATCACCAGCATGGTGTACGATGCGGACACACATTACATCCACATTTACAACACTCCGCTGGACCAGTCTGCTGGGATTCATTTGACATTTGATACTCGCAATGGCGGCCTTTGGCCCGTCTCATTCGCCCCGTTCTGCGGCCCAACGACCGCAATCAATTATTTGGGCGACGCATCGCCTGAAACAAGGGCCATCTTTGTTGGCGGTTGGGACGGTTATGTTCGTCGGCTCGATGACAATGCCTACGACGACGACGGTGAATACATCTCCGCCAGCCTTACGCTAGGCCCTATTAAAGTCGTGCCCGACGATGCGATCCTTGCCGGCGTTACGCCTGTGCTTGGCGAGTCTGGCCAAGGCGCGCCAATTGCCCGAGGAATTGCCGGAGTGACGGAATACGGTGCGCTGAACAACCCTCAAATCGCCGGCAACGGCTGGAACGACTTCGCCTACTCTCTGCCGACCAATGGCGGACTGGGCCTGCCTATTCAAGGATCGGCGCTGATGCAGATCAAGGCTCCGTCCACATCCGGTTCTTTTTCCACAGCCAATCCAGCCGGATACCGATACATGTATCAGGCCAACGGGTTCGATCCGTCCTACGTCATCGGCTACACAGTCTTCGATGCACCGTCCACGGGCGTGTCCACATCACTGGCCGCGATTTGTGCATCGACGGCGATGTACACGTCCAACGGCGCGCCTCTTACAGCGCAGTCCAACTGGGAAACATTGCAGGGCAATTTTGATCTGACGAATACTACATTTACTTTAGCACATGCGCCATTGACGACCTTTCGTACCGAGCCGCTCACGTTCTCGCCATCCACCGGCGTGCTAATTGTAGACAGCCCGTCTACGCTTAATTTGTACGTGCCGACCTATGGATTCACCACCTGGCACACGCCTCAGCCACAATGGTCTACTCAAAGCTCCAGCACGATCCCCATCAGTACCGTGCCTCAAATGCTGAGGTCCACACTGGCGAATTCCACCTGGTTCGACGCCAATGCCAACACACGCTTTGGATTTGGGTTTCCAATCATCTCGACTGGCAGCCCGCCGATCGTCTATTATAACAATTCCCCACAGCATCAGGGAGGTGACGCCAGTACCGCCAATGCATATGGTACGTGGCTCAGCGCCGTGGACTTGATTGTATGCGGTCTGGACGGCTTCGGCGGATCGACCTATCTTTATCCGACGATAGACTTCGATTTGGCGGGCAATTCACTAAACTTTTACACACCGCCCGGCTCTGCCTTTGCCTCCGTCGTGGTGCCGATCTACACCTACATGCTTTCAGCACAAGCAGACAGTCCCGGCGTGGGGTCGAATTGGAACGTCAATGTAACAGTCAACTCCGGGCCGGACGCCTATTCCGTAACCGATGGCACGCCGCACGGGACGTACACAGTGCAATGCCCACTGGAGCGGCGGCAGAAGACATTCCGCCAGCGCATTCGCGGCAGTTGGTATTCGATGCAGCTAAGCAACAGCATTGACAATTGCTACTTCTCATTTGAATCCGCCGTCTTTGAATTTCGACAGGGCGGCCGCACCAGGAATCGGCGATGACAAGTCATCTTGACCAACAGGCCCGTTCGCTTGCACGCTCTCGCCGAAATTGGCAAAAGCTGACCGCCGGCGTTGCGCATCCGCCTGGGTCAACAGGGGTCGCTGGCGGCTCGGGCATTGGCGTAGGATTTACCGGGTCAACCTATACGATCACCAATTTGTCGCCGGGCAGCACATTTTATGTGGCGGCGGGGAACAGCGGAATCTCCACTTCTACTGTGGGGGATTCCACCTATGTGTACAACACACAATCCATGAGCGGAGGCAGCACTGACGTTTACAGCCTCGATGCGTCCATCTCTACGTCTACAAATGGGAACAGTGTCGGCGTAATGGTCAATTTGATGCCAGTGGGAAGCGGCGTCCCGTACCCCGGCGGGGGATACTTGGTCGCAGCGCTGGCAACTGAAAATACAACGTCCCCGGGGGTGGGCGTACTGATCGATGGCTATGCAATAACGCAGAACAGCAATGGAACACTGACGACCGGCACCATCCCCATCACAGGGGACAACTCTATAGTTCCCGCCCCTGGGGCCATGGCCGGCACTATCGGCATTCAGGTGAATCGTGTGCCGATTGTCAATGTAGATAACATGCCATCTACAAATTCCAATCAGGCGGCATACTATGCCAATGCGGGCCTGTTCCTTACTGGCGACAACCCCAATCAAGCTTCTGGCGCGAATATTATGCAGTATTTGCTGCCATTCGTTGTTTCCGCCTCGACCAATTCTGCTGCATCACTTGCGTCCACTTTTGGAAATGCCTTTGGCGTCGCCGTCATCGACAATGTCGGACACTCTACCCTTTCGGCCAGCGTGTCGCTGTCCACTAGCACCTCCTACGCAGTGCGGACCGTTCTTTCACTAAACGTAGGTGCGGTGAAGGACAGCGTGCTCTTCACTTCGACTGTCCCCATCTCCACTCTCAACAGTACACTGCCCCTCAGCATTTCGATGCTAGTGTCTACCGGAGCGAATGCGGCAAAAACATACTTCTCCACTTATCTACAAAGCACCTACGCAGGCCAAACGTCAACCGCTATGGCCCCTACTTGGGGAAACCTGTACGCAGCTATGTTCATTGCAGGCAGCAGTACCCACTCTACGGCCATGTCCGGATGGGGCGCTTATACCTTGAACGGCTTTCCTTATTTCCAAGACTGGTTCCAATATTCTACTGGGCAGCCGCTTTCTGCGACAGATGGTGGGAACAATTATGACCTCGCAATTCCGCCATCTGGATATGGCTATAGCAGCACGTGGAACGGATCGACGTTTTCGGTCATGTGGCATCAGTTGATAGGGGGGAGTGAGACAGTAGACTACACCAACGTTTCTACAAACGGACTGGTGTACGCTCATGGCAGTACGACGGCGATTGTGGGGTTCAGTCCCAATTTTAATTTGATCGGCGGCATTGGAGTTGCATGTGACAATGCAACGATTGCGCTTACTTCGACGGGCTTACTGACTGTCATTGGCGGCAGTACTTTCTACGTCATTGGGTCCACGGGCATCAGCACCAGCACCAACGGCCTGTCCACGTACATTTTCAACACACAATCGACCGCGTCGGGAGGCGTCACCTCAGTCGGCCTAGCCCTGCCGGGCATGTTTGCCGTGTCAGGCACTCCGGTGACCTCCACCGGCACGCTAACCGCCACATTAGCAAACGAACTCCAATACACCGTCCTCGCAGGTCCGACCAGCGCAAGTGCCGCCCCTCCAACGTTCAGGACATTGGTCGCAGGCGACATACCCGGCGGACTGCCGTACGTTACGAGCGTGTCTTTAGCAGGTCCGGCCATATTTTCGATCAGTGGCTCTCCGGTCACGTCCGCAGGCACATTGACAATTTCTCTGGTCCCTGAACCGACCAATTCCGTCTTCGCCGGCCCGGCAGCCGGTGGAGCGGCGAATCCTACATTTCGGGCACTGGTGGCCGCTGACCTGGCTTCAGTTCAATACGTCTCCAGCATTGTTGGTTCCACTGGTATCAGCACCAGCACCAACGGCCTGTCCACGTACATTTTCAACACCGAAGCCCCTGGCAGCACGTTCTACGTTGCCGGTTCCACTGGTATCAGCACCAGCACCAACGGCCTGTCCACGTACATTTTCAACACCGCGCCATTTGCGTCTACTGCGGTCTACCCGGTGGTCGCTTCCGATCCCGCATCGCCGACTAACGGACAGGCGTGGTACAATTCCACCACATTTACAACCAAAGAGCAGCTACTTTCCACCGGCAGTTATGAATTGATCGGCAGCGAACCCCATGTGCTAATTGCCACGGGGGGCCAGCAAGTCCAGTGCACGACGGGTGCGGGATCGTTTACGAACCCCAACTTCATCATTCCAGCGGGATTATTGAACGTGGCGGGCCGAACGATTCGCGTATCGTTGAAGCTCTTGACCTCATTCGGCGTGGCCAATAACCTGACGATCTATCCATTCACGCTAAACAATACTGTTGGACTGTTCGGGACTAACTTCACGACCAGTCAGGAAGCGTTTATCAGCGGTTACGTCACGACCCTTACGACTGGGGCGTCCGGTACGGTCTATGCTTTCTTCACTGTTGCGTCACCAACCGGATTTACGTTCGGCGCTGGCGCTACGGAAACCGTTAACCTGACCTCCACGATTTCTGTCACGAATGCGTTTGCTTGTACGGCATCGACGGCCACGGACTATATTGTGCAAGACATGTTTCTTGTGGAATTATTGGGATAGTCTTGTCCCAACGTTAGGAGATTTTTATGGCGGGACTTTATGGTGGTGGCGGAGCGGCTCCGGCATCGAATGCGTGGTTAACCAACGCATACAATCTTTCACAGCAGACCGCCAATTCACAGAATCAGGCGGCACATCAACAGTATCAGCAAAATCTCGGGGCCGTCAATCAAAACTTGACTAATCGCGGGCTTGGCAATACCACGATCTCCGCCAACATGCAGCAGGCCCCGTTGCAGACTTACAACAACTACCTCTCTCAGATTGCCAGCAATCAGGCCCAGCAAGGGGAGGGGATAATGATGCAGGGGGCGGGTATTGCCAATCAGCAGCAGATGCAGCAAAATTCAATTGCTGCACAGCAGCAAGAACAACAGCAGCAAGCACAAAATCAGGCGGGGATGCAGGCGGGGGCCATGACCGCTCAAAATGCGGCAAATGCCGGTTCTCAATTGCAGAATTGGGCGAACAACTTTCAGAACAGCGGCAATGGTGGTGGAGGCGGTACCCTTGCAAATGGCTACGGTATGATGCCCGCACCATCTGGCGGAGGCGCGCCGGCATACAACCAAATTGCCGCAAGTATGGCTGCCCAACAGGGGTTCGCGGGGCAACAGGGCACGCCGCCCGCAGGTACGGATTTGGGCAGTGGATACGTGGCCGATGGGCAAGGTGGATACACTGCCGGAATGCCTACAGGCAGCAGCGGATTGCAGTGGTAGGTCGTAACAAAGGTTAATTGCCATGGCATACGAAGACGAACTTGCACGACTTTTTCGCACGTCCTTTCAGGCTCCCGCTACGCCCGGTCGGCGGCCGCATGGATTGACTTCTCGGCCAACGCCGTCGTCAGCTAATTCAGGCGGATATGCTCCGGAGAATGCCACCGCATCGGACGAAGAGATTGCGGCCGCTGGAGCCGCAAATGCGAGAAACAGGCCGGACTCGGACGACCCTCTCAATCACATGACCATGGCCGAGGCTCAGCAGGCTGAAGACTATGGCGTCGGTCAAGACCCTAGTAGATTACGACAATTCCTTGCCCTTAGACGTGGAACGCCGGCTCCCGGGCAAGCTCCCACAGCCCAATCGGCGGTCCCTACGACTCAGCCTACGGCGGTCCCTACGACTCAGCCTACGGCGGTCCCTACGACTCAGCCTACGGCGATCCCTACGACTCAGCCGACGGCGGCTCCACAGCAAATGGAAGTGGTGCGCGGCAATCAGCCTCCAACGACTACGACTTTTGGGCCGGGGGGTCCGCAGACTCAGGCAGGACCTCCAGGACGGGGACGGCTGCGCGATGCGTTTGTTGCGGGAGGCATGGACCCACAAGGATTGTCTTATCTTGATGGATTGGCTAAGGCCGGAATGCCGGCCGCCGAAGTGGCGAAGCTCGGACACACAATGCTTACCGAACAAAACAAACAGGCGGCGACCGCAGCCCGATACGCCAAAGAAGCTCCCGACAAGGCATATCATACGGCACTTGCCGCATACAGCCCATACGCCAAGATGGCGGAAGAAAAGGCAAAGCCTTTTGCACAATGGCTCACGGAAGACTATCTTCCCGGCCGACAGGCGTTCGATCAGTCCGTGTCCCATGGACCACCGGCTTCTGGCAATGCCACTTCCGGCACGTTGACTGCTGAAACGGCACGTCAATTTTTGGAACAGGCTAAAGGCGATAAAACACTGGCGCGGCAACTGGCCCAACAGGCCGGATGGAAGCTCTAAATGCCAGACATTTTTGACCAATTGGCTCCGGCCGCCGCTCCTGCCCACGGGGATGTTTTTGACCAAATAAGCGCCGGTGGACGCGGTGACATTTTCGACACTTTGGACGCTGGACCGTCCGCCAATGCGCCCACCGCCGAGAATGTCGCCGCCTACAATGCACGACAAGCTAGGGCGAATAGCGTTGGTCATTTACAAGACGTTTCCCGATCTGGCCCAAATCCTGGTACGCTAAATCCCGAGCAACAGGCTCAGCAGGCGGAACAGAATGCGGAAATGATGCGACAGGGGTTGTCGCAAGCGGGGCATCCAATTTTGGCCAATGTTCTGTCAGCCGGGATGGCCGGGCAACAGTCCCTAAATGCCGGCTCGGAACGTGTCGCAGAGGCATTGGGGTTCAATCGACCACAGTATTTTGAAGAATCTCAACGGGCCGCCTCGCCCAACGTGGGAGGTGCACCTGGAGCAGCGGGCGACATCAGTGGGCAAGTTGCCCCCATGATGGCGGCCGGCCCTCTTGGGCCGTTCGCTCCTGTAATGGAAGGGGCAGGGGCGTTGAAGAGCAAGTGGCTGGCGGAAAAGGCAGCGGGGCAAAATCCGACAGGGAAAGAGGTGGCCGCCGACACCGCCAAGACCTACGCCCAAACGGCCTTGCCATTTTTGCTGCCCGGAGCGACACTGCTGAAAAAGAGCGTGCCCGAAGGGGTCCAGGCTGCCGAACTGACCGAAAGTAAACTGGCTGAACAGGCCACAAAAGATGCCGGCGAAGCGGCGGCCCGTCAGGCCAACAAGCCGCGTCTCCTCCAACGTTTGGCCCCCGAACAGCCGGAGCAAGCTCCTGCACCCCTGCGCACGGCGGAAGATCAAGCAACTGTGCAACGGCGGCTGACCCCGGACCGACAGTCGCCATTGCCAGGAAACGAACCTTTGTCGGTGGCAGAACGCAAACTCCTCCCCGACCGTTTCCAGGCCCCGACCGAGTCAGCACCACCGCGAGTCTACCCCAACGATCGGCCGCAATCCCCCGCTGCATCCGAGCCAGCGGTCACATCTCCGGCCCCTGAAGCAGCCCCATTAAAAACCCCAAATCGCCTCCAGGCCATTGGCATGGCCAACCGATTGGTCAATGCCATTCGCGGCCGCTATGGCCTAGACACATCCCGAATAAATAGTGAAATCGATCCACTGCATGAAGTGACCAAAAACATGTCGCAAGCGGATCGGGATGCATGGATCGACTCCATGAACAAGACGGGCAAGTCTACTATTCCGGCCCTGAAGCCGGCGGAGGAGATGCAGACTCGATTCAATAAGGAATACATCGACCGTCTTACGGCCGCCAACGAACGTTCTGCCAAGTTAGGTCTGAAGCCCGTGGACATGTCAGATTTCAAGACCACGCACATGGGATTTTCGTCGAAGGGGCCGAAGAGCAACGTGGCAGGCGTTAGGGACAACGGCCCACAAGGGGCGGAGGGTTATCTAAATCCCCAAACGTCGCCTGACGTAGCTACATATCGGAAGAACGTAGCAGCCCTTGGAAGGACTACTATCGACGATCCAATTGACATGTGGCAAAATAGCAATGCTCAGGTGCTGAAATCCATCGGAGCGCGCGAAACATTTCTTAACCAGTTTGAACAGGGGTTTGCCGCCCACTTGCCGGAAGATGGACAGGTGCCGCCTGGATGGCGCATTGTCGGTGGTTTGGGCGACAAGCTGACCAATCCAGAGCAACGGCCTATCATTATGCCAAATCAATTGGCCTCAGTGTGGGAGAAGTTCTACGGCGCAGAGCCGGACACTATCGCCGATGCTGTCAGACAAGGACGATTTGCGAAATTTGCTACAGACCTGTACACGCTTGGACGTGGAGCCAAGGGAGCTATTGGAGCGGCGGCCAATGATGCTCTGCGAGGCAATGTAGGAACGTTGAAAAATCTGAAAACGGCATACAAGGTTGTCCAGCAGCCCGAATTGTTGAATGAGCCGGAATATGCGCGGGCCAAAGCAGCCTTGGAAACGGGCAGCAAGTCCGGCCTCAATGTGTTCGATCCCAAAGTGATGCGGGACGCACAGCAATCGGCCGGGGCGGCCACGTGGGACGCTCTAAAGCGCGGCGGTCGGATAGTCACATCTTCCCTGCAACAGCACACGATACGCCCCATGAAGGCGGCATTTGTAATGAATGCCGTCAAGATAGCGGAAGAGAATCCGAACCTAGCCGCGGCCGACCGAAAAGCATTTGTGGATACAGCAGTAGACGTGGGCAATCGGTTCTTCGGCGGAAATTTTGCTCCCAACCTAAATCGAGTGGTCAAGACTCTTTTCCCATATGTCGAATACCGGACCTCCGGTGTGCGCACCATAGCCGCCGCCGCCAACGATATCGCACATGGCAAGGTCGCGTCGCAAAACGTCACTGGGGCTGTCGGCGCATTGGTTGCATCCGCCGTCACCGCCGAAGCGCTTCGTCAATTGTATGGAACTAGCATTGAATCAGTCCGAGACATCCTAGAGCCGCGCACCGGCCAAAAGAATCCTGACGGTTCGGACGTGCGAGTGCAAGTCCCCGGTCAAGACACCGCATTGATAAATGCTCTTGAATTGGCCCGGCATGGAGAATTGACGGATACGGCGTGGCAGATAACTGGATTAGACCGTAGTTTGGGTGGATTGGCGAATGCTTATACTGGATTCGATACGGCAGGTCGCAAGATGAGTGCGTCGGAACGCGCTAAAGCGGCTGTCAGCCCATTCGTGCCCATGACTCCTCCGCAGTCCACCGCAACTACCACGCATCAGCCGTGGTGGCAGACCATGGGCGGCATGGTTCGGGAAGAGCCGGCAGGCGCGGAGCATTCCGCCGCCTACAACGCGGCGCTCAACGCCATGCCGAGCGGAGGCGGAACAGAGGAGCAGGCGACTGCTCGCAAGGCAGTCCTCGACGCGATCCGCAATGGCGACGATTTGACACCATTCAAAGAATCGGGAGAAATCACGCCGGAAAATTATCAACGGCTCAAGAAAGAAGCCAGCACAGTATTTGATCTGAAAGCCGTCGTATCACGATTGGCTCCGGCAGATATTTTGACTGTGTGGAACAAGGCCACGCCGGACGAGCGCAAACAAATCGCCCCCGGCATTTGGCATAGGATAAATAATGCCGCGAGTCGAAAACCGTGGCGGCAATTGGAAATGGAAATGGAGACGACTCATGGATGAACTGGAACGGCTAGACGCTACGCGGCGGCTACTGATAGAGCCTTTAATCAAGACACTAGAAACTGAGATTCGGTCCGAGATTGCACCAATCGTGGCACGGCTGTCTGATGTGGATGCTCGGGTGGGCAGGGCGGAAGGTAGGGTCACTGCGCTCGAATCAACCAACCGGAAGGCCCTGGTGGGGTTTGCCGTCTGGGCCAGTATTTTTGGGTTGGCTTGGCAGGGTGTGTATCAGTGGGTCCGGCAGAAATTGAGTCGGTAATGGCTATCTCTCTGCTCCGCATCGGCTTGAAAAATGC
>Ga0187860_1002639_pt1 | contig 14657 bp, 10 predicted proteins | sample June2016WEW_10_4_FD_132981 | JGI IMG/M metagenome (GOLD analysis project Ga0187860, IMG submission 132981) | Peatland microbial communities from SPRUCE experiment site at the Marcell Experimental Forest, Minnesota, USA - June2016WEW_10_40 | ecosystem: Environmental > Terrestrial > Soil >... | reverse complement strand
TAACACACCGGCAGGCATCCTCAAGAAGTTCTTCGCCTCGAAAAAAGTCCGGCTTACGTGCTTAACGCGGCCGTTGGGCTGGGCCGCTGCACGAAAGCGGCTTGCTCGCGCTGCCGGCGATTGAGTTCCCGATCGGCGGCGAGGTATCGAAACCGGTCTGCGAGTTGGAGCCGATCCAATAGGCCGGCTTGGTGCAACCGGGTCACGACGGCGTGACAAGGGCGCCGCAATTCTTGGCTCAGTTCCCAATTCCTCCGCTTCGTGCTTCCCACACCCGATTTATCTGCTACCTTTCCCTGCCGCCAAACCGGCACCTATGAGCGCTTATGACAAATTAAAGTTTAATTCCGACGGCCTCATCCCGGCCATCATCCAGGACAATCAGAATGGCCGGGTACTCATGATGGCCTGGATGAACCGCGCCTCGCTGGAAGCGACCGTGGCCACCGGCAAAACCCATTTCTGGAGCCGCTCCCGCCAGAAATTCTGGATGAAAGGCGAGACCAGCGGACACACCCAGACAGTCAAGGACATCGCCTTCGATTGCGACGGCGACACCCTCTTGATCAAAGTCGAGCAGATCGGCGCAGCCTGCCACGAGGGCTACCGTTCCTGCTTCTATCGCTCCTTCACCGACGGCGGCGCGGGGGCGCGGGTTACCGAGCCGCAACTGCAAACTCCTCAGGAGATTTACGGCAAGAAATGACCTTCCTCCCATTCGCCAACCGCGGCTACCTTGCCATGTTCGCTCTCCTGCTGGCGGGGCGCGGGATGGATTTCTTGAGCACCTGGGTGGCGACTCCCAACCTCGCGCTGGAAGGCAATCCGCTGGCGAAAAAAATGGGGTGGAAATGGGGCGGACTGCTCAATGTGGCGATTTGCTTCGCCTTCGCCTTCTGGCCGCTGACGGCCGTCATTGTTATCACCACCAGTCTGCTGGTGGCGGCCCGCAATTTTCATTCCGCCTGGCTCATGCGCTCGATGGGCGAGGCAGCCTATCGCGAGTGGTTTGTTGAGCGCATTGCCCAGGCCCGCCTGTCTCTTTTTTTCTCATGCCTGCTCGCCGAAACCGTCCTTGGGGGCGCGATCGGCGCGGCGCTCATTGGCTTCAGCGGCGAGGAGTCTGTTCCCTTTGCCATCGGTTTCGGCATTCTCGCCTACTCCGCCATCGTTCTGTTTTACACCTCTCTTTCTTTGTGGCGCTTGCGCCGTCGAATGGAGTAATTAACACGCCATGTATTACCCAAACCAGGATGAATTCTTGGCGCTGGCCGGACAGGGGAACCTGATCCCGGTCACCCGCCGCGTGCTGGCCGATTTGGAAACGCCTCTCTCGGCCTATCGCAAAATCCGCGGCCTGGGCGAGTCGTTCCTTTTCGAGTCCGTCGAGGGCGGCGAACACATCGGCCGCTACTCCTTCGTCGGCTGTAATCCGCGCGCCGTCATCAAACAGACCGGCCGGCGCGTCGATCTGATCGAAAACGGGAAGGTCATCGAGTCCTTTCCCCTCGACGGCGACATCAAGGACGGTTTGGCCGTCGTCGAGCAAGTCATGCGGCGCTACCGTCCCGCGCCGGTCCCCGGCTTGCCGCGCTTCACCGGCGGCGCCATCGGCTTCATCGGCTACGAGTTTATATACGACATCGAACCGGTCGTTCCCCGCCCCCCGAAAGACGAGCTGAACACGCCCGTGCTCTATTTCCTCATCGCCGACGAACTGCTGGTCTTCGACCGCGTGGCGCAAACCATCACCATCGTCGTCAACGCCCTCCTTGACGGCCGGCCGCCCCAGGAAGCCTACGAGGAAGCCGTCGGGGAAATCGAACGCCTGCTCTCTTTGCTCGAACAGCCCACCCAGAACGCGACTGTCGATGTCCCGCGCGACCTTCCGGAAATTCCCGTTTCCTCCAACATGCCCAAGGACGCCTTCCTGGAAAACGTCGCGCGCGCCAAAAAATTCATCACCGCCGGCGACCTGATTCAGGTGGTCGGCTCGCAGCGATTCTCCACGCCCCTGAAGGCCTCGCCCGTCGATCTCTATCGGGCGGCGCGCTCGATCAACCCCTCCCCCTATATGTTCATGCTCGAACTGGACGGCTTGTCGCTCGTCGGCGCCTCGCCCGAAGTCCACGTGCGCTGCGAAGACCGCCGGGTGGAAATCCGCCCCATCGCCGGCACGCGCCGCCGCGGCCAGACCGCCGAGGAGGACAAGGCCCTGGAGCAGGAGTTGCTGGCCGACCCCAAGGAACGGGCCGAGCACGTCATGCTCGTCGATCTGGCTCGCAACGACATCGGGCGCGTCTGCGAATTTGGCACCGTGCAAGTCAGCGACCTCATGGTCATTGAGCGTTACAGCCACGTCATGCACATCGTCACTCAAGTCGAGGGAAAACTTTCCCCCGACCGCACCGCCTACGATCTGATGCGGGCCACCTTCCCCGCCGGCACGTTGACGGGCGCGCCCAAAATCCGCGCCATGCAATTGATTTCCGAGATGGAGCAAACCACCCGCGGACCCTATGGCGGCTGTGTGGGCTATTTCTCCTTCAACGGCAACCTGGACTCCTGCATCACCATCCGCACCGCGCTCATCAAAGACGGCACGGCCTACATCCAGGCCGGCGGCGGCTGGGTGTATGATTCGGTTCCCGAAACCGAGTTCCAGGAGACTGTCAACAAATCCAAGGCCATGTTAAAGGCCGTGGCCATGGCCGAGGGCATTTCAGCGCAGCCGGCGTGACTCGTGCTGCGGTTGGTGCGCGAGAGAGGACTCGAACCTCCACCCCTTTCGGGACCAGATCCTAAGTCTGGCGTGTCTGCCATTCCACCACTCGCGCCGCCGTGTCAATGACACTATCGCATCGGCGCGGGCGGATGCAAGATTGGAGGGGTTTTCGGATTGGGGAGAGACAGAAAATCCGTGACATCCGGGCCATCCGTGGTTGACTCCCGTTTGATGAAATATGAGGAACTGACCGGCCAGATCCTTGGCGCGGCGAAGACCGTTTTGAATGAACTCAAGCCGGGTTTGGACGAGAAGTTGGACAACCCGAGTAAGGACCGGAAGAGTAACCACGGATTTCCCGGATGACACGGATAGCACAAGCATGGACAACGCCAAGCTCCGGATGCGGCATTCCACCGATGATGTCGGGAAACCAAGAAAATGAGGATAGGCCGAGTGGTCTGCAAGTGACGAGAGGGACAGACACGGCGTCGAGCACAGTGCAAGGCCGCGGCCGCCTCCTCGCCTCCACTTCCAGGGCAACCGCCTTCTTGGTCAGCCTCTGGCTTTTCTTTTGCGCTTCAACGCCCGCCTCTTCGGCCGGCCCTCCGGCAACCTTTCAGGACAAGGTCGCGCCGATTGTGCCGCTCCGGGCGGAGCCGTTCCCCCTCCAAAACGTGCGTCTTTCCCAAGGCCCCTTCCGCCACGCGATGGAACTCGATCTCGCCTATCTCCTGTCCCTCGACCCCGACCGGTTGCTTTACAGCTTCCGCCTCAACGCCGGTTTGCCCTCCACCGCCAAGCCCTACGGCGGCTGGATGACTCCCGGCCGCGTCAGTTGCGCCGAGTTTGTCGGGCACTACCTCTCGGCCTGTGCGCTGATGTACGCCAGCACCGGCGACGAGCGCCTTCGCCAAAAGGCCAATCTGGTCGTAGCCGGCTTCGGCCAGTGCCAGGACAGCTTGGGCACCGGTTACCTTCATACCAAGCCTGACAACTTCTCCACACAGGGCCAGGCGCCCCTGGGTTTGTGGTATCAAATTCACAAAATCCTCGCCGGCCTGATGGAAGTGTATGTCAATTGCCATAATCAGCAGGCCCTCGATATCGCCTGCAAACTCGCCGATTGGGCCAAGACCGGCGCCGACCGTCTCAGTGACCAACAGATGCAGGACATGCTCGCCATTGAACAGGGCGGCATCAACGAGGCCCTCGCCAACCTCTACGCACTCACCGCCCAGGATAAGTATCTCCACCTGGCTCTCCGCTTCAATCATCTGGATGTTATCGGCCCCGCCTCCCGCCACGTGGACAACCTTACTGGCAAACACGCCAACACTCAGATCCCGAAATTCGTCGGCGCAGCCCGTCAATACGAATTGACCGGCCAGGACTGGCTCAAGACGGCCTCCGCCTTCTTCTGGGATACCGTCGTCCATGAACGTTCCTATGTCATTGGCGGCAACAGTTTCGCCGAGTTCTTCTCTCCGAAGGAAACCCTCTCCCAGGCCCTCGGCTCCGATACGTGCGAAACCTGCAACACCTACAACATGCTCAAACTCACTCGCCATCTCTTTTGCTGGGACCCGCGCGCCGAATACGCCGATTTCTATGAGCGGGCGCTCTACAATCACATCCTGGCTTCCCAGAATCCCTCCAATGGCATGATGTGCTACTTCCTTCCCTTGGCCTTTGGCGCCAAACAATACTCCACCCCCGAAGACAGCTTTTGGTGTTGCACCGGCACCGGCATCGAGAACCATGCCAAATACGGCGATAGTATTTACTTCCACCACGGCAATTCCGTGCTCTTTGTCAACTTGTTCATTGCCTCGGAGCTGCATTGGCCCGCCCCGGGCATTTCCCTCCGCCAGGAAACCAGCTACCCGGACGAAGGACGCACCCGGCTCACTTTTACTTGCCAGAAACCCACCCAACTCCGCCTCTGCATCCGGCACCCCTATTGGGCCGCCTCCGGTTTCGATATCAGCATCGACGGCGTCAGGCAGCCGGCCAACAGCCAGCCAGCCAGTTACGCCGTCCTGGACCGCACCTGGCAGACTGGCGACACGGTGGAAGTCACGATGCCTTTCAGCCTGCGGACCGAAGGCTTTCGCGACAACCCGCGCCGATTCGCCTTTATGTACGGCCCTTTGGTGCTCTGTGCGCGGACGACCGGCCCCACTCTCTATGAGGCTCCCTGTCCCGCGCTCGTTGCCGACGACGACCAATGGACCGCCGGCCTGGAACCGGTGCCCGGCAAGCCGGATGCCTTCACGGCTTCAGCGCGAGTCCTGCGCCTGGACGCGGTGAACGACCACCCCGTTACCTTGGAGCCTATCCACCTCGAGCATGGAGACCGCAGTTATGTCGTTTATTGGAACGTGCTGACTCCCAGCCAATGGCAGGCCGACGACGCCAATTCCCGCGCTCTCCAAGCCCGCATCGTCGATCGCGTCCTTCCCGGCAACGACCAAAACGAACGCGACCACCAGGTCCGCGGCGATCGAACCGGCACCGGCGATCCAGGCTGGCGTCACGCCGTGGACGGCGGCTGGTTCTCCTGGCAGATGAGCGTCCTTCCCCGGCAACCGCAGGAATTGCGCGTCAAGTATTGGGGCAGCGACACGGGGGGACGCGAGTTCGACATTTTTGTCGATGCTGAGAAGCTGACCACGCAGATACTGGACAACAACCGCCCGGGCGAGTTCTACGAGACGACCTATCCCCTCCCCGACCGCCTCACGCAAGGCAAGGCGAAGGTTACGGTCAAGTTCCAGGCCCATCCGGACAAGATTGCCGGCGGAGTCTTTGGCTGCGCCATTTCACGCATTGAGCCAAAGGGACCAACGGCGCCATAGCAGAATCACTGCGCCACGACCCTATAAAAGCGGGCGGTGTTGGTTCCGATCACGTCGCTTATTTGGATTGAACCCGGTGCGCTTAAATCAATCGTTTCCAACTTTTGCCATGTGATCGGCGGCGTGAGGTTTGTCGCATACTCAACCACATAAGTCGCATCCAATTGGCTCGGTATGGTGAACTCAACGCCGTTGCTTGTCAGCGTCGGCGGTTGCAATGTCACCGCCTCGGGCAGCGCGACGACCACCAGGATGTTCGTCGAGACGCCGGTAAGATTGCTTTGGTTGTAAGCCGTAAACGTGACCGTCTGGCTGCCCGCGTTTGTCCAGAAATGCACGACAGAAACGCCGACGTTTGAGACCGTTGTATGGTCGCTGAATCTCCACGATGCCCACGACGCACGCCCCGTGATTTCTCCAAAATAAGAAGCAGGCGCGTTGACCAGCACGTTGGTTTGACCATACCCAATGTTCACCGCCAACGGCCCAACCAGGTTTGACACCACCACCTCGCTGCAACCCATCGAAGGCGGATTGGCCCATGTCTGGCCATCCAGGTCCGTCCCGCTCGAGTACGCGGCGCTGCCCGCGCCGCGGCACGGTGAGTTGGTGGAGATGTGATACCAGTCGAGAAACTGCGGGTTAACACTGATAAGCTTGCCTCCATAAAGGGGGGAACTGACTACGAGTATGCACGAATTTGAGTACGCATAGATATACCCGATCGCCGCTTCATAATCGTCTTCCGCGTAACTGACCGGGTAGCCGTCCATATTGCCGACTTCGATGCAATTCAACACCAAGCAATTGTAAGTTCCCGCCCCGGCGTCGGATATTGCCGGTATGATATAATTATCTTGAAGCGTGCAGTTCTTGAGCTTTGTGTAGTACGCGCCACCCCCGTTTGCCTCAGCCAGATTCATAACTTCCAGCGAGTTGTTTAGCGTGCCGGAATATATTCCTCCTCCATAGACCGCCGCGTTGTTGCTTAGAACACAGTTGCATACCACCGCATTTGACGAGGCGCACCACACCCCGCCCCCTTGCGTGCTGGCCCCGTTGCCGGTCGATTGGGTCGCTCCGCCTTCGAGGGTGAATCCCGCCAATTCCGCTCCATTGGTCAGCCAGGCGCATCGCACCGCAAGCGGGCCGTTGGTCATCTCCGGGTCCCACTGGCCCTGGATCGTCGTGGCCGAATATCCATTGACGCTGGCCACTGTCAACGCTTTGTCCACTGTGACACGATTGGTGATGACCCCGTCCTCCGACTCCCCGCCCATGTCATAGATGCCGTTCGTCACCAGCACGATCTCTGCGGCAACGGCGGCGTCGATGGCGTCCTGAATGGTTGTGGCGGCCGTGGCCCAATTGGTATAGGGGACGACGGGATTTGTGCCCGCCGCATTGACGCAATGCACCACCAAAGTCACCACGGCGCTGGTGGCCACTCCGTAGGAGTTGCTGACCACCAGTTGGTAATTCCCCGCGTCGGCCAGGCTCACCCCCGTCACCACCAAACCGCTGGTTTGCGTCGAACTGAAATGCCCATTGGTTTGCACGACGACGCCGTCTTTGAGCCACCAGTACGACAACGGCGCCTGGCCATCCACAACGGCATTAGTGACGGTGAACCCGACTCCCTTTGTTGAGAGCAAGACGTGTGGTGCCGCGACCAGAGGCGCTGGCTGCCACTCCGCGCAGCCCACGGACGGCGGATTCAACCACGCCCGCCCGAAAATATCCGTCCCCGTCGCGACCTTGGCCCCGGCTCCAATGCATGGCGAGTTGGTCATCAGGTGAACGCCATCGGTAAAAAGTTGCGGAGGATTGGTAAAATTACCACTGCCTAACACGTTACCAGGAGGCAGGCAACAATGTATATAGGTTAGCTGCCGATCATTGCCATTATAATATGAGATACAATTGGTCGCAGAGCCGACCGGGTAAAGCGCAGAAATGCCGTAAGCGAGGTTGCTCACGATCGTGCAATTGTTCACATAGGCTCCGCAGGCGCCGCTGCTGTTGCTGCTAATCAAACAATTGTACAGCGTGCCTTGATACACGCCGCCGCCGTTTTGACTAGCCACATTGGTAACAATGACACAATTGGCGACAATAGAGGCATTTGTCGTGGCGCACCACACCCCTCCCCCGCTCTGCGTTGTTGTCGCGCCTCCATTGGTACCCGTCGCGCCCTCTGTCAGAGTGAACCCGATCAGCACGGCGTTGGTCGTCAGCCAGGCGCATCGCACTGCCGCCGGTCCGTTGGTTATCCCAGCGCCTTGGATGACCGTCACCCACGGCCCGTTGACGCTTTCAACAGTGAGTGCTTTGTTCAAAGCGACACGATTCGTTAATATGCCGTCCATTGAAACGCCGCCACTGCAATAAACTCCATTGGTTACCAGGATCACGTCGTTGCCGGCGGCCGCATCGATCGCGTCCTGAATCGTTGTCGCAGCCGTGGTCCAATCGCTATACGGCGAAACCGGGTTTGTCCCGGACGCGTCCACGCAATGAACCGCCAGCGTCGCCACCATGCTGGTGACAACGCCGTAGGCGTTGCTGGCGACCAGTTGATACCCGCCGGCATCGGCCACACTGAGGCCGTTGGCCAGCAAATTCGTCGTTTGGGTAGCATTAAAGTGCCCGTTGCTCTGCAACGCCACCCCATCCTTGAGCCACCAACAGGAAAATGGACCCAGCCCGGCTACAGCGCCTTCGATGAAAAATCCAGGCACCGTGTTGCTGATTTGAAATTGGAGCACCTCCGGATACGGCACCGGTTGCCACTCCGCGCAACCCACTGATGGTGGATTGCCCCACGGTTGGCCAAAAATGTCCGTGCCCCTGACAAGATTGGTGCCCGCCCCGATGCAGGGCGACGTACTGAGAAGATGAACGTTATCTAAAAATAGCTGTGGAGCGTTAGTGAAGTTGCCACTTCCCGGTGGCAACGGTGTCGTACAACAGTAGTACATGGGTGTCGAGCCACAGTTCTCCACAACGCTGTAATAGATAATGCAATTCGTTGCAAAGCATCCGGCTGAACCGTACGCCCCGCCATTGTTCACAACGGTGCAACTGTTCAAAATCGCGTTGAACGCGCCGGCGCCGTAGTCCGACATGGGGCCGCCATTGCTGCTAATCAGGCAGTTGCAGAGAGAACCCTGATACGCGCCGGCGCCCGAAGCCGAAGCCGTATTGGATACAATCACGCAGTTGGCCACAATTGCGTTTGAAGAGGCGCACCACACTCCGCCGCCTTCCCAGCTAGTGCCGCCCCATCGCAATGTAAATCCAACTAGCGTCGCATTGTTTGTCAACCACGCGCATCGGACTCCGCCCGCACCACTGACTGGCCCTCCGCCTTGTATCACTGTCACCCAAGGCCCATTGACGCTTTGAACGGTGACCGCCTTGCTCAATGCAATACGATTAGTGGTACGGTCCGCCATGTCGCCGGGGAAGTTGGAAATGAGGAGGCCGCCGCTGGCATAAACTCCATTCGTCACAAGGATCAGATCACCCGCCGTTGCGACATCAATCGCGTCCTGGATATTGGTCGCCGACGTGCTCCAGTCAAGAAATGGCGGCACAGGATTGGTTCCCGCCCCATTCACACAGTGGACCGCCAGCGTCGTCACCGCGCTGGTCACAGTCCCGTAGGCGTTGCTCACAATAACTTGGTAGGCGCCGGCATCCGCAATTGTCATATTGCTGACGACCAGCGTTGTGGTCTGAGTGGAACTGAATTGTCCATTATCCTCAAGTTGAACGCCATCCTTGAACCAAGCGCAGGCAAACGGCGGTTGCCCGTCCACCGCAACGTTAATGTCAAAACCGGCAGGGAAAAAACCATATTGAATTTGCGGTGCCATGACCACCAAGGAGGGTTGCCACTCAGCGCAGCCAATAGAGGGAGGATTAGACCAGACCTGCCCGAAGATGTCCGTGCCGGTGGCCACATTTGTGCCGGCTCCAATGCAGGGCGAGAGATTGGCCAGGTGAATGCCATCGGCAAACAACTGTGGAGGATTGGTAAAGTTGCCTGTTCCGGACGTTAACTTCGTCGCACAACAATAGCTGGCGCTGCCTCCACTCAGGTCCGTTGCATTGTAATAAATGATGCAATTCGTCGCTGTGCATTGGTAAGCGCCGTATGAGTTATTGCTGACAATCGTGCAATTGTTCAAATACGCGCCCCATGCGCCGCCACCGCCCGCTCCGCTCGAAACAGTATTGCTGCAAAGGTCGCAGTTCTTCAGCGTCCCCTGATGGACCGCGGCGCCATTGGCGTAAGCGGCATTCGAGACAATCACGCAATTGGCCACCACGGCGCTCGACGAGGCGCACCAAACGCCGCCGCCGCTGTCCGTCGGGGCCGTTCCTCCCGTCAGGGTAAACCCAACCAACGACGCATTATTCGTCAGCCACGCGCAACGCACCCCGTCCCATCCGTTGACAGGCCCGGCGCCTTGGATCACCGTCACCCAAGGCCCGTTGGCGCTTTGAACCGTGACGGCTCTATCCAACAAGACGCGATCACCCGTAATGCCGTCAACAGATTCACCGCCGGTGGCATAAACTCCGTTCGTCACCAAAATCAAATCGCCATTGGTTGCAGCGTCAATGGCGTCCTGGATGTTCGTCGCCGCCGTACTCCAGTCGTCGTAGGGTGGAGTGGAATTGGCGCTGTTCGCGTCAACGTAATACGTCGTCGCCGCAACTCTGCCCGCGCAAAGCAGCCAGAGAGTTCCAAAAAGCAACAGTGTGGTTGTTTTCATCGGGGATAATCATGTTCATCCGCAAAAAAGCGCGCTCCTCTGTCGCCGGGGGCATCTGCGTCGTTGCAATGACGACACTCTCCCATCGCTCAATTCGCGACCGGCGGAACATGGCCGCATTCTCCCGAAAAACTTATCGCCCGTCAAGCTTTTATCATTAATTCTTATGTCTTGTCTCTCTCCCATTTCATAAGATTCCATGGGATATGTTTATATTTGTTTGGCCCCATCTGCTATAGTGCCGCGCAGTTGTGCGCGGAAGAATTGTTGCGTGAGTGTCGAGTTGCATTTTAATGATCGGCAAACCGAGGCCGCCCCGGGCGCTTCGCTCTTTGACTGCGCCGAGGCCCTCGGCATCAAGGTCCCCACCTCCTGCCGCAAACAAGGCAAGTGCAAGGAGTGCCTGGTCGAAGTTACCGGCGGACACCAGTGCCTTTCTCCCAAAACCCCGGAAGAGGGCCATTTAAAGGACAATTTCCGCCTGTCCTGCCGCTGCCGCATCGCCGCCCAGTCCGGCGCCGTCCGCTGCCACACGCTACGCCGCGGCGAAATGCGCATCGAACAACGCGCCGTCCATTTGCCGGGCGGCGGCCAATCTTTGCCGCTTGACCCCGCCGTGACACGCGACGGCGACCGCATATTGTTGGACGGCGTCGAGATCGATTGCGCGACGGGACCGATCCTCGGGCTGGCGATGGATTTGGGAACGACCACGGTCGTGCTCCGGTTGTTGAACCTGGAAACGGGCCGCATCGTGGCCGGCGCTTCCTTCGAGAATCCGCAGCGCTTCGGCGGCTCCGACGTCATGGCCCGGATACAATTCGACACCGACGACGGCAGCCAATTGCTGCAACGGACGCTGGCCGGTTACATAACCCGCGCCATCGAGGATTTCCCGGTGGACCCAAAGTCCATTTACGAAATGACGGTGGTTGGGAACTCCACAATGCGCGACCTCTTCTTTCGACTTGACGTTTATTCCATCGGCCAAAGCCCCTATCGCTCCATCACCGAGTTGGACGTGGCCGCGGGCCGGCGCGCCACCACGAGCCTGACGGAGTCCGCCGGGCGCCTGGGGCTGCCGCTGCATCAGCGGGCGCGCGTCTATGGCCTGCCGATCATCAGCGGCCACGTCGGGGCCGACGCCGCCGCGTGCATGTTGGCGGTGGATTTGGCGCACGAGGAACGGATCGTCGCGCTCATGGACATTGGCACCAACACCGAGGTGATCCTGGGCAACCGCCGCAAAATCCTGGCCGCCTCATGCCCGGCCGGCCCCGCCTTCGAGGGCGGCAAAATCTCCGCCGGCATGCCGGCTCTGCCCGGCGCCATTGAGAAAATCCAGATACGCCGCGATGGCGCCATGCGCGCCCAAGTCATCGGAGGCGGTCCAGCCCAGGGAATTTGCGGCTCCGGCCTCGTCGATCTGTTGAGCCAACTGCTCCGCGCCGGACGCATGAACGCGCGCGGCCGCTTCGAGCGCGGCGCCGGCCCCATTCTCCTGGATGTCCCCAGCCAGGAGCCGATTCATTTCAGCGAAAGCGACGTCAGCGAACTGGCCCAGGCCAAGGGCGCCACCGTCGCTGGCCTGCGCATCATTTTTCACAACTATGGAATTCGATTTGACGAAGTGGATCGGTTTTATCTCGCGGGAGGTTTTGGACGCCATTTAAACGCCGCCGCCGCCAAAAGGATCGGCCTGATTCCCGACATTCCGGCGGGGAAAATCCTGCAAGTCGGCAACGCGGCCATCGAGGGCGCCTGCCTGGCCCTGTTGTCCCGGTCCAAACGCGCCGAGTTGGAGTGCCTGGTCCGGGGCGTGACGCATTGCCGCCTGGAAACCCACCCCGATTTCTTCAACTACTTCGTCCAAGGGTGCCAGTTCCAGCCGCTGCTCTCGCCGCAATGATGAAATTGGCGGAAACACCGCCCGATGGCACGAAGCGCCATCCCGCGGGCCGAGTCACAGCTTCAAGGCCGCCAACCGGCGTTCAATGTCATTGGCCATCAACGGCTCGATCACGCCATCCAGATCGCCCTCCAGAAAGGTGGCCAGGTTGTACAGCGTCAGCTCGATTCGATGATCGGTCACCCGGTTTTGAGCAAAATTGTAGGTGCGGATCCGCTCGTTTCGCTCTCCGGTGCCGACCTGTTCCTTGCGCTGCGCCGCGTACTTGGCGTCCTCCTCGGCGATCCTCATCTCCAGCAGACGCGAACGCAACACCGTCATCGCCCGCACCCTGTTCTTCTGCTGCGACCTTTCGTCGGCGCACCGCACCATCATCCCCGTCGGCTTGTAAATGATCTGCACGGCCGAATCCGTCGTATTGACACCTTGCCCTCCCTTGCCCGACGCCCGGCATACGTTGATTTCCAAATCCTCCGGCCGGATGTCGATATCGACCTCCTGCGCCTCGGGCAGCACCGCCACCGTCGAGGTGCTGGTATGGATGCGGCCCTGCGCCTCGGTGGCCGGAACCCGCTGCACCCGATGCACCCCGCTCTCGTACTTGAGCCGCTTGAAAACATCCACCCCCGTCACGCCGAATATGACTTCCTTGAAGCCCCCGAGGTCCGATGGGCTGCTGTCCATGTGCTCCACCTTCCATCCGCGGCCCTCGGCGTAACGGCTGTACATGCGAAATAAATCGGCGGCGAACAGCGCGCTTTCCGACCCCCCGGCGCCGGCGCGGATTTCGATGATCGTATTGCGCGAGTCCGCGGGGTCGGGCGGCACCAGCCCCATCTGCACCTCTTTGGCCAGCCCTTTTTCCTTGGCCTCAAGCTGCGCGATTTCCTCCCGCGCCAACTGCGCCAACTCGCTCTCCGCCGGTTCGGACCTGAGCAACTCCGCGTGTTGAGCCATCTCCTCCACCACTCTCAGATACCGCTGCCCGGTCTCATTGAATTCCTTCAGCCGCGCGTACTCGCGCGACATCTCCTGGAACTTGAGCCGATGCTCAAAGAGTTTGGGATCGCTCAACGCCGCTTCGACTTCGCCCATGCGGCGGGCGAATTTTTCAATGTAAGGGCGCAGGTTCATCTCCGGCCTTTCCCGGCAAAAAACAACCCGCCCGCAAAAGCGCGAACTTCGGCGGGCGAGTGAGGCAAAGAAAGCTACTTCCTCTTTTTCTTGTTGGCGGCGGCGGCGGCCTGCGCCGCTTGCGTCTTGACCATCCGCTGCTGGAATTTATCGACCCGCCCGGCGGTATCGACGAATTTCTGGGTGCCGGTGTAAAAGGGGTGGCACACGTTGCAGATGCCGACCAGGATCACGGGTTTGGTGGAGCGGGTTTTGATCACGTTGCCGCACGCGCAACGGATTTCCGCCGCCACATACTTAGGATGTAAATTCGCTTTCATAGAAGCAAGGCCGCGCAACATACCAGCCACCCGCCCTTTGGCAAGCACCAATTTCACGCCAATCTACATCGCCAGGAAGTTCTTCAATATCTGCCGGCCGTTCTCGGTCAAAATGCTCTCCGGATGAAACTGCACGCCACAGACCGGATACTCCTTGTGCCGCACTCCCATGATTTCCCCCTCCTCGGTCTCGGCCGTCACCTCCAGGCAATCGGGCAGGCTCTCCCGCCGGATGACCAGCGAATGATAGCGCGTGGCCGCAAACGGGTTGGCCATGTTTTGAAACAGGCCGCGCCCGTTGTGTTTGATCGGCGAGGTCTTCCCATGCATGATCCGATTATTGACAACCACCTCCCCGCCGTAGGTGTAACCAATGCACTGATGCCCCAGGCACACCCCGAACACCGGCACTTGCGGCCCGAACGCGCGTATGATGTCGTTCGACAACCCGGACTCCCGCGGCGAACACGGCCCCGGCGAGACCAGGATGCGCTCCGGCCGCATCTCCCGGATTTGATCCAGCGAAACCTGGTCATTGCGCCGCACTTCCAGCTCCACCTTCATTTCGCCCAGGTACTGGACCAGGTTGTAGGTGAACGAATCGTAATTATCGATGACTAAAACCACGCCGCATTGTAAACCAAAATCGGGCAAATTTAAACCAGAATTTGCGCGCCGGCTTGCGCCTGGGCGTGTCTCACCTTTGTTGAGATTTCAACTCCCGAAATTGTTGCCCAAACGTGTCCTTCCCGGCCGCGCGCCTGATTTCCCCCCTCTTCGCGTTGGGCCGTTTCTTGCGTTGTGACGGCTTTGGTGACTGTTTGTGACGGCAAATGTGACGGACTAAGTCCTTGATTATCAACACTTGTGACGGTGTGACGGCTTTTCCGGGGGGTATGGGTATGCCAGGACCTCAACGGC
>Ga0187860_1002637_pt1 | contig 14658 bp, 10 predicted proteins | sample June2016WEW_10_4_FD_132981 | JGI IMG/M metagenome (GOLD analysis project Ga0187860, IMG submission 132981) | Peatland microbial communities from SPRUCE experiment site at the Marcell Experimental Forest, Minnesota, USA - June2016WEW_10_40 | ecosystem: Environmental > Terrestrial > Soil >... | reverse complement strand
GTGGCGCTGGTGGCCGGCAAAATCAGTGTGCGCTTTATGGAGCCGATGGAGGAGGTGAACTACATCGACCAATTGCGAATGGTCGCGGTCGATCATCCGGAAGATGTGGAGGTGAATCCCGACGAGCGATTCCTCGACGATCCGCCATTTGCGTCGGGGCGCGTGGTGGCGAGTGAAGAAACACGTCTGCCAGTCAGAGCGTGGGATGGCGAAGGGCACGACGTGCTGGACCGTCTGAGCAGGCGCGATCACGTGTTTGCCAGCGGATTTACGGCATTGCCTTACGACGGGTTTGCGAATCTGCATGCGCTGACGCTTGACCTGGGTGAGATCAAGCCGGACGCACCGCTGCGGCTGCTGATGACCGGCTATGTGAACTACTTCAGCGCGACCTCGCTCTATGCCGCGTGGCAGGCGGGGTTGAAGGAGATTCCGCCGTACGTTGAGGCGCAGCTCCCGAATGGCACGTGGCAGCGAATTCCCGGCGATGCGGGCTTTCCGGCCGGGTTGGAGCGGACGATCGTGGTGGACCTGACGGGTAAACTGCCGGCGGGAACGAGGCGAATCCGGCTGATGACGAACCTGCAGATTTACTGGGATCAGGTGCTGATCGACCAGAGCACGGGCGCGCAGACGCGCACAACGGAGATTCCATTGGCTACAGCCACGCTGCGCTTCCGCGGCTATCCAAAGCAGATTGAGGGCGCGAGCCCGGGCGATTTGGACTACGACTACAATCTTGTGAGCCTAACCGGACCCTTTCAACGCGAGCGTGGAAACTATACGCATTTTGGCGACGTGACCCCACTGCTCGAGAACATCGACGACAGGTTTGTTGTGTTTGGCAGCGGCGAGGAGATTGCGGCGGAGTTTGACGCGGAAAAGCTGCCCGCTCTGCCCACACATTGGAAACGCGATTACTTTTTCTATGCCAATGGGTTCGTGAAAGACATGGATTGGTGGGATGCGTCGCCATTCACAGTGGCGCAAATGCCGTTCCATGGCATGAGCACCTATCCGTATCCGGCGGGCGAGAAATATCCCGGCGATGCAGCCTCGCTCGAATACCGGTTGAACTGGAACGACAGGTTTGAATCTGGCGAGCCGGTGCGATCGTATCGATTCAACTATCAACTGTTGCCGTCGGCGCCACCGGAGATCGGAGGAGCGCAATTGCCACCGGGAACGCAGCCATGAACGATGTTGTGCTGGCCCCGCTCGCCGGGTGGATCGAGCGGTGGCGAGTCAGCGTCTATCGAGGCGGGGATGTCTGCGGCGGGATTGGGGAGCGACAGCGGAGGATCGGTGCGAGTTCCTACTCACTTCACCGCCATCTGATCGCTAAAACCTTCTCCGGGACAAATACCGGGACGAGGGCATCTGCCGCCATGCGTGGGGCCCTTCTCGATTCTGGGCGCGATCGGGCCCTTGGCGCGGACGATTGGCGACGTTAGATTGCTGTTCCAAGCTTTCAGCGGTCAGGATCCGCTCGATCCAGTGAGTCCGCCGGTCGCGCTGAAGAACCCGAGTCCCGATAAATTGTGTGCGAAGGCGATCGCGGACTTTGAGGGCGATGGCCATGTTCCAGCGACGGAAGGGACGCACGCAGCGGCGAGCGATGCGGCGCGAGCGCTGCGCGATGCAAGCTTTCGCGTGGAGCCGTTCCGCCCACGGAACCTGGAGCAATTGAGCAAACTGTGGTGGATGTTCTTTGTACGGTGTGGGGCGATCTTCTACGAGCCGGAGATTCGCAGCAAGCAGGAGCGGTTGAGCCCCATCTTCAAAAAGTTTCTTTCGATCGCAGAAGCGTCCAGACCAATCAACGCGACGCAGTTGCTGAACGCGTGGGCCGAGTTGGACTTGCTGCGTCGGAAGGCTCTTGCTGAGATGAACGAGCATCCAGTTTTGCTTTGTCCAGTGGCCAGCATTCCAGCATTCCACCATGATGAGCGTATGTGGACGGTCGAGGGCAGCTCCGTTCATTACCTCGACGCCGTGCGCTACACGCAATGGTTTAACTCGCTCGCTTGCCCGGTCGCAGTGGTTCCACTGAACGCCTCATCCGAGGAGTTGCCGATCGGTGTGCCGATTGTCACATGGCCTTTCGAAGATGAGATCGCACTCGGCGTGGCAGCACTGGTGGACGCAGCGTTTGGCTATCGCCCACCCCCGATGGCACTGGCCTAATTCGCTTCGGGCTCTCTTTCCCCCTTCAAAACAATGGTTCGCGGAGTGTTCCGGACCTCGCAATAACCTCTTGCAACGCTTCTACATATCAACCTTTTGGTGGAGGCGTTACACAATTGGTCGCGCAAGACTTATGCTTCGCCGGAATAGGGTGTGTGGGGTGCCTGAAAGCTGGCAAGAACGGTTTGCCGACACCCCCAATGTTCTACTGGGTGCGCGAGGCCGACGCGTCGTTCTATGCGCCGCAAACCTTTAGTATCCGACGCATATGGGGTGCTACCTTTTTTGCGGCACTAACCTACATTGGCTTCGACGGCATCACCACCCTCTCCGAAGATGTACGGAATCCGAGGCGGAATGTGCTGTTGGCAACGGTATTGGTCTGCATCCTGACCGGTGTTCTGAGCGGCGCCGAGGTCTATCTCGGCCAGCGCATTTGGCCAAACTGGCACACCTTCCCGAACCTCGAAATGGCATTCTTGGACGTATGCGAGCGCGTGGGGGGAACCTTCCTGTTCGAAGCAATGGGTGTGATTTTGCTCCTCGCCTCCCTGGGCAGCGCGCTCACAGGCGGTCTCGGAGCGGCCCGTCTGCTCTTCGGAATGGGCCGGGACGGTGTTTTGCCGCGCAACATATTCGCTCATATTCGCCAGGAAACCAACACGCCGACCTACAACATTCTTCTGATCGGAGCAATTGCGTACTGTGGCGCAATCGGCCTCAATTACGTCGGGAACGCCTACGAACATGCGGGGGAGCTTCTTAACTTCGGGGCGTTCCTGGCCTTCATGGGGGTAAACTTGTCAGCGTTCTGGCACTTCAGCCTCTTACGCAAGGGACACCAGCGAAGGTTTCTGGCTGATATAGCACTCCCACTCAGCGGCTTTGCATTCTGCGCCTCGATCTGGTGGAACCTGTACGGACTGGCAAAGATTGTTGGCGCTTTGTGGTTCCTGATCGGCGCGGCATATTGGGCGGTAACGACAAAGGGCTTTCGCAGATCACCGAAGTTGATCGACTTTAGCGACGCTTAACACAGGTAGAAGAGACCAAGGCGGGCCTTGGAAAGAGATGGCACACTGATGCGCACAATGGTCAGCGGCTTCGAAGCAGGTGGGAAGGTTCGAATCATATTACGAGCTGGAGAAGAACATGCCCTATTCATTTGAGAATATGCCAGGTCTTGTAACGGCGATTTCGGAGATCGCGCGGCTTCTTCAAGGTGCGCGAGCAATTGTGTCCCTTGCCCTCCGCGGTGCTCGGCGGAATAACATGCGCCACTCTACGGGAGTTACGGTCCGTTCCGCATCGGTGCACCTGGTGGCGCTCTTTTCCGTTGCTCTCTGTGCGGCCCAAAAGGAACAATCGCAACCGCTCTATATGGATTCGACACAGCCGATTGATGTGCGCGTGAACGACCTCATGCAGCGGATGACGCTCAAGGAAAAGGTGGGGCAGCTTAATCTCCCGTGCGTTTATGTCGATGAACTTGGGAAAACGGTCCCGGAAAAGATCGAATCTCTGAAAAAGTTTGCCGCCGGGACATATCCGACGGAAATCGGACCAGGTGCTGGCTTCTTCACCTTGGCCAACACTCTCAAGCAAAAAGACCTTGCTTGGGAGGTGAACTACTTCAATGAGCTTCAGAAGATCGCACTGACGCAAACACGACTGAAGATCCCGTTGCTCGAGGACGAAGAGGGTACGCACGGAGCCATGTTCCCGGGAGCTACCGTCTTTCCCGAAGGGTTGGCCATCGGCAGCACTTTCGACATCCCGCTCGTCGAACAGATCTATGCAGCATCCGCTTCTGAGGCTCGGGCGGTCGGAATTCACGTGTTGTCCACGCTTGTGTTGGAACTGGATCGCGACCCGCGCATGGGCCGCAATATGGAAGCTTATACAGAGGATCCTTATCTCTACGCGCAGATTGCAAAAAGTATCGTCCGCGGAGCTCAGGGCTGGAATGTCGACGCTCCGGAAAAGGTCGTCGCGCTGATGACAGATTTCCCGGCGCAGAGCGAACCGGCCAGCGGGATGGAGCGGGGCGCCATTGAACTGTCCGAAAGGAGCTTACGGGAGAATTTTCTGGTTCCCTGGGTGGCAGCGTTCAATGCTGGGGCCTTGGGTGTGATGGCCGGTTACCCAGAGATTGACGACATCCCGGAGCACTCGTCTGAGAAATGGAACACCGATATTCTACGCCATGAACTGGGCTTCAGGGGAATCGTTGTAAGCGAAGGTGGAGGTTTCGACTCGATCATTTATGAGGACGTGGCTCCAGACCAGAAGCAGGCCGGAGAAATGGCCCTGCGAGCCGGCGTCGATATGGGTATTACTTATGAACCGGCCTACATGGGGCCGCTCGCTCAAGCCGTTCAGGATGGTGAAATCCCTGAATTTCTGGTTGACCGCGCCGTCCGACGCGTGCTTGAGCTGAAGTTTCGACTCGGTCTTTTCGAGCATCCCTATGCGGAACTGTCTCATGCAAAACAGATTGTTCATTCCAAGGAGCATCGAGAGCTCGCACTCGAGGCTGCCAGGGAAAGCATCGTTCTGTTGAAGAACGATAACAATCTGCTTCCGCTCAAAAAGGATTTGAGATCGATCGCAGTCATAGGTCCCAACGCCAACGATGGCTGGAGTCTGCTCGGGGACTACTCGCCCTCAGTAGTACCACAGAAAATCACCAGCATTCTCGACGGGATCCGGCAAAAACTTTCTCCTGAGGTGAAGGTGCTTTATGCGAAGGGGTGCGACGTCATCGGCGGCAACGAAGACTTCTCTGAGGCGGTTCAGGCTGCGCAGAAATCAGAGGTAGCAGTCATCGTCGTCGGGGAACATCCCAACAATGACGGTAAGGGCGACGTACCGCCCACGGATGGAGAGGGATATGACGTTGCCAGTTTGGATCTGACAGGTGCGCAGGAGGACCTGGTGAAGACCATTCAGGCTACGGGGACGCCGGTGATTCTGGTTTTGGTGAACGGCAGACCCCTTTCCATACCCTGGGAAGAAGCGAATGTCCCTGCCATTGTGGAAGCGTGGGAACCAGGCGAACGCGGCGGAGAAGCAGTGGCGGACGTGCTCTTCGGCGATTACAACCCAACCGGCCGTCTGGCAATCACGATTCCTCGCAGCTCAGGCCAGCTACCAGATTACTATGACTCCAAGCCGTCGAAAGCTTTCTGGATTCAGCGCGGATGGTCGCACGACGGCGGCTACGTGGATATGCCAGGAACGCCGCTTTATCCATTCGGTTACGGATTGAGTTACACGCGTTTCCGGTATAGTAATCTCCAAATAAGTCCAGCACAAATCTCACAGGGTGGTGATGTCAGGGTCACGGCGGATGTCCAGAATATCGGGAGCCGGACTGGGACGGAGACCGTTCAGATGTACCTGCATGAGCGATATGCGCCGGTATCCTTGCCGGCTGAGCAGCTCAGAGGCTTCGAACGCGTGACTCTCAACCCCGGGGAGACGAAGACCGTGACTTTGACGATCCGGCCCGAGGACTTGATGCTGCTGGATCGGGATATGCTATGGAAGGTCGCCCCTGGCACCCTGGACGTCATGCTAGGAACTTCTTCTGCAGATGTCGTTTTGCGGGGTTCTCTTGAAGTAAGGGTTGCGAACACCGGACTGGATCGAGGGTTCAGCACACAACCGGATTTGTCGCGATGAGCTTTCTCAGAATCAGTCTTGTGCTTGCCTGTTTTTTCGGAAATCCGTCGTTTTCTGTTTCACATACGCGCCTGTGCGTCGTCGAAACGCCATCCATCTGGCATACCGACTTTGAAGCCCTACTGGGGAAAACCCACCGTACGGAATTTTAGAGAGGGTGACGGAAACAACGGCATCATCGAAGCCCGTTCAGCGACTTCACCCTAGTCGACAGCGGCTCGGGGTGCGTTTCCCCGGGCCAACTCGGCCTGCTTAATCCAGCGGCCGCACCCAGATGTTGCGAAAGCTGATAGGCTGACTCGGATCGGGGTGTGCCTGCAACTTGATGGGCGCGCGATCGTAGGCCGTGTAAAACGGCTTGCCAATGTAGACGGTCTGGCCGTTGAGCTGGAAGTGATTCTGCACGAGGACGCCGTTGAAGAAGACGGTGACGTACGCGGGCGATTTCAGGGAGCCGTCGGGGTTGAAGCGGGGCGCGGTCCAGATGACGTTGTAGGTCTGCCACTGACCGGGCTTGCGGGCGGGGTTTACGAGCGGGGGCGACTGCTTGTAGATGCTGCCCGCCTGACCGTTAACGTAGGTGGTGTTTTTGTACGAGTCGAGGACCTGGAGCTCGTAGCCGTCGTCGCCGGGGCCGGTGGAGGCGAGGAAGACGCCGCTGTTGCCACGGGCCTGGCCGCTGCCGGTGATGTCGGAGGGGATCTTAAATTCGAGGTGGAGCTGGTAGTCCTCGAAACGCTCCTTCGTCTCGATGTTGCCGTCCCTTTTGTTCACGGTGAGAATGCCATCGTGGACAAACCAGCGGGCTGGCTGGTGCGTCTGGGCGGAGACCCACGCATCCTCATTCTTTCCGCCGAAGAGAACGATGGCATCGGAGGGCGGGTCGGCATCGGTCGCGCCGGGCCTGACGATTTCAGGGACGGGCTTCCAGACCTCGGTTTGCTCGGGAGTCATTTTGGAGGACTGCTGAGCGAAGGCGGGGACGGCGAGGAGCAGAGCGGCAACGAGGAGGTGTGTGCGCATGACGGGAAAAGGATAACGCGGGACTGGCCATCCTGGGAACTGACCGCCCGGGCGATCGCGCTCCGCGCGCGCCTGATACCCGGCTGCTGCCAGGAAAGTGACAAGGATGGGGCACGCCACGAAAGCGGCCGGATTCTGTTTCTCTTCTCTCACATTTCGCGAGCACGGAGATGTGAGACGTGCGGCTTGTGATGTGGGTCACGGCGGCGCCTATCTGGAATCGATAGCGTGCTGCTAGTCGGGTGCGAAGATGCTGACTCGCCAGGAGGCAACCAAATTAATGGATCGCTCACGGCAACGAGGGCAGTTCGGGTCAATGTTTTTAAATAGATAACTTGAGGGTGGCTGCGATGTCTGAAACATATGCTGGCAGGGCCAGCGAATCAGCCGGTATTTCTAAGCCTCTCGCGATGATGCTTTTGTGCCTGCGAATTGCTATAGGGTGGCACCTCCTGTACGAAGCCCTTGCCAAGCTGCTGACGCCGGACTGGACCGCAGCTCCATATCTGCTGCTGTCTCGCGGCTTTTTCCCGGGCTTTTTCCATTGGTTGGGATCGAGTCCAAGACTGCTGGGCGCGGTTGATTTTGTGAACACCTGGGGATTACTCCTGATTGGGACGGCACTCATTCTTGGCATTGTGACCCGTCTCGCCAGTGCCTCCGGCATTGTGCTCCTGGCGCTATACTATTTGGCACAACCACCCCTGATCCGGACGGATTACCGAATCCCAGTGGAGGGCTATTCCCTGCTGGTGAATAAGACCCTGCTGGAACTGCTGGCCCTGGTGGTCTTTCTGGCTATTCCGGCAGGCAGCCTGTGGGGGCTTGACCGGTTCTGGCGAGACTGGCGATCGCGGAAAAAGGCGGCCGCAAAGCCTGCTACCCCGGCCATGACCGCGATTTCGCTCAGTCGGCGCAAAACGCTTGAGAATCTGATTGGCGCTCCCGTCCTTGGCTTGCTCGGATACGCCGCGCAAAGGAAATTCCATTGGGAGAAAGTCCACGCCATAACCGGAGCAACCATCAAGCTGCAGGATCTGACCCTGAAAGAACTGAAGGGTGACCTGCCCCAAGGCACACTGGGAAAACTGAAAATCAGCCGGGTTATTCTGGGTGGCAACTTGATCCCGGGATATTCGCATTCCCGGGATCTGGTCTATGTCTCTCAGCTTTTCAAGGCCTACAACACGGACCGCAAGGTATTTGAGACCCTCGAACTGGCCGAGCGCGCGGGCATCAACACGTTCTGTGCCGACCCCAACGAATTGCCTCTCTTCAGCAAATACCGCGAAATTAACTCTTCCAAAATGCAGACGCTTGTCCAGGTGTGGGGACACCCGAAACCGACAGACCTGAAGGATTCTATCGACAAGGCCATCGACTACGGAGGAACCACACTTTACGTTCGCGGAGTTGAAGGGGATATTTTCGTCAAAAACGGGCAGATTGATGTGCTGGCCAAGGCGCTCGATTACATCAAGAGCCAGGGAGTTCCGGCGGGCATCGGCGCGCATTCGATCGAGGTGCCTATCCAATGCGAAAAGGCCGGGCTGAATCCCGACTACTACGTCAAATCTTTGCACAGCGACAACTACTGGTCGGCAATCCCGCGAAAGGATCGCGTCGAGTTTTCGGTTATCGATCCGAAGCTTGCGAATGGCCTGTGGAAAGACAACATGTTCGACCTCTTCCCGGAAGAAACCGTCGAGTTTATGGGAACCGTCAAGAAGCCATGGATCGCCTTCAAGGTTCTGGCAGCCGGCGCCTTCCATCCCAAGGAAGGCTTTCGCTTTGCCTTTGAAAACGGTGCTGACTTTATCAATGTCGGAATGTTTGATTTCCAGGTGGTCGAGGATGTGAACGTCGCCATCGAAGTGCTGTCCAGCCTGAAAAACCGCGTGCGTCCCTGGTGTGCTTGAGTGTAGACAGATACTCGTGACTAAGTGACTTTAATGCTTGTGCATCGATAAGACAAGCGGAAATAGCAAGTGAGAGATGACGTAAGTTCGAGGGGCTCCACAAGCGGGCCGGCCCGCTTCTCTCACTACCCTGAACTCCCCAGGCGATCGTTTCGGTCGATGGGAACAGTGGCGACGATCACCCTCGGGCCTAACTACACTCACCGCATCGAATCGACTACGGATCACATCCGCGAAATCTTTAGCCGTCTGGAAAGCGAGATGAGCGCGTACCGGCCCGACAGCGCTGTCAGCGAGCTTGCCAGAATGGCGGGCGTGGCGCCGGTTGCGGTTTCGGTAGACACTTATCGCGTGCTCCGTGCCGGCCAGAATTTTGGCAGCTTGAGTGCGGGGGCTTTCGACATCACCGCCTCACCGCTGGCGAGCCTCTGGGGTTTCAACGGGGCCGCGGCTCCGATGGTCGTCCCCTCGGACCAGTCCGTTACAGAGCTTCTGAAATCGGTTGATTACTGCCAGCTCATTCTCCACGATGGAACCGCCTTTCTTCCTGTAGAGGGCATGGCGGTGGATGTGGGGGGAATCGCCAAGGGCTACGCTGTCGATCGCGCCCACGATTATTGCCTGAGCACAGGCATTCGAGACTTCCTCATCGACTTCAGCGGCAATGTCCGTTCCGCCGGACGGCTATCGCGCAGAGAGGGCTGGCAGGTCGGCGTGCGCGACCCCTTTGACCGGTCCCGCATCATCGGCAAAATCGCCTTGCCCAGCGGGCTGGCTGTCGCCACGTCGGGAAGCTACGAGCGCTTCATTGCCATCGCCGGCGCGCGGTTCTCCCACATTATCGATCCACGCACGGGATATCCGGTCACGGGCACGGCCAGCGTCACCGTTCTGTGCACCGACGCCATCACGGCAGACGCCTTGTCCACCTCGTTTTTTGTGTCGGACCTGAAGGGCGCTAGCGAATTGCTGAAGAAAGTTCCCGCGACCCAACTGCTCATCGTGCCGGACCGGTACCCCATGGTGCTCTGGGTCACTGCCGGCTTCTACAAAGTCTTCACGCCGATTCCGGAGCTAGCAGATTCCGTAAAGATCCTCGACACCAGAGCTATACAGGCAATATCAAATTCCTTTAGGCGATAATCGGGTATAATCTGGTCTGATTTTGCGACAGTACCATTCTCTTCAGCCACTGATGATTGACGTAGTTGAATTATCTTCGGGTGTCGGCCTCAAGACGACTCGTTGCTCAGTTGATGAAACTCGTCAGTGTATTTGGCCAGCGCAGCGTCATCCTTGCCGCGTAGCAGGATATCTTTCCATGCCTGTACCTGCTTTTTGAATGTCACCTGCAGCACGCGCACCTGTTGCGACTCCTCCAGTTCTCCGTCAATTAGCAGTGTATAACTCGAGCGGATCATTGAACAACGAACCATGAGGAATGTTGAAACCGCTCTTGTGGCGCTGCCCGCAGTAGTGAGTGAGCCCCAAGAGAGTATTGGATACTATTTCAGCTGGAGCGATGTCCCCGCGCTTTTAAGCGGCTATTGAAAGGAATCTCGCCTGTGTTGATTTTCGCTGCCATCGTCGCCATTTTCGTCTATGGAATGATTGCCGCCATGCTGGGCACCATTCTGCCTGATCTGTCCGATCGTTTCCATCTCACCCCCACCCAGAATGGCACAATCGCGTTTGCGCAGGCGCTGGGGCTTATCATCGCCTCGGTCGGGGTGGGTCCGCTGCTGGATAGCGAAGGCAAGAAGATCGGACTCGTTCTCGGCCTCGCTTTCATCGCCATCGCGCTGTACGCCCTTCCGCGCTCGCAAGGTTTCCGCAGCATCCTGGTCCTATTGTTCCTACTCGGCGTCGGCGGAGGTATCGTGGTCACTGGCGCAAATGCGCTGGTCAGCGACGTAAGCGAAGCGCACCGTGGGACCGCGCTGAACCTCGTCAACCTCTTCTTCGGCCTCGGCGGACTGGCAACCCCCTTCCTCTCGGCCAATCTCTTTGCGCGAAACTGGGTTCGCCTATGCTACACCGTGGCGTCCCTGACCGTCGTCACGCTGGCTATTCAGGCTGTCACCAAAATGCCGGCGCCTACCAGCGCTGCGCGCTTCGTTCTTGCGGATGCGGCGCCCGTCCTCGGTCGGCCACTCCTCTTCATGCTCGGCCTCTTCCTTTTCCTTTATGTATCCTGCGAGGTTGGAATGTGGAATTGGCTTCCTCGACATCTAATCGCTCAAGGTGTTCCAGAATCGCGCGCGCTCAATATTCTCTCGCTTGGATTCGCGCTCGGCCTGCTCATTGGTCGCCTCGGCGTCTCGCCCATTCTTATCCGCGTACAGCCAATCACCGTCACTCTGGCCGCATCTACCGCAATGGCTGTTACGACTTTCTTGATGCTGCGAACGATTCGACCGGCGGCTGACTTCGCGCTTGTCTTCATCGCCGGACTTTCCATGGCGCCCGTCTTCCCCACTACGCTGGCCATCGTCGGCGATGCCTTCCCGCGCATGACGGGCACTGCCATCGGCTTCGTCATCACCTGCGGATGGATTGGCCTCGCCGTGAGCTCGCGCATCATCGGTGCCATCGCCGGTGGCGACCCGCTGCGACTGAAGAAAGCCCTGTTGGTGATCCCCGTCTCAGCTGTCCTGATGGTGGGCTTGAACCTGGCCATCTTATTCGCACCGCGTTAGAGCTTGGTCACGATAACTTTGAAAGGATGGTTTCGATGCGAGTTCATTCTGCACTTCACCTCAGCCTGACTTTGCTTGCATCGGCGTCTGACATTTCAGCTTATGCGTGCCCCGGCCGCTCCCGGCAGCCTTACTCCTTCTTGGTTCTATTCAAAAGTTCCTAGCCGGCAGTCCAGATCACTTGGACATCGATATCTGGTTCGGCGGTTGGTCAGGGCTTTTGCGTGGGGCGCATGAGGACTTCACTTATGAAAGACTGCGCGGGCTGCGTGACGAGGGTGGCAACCACCGAGGCGATCTGGTCGGGCTGAAGTTTCTTGTTCGGGTCCTTGCCGGAGGCGGTACCACGGCCTGAGTGGTCGTTAAAGCCGGTGTTAATGGAACCGGGAGCAATGACGCTGACGCGGATGTTGTACTGGCGCAGCTCTTCGGCTACCGAGTAAGTGAGGCCATTCAAGCCCCATTTGGATGCGGCGTATGCGGCGCCTTTGGGGAGCGAGTTGCGTCCGGCCAGCGAGGAGATGTTGATGATGTGGCCGTAACCCGCGGCGATCATCAGGGGCGCGAAGGCGCGAATCATCAGGTACGGGCCGCGCAGGTTGGTATTGAAAACAAGGTCCCACTTTTCGGGGGTCACTTCGTGCAGGAGCTTTCCGTCGATGCCGACTGCGGCATTGTTTACCAGGATGTCGCAGCGGTGATACTGCCGGTCGACAGCTTCTCCTAATTGGGCTACGGCCGAGGCATCCATTAGATCGCAGGGGAAGATGGACGCGGCCCCGCCAGAACCGACAATTTGCTCGCGCACTTCGTTCAGTTCTCCAGTGTTGCGGGCGACAAGCAGCACGTGCGCTCCCATCGAGGCGAGGCGGCGCGCGATGGCATTGCCGACACCGCGGGTGGTGCCGGTGACGACGGCAACTTGCGATTCGAGTGGCTTCATAATGTGCCTTTCGATGCGGCAGCCGCTGGGACGGCTTTAACACACGATAGCATCCGGCTGTTGTGCACAGGCGAAGGCCGATCGATCAGGACGGTGCAATTGACGCTGCGGGTTCAGTGGAAAGATGAGCCGTGGAAATGTCCCAGGTTCCAAAATCGGGACCTGGGACGCCGAATTGGGTTGCCATTGAGACGCTTGATATTTCGTTACTGCGCGCGGATTGCCGGTGGGGAGAAAGGCCAGGCAGGAGATTGGATTTCCGGAGGCCAGAACGTTCCTGACCTGCTGCGGGTTGCGGCCGCTGCGCGCTTCGGCCACTTCGAGCAGATGCAGCGCTGTCGCCGGGGGCGCTGCAGCGGGGAGGCGGGAAGATCCAGGGGACATCGGCTGAGGTGAGAGTTCTGTCATCGTTCAAGGCAAGCACGGGGACGAAGGGTTTCAGCGCTAGCTGTTCGGAGAGGTGTGCGGCATTGCGGTCCAGAGCGATGATGGCCAGCGCGTGCTCGTATAGGGCGAATGCGGCCAAAAACGCAACCGTCGCGGCCGCCAACATCCATTGACTTGAATTGAGGTTCACGGAACGGACCCCTTTACTTGCGATTAAGCAAGATCTGGCGGCGCATGAGCGGCTTTCGCCAATGCCGGTGACATAGACGGCTGGGTCCTCCTGGAGCGTGCAGGCGTACTCGCATGCGCCGTAGCCAACACCTCGGCGGGGATCGACGCGCGGCTGCTTGAGGTTTTCACGCTGCCGGCGGAGTGCATGACCCGGGCGCCCTGCATATAAATGACCTTGGGCTAGACGGGGCACCACTCTTCCAAGCGTTTGATGTTTCATGCAAACAAGGCGGTAACGGAAACTCATCTTAAGCGAGCCGAAGATTAGGAGGCCATTCCAAGGCCTACTAGGTTAGCAGCTGCAATGATAACGATCATGCCCGCCCATAGCAGGCGAACCGGCCTGCTTCCGACGCCGCGAGGGCCACATTCCTCGAATTTGCTCCGGCAATATCGGCCAAAAATGTTGGGCCTGCTTGCCCGAAAGATCCGAGCGTGAAGCCCCAAAGGCAGGATGCCTTTGAAGAAACCATCCCGGGTGGTCCACGCGGAGTGCGCGTATTGACTGACATCCAGCGACGGGTTTAGGGCAAAAGAACTGGTAGAGCCCCACAGCAAAACGGCGAGCGCAATCGCGGCTGGGTGTCCTCTGAATCTCACGTGGCTCTAAATAGTAACAAACGGGCGTCAAAGTCCGAAAATTCTGATTCTTGGGCAACATCGGAACGACTTGTTGCTAGAGCATTTTAGGAAATGCTGTAGCCCCATCGGTGGTCATCGAAACGTTGGAATCCCAGGCCGCTGCCATCGGACGGACACGGGAATACCTGCTCTCCAGACTCGAAATGAGTTTTTAGCCTTCCTGCAATAGCATGCAAGTCTTCGCAATATTCTGCTTATACCATTTATTTCCAATAACTTGATTCAATCCGACTATCGCAGTCCTTCGCAATGGATCGCAGTTTATCCAGGTACCAAGTGCCATCAAAACTGCCAGTAGAAATCCGACCAATTTGGTTAGTGCCCAGTCGAACTTTCCGGCGTCAGTTCCCTTTTCGCGCTGAGTACGAAAGTCCTTCGGTTAACAGCCGTACGCATCGTTCTCACTCCTGCTGCTACTGGTTGCTATAAGTTCCTATCCTTTGTGCGCTTCGTTCATTGGTTCCAGCTTTCGACCGGCTCATGCCAGGTCAAGCGGTCCAGAATTCGCTGCCCTTGCCGCTCCATCCACTGTTCGGTTGTCCAGCAAGCCAGCATGAGTATGGACAGCACCAGGGGTCCGCAAATAGCGGCGAGTGCAATCTCTCGAAGTGACAACCCAGACGGAGTGATTTGTGCGCCGCAGCGGGGACAAATCTCATTCGTCCCGGCTCTGCTCGCACCCTGCGAGGCCGCCCAATTCCGCCATCGTGATGCCAAAGCGTTCATCATCGTCTTCCTCCTCTTCATCGCCCGCCGCCTTATCCGCAGTCGCTGCCGAGTAGGCCGCCCGCTCGCGCTTGTCTCGCCTGACATCCAACAGCTGTTCTCCAACCGTGTGTTTCGGGGAAAAGCAGTACTGAACGTATGCCTCGAAGAGTGCCTGATTAGGAATGCCGCGCTTCAAGACATCGGCATGATGCTGTTTGTACAGGCTCATGAG
>Ga0187860_1002636_pt1 | contig 14665 bp, 17 predicted proteins | sample June2016WEW_10_4_FD_132981 | JGI IMG/M metagenome (GOLD analysis project Ga0187860, IMG submission 132981) | Peatland microbial communities from SPRUCE experiment site at the Marcell Experimental Forest, Minnesota, USA - June2016WEW_10_40 | ecosystem: Environmental > Terrestrial > Soil >... | reverse complement strand
GTGGAGATTACTGGCCACGGTGATCATGTCCTCAAGCACCTTTGCCTTGTAAAAGAACTTCGGAAAGCTGGCCTGGAGATTTCTGTCGAGCTTCTGGCACTCGCGCAAGAGCCTTTCGCGGTGGCCAGGGGACACGGCCTTCTGCAACCGGGTGTATAGCGCGTCCACCTGCGCATCCAACGCCCGAATCTTTTTCACCAGCCCGCGGAGGTCCTTGAGGTGCCCTTCGCGCGTGGCGTTTTTTTTGTCCACCACGATGCGGTCGAAACGTTCCTTCGGGGGCTCGGCCAGCAGCTTTTCGGCAATCGCACAGTGCTCCTTGGCAGCGAAGCCCAGGCCATAAACCAAACGCTTCATCTCGAGTTCGGCCTCCTCGATCCGCCTGAAGCCCTCCATCTCCTGCTCGCGCGTGAGCAGGGGCACTTTGCCCATCTGGTTCATATACATCCGAACGGGGTCGTCCAGGGCATCGAATTGGCGGTCTTCCTCCGGCTCCGGTTCCTCGGGTTTGGCCTTCTCCGCCTCGGCCTGGGCTACAATCTCGATGCCAAGGTTACGGAGCTTGGTATAGAGCGCGTCCAAGTCATCCGGCGACACGCCATCCGGCAGAAGCTCATTGACATCGTCGTAGGTAATATAATTCTGCTCGCGAGCCACCTGAAGCAAAGCTTTGATGGTTTCGGTCAGGTCCGCCGCCTCGGACCGCACGCCGGCAGGGCGGTTGCCGTCATTGCCGGTGTGGAGGACCTTGCCTTCCGCAGCGCCGCCGGCTTCAACCCCGTTATTGCGGGCTTTCTTCGGCTGCGATTCCTCGCGGCCGGCGGCCTTGGCTCCAAAGATGAAAGGGTGGCGGGGCCGCTGCGGCCTGCCAGAGGCCGTTCGTTTTCTGCCGCTGCCGTGATTCTTTGCTCGGTTATTCAAGTTGCTTTCCTTCACTGGCAAGACTCAGCCATCGACCGTGGATGCCCAATGGAATACCGGCGTTCTCATAGACTCGCATTGAGGACGAAACCGTTTGCTGGGCTGGTTCAGACTAATGACTCTTAGGTGGTGAACGGGTTACGGCAGGCGATAGTTCGTCATTTACAACTGCGGAGACCGTCGGCCTGAACCGAAACAACCTACCCCCGTCCCGCCAATAGAGCAAGGAGCATCGTTCCGCCGATCGAGGCAGGGCGCATATTCTTAGAAGGGTCTACAGTTAATGGTATTGTCATATACAGCTTGGCTGTCCTTGCGGCCCGCAGCAGAGCAACCACGTCAGGTAGCCTCGGCTGCGCAGGTCGAACCGTTGACCAATCCAGGTGACCGGCATCGTCGTCCCGGCTCGCTGCTCACTGGCCAATCGCGCCTTGCCCGGACCACCTTTCCGGCGATTCGCCCAATCCTGCTCCGTCCAGCTCATCCGCTGTCCTCTTCGGAAATAGCCTCCCTTCGATCTTCTCCATTCATCACCCGTTCCTGCGCGAAGCGCTCGTCTGGCGGTCATTCGTTGATGCCTCCATGGTGCCATCCTCCAGCTTCCGCAAGAGGACCGCGGGGACGGTCCATGAGGTACTTAAGAGAAATCGCCGCGCCGGCGAATGGTGCTTGCGAGATCCCGGCCGGGAATTGCGACGAAACGTTTCTGTCGGCGGTAGTGTCGAAAGGTGGGGAACTTCAACGGCAACTCGGCGAAAGATTTTAGGAGGCGTGACATGATGACAGGGGCCCAGAAATCAGCCGCCTTTGAGATCCGTCACTGGCATCGTGAAATTCATTCGCGGGTTAACAAATTCGCCCAGAATCTGCATGTTCTTAAGATGGCGGTTGAAGCAGTAAAAGAGGGCCTCGATCCCTGTTCCAAACAGGTGCGCTTTTTCATGTTGCATCGTCTGCGTGGAAAGGTCCGTCACGTAGGTCAATGTCTTTTTATTTTGCAGTAAGATATTCATAGATGTATCGGCTGCGGTTATGCAGCAGTTCATTGTTTAGACTTAGAATTCAGCCGGGCTAGAGAGGGACACCTTGGAAGCCGCCCAGGGAAGAGGGCCAGATCACATATCAACATACCGCTCTTTCGGATGATGTCAAGGGCCTGCTAAGCTCGAAACAATTCGGTCGCAACCGAGCGAACCTTAAGGAGTTGCAGAGCCTCCCATAAAGAGGCATGGTTATGTTCCCTTCGGAGCAACCGGCCATGCCGCAGGTGAGTAGACTATTAGACGAAAGACGAACATTATGGGCGACAAGTCCCCAAAATCAATGAGCAAGCACGCATCGCAAAAGCAGACCAAGGCCAGTAGTGCCCTGCAAAAGAAGCAGCAGGCCATCGCCGCAATGCAGGTGGCCGGCAAAAAGAAATAGGCCCGGGCGTGGTCACTTCTCCATGCTGGCAACGAGACGACGAAGCCGCGTTGCCGCCATGAGGTGGTTCTGCCGCAGGCAATGTCGGGCGTGGTTGCGGCGGCGACGGCAATCACGGTGACTACCGCTTGAGGCTCTGGCTCCTCATGAATAATTCCGCGGTGGCGTGGATGATTTCATGAGTGTGTTAGGCCAGGTCTCCGCTGTTGACAACCAGGCTGGTCACCGCGGCTACAGTGCAGTTAGGAGCGAGGGTGCATCTGTCCCATGTAAACAAGTCCAACCGCGACGAGGACGCTCATAACGATGCCGACGGCAAGCACAGCGAACACGAGTTTTGTTCTCCTGCGTCTGTCAATGGGGTCGCGAGTCATGATCTCTCAATGGCTGAACGGCAGATTCTGTTTGATGCGGTAAACGTCGGTTGGTGCGAGAACCGACGCCTTTCGCAACGACCGGCGGCGTTTGGGGCTTTTGCCTTGAAGCAAATGGCGCCGGCCTGCCCCGTGAAACAGCACTTTCCCATTAGCGGTGATCTTGAAACGTTTCGCTACTGATTTCCTGGTTTTGATTCCTTTGGGACGACGCATACAATTTCGCTTTCTTCAGCAGAGCGTGGAATATTCTCCCGCGCTCAGGATGCTTTAAGCGGCAGATTCTCTTCGTGTTCGATCGGAAACGATGTCCGACTCCTGGGCAAGATGGAGCCCAAAGCATGCTTGCAGTTGTGTGTCTATGAAATTCATGGTGCCCGCTCAGTTGGCGGCGAAGCGTTTCGGCGTTCAACCGCTCGCCGGCTGGGCGAGTTGGAAGCCGGCCGGCTCGGCGGCGGGGGGCGCCGGGGTTACGGCCTCATGATCGATATCCGGGTAACTCTCGTTCAACTCTGTCGCCAAGCGCTCGGCCTCTTTCTTCTCGAAGAGCTTCGTCCCGGTCCCGATAGTTCCGGTGACACTGGATTTTCAATGGATAGCGTACGTTTTCATTTCACTGTTCCTCCCGGAACACCGAACGCACTCAATAATCCATGCCGCCCTGGCCGCCCGGAGCTGAACCGGATTTTTCCTCCGCCGGAATCTCGGTGACGAGGCACTCGGTCGTCAGCAGCAACCCGGCGATGGAAGCAGCATTCCGCAGGGCCGCGCGCGTGACCTTCTTCGGGTCCACCACACCAGCCTTGACCAGGTCTTCGTATTCGTTGGTCGCCACGTTGTACCCTTCGTTCCCCTTGCGGCGCTTGACTTCCTGCACCACCACCGAGCCTTCCACACCCGCATTATCGGCCAATACGCGCGTCGGATACTCGACGGCGCGCTTGACGATATCAACGCCGATGCGCTCGTCGTCGTTCGCCGGCTTGACGGTATCCATCGCGGCCAGGCACCGCAGCAACGCCACGCCGCCGCCCGGCACAATGCCTTCTTCAACCGCCGCGCGGGTTGCGTGCAAGGCATCTTCCACTCGGGCTTTCTTTTCCTTCATCTCGGTCTCGGTGGCGGCGCCAACGTTAATGACGGCGACACCCCCCGCGAGTTTGGCCAGGCGTTCCTGCAGCTTCTCTTTGTCGTAATCGGACGTGGTCTCTTCGATCTGCCGGCGAATCTGATTCACGCGGCCGTGGATTTCGGAGCTCTTGCCGTGGCCTTCGACGAGGGTGGTGTTTTCCTTGTCCACCGTGACGGTTTTAACGCGGCCGAGTTCTTCCAAAGTTAGGTTCTCCAGCTTGATGCCGAGGTCTTCGCTGATGAATTTGCCGCCGGTGAGGACAGCGATGTCTTCGCACAGGGCCTTGCGGCGATCACCGTAGCCAGGGGCTTTGACGGCACACGCATTGATTGTCCCACGGAGTTTGTTCACCACGAGAGTGGCGAGGGCTTCGCCTTCGACATCTTCGGCGATGATCAGGAGCGGTTTGCCCGCCTTGGCCACCTTTTCGAGCAGTGGAAGCAGGTCTTTGAGGCTGCTGAGCTTCTTCTCGTAATTGAGCACATAGCAATCCTCGAGGCGGACCTCCATCGTCTCGGCATTGGTGACGAAGTAGGGCGACAAATAACCCTTGTCGAACTGCATGCCTTCAACCACGTCGAGCGCGGTCTCGATGGACTTCGCTTCCTCAACCGTGATGGTGCCGTCCTTGCCGACCTTGTCCATCGCGTCGGCGATGATCTCGCCAATGGTGGTGTCCCAGTTGGCGGAAACGGTGGCGACCTGTTTGATTTCCTCTTTGTCCTTCACCTTCTTAGCGATCTTGTCGAGTTGCTCGGTGGCGGCGGCGACCGCCTTATTGATGCCGCGTTGGATGCCGATGGGGTTGGCACCGGAGGTGACATACTTGAGCCCCTCGCGGAAGATCGCCTCCGCCAGGATAGTGGCGGTGGTGGTGCCGTCGCCGGCGTCATCGCTGGTCTTGCTGGCGACTTCGCGGACCATCTGGGCACCCATGTTTTCACACGGGTCTTTCAATTCGATTTCCTTGGCGACAGTGACACCGTCTTTGGTCACGGTCGGCGAGCCATATTTCTTGTCGAGCACGACGTTGCGACCTTTGGGGCCAAGCGTCGCCGCGACGGCTTTGGCCAGTTTGGAGACACCCTTGAGCAGGCTCTGACGCGCCTCCTCGTCGAAGAGCAATTGTTTTGCAGCCATAATATAATTCGTTGATGGTTGAGAGTTGAGAGTTGATTATTCGAGGACGGCGAGGATGTCATCACTGTTGAGGATCTTGTAATCCTTGCCCTCCAATTTGATTTCCGTGCCGCCAAATTTGCTGACGAGCACGTGGTCACCCTTCTTGACTTCGATGGGAACCTTCTTGCCATCGTCGCCGGTCTTGCCGGTGCCGACCGCCACCACCACGCCTGCCATCGGCTTTTCCTTGGCGGTATCGGGAATGATGATCCCGCCCTTTTTGCCTTTCTCTTCTTTCTCTTCGATCGGCTCCACGAGAACCTTATCACCTATGGGTCTAACCTTTATTGTCATATTATCCTTTGTTGTTTTGAATTAACCGTAGGCCCCACCGCCTCATGCCGCGGCTTGAAGCTTTGCCCAATGCTGAGGCCGCTTGCGGCGCTTTCCCGTCGGATGGGTGAGTGCGATGATTTCGGGCATTTCCCAGCCCATTTTCCCCTCGGCGATTTCGCGCAAGGCGATGTCCGCGGCGCCGAGATTGGCGACGTCGGCGACGAGCGGCCGGCTGGCGCGTCCTCCGCCAGAATTTAACTGGCGGACACGTTTTGAAATCAGGTTGACCAGGACGTTGGGGTTAACGACTACTTCCAGGGCCTTTTTGACAAGATCAGCATTCATAGTTATTTCCAAATTGTTGGAGGAAACAGCCTCCCCCGAGCAAACCGCGCCTAATTCCTGGCGCCGTTTCGCCTTAGTCCCTTCTTTCGAAGGATGCCAGGTCCGGCCGCACTCCAGTTCCGCTGGGGTAGAAGCTGTGCCGTCGCACCTCGTTGGCTCAATTTGGCGCGCATCGAAATGTTCGCGTTAAGCGAGCGCGAGATGGGGCAATTCGCCTTGGCCCGCAGCGCCGCATCTACAAAGTCGCACTGCGCCACCTTTGGCACCGTGGCAATCACATCCAGATCGATCTGCGTCATCGTCCATCCGGCGGCGATGTCTTCCATCGTGACGGTGGCCGTGGTATCAATTTGACGCGGGTGATAGCCAGCCTGGCCCAGTTCATTGGCCAGGGTCATCGAGAAGCTGCCGGCGTGAGCGGCCGCGATCAGTTCGGGCGGACTGGTGCCCCGCCGCCTAAGGTCGCTGCCGGAGGCGTAGGGCACTTTCTTCAACGCAGCACTTGGTGTGCTGAGGGCGCCTTTACCACGCTGACGAGTCCCCAGCCAAAGGACTGATGCCTTCCGGGTATATGGTTTCATTCCACCTCCAACATCGTCCCCGGGACGCACCCGCGCTAATACCTAGAAAGTGCCCTGGCGATACCTTTGGACTATGGGGTGGGCTTGAACAGAAGCCAAGAGAGGGGACCGAGAGCCCTCTTTCCGTTTCCTCCGCTTGCTCCTGTTGAGTGTACGCCACGGGTGTTCCAGCAGCTATTGGCCGGTTGCCAACGCGCATGAACTTGCTAAACTGCCGCTCACGTTATGGAACTGCGTCACCTGCGGTATTTCGTGGCGGTGGCTGAGAATCTGAATTTCACCAAGGCCGCCGCAAAACTGCATTTAGCCCAGCCCTCGCTCACGCGCCAGGTCCATATTTTGGAAGAGGAGATCGGGGTGCGCCTCCTGAACCGTTCCAAAAGCCAGGTGGCCTTGACCGAGGAAGGGCGGTCTTTCCTGGCTGATGCCCGGCGCGTTTTGGCCCTGGCGACGGAAAGCATCCTGGCGGTGCAGCGTCTCAGCCGGGGCGAAACGGGCCAGTTGAATATTGCGTACTTATCCAATTTTGATTTCGAGCTGCTCCCCGAAACGCTCGCGGTCTTCCGGCAAGCGTTCCCCCACATCGCGTTGAATCTCTTCGACATGGCTCCGGCTGAGCAGTTTCGCGCATTGGAGACGCGGAAGATTGATTTGGGCTTTGTAGGGCTGCGTCCTCCGGCAGCCGCCACTGGCTTAGAATGGGAAGGCATCGCCCGGCACAGAACCGTCGTCGTCCTGCCGGCAAAACATCCGCTGGCCAGCAAGCGCCAGGTCAAACTCGTTGAGCTGGAGGGGATGTTCTTTGTGGGCATGTCCGAGAAGACGCATCCGGGCTTTCGTGACTGGCTCAACGGGACGTGCCAGCAGGCGGGCTTTACACCGCGGGTTTTACAGGATGCCGAGTTGGAACCCGCGCTGATGACTTTCGTCGCCGAAGGCCTGGGCGTGACACTGGCGCGCGAGCACATCAAGAAAGTGCCCCACCCCGGAGTGGCCTTCCGGCCCCTGGCCCCGCCGGTCAAGAGTGACTATTGTATTGCCTGGAACCGGAATAACGATTCACGAGCTTTGCAACAATACGTTGAGATCGTGAAGAAAGGCCTCGCCGCACATGCCCACTGAGCCGGCACGGCTCAACCCATAGATCTGGTTCCACCTGGGCCTGCCCCCGCGCCCCTGGAGGAAGGAACGCATCCCCTCCACGCCTCACGAAGGGAGGCGACGGTGGTTTCCCATCATTTGCCTTTGACCGTTCTTCGACCCATAGCTTTGAGCTATCGCGCGCATACTAACAAAGTATTGGGCAGTTCTCATGGAAGACTGCATAGTTTAATTGGTGGAATGGGCGGAGCGCAAACAGCGAGATGGATTTGGCCACGCAAGCCAGCCCACCACATCGGAGGCCGAATCAACGGGAGGTGGTGGTTCGGTGCGTTTAGACCCTGACGACCTGTCCAGGTTCGAAGGAGAGGGTGGCCCGGCAGTTCCTGAACTTGTTGCGCCTGAACCGCAGGGATCAGTTTAATGAGCCGGGGTACTAACCGACGTCATGATGCCATAAGTTATGTCACGTATTGTAAAATCTTTCGCCGAGTTGTCTTGGCCAGTCGCCGCGCTCGACCCGATCCCTAAGCACGTCTCGCTGCAATTGCTGGCCTTGAGTCCGCCAGGGACAGCCCCGGGCTGGGCGACTCCTCTTGAGCTGGCCATGCAACGCAGCCGCGATCTTCTTGCGCAGGTTGGTGCATGGCGTCATGGAGGAATAAACGAATGACCGCCAGATCAGGTTCCTCCAGGTTATGCCTTTATGAAATAACCATCGCCGCCCGACCTGTTGGCGGGCAGGCGCGATGGTCCGAAGCGACACCCGCCAACAAGAAATGAAATTATGAATACATTGACACGTTGGAATCAGTTAAGACAACTGGAAGCCCTGCAACATGGTTTGGGCAGCCTGTTCAGCCGGTCCCCGGCCCAGTGGCCCGAGGGCCAGGAGGAACAGATAGCGGTGCCCGAATGGGCCCCGTTGGTGGACATCAGCGAAGACGACAAGGAGTACCTGATCAAGGCCGAATTGCCGGAAGTGAAGCGAGAGGATGTGAAGGTCACGGCGGAGCAGGGTACGCTGACTATCACGGGCGAGCGTAAATTCGAGAAGGAGGAGAAAGGCAAAAAGTATCACCGCGTCGAACGGTCTTACGGCAGTTTTGTGCGCAACTTTTCCCTCCCGGATGATGCCAGCCCCGCGAAAGTCAGCGCCGAGTTCAAAGACGGCGTGCTCAGCGTGCATCTGGCCAAAACCCAGAAGGCCAAGCCGAAGCAAATCGAGGTCAAGGTCGCCTGAGCGGGCGCAGTAGTGGGACGGGCGACTTCGACCGGGCCTTGCACCAGGACCGAAACACGCGCCAATGATTCAAACAAGAACGAAAATACAAATGACAACACGATTAATGAAAACACGATTATTCAAAGATAAAGGCCTCTCGGAGGTTAACCGCATGACCCAGTTCGCCTTTCAGGCCCCGACAGCCCGGCAAGTGTCCCTGGCCGGCGACTTCAACCACTGGAACACCGAGGCAGGCCCGATGCACAAAGGCCCTGACGGCGTGTGGCATTTGGGTGTGGCTCTCAGGCCGGGCCGTTACGAATACCGGTTCTTCGCGGACGAAGTCTGGTGCGACGATCCCGCCGCGCCGCAGAAGGCGCCGAATGCGATGGGCACCGAGAACTGTGTGCGCATCGTCTGATCGGCTCGCACTGAGATGCGCGTGGGAAATGGAGTTTATTATGAAACAGGTAGCCGGTTTGTGGATTGACCACCGAGAGGCCGTCATCGTGATCCTCTCAGAGAAAGGCCAGGAGACGAGGCGGATAAAGTCCTATGTGGAAAAGCAACTCCGGCGCTCCGGCCGTGCGCCTTCCCAGGCTTCTTTTGAGGCGCAGATGATGCCAGCAGATGATGCCCGAGAACGAGAATACTCGGGCCATCTGGCGAGTTACTATGACGAAGTCATTTCCTGCCTTCTCCCGGCCAAAGCGATTCTGCTATTTGGACCCGGCGAGGCGAAGGGCGAGTTGAGGAAGCGCATCCAGCGGAACAAACTCGATGTGCGCATTACACGCTACGAAACGAGCGACAAGATGACAGAGCGCCAGATTGCGCAGAAAGTGCGCCGGCACTATTTGCCGTCAACCGCCACCCTGCCCCCTGGCAGAAGAAGCAAGCGGTGACTACGAAGTCAGCAAGAAAGTTCTTTTAACCGGATCAACCGATGCATCTCGAAGGTTTCCAAGACGTGCTCTACATCATCACTTACGGCTTGGCTGTTGTGATTCTGAGCATACTTGCCGACTGCAAGAACCGCAACCCCTTGGCTTGGGGCCTCATCGGGGGATTGTTTTTCCCTTGCAGCCTTATCTATTTGGCATTTCTGCCGCGCCTTTGCCCGAAATGCAAAGGCGAGTGCAAGGGAAGGACCTGCCCGAATTGTGACACTGTGCTGGAAGGAGTCGTGCATTACCCCGCGACACGCCCCTTGTTGAACGCAGCATGACGACGCATTCATTTTGAGGAATGAAGGAAACTGTTCGACCAGATTCGTATCACTGACCTGGATGCATGTATTGAAGCTCATTTGCCAGACAACGGCTGGCCTTTTCAAACAGGCCTGGCTATTTCCCCATGCTGTCGCCGTCGCCCTCAAGCAATGGCGGCGGCAGTTCGCCCGGCACGCACTTGAAGCCGAACGGCTCGACCGGATACGCAATCCGTCGAAGTACCTTGGAAAGTGAAGCGTAACGCGTAATTGTCGATGGGCAGAAAGTCCTCTTAACCAGTGTCTGCCGCCCGCTGGGTCCGAGGTATGGCGATGCGCCTTCGCGGAGGTGGGGAGCTCGGCGGCGACGTCGGCGCAGATGGCGGCTGGGGGAAGGCGGATCCCCGATCTGGACTTGCCCCCTCTGCAACTGGAACGTCCAAGGTATCAAAATCTCATCCCGGTTTCCAAAACGGTGCGGAGTTGCCTCCTCGCCTGGGCAAGGTTATGGTGTTTCAGAATGGCCGGTGACGAGAATCTGAAAGTGCGAATCCCAAATGGGGAGGGCAAATACCCTACCGGGGAATTGAAAAGCCCGCGCTTTACGGATGATCCGCTGGTAGCCTTAGTATTCGATTACCATCGCCACAAGGTAGCGGAGCAGCTTAAGAACCTCAAAGAGACTTTCCCTCTTCCACCCCCTGCGGCTCCCCGGCGGCCTGCGATGTGGTCCTGGAAGCTGAACCGATTGACCCCGAGGGGATTTACGAAACCGGCGATGGGTGTAATCGCCTGGTATGCCGTTCTGCGGCGCAAGGAATACACATCGTGCTGGTGACAAGAATATTCGCGCGTTTGAGGATCTGGGCTTCCTACGTTGCCATGGTTTTCGCCGGCTTGGTCTCCTTTTTGTTTTTCCGATTTCCCTTCAATTTTACGCGGGTGCGGGGGCGGAACAATATTCCCCGGCGCGGGGAAGGGGTGCTCTTCCTTTCGAATCATACCACCATGTACGATTCGTTTCTCATCGGCGTAGCCGCCTACTTTCCTGAGAATATTGTTTACCCTTCCCTACCCTTCATGAATTTCGCCGCCCGGGAGAATTTCTTCGGCACCTGGTTTTCTAAGACCCTGTTTACTCTCCTACGCACCGTCCCGGTTGAACGACGCGATCATCCTTGGCTGATGCGCAGATATGTCGATTTTCTGGAACGCAACAATCTCCTCATCTTCTATCAAGGAACCCGTAGTGATGACCTTTCTGTGATCAAAAACGGTCCCGCCTACGCGATCGTACACACTCAGTCTCCGATAACCGTCATCCCGGTGTACCATCACGGCATCGAACGGATTTTCAGCAAAGGTGGACCAAAAACCAGGGGACTGTGGCGCTGGCTGCCCCGCAGCATCTTCCGCCGGCCGATTGTCATGTTCGGCCAGCCAATTGATTTCTCCGAATGCTTTCGGATCACCGCAGCCCGCGAGCGCATCACTGCCATCAACCAGCGGATCGTCGCCAGCATCGCCTCGCTGCATTCGCTTGCCGCCGCCTCACCGGCGCAGTCTCAATAAACCGGCAGGGCGTCGAGGTGGTGGGGCAGAAGCGGCTTTCAACCTGGGCGGGTTTGTGGCATCAGGCAGGGATGGCAAAGACGAAGAAGAACGCGGCGGCGGTGGCGATGGGAAGGGTGGGCGGGCGATGCTGTAAGCTGAAATGGGACGGCGGGAAGGGCCTGGCTTCGCGCTATCTCCTTTGAGCTTGCGCCTCTAATTGTTCGGCGATTTGATTCGCCATGACTTACGACGATGTCACAAGGGTGCTCGCAGCGGCGGGGTTTTTCACCTGCTATCGCCGTGAAAGTGACACGCTGATATGTTCTACGGCAGAGTGCCCGGATGTTCCGCAGATGGCCAACAGCTTCTGGCTCGCTAAGCGACGTAGCGGTTGGTATATTGCCACTTGGACACCGCGTCTGTATGGTTCTACGGCAGAGTGGCCGAATGTTCCTCAGGTGGCCAACAGCTTCTGGCTCGCTCAGCAACGTGGCAATTGGTATATCGCCACTTGGGCACCGCATCTATATCATTTCGCGCATGAGGCTAGTGTTCCCGATGCGTGCATCAATTTGCTGCGGCGACACTCTGAGCATGCACAGTGGGACCTCGACGGTGGACTCAAGGCACAGTTCGCTTTGTCTGAGGTTGCCCCAGATGATTTACTGGGCAAATAGCTGACAAACCCAGCAATTGAGGGAATCGCTCCAGCCAGAAAGCCCCGTTGCGAAGCATCGGGGGTGGAGGGGACTGCGGCGGGCCTGCCCGGCCAGAGCTAGAGGCTCGGAGGGCGATCGGCGGAGATTCGGTAATCAGTGACCAGTAATCAGAAATCAGAGGTCGCTGACCAGTGGCCAATGATTGGTAACCGCCGAGCGGTCGGGATTGGCTTTCACGTTGCCCGCCTCGCTGCTGAGCACCCCGTTGTTTTGTGTCGCATTGAAACTGCGAAAAGGGCATCGTCTCTTTCTTGGGGTGCAGCAGGCCCTCAGAAACGGATTGTTAACCGGATATCGAAACCATGTTTGCGCAGGCCAAGCGTCGCCAGACCCTGCGGCCCAAAACCGGACGCCTCAGCCGCGCTGATGGTTTGGAGCCGGTGAGGGGTTAGGTTGTGGCAAAGCGTGACGTAATTGTGATGGGCGCGTCGGCTGGTGGGGTCGAAGCGTACTGTGAAATTTTGCGGGGACTCCCCGCGGATTTGGCGGCTTCAGTTTTCATTGTTCAGCATGTTGGGAGCAGGAGTGTGCTGGCGGATGTGCTTGGGAGATGCGCCGCGCTCCAGTTGGCGACTGCTGCCGACGGTGAAGCGGTGAGGCACGGCAGAGCGTATGTTGCTCCAGCAGGCCAACATTTGTTCTTGCAGAGAGGCAGGGTGAGGTTGTCTAGAGCCCCTCGCGAGAGCCTCCACCGGCCGTCGGTGGACGCGTTGTTTCGCAGCGCGGCGAAGGCTTACCGTTCGCGGGTGATAGCAGTGGTTCTGAGTGGGAACCTGTATGACGGCGCGGCGGGGGCCTACGCGGTGAAAGAGTGCGGCGGCGTGGTAATTGTTCAGGACCCGCGAACGGCTCCTTATGCATCCATGCCGGAGAACGCGCTGCGAGCGGCCCAAGTCGATTATTGCGTCCCGCTGGCGGACATCGCTGGTCTGCTGGTCAAACTCGTTCGCGAGGACACTACCTTGCCAGCGACGAACGGAAAAGCTGAAACACTGAAAGCTGGAAGCTGAAACCAAGGCGGGAAGCGGCGCCTTGCGCGATCGGCCTGCCCGGCCCGAGGGCTAGAGGCTCCGGGGGCGAGGGGACAGGGGGCGGTGATCGGTGACCAGTAATCAGTGATCGGAGGCCGGCGAGGAGGGTCACTCTAAAAGCAACTGGACGCGTCCGGTTGCCTGTTATAGGGGGCAGAAGGGACCTGAAACGGGGGCTCAGGAGGCAATGGTGTGCTATGCCGCCTCTGGTGTTGATGAAATCGCGCGCAAAACTGAGCCGCTCCTTTTTTATTGATTTTGAAACAGCGGTTTTCATCATGGCCATAAATTGAAGTCTGCTTGCGCTTGCAAAGCGCCGGGCAGTGGTGCGATTGTCAAAACAAGAATAGAAAACAAAGAAAGGACACCTATGGAAATGACAGAGCGGGAAAAAGCCGAACAGAACAGCCTGCGAGCCAAACTGGAAGCCGCAACCGAGAAGGCCAAGGAAGTTTGCAAAAACATGCAAGAACAGACCGTCGCTGCCGCGAAGGCCACCGACAGGGCTGTTCGCGAGCATCCGTATCAGGCCATTGGCATAGGCTTTGGTCTGGGGCTGCTAATCGGGGTTTTGGTGATGCGGAGAAGGCAAGATTGAGATCAAATCAGTTTCGGTCGTTCAGGAAGGCGCCTTGCGCGGTGGGCCGGCCCGGCCGGGGCTAGAGGCGTGGCGGCGTGTGCGGCACCGGAGCCGGAACGGGCACGGAAGGTTCGCAGCCCGCGCAGGAGGGCACGCGGGATTTCACTCGAAAGGCAACTGCCGGCTTGAGAACTGAGGCCGTCGGGGTGAACCGCCTTCTTACCTGGGCCCCGAACCGCTCGAACCGGTACCGGTTTAGCCCCGGGTCCGCGGGTCCGGATTTTTTCGGCGGGCAGTTGGCCTTGGCGGGTTGGTCAGCAGGTGGCCTGCGGGGCCAGGGCTAGAGGCTTGAGTGAACGGGGTTGAACGGAGCGAAATGGAAAAGAAGACGGCCCTTAAGGATTTTCAGTCTTCTGCTGCGGCGCGCTTTTCCAACCGCTGGATTTGAACGGGAGGTTCAATTCCGAGGTGCTTCGGACATCTCTGGTTTCGGGGGCTTGGGCGTTTGCTCCGGAGTCACACAGCCGGTGGCAGCTTGCGCAAATGCCCCGTATCGCACGTGTCCTTCTCCAGCAGACCCACCAAATCCAGGGCCTTCATTCTCGAAGATCAATCTCACCTCGAAGACCTATAATGGAGAATGGGCATCTTTGGGAGAATCCGTGCAGCCGCCGGGCCGGTTTGCCCTCGGCGAATTTCGACATTCTGCGAATCGCTTGCCGGCATTTGAACGTCCGGGTCTGGATTCTCATGGATCGCTGCTGTTGCGTTTGGCGGGCGGATGACAGATCCCAGGGCTTCAGCCTCGTCTCGCTTCTTGGCGTCGTGCAGCTTGAGCCGGCACCGTTCGCACAGGACCCAACGTTGTTGGTTGTTGGCAAAGGTCATTCTGTAACGGGGCCACTGGGAGGGGTCCTTCTTCCAGGTTATCTCGGCTGCCCGCACCGCCTCCGTCAAGAGTGGGAGGTATTTCGTGAGCGCAAACGCCATGAGCGGTATCGCTCCAAAT
>Ga0187860_1002634_pt1 | contig 14667 bp, 15 predicted proteins | sample June2016WEW_10_4_FD_132981 | JGI IMG/M metagenome (GOLD analysis project Ga0187860, IMG submission 132981) | Peatland microbial communities from SPRUCE experiment site at the Marcell Experimental Forest, Minnesota, USA - June2016WEW_10_40 | ecosystem: Environmental > Terrestrial > Soil >... | reverse complement strand
TCGCTGGCCTGGACCGGCGCCCTCATCATCACCTTGGCGGTACTAGCCCTGAGCATCACCGCGCGCAGCCTGGTTAGATCGAGTAGACAGTCATGAGCATAGCCTCAGTCGCCGTTCCGTCCGTTACCGCCGCCCCGAGCGAGCGGTCCGGCCTCGCCGAAAAAGTCACGATCCGCGATCTCGATTTCTTTTACGGCGATGCCCAAGCGCTGAAAGCGATCAGCCTTCCGCTTTATGAGAACAAGGTCACCGCTTTTATCGGACCGTCAGGCTGCGGCAAATCGACTTTGCTACGTGTCCTCAATCGGATGTACGACCTCTATCCAAACCAGCGTGCGACCGGCGAGGTCATGTTGGACGGCATGAATATTCTTTCGCCGAAGCAAGATCTCAATTTGTTGCGCGCACGCATCGGCATGGTGTTCCAGAAACCGACGCCGTTTCCGATGACGATCTACGAGAACATCGCCTTCGGCATCCGGCTGTATGAGCGTCTGCCCAAATCCGAGCTCGATGTGCGGGTGGAGTCTTCGTTGCGCCGTGCGGCGCTGTGGGACGAAGTCAAGGACAAGCTCGGCACCAATGGACTGAGCCTGTCCGGCGGCCAACAGCAGCGGCTGTGCATCGCGCGCACCGTCGCAGTGCGGCCCGAGGTCATCCTGTTCGACGAACCTTGCTCGGCGCTCGATCCCATTTCGACCGCCAAGATCGAGGAATTGATCGACGAACTGACGGACGATTATACGATCGTGATCGTCACCCATAACATGCAGCAGGCCGCGCGGGTTTCCGAATTAACCGCCTTCATGTATTTGGGTGAGCTGATTGAATTCGATTCGACGAGCAGAATGTTCACGGCGCCGCACGACCAGCGAACGCAGGACTACATCACCGGCCGCTTCGGGTAACCATCATGACGGAAATCAGCACCAGAGTGGACCACACCGCCAAGGCCTTCGACACCGATCTGCAGGAGATCACGCGCAAGGTCGCCGAGATGGGCGGGCTGGCGGAGCGGCAGATCGCGGATGCAATGCGGGCCCTGGTCGAACGCGATACCGATCTCGCGGAGCACGTGATTGGCACCGATCCATTGATCGACGCCATGCAACATGAGGTCGAGCAAAAGGCGATCCTGACGATTGCGCGCCGGCAGCCGATGGCCGTCGATCTGCGTGAGATCGTCGGCGCCATGCGCGTTTGCAACGACCTCGAGCGGATCGGCGATCATGCCAAGCACATCGGCAAGCGCGTCGTTGCGGTCGATCTGGACCTACATCCGCAAAAGCTCATCCGCGGCGTGGAGCACATGGCTTCGCTGGTATCGGCCCTGCTCAAGCAGGTGCTTGACGCCTATGCGAGTCACGACCTCGCGACTGCGCTCGCGGTATGGAACGGCGACGAGGAAGTCGACGCATTGTGTACGTCGCTGTTCCGCGAGCTCCTGACCTACATGATGGAAGACCCGCGCAATATCACGTTTTGTATGCATCTGATGTTTTGTGCGAAGGACATCGAGCGCATTGGCGATCATGCCACCAACATCGCAGAAACTGTCTATTACATGATCGAGGGTCGCCCGATCACCGAACAGCGCCCGAAAGGCGACACCACGAGTTTTGGCGCAGCTTTGCTGCAGAAATGAATAGGAGACGGCGATGGGAGCCAACATCCTGATCGTAGAAGACGAGGAACCGCTGATTACGCTGTTGCGTTACAACCTCGAAGCCGAAGGCTACGAGGTCGACGCCGTAGCCCGCGGTGACGAGGCCGACACGCGACTGCGCGAAACCGCACCCGATCTCATCGTGCTGGACTGGATGCTGCCCGGCCTCTCCGGCATCGAATTGTGCCGCCGGCTGCGGACGCGGCCGCAAACGCAGTCGCTGCCGATCATCATGCTCACCGCGCGCGGCGAGGAAAGCGAGCGCGTGCGGGGGCTTGCGACTGGCGCCGACGACTATCTCGTCAAACCGTTCTCGGTGCCGGAACTGTTGGCGCGCATTCGCGCCCTGCTGCGCCGGGCAAGCCCCGAACGCGTCGCCACGGTGCTATTGATCGGCGATCTCGAGCTCGATCGCGAGAAGAAGCGCGTGTCGCGATCAAGCCGGCCGGTTGATCTCGGGCCGACCGAATTCCGCCTGCTCGAATTCTTGATGGAACGCCCCGGCCGGGTTTTTTCCCGCGAGCAATTGCTGGACGGTGTGTGGGGCAGCGACGTCTATATCGACGAGCGCACGGTCGATGTGCATGTGGGCCGTCTGCGCAAGGCGCTCAACCGCGGCCACGGCGCCGATCCGATCCGCACCGTGCGCGGCGCCGGCTATTCGCTCGACGATCGTTTCGGCAAGGCGAGCTGAGCAACGATCCGCTCGTCCCCGCGATCGTGGGGACCGAGCAGACTCATTTGCAAGGGTAATGGTTCGCCTTGAGATACTCATGCGCGGGAATGAACGGAAATCGGATCAGCGTACCGGGCGTCTGTCCCTGCGGCGATCGCCGGCCGGTTGGTAGGCGACTCGTGAGTGGTAAGCGCAATAGGGCAGACCGTTGATCGTATTGCCGCCGCAGAAGAAGAAATCGGTGCTGCCGGGATCGCCGATGGGCCAGCGACAGGTTTGTTCCGTCAGTTCAAGAATGGTGCGCCGCTGCCCAATCGGGATGATGTTCTCGATCAGCTCCGGCATGGCGTCCGCTTCGATCTCGTAAGCGTGCGCGAGCGCGGTATTGCCGCGCATTGCGCTTCGTCCGATGCGCAACATATGCGTGGAAGAGCGCGGCTTGCGTTGACGCGGCGAGGAGCTCGACGCGCTCTTAGCACGTCCAGACAGTCCCAGCCGGTGCACCTTGCCGATCACCGCGTTGCGCGTGATACCGCCGAGTTCCGCAGCGATCTGACTCGCCGAAAGGCCGTCGGACCATAACTTCTTCAACAACTCGACCCGCTCGTCGGTCCACGACATGCTCAAATCCTCCTCAAAGATGCGAGCGCAGCATTGACGGAATCCCCCATCGAGCCAGGCGGCGCTCGCCGCCCAACACGCAACGCTTGATCAACGCTTTAGAGGACTGTCCGCCGCACGAGATGTCGTACTTGACAATCAAAAGCCTACAATATGGCGCGAGTCGGGCGCAAGAGTCCGCGCAACGCGCGTCCACATATTCCTGTCCGGTGTGGACGATCGGGGACAACCCGACAGGTCAAGCTCGTTTTTAACGTGTTGACCGGCGACCGCCGCGCAAATAAAATACCTAAAGCGTGCCGCCCGGAGAGGCGGCACATTTCGTTTCGGCCGCGCAGATTGATGCTGCACTGCCGTGCGGGCTCGACCGTGACATCGCATTTGTTACCGACCTATGCACGCGTCAACCTCGCCTTCGAGCGGGGCGAGGGCGTGTGGCTTATTGCGACAAGTGGCGATCGCTATCTCGATTTTACCTCCGGCGTCGCCGTGAACGCGCTGGGGCATTCCCATCCACAACTCATCGCCGCTCTTACCGAGCAGGCGCACAAAGTGTGGCACGTCTCCAACCTTTACGAAGTTCCCGAGGCCGAGCGCGTCGCGGAGCGTCTGTGCGAAGCAAGCTTTGCGGAAGTGGTATTCTTCTGTAATTCCGGCGCGGAAGCCATGGAATGCGCGATCAAGATGGCGCGCAAATATCAGTCGGCCAACGGCGCGCCGGAACGCTACCGCATCGTTACCTTCGAGGGCGCTTTTCATGGCCGCACACTGGCGACGCTCGCCGCCGGCGGACAGAAAAAATATCTCGACGGTTTCGGTCCTGTCGTCGAGGGCTTCGATCAAGTGCCATTCGCCGACATCGAGGCGACCAAGCGCGCGATCACGCCCGGAACGGCGGCGATCCTGATCGAACCGATCATGGGCGAAGGCGGCGTCCGCGTCGTCGAGCCCTCCTTCCTGCGGGCTTTGCGTGAGCTCTGCGACAAACACCACCTGCTCCTCGTGTTCGACGAGGTGCAGACCGGCATGGGCCGGACCGGCGAGCTGTTCGCCTACCAGCGCGTGGGCGTCGAGCCCGACATCATGGCGCTCGCCAAGGCGCTTGGCGGCGGGTTCCCGGTCGGCGCGTGCCTGGCGACGCGTGAAGCGGCGAAGGGGATGACCGCCGGCACCCACGGTTCGACCTTCGGCGGCAATCCGCTGGCGATGAGTGCGGCCAATGCGGTCCTCGACGTGATGCTCGAGCCCGGCTTTCTCGACCGGGTTCGGCGGACGGCGTTGCTGTTCAAGCAGCGGCTCGCGGAAATCAAGGATCACCATCCCTCGGTAATCACCGAAGTGCGTGGCGAGGGGCTGCTGATCGGGTTACGGGCGCTGGTGCCGGCCGGCGAACTTGTCGATGCGTTGCGCGACGAGAAGATGATCGCGGTCTCGGCGGGCGACAATGTCGTGAGGCTGCTGCCGCCGCTGATCGTGAGCGAGCAAGAAATCGCCGAGGGCATCCTGCGCCTTGACCGCGCTTGCGCGCGGCTCGAGCGGGCGCATGCAGCGCCGCTCAAGGATAAGGCGATCCGATGAATACGGTTCGTCACTTCCTCGATCTGATCGATGTCCCGGCCGTGGACCTGCGCAAGATGATCGATCTGGCGCGCGCCATGAAGGCCAAAGGTCCGCGCCACGTTCGTCAACTCGCCGGCAAGACGCTGGCGATGATCTTCGAGCGGCCTTCCACGCGCACGCGGGTTTCTTTCGAAGTTGCCATGCGTCAGCTCGGCGGTGATGCCATCATGTTGACCGCCGACGAGATGCAGCTCGGCAGGGGCGAAACCATCGGCGATACGGCGCGCGTGCTGTCGCGCTACGTCGACGCCATCGTCATCCGCACGCTCGATCCGGATGCCGTAGCCGAGCTCGCGGAATACGCCACGGTGCCGGTGATCAACGGCCTTACCCGGCGCTCGCACCCTTGCCAGCTGATGGCCGACGTCATGACCTTTGAAGAGCATCGCGGTCCGATTCGCGGCCGCACCGTGGCGTGGACCGGCGATGCCAACAATGTGTTGACCTCATGGATGCACGCCGCCGAGCGGTTCGCGTTCCGCCTGCGTGTCGCGACCCCGCCGGAACTCGCCCCGAAAAAGCCGCTCATCGACTGGATCAAGTCCTCCGGCGCAACCATCACGATTGGGACCGATCCGGAAGAGGCCGTCAAAGGCGCCGACTGCGTCGTGACTGACACCTGGGTTTCCATGGGGGACCGCAACGGCGCCCGACGCCATAACCTGCTTAAGCGTTATCAGGTCAATGCGCGGCTCATGGCGCGGGCCAAGCCGGACGCCATTTTCATGCATTGCCTGCCCGCGCATCGCGGCGAAGAGGTGACCGACGAGGTCATGGACGGACCGTATTCGGTTGTGTTCGACGAGGCCGAAAACCGGCTGCATGCGCAGAAGGGAATTTTGACCTGGTGCCTGGCGAACGGCCGGTGACCGCAGACAGCGAGCGACGCTGAGGGCTCAAAATTTCTCCGCTGTCGCCTATATTCCGGTGTGATGAACAGTCCCAATGTAGGCATCCCCGTTCGAGAGCCGTCACAAACCGGTCTCGATGACACCATCCTGCCGTTTGAAGTGAGCGCGCTTGATCTGCGCGGCCGCATTGTCCGGCTCGGACCGGCGGTCGATGCCATTCTCAGCAGCCACGATTATCCGCTTCCAGTGGCGAAGCTGCTGGGCGAGGCGATCGTGCTGGCCGTCATGCTGGGCTCCGCTCTAAAATTCGAAGGCCGTTTCATTCTGCAGACGCAGAGCGACGGCCCGGTGCGCATGCTCGTGGTCGATTTCACCACGCCCGACAAAGTGCGTGGCTGCGCGCGGTTTGATGCCGAACGTGTCGCGGCGGCGATCGCTGCCGGCGAAGCCGAGCAGGGACAGCTGCTCGGCCACGGTCATCTCGCCATGACCATTGATCAGGGCCCCGACATGAGCCGTTATCAAGGGCTCGTTCCGCTGGAAGGGCATGACCTCGAACATGCTGCGCACGAGTATTTTTTGCGCTCGGAGCAGATTCCGACGCGCGTGCGGCTTGCGGTCGCTGAGGAGTTCCGCGGCGGCGAGAAGGGTGCGCGCCGGCGCTGGCGGGCCGGCGGAATTCTGCTCCAATTCCTGCCAAAATCGCCCGAACGCGCGCGCCAGGCGGATCTCGATCCCGGCGACGCTCCGCCCGGTACGGAGTCTTACGCTCCGCCGGAGGATGACGCCTGGATCGAAGGCCGTGCGCTCGTCGATACCGTCGACGACATTGAGCTGATCGATCCGGCGCTATCGAGCGAGCGGCTTGCCTACCGTCTCTTTCATGAGCCCGGTGTGCGCGTATTCCGGGCAGCGCCGGTGCAGGCACAGTGTTCGTGCTCGCGCCAAAACGTTGAAGCGATGTTGCAGAGCTTTCCGCAAGAAGATCGCGACGACATGGTCGAGGACGGCAAGATCACCGTGACCTGCGAGTTCTGTAGCTCGACCTACGTTTTCGAGCCCGCCGAGATAGCAACGAGCAATTCCGCGACGTCTAGCGGTCCGACCGCGACGAAGTAGGCCGCTTTATTTCTGCCGCGCTGCCGAGGCGCGACGATCGACTGCAGACGCCAAGGGGCGCTCCCATCCAAATACGCTCCTGCCCCCAAACTGATGGGATTGTTCGAATTCTTGAGAAATCAACCCCTCCACTGTCGGGCCGTTTGCTACACGCTCGAGCCGCCGCGACTCGTAGTCAAGCTTCTGGAGTGCAAACAGCGCGTCGTCTTGGCCGAGCTTTGCCCTCTCGACTGCCGACCTGACTACGCGAATGGTCTCGTCATAGACCTTGAGCGGAACAGGGAACGGGTGCCGGTCCTTGCCGCCATGGGCGAGAGAAAAACGCGCCGGGTCGCCAAAGCGGCAAGGCGCGCCGTGTACGACCTCGGCGACGAGAGCAAGCGCTCGCACGGTTCGCGCGCCGACGCCCGGCGTAAGCAACAGATCGGAAAAATCGGCCGGGCCGCGCTCCGCCGCGGCGGCGAGGTTGCCGTGCAGTCGCCGCAAATGAATGTCGCTGGCCCGGACGTCGTGATGAGCGGGCAGGACGAGGTGCGGCAATGTCGCTTGTAACGGAAGTTCTTCAGGGCGGGACGCGATCGAATCAAGTTCGCGCGTGATCCCGTTGGGACCAAGCGTGGCAAGAAGCTCAAGCTGTTTGCGCCGGGAATCTTCGGCGCGCCGATCGGTGAGATTGATGATGTCGCCTTGAGCGAGCCCTTCGATGGCCGCGTGAGGCTCGTCGACAAAGCTCTTCAGGCCCTCCGATAGCCAGTGATAACGCCGTGCTTGTTTACGCTCGCCATTCATCCCTTGCTGGACCACGACCCAGCGCCCGTCGTCGGTGACGACAAATCCGTGCAAATAGAGGTCAAAGCCGTCCTGTACCGCGGCGCTGTCGACCTTCGCGACGAGGCGGCTCGCGGTAGCAAGCCTACCGCCATTAAAGCCAACGCGGTCTCCGATGGTCACAAGTTCCCGCGGCGTTTGGCGAGAATGTTTTCCACGCCCGCCGCAGACGTGGAGACCGAGTTCGCGGCTGAGCGGCGTAAGGCCGCGCTTGAGGGCGCCGAGCACGCTCGTTGTGATGCCGGAGGAATGCCAGTCCATTCCCATCAACGCGCCGAAAGATTGAAACCAGAAGGGATTGGCGAGGCGACGCAAAAACTCATCCCGTCCGTAATGATGCACGATTGCCTGGCACAAGACGGCGCCGAGCCGCATCATGCGGTCGGACAGCCATTTCGGCACATGCCCGCCGTGAAGCGGCAGGTCAGCGCTTCCCGCTCCTCGCATTGTTCAATGCACCTTGTTTTCCCGAGGGCGGCGCGTTCTTATTTTGTTCCATCCGTCGCAAAAGTCAATCCGCGTGAAAATGTGGAACTTTTGCTCCAGGAGCCCTGTCAGTTGAGCGTGCGCTTGCTGTCGCCTGAATCCAGCGAGAAGGCCGGAATTTCGATGTCGAAATGCTCGCCGCTTGCGGTCACCATGCCGTAGGTGCCCACCATAAATCCCGACGGCGTCTGCAGCGGCACCCCGCTGGTGTATTCGAACGATTCTCCAGCCTTCAGCACCGGCTCTTCGCCGACCACGCCGGCGCCGCGCACCTCCTGGCGGCGACCGCTCGCGTCGATGATGCGCCAATAGCGGGTCTTGAGTTGCACCGTGTCATCGCCATTGTTGGTGATGGCGATGGTATAGGCCCAAAAAAAATAGCTATTCTCCGGCGATGAGCGGTCCGCAACGAAGCGCGGGGTCACCACGACCTCGATATCACGGGTGACGGCACGATACATTTGCGCAATATCCTGGCGTAATGCGGCACTGGTCCCGACGGTGGTCCGCAACCGCATGAGTGAATAGCGCCGAGCCTAGCGTTGCAATAACCGTGCGGACGGGCTTTCTCAAGCTGTCGTCGCCGGACCAGGTCGCCCGAGTGTTGTGCCACAATTGCTTGCGAATTTCGGAATCGGGACATTAGATTAGCGGGGGGCGTCCGAGGATTGGGCTTTGCCGCCCGTCGGCCGGCAATGGTTGCAGACCCCATGGCGATGGCTCCTCCGCCTCAAGCGGCCACGACCGAACGTGACCTGCGGCTCGATCTGTTCCGCGGCCTTGCGCTGTGGCTGATCTTCCTCGACCATATTCCCGAAAACGTCGTGAGCTGGTTCACCATCCGCAATTACGGGTTCAGCGACGCTACTGAAATCTTCATCTTCATATCCGGCTACACTGCGGCATTCGTCTACGGCAAGGCGATGCGCGACCGCGGCTTCATCCTTTCGAGCGCGCGAATTTTGCGTCGCGCCTGGCAAATTTATGTGGCGCACATCTTTCTGTTCACGATTTTCATGGCAGAGATCGCCTACGTCGCGGCGACCTTCGATAATCCGCTTTACGCGGAGGAAATGAAAATCCTGGATTTTCTCAAGCAGCCCGACATCACGATCTTTCAGGCCTTGTTGCTGAAGTTCAAGCCCGTCAACATGGACGTGCTACCGCTCTACATCATCCTGCTGCTGCTGTTTCCCCCCACGCTGTTTCTGCTGCTGCGCAAACCGAATTTGGCGCTTGCGGGATCGGCGGTGCTCTATGCATTCGCATGGCGACTGGATTGGAATCTGCCCGCCTATCCGAACGGCGTGTGGTTTTTCAATCCGTTCGCCTGGCAATTGCTGTTTGTGTTCGGCGCCTGGTGCGCGCTCGGCGGCGCTCAACGGCTGGCCGCGGTGTTGCGCTCGCGTGCGGTGCTTGCGGTCGCCATCGCCTATCTATTGTTCGCTTTCGCCATAACGCTGACTTGGCATTTTGAATCGCTCGACCGTTTCGTGCCGGGTTGGCTGGCCGATTGGATGTATCCCATCGACAAGACCAATCTGGACGTATTGCGCTTCGCGCACTTCCTGGCGCTTGCGGTCGTAACGGTCAATTTCGTGCCGCGCGACTGGCCGGCTCTGAAGTGGCCGGTCTTTCGGCCGGCCATCGTCTGCGGCCAGCATTCGCTGGAGATTTTCTGCCTCGGCGTATTCCTCGCTTTTGCCGGCCAATTCATCATCGCCGAATCCTCCGGCGGCCCGCTACTGCAGACGGCAATCAGCGTGTTAGGGATCATTATCATGATTGCTACCGCAAACCTGGTATCGTGGTACAAGGCCATAGAAGGGCGAAGCCCCGTATCGCGCGTCAAATCTCCTGACGCAGACCTCGCGGGAGGCGAGGCATGACGTTCGTGATCGCCGTTTTGACCACCCTGGCGCTCGTAAACAGCGCCGCCGCGGCCGAGCAGGCCCAGGCGCAGGCGTGCGACGTGCCGGAATCGCTCATACCTGCAGCGAGCGATCTGACGCGCGTGAGCAACGAAATCAAGGATCGCCATCGATTGGATATCAGCGTCGTCGGCTCCGGATCCTCCGCGCTGTCCGGTCCTGACGGGGCACGCTTTGCCTACCCGGCGCAATTGGAGCAGGCGCTCAGGGAGCGGCTGCCGGGTAATGAAATTAAGGTTACTGCGCATGTTCCGTCACGGCAGACGACGGCGGATATGGCCGCGGGACTGCCAAAAATCCTATCCGACGACCGGCCGGCATTAGTGATCTGGCAGGCCGGCACCGTTGACGCATTGCGCGGCGTCGAACCCGAGGATTTTCGTACCAGCCTTGATCAAGGCCTCGATGCGATTGCGGCCGCCGGCGCCGACGTGATCATGATGAATATGCAATACAGCCCGCGCACCGAATCCATGCTGGGCGTTTCCGCTTTTGCCGACGTCATGCGCTGGGTGGCGGAGCAGCGCAGTGTCCTGCTCTTCGACCGGCTGGCTATCATGCGTTATTGGAGCGATGAGGGCACGTTTGACCTCTATGCGGCCACCAATGGGTATGCTATGGCCCGTCGTGTTCACGAATGCATTGGCCGAGCCCTGGCGTCGCAGATCATTAATGCTGCTCATCTCGACGACGGGAAATTGCAAACGACGCATTGATGTCATCAATCAAGAAAACGTCGATTAGCCGTTTCGCGTGCTTAGCAACTGGAGTGGTTGCTCTGGCAATGCTGGTACCTGCGCATGCGCAGCCGCTGGCGAGTTCTTCGCCCACCTGTAGCGCTCCCGCCGAGCTCGCCCGCTTCAGCCGTCCGCTCCGGCACACGGCGCGGCGTCTCGCAAGCGGCGAGCCGCTCACCATCGTCGCGATCGGCTCCTCCTCGACCGCCGGTGCGGGGGCGACCTCGCCTGCGGCAAGCTATCCAAGCCGCCTCGCCGTCGAGCTTAAGCAACGCTTTCCGGGGCATGACATCACCGTGCTCAACCGCGGCGTCAATGGCGAACAGACCCAGCAAATGATGGCGCGGTTCGAGACCGGCGTCATCGCGGCACGTCCCGACCTCGTCCTCTGGCAAGTCGGCACCAATTCCGTCCTGCGCGATTATCCGCTCAAGCCGCATTCCGTCCTGCTGCACGACGGTATTGCGCAACTCAAAGAATCGGGCGCCGACGTGGTGCTGATCGATATGCAGTATGCGCCGCGGGTGCTCGCCAAGCCCGAGACGCGGGGCATGGAAGTCCAGATTGCTTTCGCCGCCAAGGAGGAGAATGTCGATCTGTTTGGCCGCTTTGCCGTGATGCGAAATTGGTACGAAGTCCAACACATCCCATTCGACGTGTTCGTCTCGCCAGACCAGTTGCACATGAACGACTGGAGCTATGGCTGCGTGGCGAAGCTCCTTGCCGCTGCGATCACCGAGGCGGCGACCCGCCCGGTCGCGTCGGCCGCCACCCACTCCGGCCGCTGAACCGAGTCCTCCCGGCTTCGCTGAAGCTACACCGCCTCTAAAGCGGCCAGCACGTCCTCCACGATATCGTCGGGATGTTCGAGTCCCACGGACAGGCGCACCAAGCCCTCGCCGATGCCGAGCTCGGCCCGCTGCGCCGGGGTAAGGCGCTGATGCGTCGTCGTCGCCGGATGGGTGATGAGGCTTTTGGCGTCACCGAGATTATTGCTGATGCGGACGAGCTTGAGCCCGTCCTGGAAGCGGAACGCGGCCGTCTTGCCGCCCTTGATCTCGAAGGCGACGAGAGTTGAGCCGCCGCGCATCTGCTTCTGCGCCACCTTGGCTTGGGGATGGTCGGGCCGGCCGGGATAGATCAGGCGCGCGATCTTCGGATGTTCGGCAAGCGTGACCGCCAGCGTCGCGGCGCTGTCGGTCTGCCGCCGCACGCGCACCGGCAGCGTTTCCAGTCCCTTCAACAAAACCCAGGCATTGAATGGCGACAGCGACGGCCCGGTTTGGCGCAGCAAAACGTGAACGTGCTTCTGGATGAAGTCTTCCGAAGCCAAGATGATCCCGCCAAGACAGCGCCCCTGCCCGTCGATATGTTTGGTCGCCGAATAGACGACGCAGTCGGCGCCGAGCGCGAGCGGCGACTGAAAGATCGGCGTGGCGAAGACGTTGTCGACTACGAGGGTCGCGCCGGCGTCGTGCGCGATCTCCGCGACTGCGGCGATGTCGATGATTTCAAGAGTTGGATTGGTCGGCGTTTCCAGGAAGAACGTCTTGGTATTCGGCCGCACCGCATCGCGCCACTGGTTGAGATCCGTGCCATCGACCAGGGTGGAGGAGACTCCATAGCGCGGCAGATAATCCTCAACGATATAGCGGCAGGAGCCGAACAGCGCTTTTGCCGCCACGACATGGTCGCCGGCCCGGAGCTGACCGGTGAGGGCCAGCGTGACCGCGGCCATGCCGGTTGCGGTCGCGCGCGCGGCCTCCGCGCCTTCGAACGCCGCCATGCGCGCCTCGAACATGGCGACCGTCGGATTGGCAAAGCGCGAATATTGAAAGCCCGGCTCTTCGTTCTTGAAGCGGCGTTCGGCCTGGGCGGCGTTCTCGTAGACGTAGCCCTGGGTGAGAAACAGCGCTTCGGACGTCTCGCCGAATTGCGAGCGCAACGTGCCGGAATGGACAAGACGGGTTTCGGGACGATAAAGATCTGGCGTGGACGCGGACATCTGGCCCTCCTTGGCCAAAAATAAAACCCGGCCGGGAGGACATGATCCTCGGGCCGGGCTCAAGCGTCCCCGGCCTTTTAGCAATTTGTTTTACGTGGCTGCAAGCCGGCCGGCTCAAATGACCACGGGATAAAGTCGCTCATACGCCGCGCCCGTCTTTCCGTCAAGCCGGGCATAGGCTTAGATCGCACGGACCAGCATTTGCCGCCGCTCCATGCGGTGGGTCGACGTGGTGATCGCGTGCCGCTCTCCTTTGCACCTTCGGACAAGGGCATTCTTCCCGACCGCAAGATTGCGGCGCTGGCGGAAGCCGGCGGGATTCAGGCCGCTATCCCCTTCGCTTCCGACCAAATCCAACCGGCAAGTCTCGACCTGCGGCTTGGTGCCGTTGCCTACCGCGTGCGCGCGAGCTTTTTGCCCGGTCCCGGCACCGCCGTCGCTCGCCGCATTGCCGAACTGAAGCTTCACGAGTTCGCGCTCACCGATGGCGCCGTTCTGGAAACAAGCTGTGTCTACATCGTGCCGCTGATCGAAAGCCTGGCGCTGCCGGCGGATATCGCAGCAGCTACCAACCCGAAAAGCTCCACCGGGCGTCTCGACGTATTCACGCGCGTAATTGCCGACGAGACGCGCGGTTTTGATCGCGTCGAGGGAGGCTATCGCGGGCCGCTCTACGCCGAAATTAGTCCAAAGACGTTCCCCGTCCTTGTGCGCGAAGGATCGCGGCTGTCGCAAATCCGCTTTCGCCACGGTAACGCGGTACTCGATGGCGAGGCGCTACGCGCACTGCATGCGCGGGAACGTCTGGTCGACCGCGCCGAGGCGGTGATGGGGGAGGGTGTCGCGGTGAGTGTGGACCTTTCCGGAGGAGGATCGGCAAACGGAGCCGGCATCGTCGGCTATCGCGCCAAGCGCCATACGGCTGTCATCGAGGTCGAGCGTCGCGCCGCCTACGAAGTCGGCGATTTCTGGGAGCCGATTGTTGCACGCGCCGACCGGAGTCTGATCCTCGATCCCGACGAGTTTTACATCCTGGCTTCGACCGAGGCCGTGCAGGTGCCTCCCGATTACGCGGCTGAGATGGTGCCGTTCGATCCGCTCGTCGGCGAATTCCGCGTGCACTATGCCGGCTTCTTCGATCCGGGTTTTGGTTATGCCGGAGCCGGCGGTCTCGGAGCTCGCGCTGTTCTGGAAGTGCGCTCGCGCGAAGTGCCGTTCATCCTCGAACACGGCCAGATCGTCGGCCGCTTGGTCTACGAAAAAATGCTGGCGCGCCCCGACCAGCTTTACGGCAGCGGCATCGGCTCGAACTATCAGGCGCAGGGCCTCAAATTATCGAAGCACTTTCGGTGCTGAGCGGGCTCGCAGCCTAAAATTCTTGTGGCATTCCGTCGGGAAGGGCGTTCTTTTGTGCATGGGGGTGACGTCGCGAAGCAACGCGAGACCGCGCATGCGCGCACGCACTACGGGCTTTGCCGCCCTCTTCTCAGCCGCTGCGGCCGTGGCTGCTATCGCGCCTGCCTCGGCGCAGTCGGGTTTCGATCGGCCCGGAGGGGATTACGCCAGCGCCCCGGTTGCAAGCGGCGACCCGGCCGTGTGCGCGGCGCGGTGCGAGCGTGACAAGAGTTGTCAGTCCTGGAGCTTCTCCTATCCGTCGGCGTCCGGCGAGCCGGCCAGGTGCTGGCTCAAGCGGGTCGTAGCGCCGCGCGCAAAGGCGAATTGCTGCGTGTCGGGCGTGCGCGGCGCTGCCGTCATCGAGCCGAAGCTGGGCGAACTCGAATTCTCAATCGATCGCGTGGGCGGCGATTACCGGTCCTTCGAAACGACGCCCGATCCGCGCGGCAAAGCCTGTGCCGCGGCCTGCCAAACCGAATCGCGCTGCCGTGCCTGGACCTACCGGCGGCCGGGATATGGAACGGCAGCCCCGCGTTGCTACCTTAAGGACGCGATCAAGCCGCCGCGACTGCGACCATGCTGCATTTCCGGCGTGGTGCGATAAATGGATCACCGGGGGTGAAGCCCAGACAGTGCCGAAAGGACCGCGCGCTGATCAACCCGTCCCGCCGACCGTAATGCCGTCGATGCGAAGCGTCGGCTGGCCGACGCCAACAGGCACGCCCTGACCAT
>Ga0187860_1002633_pt1 | contig 14675 bp, 10 predicted proteins | sample June2016WEW_10_4_FD_132981 | JGI IMG/M metagenome (GOLD analysis project Ga0187860, IMG submission 132981) | Peatland microbial communities from SPRUCE experiment site at the Marcell Experimental Forest, Minnesota, USA - June2016WEW_10_40 | ecosystem: Environmental > Terrestrial > Soil >... | reverse complement strand
GGCTCACCCAGCCGCTGTTCTGCGACCCCTACAGCCGGAACCGGATGACCGGCGGCCTGATCCTGATCGATGAGGCCACCAGCGCCACCGTGGGCGCTGCCATGATCACCGATTCCGGCTGAGCGGGGTTCGGGCCTGGTTGCTACTGGCCGGTGACGGTCAGCATGGCCTCGGCTGACGCGCTGCCATGAGAGTTGCCCGCCACGATCAGAATCGGGTAGCTGCCGTCCGGCAGCAGGTGGCCCGCATTGTCGTGGCCCTCGTACCACGGGCTATGCCATCCCGCCGTCAGGCCAGGCTCCGCCAGCTCTCGCATGACGGCGCCGTCACTGCTCAGCACGCAGATGGTCACGTCAGCCGCCTGGCTCAGGTCAAAAGAAAGCCGGACATGATTGGTGCCGTTATCGACGAGAGTCTCCGGCGCCAGCACTAGCTTCGTGATCGATGGGCCTGCTGACACGGGAGCAGCAGTCGGCGCGGCCGTCGGTGTCGCCGTCGGCGAGGGGCTGCCGACCGGTGCCGGCGCTGGGGGCAGGGCGCCGTCGCCGGAGCCGGCCACGACCTGCCGCCACGCCGCGATAGAAGCAGAGTCGGTCATGTAGATGTGCGGCCAGCCCGGGGAGTCGAAATAGGTTCCGAACAAGGCGCCGACGCTCGTCAGGTACTTGCCGACCGAGACGAGCCACGCCGCCCGGCCGGTCTCGGTGGCGAGCCCGAACTCGGCAAATCCGAACGGCAGGCCCACGCTCTTCGCTGCTGCCACTTCCGGCCCCATGAAGGCGGCAGGCGACTGGGCATAGGGGCTGATGTCGTGCACAGTGCCGGCCGGGTAGGCGTCCCAGCCCAGCGTGCTGATCACGCCGGCGGCGGGCAGGTAGTTCTTCCAGTTCCGCCCTGACTGCGGATCCAGGTCCCAGTTCGTCAGGATCAGTGTGGACTTCAGGTCAGCGTTGTGCGCCTGATCGGCGAGCCAGACGATGCGGGCCCAGGCCGCTGTGTAGTCGGCAAATGAGAAATCGCCGTCGGCAATATACTGCTCGGGCTCCGGATAATAGGAATAGTAAATCGGGTGCCCTGCTGGCGCCTTGTCAAAGAAATTATTCAGCGCTGAATTGTCGGCGCCGGACAAGATCGAGCTGGGTGGCGCATTGAAGCTGATGACGACTGCCGATTTGTTGACGCCTGCCGCGCCGGTACTCCACGCGTTAGAAGGGGGCAGGCCAGGGAAATAGATCCGGAGGACTGGCAGGTGGCCGAACTTGGCTGTCTCGGTTGACAGCAGGCCAGGGTCAGACGCCGACGCCCCGAAAAGCGGGCCGTTGGAAACGCTGGATGACAGATTGCTGTTGCGCTCGGCTAGCTGCGCGCCTCGCGCCGCGGCGAGGGCCGCCGCTAGCACAATGCCAAGGGTAAGCAGCGCGATGCGCCGACGGTGCCGGTTACCTGCGCGGTAATCATCAGCTGACTTTGCCGGGGTGCTCGCCGGTCTCTGGTGACGGGGGTACTTGCTGCCGCGGGGCATGCCGAAGACTCCTCTCCCTGGCGCCTACCGGGTTAGCTGACGGGTTCGGGCCGGAGGAGCAGCCCTACCGCGGACCGCAGTCGCTTGCGCAGGCACGGTCCGCCGATTCACCCCAGGGGATCATGGGTCCCCGGCTCCCTGCCCAATCAGGGACTCGGCGGTTGCGCTGACTGCCCCCGGGCGGGGCTGGCAGCAGTGGGCTAACAGCGTCGGACATTAACGGAAGCTGAAGGCGGCTGTCGCGGGAACGGCAAAGAAAGTCCGGCCCTGCTTTCGGCTGAGGGCCGGGGATTGGCAATAGGGCAAGTCTCCCTGGCTGACTGGCGTTAGCGGCAATGGCACACGCGGAGCGCTGATCGTCAGGCATAGGAGCAGGTCAAACGGCCTGCTACCGCTCGCAGGGCGACCCGTGATCTGCGCGTGATCTGCTGGCGGCGGGTGAAGCGGGAACGCGCAGAGAGCTAGCGGTGATCCGGTTATGACACTACGTAGCTAACCGGCCAGCCAGGGCCGGCGGCGACCCGCGCCCGTGGCTCGCGGCTGGACCGGCGCGGCGCGGCCTGGCCTGTCCGGGAGGGCTTCGCGAGCCGAGCCGGCGAGGGTGCGGGATTTCGGTTGTTTACCCATGCTGACCTGCAGGCACGCCGTAGCCTGTCCGAGCAGGATCCGCCCCGACATGTGCGAAACATCAGCTAATGATGTAAACCATCCTGGTAACCAGGGCGTCGTCTTCCTGTCGGGTAGAGGACACGAGGCGTACGCCTGCGATGGCTGCGGCTAAGGCCGGGTCGCGGTCGCGTTATGCCCGCGGGAGACCGGCCGCAGCCGGTGCGAGCAAGGGATGCCGGTGTCAGATGGTGAGACATGGATTGCGCACCCGTGCCGACGGCGGGACGCAGCGAGCGTCTTTGGGAGGAATGCACGTGCCGCGCGCCGGGAGCGCATCTGGTCTTATGGGCAGTGCGTGGCTGTTCGACGTGCTGTTCCGCAGGGCCCCCGTGATTACCTGGGCCGCAGCGGGCGAGCTTCCCGCAGGGTTCCGGCTCGTCGAGCAATTCGCGGTGCTGCCTTCCTGGGCCGGGCGCAGCTACATGGTCTCGCTGGCGGCCCGCCGGGGCGCGGCCTCGGCACTGACCTCCTACAACGGCCTCCGCCTGGTGCGCAGGCGGCCGCCGCGCCAGTTGCTCGGCCTTGGGCTGCGCACGGGGCTCGCGCAGCCGCTGCTGGGCGCCAAGATCGACATAGGCGTGGCCGTCAGCGCAGCCGATGACGAGGTCGCCAGTGCCCTGATCGGGGAGCACCTCGGGCAGCTATTCGGCCGTCAGGTGGTCATCGCCTTCGGCGGTGGCAGCGGTCCTTACCGGAAGCCGGTGCTGCAGGTCTTCGGCGCCGACGGGATGCCGCTCGGGTACGTGAAGATCGGCTGGAACAGCTGGACGCGCGACGCGGTGCGGCGCGAGGCCGCGGCCCTGACCTCCTGCGCCGCGCGCCCGATGCGGCTCGGCACGCCCGCGTTGCTGCGGCATGCTTCCTGGCAGGGACTCGAGCTCATGGTGACCAGTCCGCTGCCTCGCGGAGTCCGGATGTCGTGGCGGCTGCCGGATGCGGGCCTGCTCCGCGAGATCACCGACCTGTCCCCGCGGTTCGCCGCCGAACTCGCGGCCAGCCCGTGGTGGCCGGGCCTGCGGGCCCGGATCGAGGCCGGGGTGGCCGACCCCGCCATTCGCACCCGGCTGGTCATGCTGGCCGACGCGGTGGAGAGTTCCTACGGCGCCGCGGCGCTCGAGTTCGGGACCTGGCACGGGGACCTGGTGCCCTGGAATTTCGCCCGGCATGCCGGGCGGCTGTATGCGTGGGACTGGGAAGACAGCGCGCCGGACGTGCCGGTGGGGTTCGACGCGCTGCACTACTTCTTCCAGGTGGCCTTCGTGGCCAAGCGGCGACCGCTGCACGATTCCGCTGACATCGCCCAGCGCGCTGCCAGCGAGATGCTGACCGTGCTCGGCGTCCCGGAGCAGGCGCACCGCCTGCTGGCGATCCTGCATCTGCTGGAGCTGTCGGTCCGCCACGAGGAGGCGCGCAGCAGCAGCGCCGGTGACGGGGATGACCGCTTCTTTCCTGCCGTCCTGCACCTGCTCGAGCGGGCGCTCGGGCAGCCATCCGGCGCGGCGGAGCCCGACACGATGGGGCTGGCCTCGTGAAGATCATGCTTGTCTGCTCATCGGGCGGTCATCTCGCGCAGCTGGCCCTGTTGCAGCCGTGGTGGCGGCAGCATGAGCGGACCTGGGTGACCTTCCCGGGAGCGCATGCCGACTCGGTGCTCCAGGGCGAGACCGTGGCGCATGCGCATTACCCGACCACCCGCAATATCCCCAATGCCATCAGGAATCTCCGCCTCGCGGTCAGCCTGCTGCGCGCCGAGCGTCCCGACGTGCTGGTGTCCGACGGCGCCGGGGTGGCCTTCCCGTTCTTCCTGGTCGGCCGGCTGCTCGGGGTGCGGACCGTGTACCTCGAGGTCTATGACCGGATTACCCGGCCCAGCCTGACCGGCCGCCTCTGCTACCCGCTGGCCGAGCTGTTCCTGCTGCAATGGCCGGAGCAGGCCGCTCGGTACCCTCGCGGCCAGGTGATCGGATGCCTGCTGTGACGGCGGCCGCCGGCACCAGCGTGTCCAGGACCCCGCGCGTGGTGGTGACCGTCGGCACGGATCATCATCCGTTCGACCGGCTGATCAGCTGGATTAACGACTGGCTCGGCCAGCATCCCGAGCACGCTGACACTTTCTTCGTCCAGTCCGGTGCCGCATCAGTCAGGCCGGCCAGCGCGAGCGAGCCCTTCCTCGACGCCGATCTGCTCGACCAGCTGCTGGACGGGGCTGAGCTTGTCATCTGCCACGGCGGGCCGGGCACGATCTCCGGCGCATGGAGCCGCGGGCTCCGGCCGGTCGTCGTCCCGCGGCTGCGCCGCCTCGGCGAAGTAGTCGATGATCATCAGGTTGACTTCTGCGCCAAGCTCGCTGAGCTCGGCCGGGTCCAGCTGGCCCGGTCCGCCGGGGAACTCGCAGAGTTCCTGGACAGCTTCGCGGCCGGCCATCGGCAGCTGGCGCTCGAAGCCTCCTCCGCTGACGTGCAGGCTGCCATCGCCAGATTCGCAGACCTCGTCGACGGTCTCGTCCGCAGCCCGCGACGGCGGCTGCTATCCAGCCGGGCCGGACGGATCCGCGCCGTGCCCGCCAGTGCCCCCGGGCTGCCAGCTGGCGCTGGCTCCCTGCCACCGGGGAGTGTCCCGGAACGACCCATGACCTGGCGTGCAATCCGCACTCCAGCCCGCGCTGCCCTCGCTGCGGTGCCAGAACAGGAGCAGGAATGAAGGTAAGGGTCCGATACGGACGCATCGCGGTGGCGATTTCTGCCGTTGCGATGTTGTCAGTGCCTGCGCTGCAGGCGTCGGCCGCCACGAGCACGCCGGCCGTCACGGCGAAGCTAGCGACATCGCTGAAGTCGGCGCTGCCTGCCAGCGGGCCCGCAGTGGAAGATGTCAGCTCGACGGTTGCCCCCTATTCGTGGCAGACGAACAACACGGTGTGGGCGCTCGCCTACTCCAGTAACGTCGTCTACGTCGCCGGCCAGTTCACCTCGGTGCGACCGCACGGTGAGCCGCTGGGAACGGACGAGAACGCCCGCACCTTCCTCGCGGCGTTCAGTGCCACGACCGGCGCCCTGGAGTCCTTCGATCCGGACATCACCGGAGCGAGCGGATCAGACGTGACAGCGCTCGCTGTGTCACCGGACGGCAGCACGCTGTACGTTGGCGGGCTCTTCAACCACGTCAATGGCGTCTACCGGGACAACCTGGCGGCCTTCAATATCTCCACGGGGGCCCTGACCAGCTGGGCACCCGCAGCATTCGGGAAGGTGCTGGCGATCGCGCCTAATCCGAGCGGATCGGAAATCTACATCGGCGGTGACTTCAACCAGCTGGCCGGGAAGACGGTCACCTATGCCGGCGCCGTGACCAGCACGGGCGCCTCCGAGCCGTGGGCGCCGGTGCTGAACAACTCGGTGACGTCGATCGCGGTCGCCCCGGACGACTCCCAGGTCGTGCTGGGCGGTTATTTCACCTCGTTTGAGGGCAACGCGAATCAGAACTCGTTCGGGGTGACGGACACGACGACCGGAACCACCGAGTATCCGGCGCCGAACATCATGCCGAATAACAACTTCAACGGCGGCTGCATCTCCAACGCCAAGGACATCATCATGGGCGCTGCGACTGCCTCGGATCCGTCCGGCACGGCCTATGTCGCCGCGGAGGGAACGGGCGGCGGCTGCTTCGACGGCGACTTCGCGGTCGGCCTGGTCCCCGACCCGACGACCGCCAGCCCCGACACCCTGCTCTGGCAGAACGACTGCCTCGGCGCCACCCAGTCGCTCGTCATCATCAACAACGTCCTGTACAAGGGATCGCATGCGCACGACTGCGCGTACGAGCCAGGCGGCTTCCCGCAGGTCGACACTTCTTCCGGCTGGGTTTCGCACCACCTGCTCGACCAGTCCCTGGTCGACGGCACGCTGCTGCACTGGACGCCGGACACCTCCAGCCTCAGCGGCGGCCTGGGCCCGCGGGCGATGGCCACTAACGGCAGCAGCCTGTTCCTCGGCGGCGACTTCGTCAACGTTAACGGTGCCGCGCAGCAGGGCTTCGCGATCTTCCCGCCTGGCCCTGACCCGCAGTACCCGACTCGGCCGTCCGTCGCGCCGACGGCCACCAGCACCACGGCAGGGGTCGTCCACCTGGAATTCCCCGCGGTCAGCAGCCGTGACGTAGGCACCCTGACGTACTCGATCTACCGCGACAGCGGCACCAAGCCGATCGCCACGCTGACCGCAACGTCCTGGCCATGGGCGCTGCCGACGCTGGAGTACAACGACACGGGCCTGGTCCCCGGATCCAGCCACACCTACAGCTACACGGCCACGGCCGGCACGCTGGTGACCGCGAAATCGCCGGTGTCGGCGCCGGTAACGGTGGCCTCGGCCAGCCCGACGCTGAATTACCAGCAGACGGTGCTGAAGAACAGTCCGTCGTTCTTCTGGCCGCTCGACGAGACATCAGGCAGCGTCGCGAACGACCTCTCGCCGAATGGCTTCAACGGCACCTACGAGTCGGGTACCACCCAGGGCGCGGCCGGACCAGGCCAGGTGAGCCCGAGCCAGACCTCCACGGCGTTCGATGGAGAGTCAGGCAACGTGGTGTCGGACACCTCGGTGACCGGCCCGCAGACGTTCTCGATCGAGCTGTGGTTCAAGAGCAGCACCGACGATGGCGGCAAGCTCATCGGGTTCGGCAACCAGCCGACCGGCATGAGCAGCAACTATGACCGTCATATCTACATGATGAACGACGGCCAGCTGGTGTTCGGCGTCTATAACAGCGGAACGGACACCATCGAGACGCCGGGCGTCTACAACGACGGCCAGTGGCACTACGCGGTAGCGACACTAGGCCCGTCCGGCATGGCCCTGTACGTCGATGGCCAGCTGGTCGGCACCAACTCGACGACGTCGGCACAGGCGTTCAGCGGCTACTGGCGGGTCGGCGGAGACAACCTGAACGGCTGGAACCTGGATCCGTGGGGAGCCAGCAGCCAGGGCATGACCGAGCCGGCCAGCTATTACTTCCAGGGCGACATCGCCGACGTGGCGGTGTACCCGACGGCGCTGACGGCGGCGCAGGTGGCAGCGCATTACGCGGCGGCCAACGCCAACGTCGGCGGCTGACGGCCCGGCTGGTGATGACGATCACGAGCCCTGACGGCAATCGCTGACGAGAGGACATCCGGAGCACGGGAAGTGCCGATGGTGGGCGGCGACGACCGCGGCTCATCATCGGGACGCGGGGACGCCCGCACCCCGGTGACGTTCTGAGGCCGCACATTGGCCCGGCCTAGTCCGCACGACAGCTAGGCAGCGGGCTGACAGGGAGGAAGGGGACAAGTCCTGGATAGCTCGGTGCGGCGCGCGCGTGGTCCCCGGTGGATCGCGATAGTCCTGGTGGCAGCGGCTGTCGCGATTGCTGCCGTTTCTGTCGCGATCGCGCTGGCCCGGCCCAGGGGCGGAAGCGCGGCGCCGGTATTCACGCCGCCGACCGGGAGGCTGCCACCGGTAGTCAGTGACTCCCTGGTTCCGGCCCAGGGCGTCCTGTTCGGTTCCTGGGTGCAGCCGGATGCCTTCACCGACAGCGGCCAGGAGTCGGCGATCGCATCGTTCGAGCGCACGATCGGCCGCAAGCTGGCGGTGGATCAGCTTTACACCGACTGGAGCACCCCGATGCCGGTGGCGCTCGCGCGCTGGGACCTGCGAAACGGCACCATTCCGATGATCTCCTGGGGGGGCGCGAGCTCGGCCCAGATACTGGCCGGCAGCTTCGACGCTCAGCTGCGGTCCCAGGCCCTGCAGCTCAAGTCGCTGCACGGGCCAGTCATGCTGCGTTACTTCGCCGAGATGAACAACGGGTTTGACGCCAAGGCCACTGGTTCGCCGGCGGAGTTCATCGCGGCATGGCGACATATTCACGACATATTCACCAGCGTGGGTGCCATAAATGTGCACTGGGTCTGGAATCCGACAAGCTCCGGTTTTGCGACAGGTATCGCGCAGCGGTTTTATCCGGGCAATGCCTACGTAAACTGGGTCGGTGCTGACGGATATAACTGGGCACCCCTGCGCCCGCAGTCGACCTGGCGGAGCTTCTCCGACATCTTCTCGGCCTTCTACCAGTGGGCTGTCTACACCGGCAAGCCGCTGCTCGTCGGTGAGTTCGGCGTGATCGAAGGGACTCCGGGAGCCAAGGCTGCCTGGTACCGGCAGGCCGACCAGCAGCTGCGGACGGAGTTCCCGCGGATCCGGGCGATCGTCTACTTCAACTCTGACCATAAGGTGTTCGGCCTCTGGTTCAACTGCAAGGTGACGACGTCGCACTCGGCGCTGGCCGCCTTCCGCCGTTTCGCGCGGGATCCGTACTTCAGCGCTCAACCATCGACCTAGGCACAGCTGGCGGCACCGGGGAGTGCCCTGACGGAGGAAGTTTCATGGCTGCACGAAACGCGCGGGAACAGGAAGACTTCGGTCCTGAGCCGCGTTCGATCGATCTGCGAGAGTACTGGCTCCTCATCCGCCGTCGCTGGCTGTCAGTCCTGGTGCTGATGATCGCTGGTGCGCTGCTCGGCCTGGGCTATGCCTATTCCACCGGCGTCTCCTACTCCGCGACCTCCCAGGTACTTGTCTCCCCGGTGACGCAGGGCCCGCTGAACCAGACGGCTCAGGTGAACGACCTGGTCAACATGAGCACCGAGCAGGCTGTCGCGCAGTCGGCGGCAGTGGTCAACCGGGCCGCCGCCATTCTCGGTGTCCCGAGGTCCACGCTGCAGGCGGCCGCGGCCAAGCGGCTCACGGTCGCCGTCCCCACCACATCGGACGTGCTCCAGATCACCTGGGAGGCAGACAGTCCTCGTGCGGCCCAGTCAGGAGCGAACGCGTTCGCCAAGGCCTACCTGGGATATCGGAGTAGCTATCTCTCCAGCTTCGTCAACCAGCTGAACACCACCCTGAATGACCAGGTCGTGAGCCTGAAGGGCAAGATCAAATCCACGGAAGCGCAGCTGGGCACGGCCTCGGCGGCGTCCCAGCGGGGCCTGAACGCGAACCTCGATCTGCTCAACAGCCAGCTCAGCACGGCTAGCGACCAGCTCTACTCGCTTCCTACCTATAACACCAGCGGCGGCACCGAGATCCCGAGCGCGCTTCCGCTCTCGCCCTCGGGAATCGGCCGCCCGGTGATCATCGCGATCGGTCTCATCCTCGGCCTGCTGCTCGGGGTGTTCCTGGCCTGGGTCCGTGATGCCTTCGATGACCGGCTGCGTGACCCGGCGCAACTCGAGCGCAGACTGGGCGTGCCCACGCTGGCCGTGCTTCCCCCTGACGGCAGGCCGGAGCGTGACGGCGGCCAGTCCCGCCAGGCGCCCGAGATCTCCACCGTCGCCCATCCCGACGGCCGCGCCGCCGAGGCTGTCCGCGCCCTGCGGGCAACCCTGGTGGCGATGGCCGCCCGCAGGAACGTGCGCACGGTCCTGGTTGTCGGCGCGGACGCCAGCGTCTCCTCCAGCCGAATGGCGGCGGAGCTCGGCGCGGCGCTCGCCGAGTCAGGCCGCCACGTGCTGCTGATGGCGGCCGATATGCGCGGCTCTACTCTCGCGCAGATCTTTGACATTCCCAGTGGCAGCGGCCTGGGTGATCTGCTGATAGCCGGAGGGGATCCGGAAACGCTCACCCGGCAGCCGAAGCAGGCCGCCGGCGTTGCGCTGCCCAGCGCGATCGTCAAGCGGCTGTCGGTGCTGCCGAGCGGGTCACATGCGGCGGCCGCGATCTCGGTTCTCGACTCTGGCTCGATGGTCAAGCTGCTGCAGGGACGGCGTGACGCTTACGAGTTCGTCCTGCTTGATTCGCCGCCCGCGACCGTGGTTTCCGACATCATCACGCTCGCCACCCATGTGGATGGCGTGATTGTGATCGCCAGGGAGGCCAGCACGAGCGGCCGCGCGGTGGTCGAGCTGCGGCGCCGGCTTGACCAGGTCGGGGCGGAGCTGATCGGCGGTGTCCTGATCGCCCAGGGCCGGTCAGGCCGCCATCGCTCGGCCGGCTCACAGGGTGCCGCTGCTCCGGATCCCCGCATTGGCCGTCCCCAGCCTGCCGATCGGTTGCCGCAGGGCTCCGACCGGCTGCCGCAGCCCGTTGTCCGGGCCGTACCTGATGGGCCGGAGCCGCCGCCGCCGGCCAGGGGCAGCACCGCCCGGCGGCCTGTGTGAGCCGTTCCCGTTCCGGGACTGGCCGCTGCCATGTGCCAGGTCCCCCGCCAGCCCGGTGCCAGGACAAGGTAACGGCCGGGTGACGCGCCCATGAACGGTCCCCGTCTGCCGGTTACCTGGCCGCTGGCCGTGCTCTTCGTGGCCTTTCCGCTCTGGTGGCTGCTGGGCGTCAGCTCCTTCATCTGGCCGGTCGTGGCGATTCCCATGCTCGTCATCCTGCTGCGATGGCGGCGGGTGAACGCGCCTGTCCCGATCATCCTCTGGTTCGCGTTCCTCAGCTGGGTGCTGCTGTCCGGCCTGCAGCTGGACGGCGGCGGGTCCAAGGTCGCGACGTTCGCCTACCGGCTCTCTCTCTACGCGGCCGCCAGCGTCCTTTTCCTGTACGTCTACAACATGCCGCGGTCAGGGCGGACGGACACCAAGGTGCTCCGCATCCTGACCGTCTTCTGGATAGTCGTCGTCGCGGGCGGCTACGCGGGCATCGTGCTACGCAGCGCGACATTCAATCCTCCGATCGAGCACCTGATACCGCCCAGCCTGATGCAGAAGCCGTTCATGCAGGAGCTCGTGCAGCCAGTCTTCGCCGAGATAACGAACTTCCTCGGTTACCCGCTCGCGCGACCTGCCGCGCCATTCACCTACACCAATGAGTGGGGCGGCAACATCGCGGCACTGACCCCGGTGGCCTTCGCGGCGGCGACGGCAGCCGGCCGCGGGCTGCGCCGGAGGATCATCATCGTCGTGCTCGTGGCATCTCTGGTGCCCATGGTGATCTCGCTCAACCGGGGCATGTTCCTCAGTCTCGCGATCGGCATCGTCTACGTGATCGTGCGGCTAGCCATGCGCGGCCGCGTCGGCGCGCTTGCCTCCCTGCTGGCACTGACCGGGGTCGCGGTGGCCGCCGTTGCCCTGACGCCGCTCGGTCATCTTGTCTTCGCCAGCTTCGACAGCACTCACGGCAACAGCAACGCCACCCGCCTGAGCCTCTACCAGCAGGTAACCGCGGCCGTCAGTCAGTCCCCGTGGTTCGGCTTTGGCGCACCGAAGCCTGTGACCACCGGCGTCGGGCAGGTGCCGGGAACCCCGGCCATCGGCACGCAGGGGCAGCTGTGGATGGTGCTCTACTCCAGCGGCTATCCAGCGGCCGTGCTCTTCATCGGTTTCTACCTGGCCGTGCTCTGGCAGACGCGGCACGCCCGCGGCATGGTCGGCTTGTGGCTGCACACGGTCCCGCTCGTCGCCCTCGCGCAGATTGCCGTCTACGGCTGGCTTTCGGCTGAGGTGCAGGTCGTCATGGTGACCTGCGCGCTCGCCTACCGCTCCTGCTGGCGGCCGGTGTCGGCGCTGGCTCGCTCGGGTAGCGAGGATCCGGCCGTGCCTTCCCCTGATGTGCCGGGCGGCTCCGGGGTGAGCAAGCGCGGCTCGGGCGTGGTCGCGGTCCGATGACAAGCCAGGCCAGGTCGGCACCCGCGGGGCTGTCAGCCGACGTCGCTCACGTCGCGCGCGGGTCGGTGATCAACCTTTCCGCTATGGCGCTGGGAGCCATGCTGAGCTTCGCGCTGACCGTCCTGGTCAGCCGCTGGCTGCAGCCCACCAGCGCGGGAGGCTTCTTTGAGCTGGTCGCGCTGTTCACCATCTTGTCGAACACGCTGTATCTCGGCGCCGACACCGGGCTGACCCGGTGGATATCGAGGGCGCGCGCGGTGGGTGGCCTGGCTGACGTGCGCCGGATTGTCACCATCGCGCTGCTCCCGGTCCTGCTCGTCGGGGTCGCGGCCGCCGTCGCCGTGTGGGTGGCCGCGCCCCCGATCGCGCGGCTCTTCCTGCATGGCGTGGCGCTGCGCGCGGCCGTCGTCGATGTCCGGATCGTCGCCCCCCTCGTGCCGCTCGGCGCGCTCTCCGCATGCGTCCTGGCAGCCGCGCGCGGGTTCGGCCGCATGTGGCCGTACCTGGCGGTCGAAGGCCTCGGCAAGCCAGCTCTGCGGGTGGGCCTGGTGCTCGTCGCGCTGATCGCCGGGCTGGGCACGAGGGGAGCGCTCGTCGCGTGGGGCGTACCTGTCGGAATCGGGCTGGCTGCCAGCTGGCTCATCCTGGCGAGGCTCATCAGGTCAGAGGCTCCTGTTGGCAGGCGCGCGTCATCGCGGTCTGCCAGCTCCCCCCGGTCTGCTAGCTCCCCCCGGTCTGCTAGCTCCCCCCGGCCAGGCGGCTCCCCGCAGTCCGGCGTTTCGCGGCCGCCAGACCCTCGCAGGGCATGGGCGGCTCCGGCAGCTCGCACGGCGGCCGGGCGCAGCAGCCGGGATAGGGACGCCGGCCCGGGCCGTCACCGCGGCCCGCGAGGCGCGGGGCGGGGACGGCGGCTGGCCGGCGATTTCTGGCGGTTCACCGCGCCGCGGGGGTTCGCGGGAACGTTCCAGGTCGTGGTGGTCTGGCTGGATGTCCTGCTGGTTGGCGCGCTGCTCTCGCGTTACGACGCAGGGGTTTACGCCGCCGTCAGCAAGCTCGCGCTGGTCGGCGCCTACACGCTCGAGGCCACGCGGCTCTCGATCGGGCCGCAGCTGAGCAAGGCTCTCGCCCGCCACGAATTCGATCACGCCGCCGAGCTTCATCAGAGCGCCACTGGCTGGCTGGTGATCGCGTCCTGGCCCGTGTACGTCGTGATAGCGATCTTTCCCGCGGTAGTGCTCGGCGTCTTCGGGCATCGTTACACGGCAGGCGCGGCATCGCTGGCCGTGCTCGCGGTGGCGATGCTGGTGAACCTCGGCACGGGCAACGTGACGGTCGTTCTGCTGATGGGCGGAAAGAGCTCGCTGAGCGCCTGGAACGCGCTGGCGGCGCTGCTCGTCAACATCGGGCTGAATCTGCTGCTGCTGCCGCGGATCGGCATTGTCGGCGCGGCGATCGCGTGGGCGGCGAGCATCGTGGTCGAGAACGTGGCCGCCGTGGTCGAGGTCTGGTGGACCCTGCGGATCAAGCCGTTCGGGCCAGGCTACTGGCTGGTGGCCGGTGCGAGCACGGCCTGCTTCGGCGTTACCGGCCTGGTCGCGCGGGCCGTGCTGCACCAGACGCTGCCGGCGCTTGCCGGGGCCACGGCAGCCGGGCTAGTGGCCTATGCGGCCGTTCTCTATGCGTCCAGGGCGCGCTTGCAGCTCGACGGGCTATCAGCGGCGCTGCTCCGGCCCATCCGGACCGCGTCGGCGCAGGCAGACCGGCAGGCAGCGTAAGTGGAGGAGCAGATGATGGGGCATTCGGCTGTCCATTCGGCGGACCGCGCCGCGCGGGAGGCCGCCAAGCGCGCCCTGCGCGGGTACGGGATGATCACGTCGGGCCTGCGGCGCGGGCCGGACTTCATCGTGATCGGCGCCAAGCGCGGCGGCACCACATCGCTGTATAACTACCTGCTGGAGCATCCGTCGGTCCTGCCGCTTTTTCCCGGCCGCCAGCACATCAAGGGTGCTCATTATTACGACTCGGAGTTCGCCCGCGGCCTGCGCTGGTACCGGTCGCATTTTCCGCTCGAGGCGGGCGGCCGGCGGCTGGCGCGGCCAGCCACGGTGCCGGCCATCAGCGGCGAGGCCAGCCCCTATTACCTGTTCCATCCGCTCGCCGCGGAGCGCCTGGCACTCGATTACCCTGACGTACGGATCATCGTCAACCTGCGCGACCCGGTGGAGCGCGCCTATTCCCACTACAAGGAACGGTGCAAGCACGCGGCCGAGCCGCTGGGATTCGAGGAGGCGCTGGAAGCCGAGCCCGGGCGGCTGCGCGGCGAGGCCGAGCGGATCATCGGCGAGCCCGGCTACCGCAGCGTGGAGCACGAGGATCACTCGTATCTCGCCCAGGGCCGGTACCTCGACATGCTGGAGCGATGGTTCTCGTTCTTCCCGCGCGAGCAATTCCACATCTCCGCGAGCGAGGATTTCTACGCCGACCCCGACCGGGTGGTAAACAGCGTGTGGTCGTTCCTCGGCCTTCAGCCGCACCGGCTGCAGAGCCGGAAACGGCACAACTACATTCCCGCTGAAGACATCAGGCCGGCGACCCGCCAGCGCCTGCAGCGGGCCTTCGCTGAGCACAACCGCGACCTTGAGCACCTGCTCGGCCGGCCGTTGCCCTGGCCGGCTGTCCCCGTCGCCGCGAGCACCGTGCCGGGCGCGCCCGGGCCGGCCGGGCTGTCCGGGCCGGCCGGACCCGGTGACCGGCCAGGTCCGGGCGGAGCCGGTTCCCTGAATCTAGAGGTCAGTCCATGAGCAGCGCGGACGCAGCGGCACCGGGCGGCGCGGCCGGGTGGCC
>Ga0187860_1002632_pt1 | contig 14675 bp, 17 predicted proteins | sample June2016WEW_10_4_FD_132981 | JGI IMG/M metagenome (GOLD analysis project Ga0187860, IMG submission 132981) | Peatland microbial communities from SPRUCE experiment site at the Marcell Experimental Forest, Minnesota, USA - June2016WEW_10_40 | ecosystem: Environmental > Terrestrial > Soil >... | reverse complement strand
TAACCATAGTAGTCGTCCTCGAATTGGAGGGATACGGGCTTGTGGGTATCCAAGGAGGGACTGTTCTCGATCTGCTTTTTGGTCAGAGCGACGGAGAGGTCCTTTTCCGCCGTAGTCACACTGTTTAGCGCATATGGCGAAATCAGCACCTTTCTGCCCGAAAGCCAGTTCCCCGTATCGGCGACCAAATAACGAACGGTCCAGTGCCGGTCATCGAAATAAAATTCTTTGACACTCCCGATCTCCCCATCAAGGCTGGCCAATTTGTAACCCCTAAGTGTTTTCGCTGTGTATAACATAATAATTCCTTCGTTGTTTGAGTTTCTTCTCTGTTCTGAGTTGGCGACCGGATGAGAGAGCGCTTGAAAAAGTTGCTGGTCGCGCTTTGCACCGGTGCCGACATCCATTCTGCGCTGGTCGGATTCCTGCGATATGGGGTGTAACCCTACTCCGGATTATGAATTCTAACCGCACTGAACGCCTGCACGGTGCCGTAAACACCCTGGCGCTGGGAACTTCCACGCTATCGTTGATGGAATCTCAGCGAAGAAGCGAGAGGGAATCCCTCCCGCTTCGCAAGGTCTTTCGGCTCTTTCTTCCGTTTGGATTTGCAGGTGTCTTCATCATTGTCTTCTTTGAACTGATGGTTCTGTCTGCACGATGGCTGGAATACGTGCGGTCACTATGGGGTAAACACCCCATAGCGCCGGCCTGAAGCTTTTGAGATGATCGCCCCATAGCATGTGAAACTTATGAACGCTGTTGAGCTTCTGGAAGGTCCGGTTTTTTCAAACGAGGTGGCCAATATCCCGGATGAATCGGCAAACACTTTGAACATCACGGGGATTTGTCTGCAGGTCGTGGCGAGCAAGGCCCAATTGAACTTAATTCCGACGGAGCGCAAGCGGCCAGTCGCATCCATCGCTTCCTCGACGAAGTTGCTCGCGGAACGAGCCAGCACTGCTTCGCAAGCGCGCCAAATGCTCCACGGCCAAGGTTGCGATGGTTACTTTCACGGCGGGTTAAATGAGTAAACGAGGGCTGTCTTCACAATATCGTCGCATATTGTTCCGTTAACCGTAATGGTGTCGCTCTTGAAACGCACTGTTGCAAGGCGGGGATATAATCGGGCGCCAATGAAGATTAGGGTAAAGCCGCAGCTAATCCGGCCCAAGAGGCTTGTCAAAAAATCCCCACACAATTTTTAGACTTTAGACCAAGGTTGCCAGCAACGCTGGAAGCGTTCTTGACCGTGGCCCGCAACACATCAATGGCAAAGGGCTTTTCCAGCGTTGCGGTCAGTTGCAGCGATGGATTTTGAGCGAGGTGATACACCGGCAATCGGGTCGCGGCCATGACCACCGGCAGGGCCATTTTTGCGGCACGCAGCTTGGCGATCAGTTCGACACCAGTCAGGTTTGGCAGGTCGTTCTCAGTAATCAGAAGACTGTAGTCACGGGTCTGGAGCGCTTCCCAGCCGGCGGCGCCGTCCTCGACAAGGTCGACCTCCACGCCGGGAATAGTTAAGGCATCGGCATAAAGCACGCGAAAGTTGCGGTCGGCGTCAACCACCAGAATGCGTTGTGGGGTATTTGCCGGGAATGGCGGCCCAGCCAGTTTTCCGCCTTGCGAAACACCGTCGTCTTCCGCCCCCGTAGCGGCAGCAGTTTGGGGGGCTTTGTTGTGGTCATCCGCTCCGCGCAGGACTCTGGCTACCGTGCTCAACATCTCTTGGATGGTAAAGGGCTTGAGGATAATTGCCTTGATCCCGAGTTTTGGATGCGGTCCTGATTCCTCGATTGGAGCGATTCCTGTCGCCATAACGACGGGCAAGGTCGCGTTTTGGGCACGCAACATCCTGACCAACTCCAACCCCGTAACGTTGGGCATTGAGTTGTCTGTGATGAGAAGATTATAGCGGTTGGACTGAAGCGTCTCCCACGCCTCGGCGCCATCTTCGGCGGAGTCAACGGAGTAACCGTCGGCGACCAATGCAGCGGTGATCAATTTCCGAATGGCGGCCTCGTCATCCACCACCAGAATGCGGCAGGGCGGTCTTTTCTTCGGTTGAATTGCCCCGTCTTTCATCGCCACGACAATAGGCTGGAGACCCCGGTTGTGCTATGGGGTGTTCTACTGAATATGGGGCAAACACCCATCGCGCGGGATGATGTTGCAGGCTACCTTTAGACAATGAAGGAAAGAGTCCCCCTGACGATACTACGGAGCGCGCTGATCCAGCGAGCACATGTAGCCAGACCCCACTTGGACCGCCCGTTCATTCGAGGCCAACTGGCCGGGCCTGCGCTTCAGATCTCGGATTTCCGAGGGCGCAACGGAGCGGCTGCAAACGTCGGCTGCGAAGACGCGGCGAGGACTCCAGGCGAGTCGTTTGTACCAACCAGCGCGGTTGGCTCAGCCATGACGTTTACACGCGCCACCGGGATTCCGTGCTTCGCCGATGGCCAGGCAGGGATTGGTTTTTCCTCAACCGTCAAGGCGCGATAAGTTACGGGCACCTGCCATTCGGCGTAATTCGGATCGAAAGCCTTCATGGCGCTGACCACCCGCAGGCGAAAAGTCTTTTCAATCAATCCTCCCTGTCCCGGCAGAATTTTGAAGTGGACGCGAAAAAATGACCAGCCGCCGCCCCGGGCCTTTTCCACCTCCCCGATCATGGGCTCGCTTAAGATAATCGCGCCGAACTGCTCCCACATCCCTTTGGCTTCGTCCCCAACGATTTGAACGACTTTTTGCGAATCCACGCCACCCGGAATCTTGACATTTCCGTATGCGTCCACACCCCCAGGCGGAAACCGGCTGACCGTGCCAATATTCCGGTTGGGAATCAAAACCTTCTGATGGAGAAAATTGACCAGCGTAGTGAAGCGCAGTCCGATTTCCTCCACACGGCCAATGACGATGGTATTGACAGTGGCAATCTCCACCAAGTCTCCCACATCCATGGCGTCGCAGAAAATCAGCGTCATGCCGCTGACAATGTCCTGGACCAAGCCTTGCGAACCGAAGCTGATGGCCAGCCCGACGATCGAAGCGCCGGCTAAATAAGCCGTCAAGTTTACGCCGAATTCCTGCAGAATCAGTCCAAAGGCGAGAAAATAGAGGACAAAAATAAGCGCGCTGACGACGAGGCGGCTAATCGTAATGAATTTGGGCTGGCGCGTCCTGAAAAGAAGCGGATGTTTCTTTTGATGGCTTTTGCGCTTGAGAATGAGCCATTCGCTGCAGTTCCGGATAACTCTGACTGCCACATGGACGAAAATGACCAGCCCGACAATGAGAAGCAGCCGCATCTCCACGGATGATCCTTTGCCTGAAAGATGACCGTAAATGCGGCCCACCACGGTATCATCTGCCGCGTATAAGAACGAGGTTGGCGGCTGATTTGTCATATGTGCAGAAAACACGAAGACCTTTTGTGCGAAGATCCATCAACTTGCACGGGCCTGAGAATTACAAGGCGGTCCGGCTTTCCCCTGGGCTTCGGCTGGGTTTGGTGCTACGTCTTGTTGTGAAACCCATGGACGCGGGTGAGGTTGCGTTCCGCGGTTAATTCCGCCTCCGCCGCCAGCCAATGTTGCACATCGCGCCCGGGCTTTGAACCTTCGTTTTCATAAGTGAAATAAGCCTTTCTGGCCACTTCGTCTGTCGAGGGCATGAAGCCATTTGCCTCAAGGGCTGCCTCCTCGGTTGCCGCCGCTGGCGATGGGGCAGAAGGCTTTTGATTTTTATCCTGGTAGAAAGTTCTGTGTTTCATACCGAAACGATATGCCTTTGCAATGCCCGTCCGCTATGGGGTGTTCACCCCGGTCGGAGAATCCACTCTTGACCCAAAACGCGCAGAACGTCCCCTTGCGTAAACGACCCGGGAGGGCAGTATGCTTGCGTAACGCGCAACACCTCGGTATCCAAATGAACCGACCAACTCAAACCATTCTGCATTCAGGAAAGTTCCTGGCTTTGATCCAGGAACGCCATTGGGAATACGTGGATCGGGTCAACGGGTCCGGCGCCGCCCTCATTCTAGCCGTGACGGCGGAACAGAAAATCCTCCTGGTGGAGCAATATCGCGTTCCGGTTCATGCGCGAACCATTGAGCTTCCCGCCGGGATTATCGGGGACGGGCCTGGCTGCTCGAACGAATCTCAAGCCGGAGCGGCCCGCCGCGAGCTGTTGGAGGAAACCGGCTACACGGCGGACAATTTCGAGGCGTTGATGACGGGACCAAGTTGCAGCGGGTTAACTTCGGAACGCGTGACTTTGTTCCGCGCTTCGGGGTTGCGTCGCATTGGGAAAGGGGGTGGGGTGGCCAACGAAGACATCACTATTCACGAAATTCCGATGGTTGAAGTGGTGAGTTGGCTGGAAACAAAAGCGAGAACTGGAGTTCTGATAGACCCCAAGGTTTATGCGGGGCTTTTCTTCGTGGCACAAAACAGATAGCCATGCCGGCGGCCTCAATTTGGCTCATCAAGACGAACATCGCTGGAATCAAGTTCCCTGTTTTGCCACATCGAGTTCAAAGTGATGGCGGACGTGCGCCACAATTTGCCCCTCAGTCATCTTGTCGGTCGTTTCCATCGTGACGATATGTGCGCCGGGGCACTCTTTCTCGAATCGCTTTTTCAGTTCGCCCTTGGCCTCGCCGGGACCAAAGATCAGGATCGCTCCAGCATGACGAAGATACTCAACGATCTCGTCGTAGTAACGCGCAAGATACCCGGAGTACGCTCTCTGGCGCGAATCATCCGCCGGGACTTCCTGGTATTCAAACCGGCCAATGGAAGGATCGCCGGTGCGCCGAAGCTGCTTTTGCGCATCGGATTGGATGTGCTTTGTTTCCGTCCCGGATTTTGAGAGGACGACGATCAAAGCTTCGCGATGGTCAACCCAAAGTCCCGCTTCGACTTTCGAATTGCCGCCATTGTTGACCGCGTTTGTATTGTTCATTCAAGACATGGTAGAAGGCAGGCCACCGGACGCCTATGGGGTGAAACCCTGCCTTGTTATTGGTGGTCAGGATCCCTTCCTCGGATCGAACGTGGAGAGTGATGCCAATTGTTTCCAGAGACGCTCCTCCTCTTTGCTGATCCGCGGCGGGACTTGGATGGAAACCCCGACATACAGATCACCGCGCTTGCCGGCACCGACTGGCAGTCCTTTGCCTCGGACGCGCAGTTGATGCCCCAGCAAAGTGCCCGGAGGAACTTTCAATGAAACGCTGCCTTCCAACGTTCTCACCGTTACGGTTGTGCCCAATATGGCCTCCCACGGGGCTAATTCCAAATGACCCACCAGATCGGAGCCGCGCCCCTGCCAATCGGGGTTCTGGGCATAGCGCACGCGCAGAAAGATGTCCCCGGCACTGCCGGCGCCCGACCCATTACCCCCTTTGCCTGGCACTCGAATCGACTGGCCAGCCCGGACGCCGGCCGGTATCCGCACCTGGTAAGTTTCGGTCTCCTCCTGGCCCGTGCGGGCATTGGTTCGCCGCACGGAAATTGCTCGCATGGCCCCCGTGAGCGCTTCATCGAGGGTAATAAGGATATCCCCGCGTATGTCCTGACCGCGGAGGGCTTGCTGCGCATCCTCGGTTCCATCCACTCCATTGTGATCGAAAGGAGATGCGCCGCGAGACCGTCCGGCGCGTCCGCCAAAGAATTGCTCAAAAAAATCACTGAAACCGGTGCCCTCAAATTGGAAATCATACGCATCACCGCCCGGCCCTTGCGGAGCGGAGCGACCTCCGGCCCGGCTGGGCTGCGGACGCGGCTCCCCGTTTGTTTTCCAGTCGGCACCTAACTGATCATACTTCTTGCGACTGTCGGGATAGCTCAAGACCTCATGGGCCTCGTTGATTTCCTTGAACTTCTCCTCTGCCGTCTTCTTGTCCTTGGCGACATCGGGATGATACTTCCGCGCCAGCGTGCGGAAAGCCTTCTTGATTTCTTCATCCGTCGCCTTGGACGACACTCCCAGAACCCGGTAATAGTCCTTGAATTCAGTGGGCATGATGGCCTTGCTTTGTGTGCTTCAGGTCGTTGACCACGACTTTGGCCGGGCGAAAGACCTTCTCACCTCGGCGATAACCGCGCTGGTACACCTCCAGGACGGCATGGTTGGCTTGGGCCGGGTCATTGCGCTGCGAAACCGCTTCATGCCGGTGTGGGTCAAACGGCTGGCCAATAATCTCCTCGGTCTCAATGCCATGCTGGTGAAGCAACAAGCGCAATTGCTGCAGAGTCATCTCCACACCCTGATGAAACTTCGGAGATCCGGGGGTGGCACCGGAAGCCAATGCCCGTTCAAGATTGTCGAGCGAGGGCAGCAACTCGTGGATAAAGGATTCCTTTTGTGCGGCGGCACGGGTCTCGACTTCCTGGCGGCTTCGCCGCTTGAAATTCTCGAAGTCAGCAGCCAAGCGCAAGTTCAGGTCTTTCTGTTCGGTGAGCTCCTTGCGGAGCAGGTCGGACTCTGTGACAGTCGTCTCTACGGCAATGGCGGTGACTTCCGGGGCTGCGACCACCGGTATTTTGGGTTGTGGTTTCATGGGTTTATAATCCGCGAAAAGAGTCTGAGGTGGATGCAAGCCAAGCGGGCGCAGGATAGGGAAAGGGATTTTATAGCCCTCAATTGTTGGGGATGGGATGGGCGGGTGGACTCAGCTTTCGTAAACACTGGTGTGCTTGCTTTTCATTTGGAATCTCTCCCCCTTCGTTTTCCCATCGTTCAATTGCTCTCTCTTCCAAAGCCCTCGTTTCGCCAATCCGCAGATGCCAAACCACGTCTAGCCATCCGTTTATGGCTATGTTGCCCAGAGCACTGACCGGCACTTCCCGATAGTGGCCTTCGCAAACGCTGACTCGCCCATATTTGAATGTGTTCATGGAACGAGAACGGCCGCGCCCTCGAATCGCCCAGCGCGAAGATCGGCGAGTGCTTGGTTGGCCTGGTTGAGCGGATAGCGCGTCGTATGCGTTTTGATGCCGAACTTCGGCACAAGCCCGAGGAAGTCGATTCCATCCTGCCGTGTAAGATTGGCCACCGAAACGAGTTGCCTCTCTTCCCAGAGCAAATGATAGGGGAAGCTCGGAATGGCGCTCATGTGGATGCCCGCGCAAACGACCCGTCCACCTTTTCGGACCGCCTTCAGCGCCAAAGGCACGAGATCGCCAACGGTCGCAAAAATGATCGCGGCATCGAGCAGTTCCGGCGGCATCTCGTCGGACCCACCGGCCCAAGCCACGCCAAGGCGCCGGGCGAAAGACTGCGAATTCACATCGCCCGGCCGCGTAAAGGCGAACACCGACCGCCCCTGCCACTTGGCAACTTGCGCCAAAATATGGGCGGCAGCACCAAAACCATAAAGCCCCAGTTTTTTGCTAGTGCCAGCAATCACTAAAGAACGCCAACCGATCAGGCCGGCGCAGAGCAACGGGGCGAGTTCCACGTCATCGCCGGCTTCACCGAGCGGAAACGCAAAGCGCGCATCGGCGATCGTTGCGGTCGCGAATCCCCCGTCGCGGGTGTAGCCCGTGAAAAGTGGACGATCACAGAGATTCTCCTGGCCGCCTATGCAATAGGGACAAACACCGCACGTGTGGCCGAGCCAAGGAATGCCGACGCGCTCACCCACTTTCAATCCCTCCACGCCAGCCCCGACCGCATCAATTCGCCCGACAATTTCGTGACCGGGGATGATTGGAATAATTGGGTTTGGCAATTCGCCATCCACGACATGCAGGTCTGTGCGGCAGACCCCACAAGCGCCCACCTTCACGCGAATCTCGCCAGGTCCGGGTTGCCGATCTGGCAGTTCTGTCCATTCAAGCGCAGTTCCAATTTTCTTTAGCACCATCGCATGCATGAGCTTTTTGATTTTCTACCACTTCTCACCCCGCTGCAACGCCGAGAATTCGGCCGATGAGGGCGGTCACAGCCATCGCCAGGGCGCCCCCAAGGGTGACACGTAACGATGCGCGGCCCAAGGGTGCCCCGCCGAGATAACCGCCCAGCGCCCCAAGCGCCGCGAGGCTCACCAGAGACAGCGCTGCAATCAAAGGGATGCGTAGCGATGCTGGCCCGACGAGAAGCCCTGCAATCGGAATTGTGGCAAAGAATGCAAAACTCGCGGCGGATATCCACGCTGCCTGCATCGGACGAGCCAGTGATGTTTGGTCAATCCCAAGTTCGTCGCGCAAGTGCGCGCCGAGCCGGTCGCCCGCGCTGAGTTGCTCCGCGACTTTCAGGGCGAGATCCTTTTCCAGGCCTCGTTTTACATAGATCATGGCGAGTTCCTGTAATTCGGCTTGTGGCTCGGTCTCTAATTCTTGTTTTTCACGCCCGATGTCGGCTTGCTCCGCGTCGCGTTGCGAACTGACCGAAACATACTCTCCCACTGCCATCGACATCGCCCCTGCAACAAGACCCGCCACACCGGCGACCAGGATGGCCTGCTTCGAAGCCGAGGCCGCGGCGACTCCAATCATGAGGCTCGCGGTCGAAACGATGGCGTCGTCCGATCCGAGCACGGCCGCGCGCAACCAACCCACGCGGCCGCTTCGGTGCATTTCCATTTGGTTTGCAAGCATGGCAGATTTCGCCTTCATGCCCGATCCCCGTTATGCCGGCGAGTCGATGGAAGCGACCCGGACCAATTTCTTGTTCACGAATTCCTGGATACCCATGCTGGAAAGCTCGCGCCCGTAGCCGGAGTTTTTGATGCCGCCAAACGGCAGATCCGCGGCCGTCCAGGTGGGGTGATTGATGAACACCATGCCGGTGTCGATGCGGCTCGCCATGCGTTTTCCACGCTCAATGTCTTCGGTGAACACTGAGCCTCCGAGACCAAACTCCGAGTCGTTGGCGAGGGCGACGGCTTCATCCTCGTTCTTGACGCGGAAGAAAAGAGCGACTGGCCCGAAGAATTCCTCCCGAAAGGCGGGATTGCCGGGCTTGATGTTGGTTAGGATTGTCGGCTGCATGTACGATCCCGCCCGATCAATCCGTTTCCCGCCCATCAACAAGGTTGCGCCGTTGGCGACCGCCTCTTCGATCTGGTCCAGCAAGTGCAACAGCGCCGCTTCGGTGGAGAGTGGCCCAAGCGTCGTCGCAGGGTCCATCGGATCTCCTGGTTTGAGGGCAGCCAATGCTTTCTGGAACATCGCGAGAAAACGGTCGGCCCGTTCTTCCACGACAATGAATCTCTTCGCTGCCACGCAGCATTGGCCTGTGTTGTTCATTTTTGCCCAAAGAGCCCAAGCGACCGTCATGTCCAGGTCGGCATCCTCAAGCACGATAAAGGCGTCACTGCCACCAAGTTCCATGGTTGATTTTTTGAGATTTTGTCCCGCTCTTGCGGCGACACTTTTTCCGGCTCCGACGCTGCCGGTCAACGCCACACCTTTGATCCGGGGATCGTCGATCACTTTATTGACCTGACCATACGAAATAAACAAATTGGTGTAGGCGCCTGCGGGCGCGCCTGCCTCCAGCCACAATTTCTCAAACGCAAGGGCGCATTGCGGCACGCATCGCGCGTGTTTCACCATTACGACATTCCCCGCCATCAGGTTGGGGTCGGCCAACCGCGCGAGCTGGTAGTAGGGAAAGTTCCAAGGCTGGACGCCGAAGAGCACGCCAAAGGGAGAGCATTCAACCACCGCTTCACCCGATTTGGGTTTGAGCACTTGCGGTGCAAGGAACTCCTCTGCATTCCATGCGTAATACTCGATAATGTCCGCGCTCAACATCACTTCACCCCGAGCCTGTTCAATGAGCTTGCCCATCTCAAGCGTCACTGGACGCGCGAACTCCTCCACGCGCTCACGCAAGATGTTGGCGGCTTTAACAGCCACGATCGCCCGTTCCGCAAATGTCTTATGCCGCCAGGTCTCGAAACAGGTCGCGGAGGTGGCGATCGCCGTCTCGAGTTGCGCATCGGTCAACGTCTCAAATGTTTTGCAAGTTTTGCCGTCCGACGGATTCACACTCTGATAAGCCTTGGCTTTGAGTTTAGACTTGGCAGTGTGGGTTTTCAGGGTTCCTGGCTGGGGAGCGAGTGAGGTCGTCATAAAATGGTTCCAGAGATTTGTTACGCGCCCACCAGTTCATTGACCCAGTATCCTCTGCGACTGTAGTGTTGATGCAGCGCGTCCTCATAATCCCGAGTCAGCAGAAACTCCTCCGAGTATTCCGGCGACAGCTTGATCGTCTCGCGGGAGAGATTGACGAAGACTTTCGACTCGCCCCAACTGACGCGATCAATCCACAGAGGCGAAACCAGCACCTTTTTCCCGGGCCACCAATTAAGTGTGTTGACCAGGAGATAGCGAATCGTCCAGGTCTCGTCTTCGATGATAAAATCTTCGACATGACCAATCTCGCCATCCGTCGCCTGGATGTGATAACCACTCACCGCGTGGGTGCTGCGCAGATGGGGATCCCATGTTTTCTGGCCCGGTGTCCCAGCCCTCCATTTTGCGCGGTCACGCGCAACCTGGCGTTCATATCCCCACGAATATGGGCCGGCCCAGTAAATTGGCCATCCGTAATACCCAAAGTAATTCTCCTCGAATTGCCTGGAAACGGGCTTGTGGCTGTCCAAGGAGGGACTCTCCTCGATTTGCTTTTTGGTCAAATCAACGGCGATCTGGTCTTTGTATATGCCTGTATTTATTGCCCCCAGCGCATACGGGGAAATCAGCACCTGCCTGCCCGGGAGCCAGTTTCCTGTGTCGGCGACCAGATACCGAATCGTCCAGTGCTTGTCATCAAAATAGAACTCTTTGACCCTCCCGATTTCCCCGTCCAGGCTGTCCAATTTGTAACCATGAAGTGTCTTTGCTGTGTATAACATAATAATTCCTTTGCTCGTTGCGCTTCGTTTCTGTGCCAGTGTCGGCGTCCAGCGAAGAGAGCGTTTGAGAAATTGACTCCACGCGGTCTTTGCAACTTTTAGCCTCCATATTGCGCCAGACTGTCGCCTTGGCTATGGGGAGTAACCCTACCATGCTTCATGGAATGGCTTTGCCACCGCAACCAAACCTCAAGCGGCGGTCTTCGTTCGACCTCACGCCATATTCGATGATGGCGAACTTGGAGGGTGATTTCCAAAAGCAACAGGCCCAAGACTTGGACGCAGAAGTCAATGTCATTGCTGGCGAGGTTGCACTCGGGCCGGCGGCAATAGCTGTCTTTGACGATAAGGTCGGGATAGGCGGGCAAAGAATGATTGTCCGTCTCCTGCGCGATGACTTGGAGACCGCGCTCTTGGAGCAACGGGAGCAATGGCGTCAGACGCGCGGCGCGGGTTTGTTCGCGGGGCCAGCGGGTAGATTTAAGTCAATTTGCCAGATTTGCCAAATAGTGTCTTTTTCATTGTAATGGATTGCAATTACGCCAAGTTTTCAACGAAAGCGATTCAACCTCGATTTTAGAGGGAAATTGTCGATTCTTGAGGCTGCTACATGACTTGATTCTGAGTTGACGTCAGCGTCTTCAAAGGACTCCGCCCTGCGGTTGCCCTCGAGGGCTTGTCAAACAGCGTGACACGGAAGCGGCGTTCTCCGGCTTGGTTGGACGGCGGATGTCCAGGTGGTTGTGCGAGATTTGGTCGCATGGAACGAGATAAAACAAATGAAGAGCGAAACAATTTTCCGCATGGTTTTTTCGCGGAGCGTGTTGGAAGGTCTGTAACGGTGAGGGACTGTCCGTTCGGATATTCGTTGCCGGCGGGGCTCAATCCTGGCGACAGGGTCAAGGTGCTGAGTTTTGATCATGGTTACTACACGGTGGACAAAAATGGCGACCGGTTTGAAATCTTCCTAACGAATGTAGTGGAGGAACCGTCACGGCGGCGACTGTGGTGATTGCCCCGGTCTCCGCGGTTCTTTTTTCTGACGGATCAGCCCTTACAACTTCGTCTTTCCCTCCGCCCTCGCCTTCGCCCATCTGGCTTTGGCGGCCGCTGCCAACTTGGCCCGGGTTGCCGGGCTGCTGCGCCGATCCTTCTTCGCCTTGGCCGGTTCTGGTGCGACGCTATTGCCTTTGATCTTGGCCCACCGCGCTCGTTGTGCCGCCGCCATCTTCGCCCTGACCGCTGCTGACCTCCGACCCTTCCTCGGAGCTTCTTCTGCGGCCAGAGATGGAACTTCACCTCCTCCAGAAACGATTGAAGCGATTTGGCCTCGCAGCGTCTCGATCTGTTCCTTGATGGAAATAATGCTGTGAAGTTGGCTGGTCGTGAGATTGGCGAGATTTGTCATGTGCAATGGTTTAATGCAGGGAGAGGTGTGGGTCAATTGCAGAGATGGTTTGTCGGCAATCGATGAGAAACAGCAGTGTCGTCGCGAACGGCAGACTTGTCGGGACGCCGGACACTGACGGCAGAGGGATTAAATCCGCGTGGACGGTTCCATATTATATCGGATGCGCTTCGATGCCTATAGACTTCGACCAAGTATATCCTTCACCACTTGCCCCTTTCTCGCAGGCTCTCCTCTGAGAAGTTTGAGGCGCGCCTCCCGGATTCGGCTTGGTATTGTTGGCGGTGAGGACGCGAATTGAAAAAGGAGAGCCTCGATCTCGCGGCGATTAATCGTAGGGCGGAGTCCTTTGAAGGCACTGGGCTGGTGCAAATCAGCCCCGGCAGTGAGTTTTCGCTCGGTGGTAAAAAGGTGTCACCGGCGGCGGGAATTGGATGAAAATTGGTCGGTTGATAATGGATACCCCATCAGCTGATCTACTCGGAGAACCGAGCAGTCGTTTCAAGTATGCAACGTTGCAACCCCGCAACTTCATTCTGGCGAAAATGGCCGCGTTTCGCTGACTGCCCGGATGGCGGACGCGACGCCAAATTCGTTGGAACGGCCGAGTTGCATCCACGCAAAGCCCGACATTGGGTAAGCGGTCATCAGATCAAACTGCCGTTTCCCGTTTCCCGCCCTATAGACCCCCAAAGTAACGTAAGCGGAAACACTCCCTTTCCTCCAGCGGAGGATAGGGATCCGCGGGGACGCAACCCGAGCGCCGATCCGGAGCCTTGCGAACCGCAGGAGGCCTGGCAGGTCTAAACGACCCGCCCGGCCAACTCCCGCGGGGACAAGTTCAAAGCGATAACGGAAACACTCTTGAGTGATTTCTCCGGTTTATCCATTGGGCCATGCTACACTGTACGTAATATTATTGCAAGCCCTTAACGCCTGTCGCCTCAAACCCTTCGCAGCAAATCCAAGCTCCGTCAAAGCGAAGCTGTCGAAACCCGAAATCAGATGTCGCTCTCGCAAGGAGGATAACGCTTCCCGAACCAAATTGCGGTTCCCGTCCAACTGTCGGGCAATCCCAATTCCCGATATGCCGGGATTTTGGAAAACTAGATCAAAGCACGCGCTTGCCAGTGTATCCTGCTGAAGGAAAAGTGCTGATTCCCACGTCATGCAAACAGGATACGCTGTACACTAGATTATTGCAACAGCCGCGTGAACGCCCAGATCCTTAGCGTGGCTTTTGAGGGTGCAGCGGAACGGTAATTGCTGACCGGAAAATGGAAAAGCTGGGGACAAAAATGCACGCAGCGGGTTGGCCGCTGGTATTTTCGGTCTGTTTTGGGAAAAAGGTCGGGAGTTCGCGGCATGGGCGAGCGTCGCGGGCACGCTGCGGCCCTCTCGTCCTGGAGGGCGAGTTGATCTGGTTGGATTTGACCGCTCTGACTACGCCGAGTCCACGTCTTCCACGACGGGACGACCGCTCTTGCGTTTGGGCACCCACTGCTCCACAAACAACCGCCACCACCGCAGCCAGCCGGCAGGAATGCAAACGCGAGCCACGTCATAACGGGCGTGAGTGCTCACCGTCACCGGCAGTGTCAACAAATGGCGGATGATGGTTTGGATGCGCCAGCTTTGCGCCTCCTCCGGCAAGTCCAGCACCTTGAGGCTGATCAACAGGTTGTAGGCCAGCATGGCGATGGCGTAGAAGGCCTGGTTGGCGATCAAGTCCGAACAGGGCGGATGATGCAGGTCCAATCCGCTCAAGACTTCGCTAAAGCCCTGCTCCTTGGCCCCTTTGAGGCGGTGGCGTTCAAAGACTCCTTGGGGAGTGTCTTTCGCGCCGGGTTGGCACACGACATAGGCATAGCGCCACATCAAGTCTCCGTCCTTCTTCCACCGCAGCGCGGCAAACTTCTGCGCCTGTTGGCATTCGCCCGGTTGATGCTTGACCCAGGCATATTGCTCTTGGGGTGGTTCGGCGGCGGGAAGGGGACTCCATTGGCTCTCCGGCAACTCCGCCGCCAAGCCATCCAGTTTGTCGGTCCATTTGTTGTAGCTGACGCTCCAGCGGGCAAGGCCCGCTTGCTCGATTTGGTTCAAGTATTTGCCCGCGCTGGAACCGCTGTCGGCATACAGATAGTTGGGACGATCTTTCCATCGTCCCTGGTGCGCCTGCAGTAGTTCCGGCAAATGCTCGCTGACATCGCCCGCCCCGTCCAGCAGGCCGTCCAGGAGCCAGGGCCCCAGCCAGAGCGTCTGCCAGCCCAAGGCCCGGTTGCCTTCGTAATTCACGCGCGCTCCTTCAAACTGATGTCCCAGCACCTCGATCTGCGTGTCATCAAAAAACACCTCCACTTGTCCGGCGTGCAGCCAGCGTCCTGGTTT
>Ga0187860_1002629_pt1 | contig 14689 bp, 12 predicted proteins | sample June2016WEW_10_4_FD_132981 | JGI IMG/M metagenome (GOLD analysis project Ga0187860, IMG submission 132981) | Peatland microbial communities from SPRUCE experiment site at the Marcell Experimental Forest, Minnesota, USA - June2016WEW_10_40 | ecosystem: Environmental > Terrestrial > Soil >... | reverse complement strand
TGATGCCCGAGCTCGTCGACGAAGGGCCGAAGATGCTCATCGGTTCGTCCGGCACCTTGTGCGCGATCGTCCGCGCGGCCGTGGCGCTGCGCGACGGCACCATCCCGCCAGTGCTCAACCAGCTGAGCGCGTCGGCAACGGAGGTGACCGAATTCGCCGATCTGGTGTACTCGCTTTCGTCGGCCGACCGAGCGCGCCTACCGGGCATCGAGGCGCGACGTGCCGAGCTGCTGCCGGCGGGCGTAACGGTGGCTGAGGTGTTGATGGAGGAGACTGGTTTCTTGGAGCTGACCGCCAGCGAGTGGGCACTCCGTGAGGGCATGGTCCTGTCCGCCATCGGCAAGCACGACCACGCGGACCTGAGCGGTGACCCGAGGGCGATCCGCCGGGCCTCGGTCCTGTCGTTGTGCCAGCGGTCGAATTGGCGGGAGGCTCATGGGCAGACCGCCGCCAGGTTGGCGTGCCAGCTGTTCGACGCTACCGCCGCGGTGCACCGGCTCGGCCCGCACGACCGGGAGCTGCTCGAGCTGGCGGCGCTGCTGCACGACATCGGCGAGCACGTGAGCCGAGACGGCCACGGGCGCCACACGGCGTACCTGATCGAGAACGGAGGGCTGCGGGGTTTCTCGCCGGACGAAGTCCGCGTACTGGCGTGCCTCGGTCGCTACCACACCCGCGGGCGGCCACGGGAGTCGTTCCCGGCCTGGGACGCGCTCTCGTCGTCTGACCGGTCGCGCTGCCTGGCCATGCTGTCGCTCTTGCGGATCGCGGACGGTCTGGACGTCTCGCACGCATCGCTCGTCCACGAGGTCGGTGCCGAGGTGGCTGACACAGCGGTGGAGCTCGTGGCGACCTGCCGTGGGGACGCCGAGCTCGAGCAGTGGATGTTCCAACGGAAGAAGGGTCTGTTCGAGGAGCTGTTCGGCCGCACACTGACGCTGCGGTGCATGTCGGCAGGTCACGACGAATTCGAGCCCATGGCGGCCGGCCGCACCGGGTTCGGATGACGCGCCGATGATCCTCGAGCGCTTCCGGCTGGACGGCCGAGTGGCGATCGTGACGGGAGCGGGACGCGGGCTCGGGGCCGCTGCGGCGTTGGCCCTGGCCGAGGCAGGCGCAGATCTCGTGATGGCGGCACGGACGCCCGAGGACCTGGCATCGGTCGCCGAGGCAGTCGGAGCTCTGGGCCGCTCGGCCGAGGTGGTGGTCGCCGACCTGTCCGACCTTGACGCCGTTGCCGGCCTGACGTCTGTCGCCGGAGAGCGCTTTGGTCGGCTGGACGTCGTGGTGAACAACGTCGGTGGGTGGATGCCGAGGGGGTTTCTGGAGACGTCGCCCGGCAACTTGGAGCGTGCCTTCCACTTCAACGTGTCGACGGCTCACGCCCTGACGCGCGCCGCCACACCGCTGATGCTGGAAGGCGGGGGCGGTTCAGTGGTCAGCATCTCGTCCGCCATGGGTCGTCTCGCCAACCGGGGATACGTGTCCTACGGGACGGCGAAGGCGGCGCTCGCCCACTGGACGCGCCTCGTTGCGCGAGACCTGGCGCCTCGCATTCGGGTCAACGCCATCGCCGTCGGGATGGCCGCCACGTCAGCCCTGGACGTCGTGGTGACCGACGATGCGATGCGAGCGCGAGTCGAAGCGGTCACGCCGCTGCGCCGCATCGCCGATCCGTCGGAGATCGCGGCGGTCGTGCTGTTCCTGGCGTCGCCGGCATCATCGTTCGTGACCGGGAAGATCCTGGAGGTCGACGGCGGGGCCGAGCAGTCGATCCTCGATCTCGGCTTGCCGGACCTGTGACAGGCCCTCGTCACGCTTCCGGCGAGACACGATTGTCATCTATGGTGGCGCCACGACGCCGCTGTGACCGTGCAGGGGCGCTCAGTCAGCCGGCTGCGGTTCGAGACTCGGCATGGAGGTCTGATGCTGGACTACGCGATCACAGGTGGGACCGTCGTGGACGGAACCGGGGCCGACGCCGTCCGCGCTGACGTCGGCATCACCGGCGGCCGGATCGTCGAGATCGTGCCGCCTGGCGGCTTGAGCGAGCAGGCAACCGAGACGTTCGACGCCGACGGGCTGGTCGTGGCGCCGGGAGTCGTCGACGTGCACACCCACTACGACGCCCAGCTCTATTGGGACCCGTACGCGACGCCGTCCAACGTCCATGGCGTGACCACGGTGTTCGGCGGGAATTGCGGCTTCACCCTCGCACCGCTGCGCGCCTCGGACGGCGACTACACCAGGCGGCTGATGGCGCGGGTCGAAGGCATGGCGATCCCGGCGCTCGAGCGGGGCGCGCCCTGGGACTGGGAGTCGTTCGGCGAGTACCTTGCCGGATTGGACGGGCGGGTGGGCGTCAATGCCGGCTTCCTGGTCGGGCATTGTGCCCTTCGCCGGTACGTCATGGGGCCAGAGGCCGTCGAGCGCGAGGCGACCGACGCCGAGGTCGCCGAGATGGTCTCGGTCCTGCACACCTCGATCGCCGCCGGCGGGCTGGGGCTGTCCACGACCCGCTCGTCGACCCACATGGACGGGGACGAGCGCCCCGTCGCAAGCCGGCTCGCCTCCGAGGACGAGCTGCTGGCGCTGTGCGCAGCTGTCGGCGAGCACGAGGGGACGACGCTGGAGGGGATCGTCGAGGGGTGCCTGAGGGGTTTCTCCGACGAGGAGGCGGATCTGCTCGCCCGGATCAGTGCGGCGGCCAACCGGCCCATCAACTGGAACGTCTTCGTGGTCTCCGGGCGCAAGCCGGACAAGGCGCACCACCAGCTGCTCCCGTCGCAACGTGCCCGTGAGGTCGGCGGTCGCGTGATCGCCTTGATGATGCCGGTGCATGCCGAGATGAACATGAGCCTCGGGACGTTCTGCGCCCTGTGGCTCATCCCCGGCTGGTCGGCGACCCTGTCGCTCCCGCCCGAGGAGAAGGCCGCCAAGCTGCGGGACTCGGCCGTGCGAGCGGAGATGATCGCTGCGGCCAAGGGGACTCCGTTCTCACGGCTCACCCACTTCGCGAGCTATCACATCGGCGACACCAGCAGGCCCGCCAACGCATCGCTCGAGGGTCGCCTCGTCGGTGAGATCGCTGCGGAGCGAGGACTCGACGCGTTCGAGTGCCTGTGCGAGATCGCCATCGCCGATGACTTCACCACGGTGTTGTGGCCGACACCCGGTGACGACGGCGACGAGGACTGGGCGTTGCGCCGTGAGCTGTGGGACGACCCGGACGTCATCCTCGGCGGGTCGGACGCCGGCGCGCACCTCGACCGGATGATGGGGTCGTCGTATCCGACCCGTTTCTTGGCCGACTGCCTGCGGGGGCGGAAGCTCGTGTCGCTCGAACGGGCCGTGCAGATGATGACGGACGTCCCTGCCCGTCTCTATGGGCTGCGTCAGCGCGGCCGCCTGGAGGAGGGCTGGCACGCCGACGTCTTCGTGTTCGACCCGCTGACGGTCGCGGCCGGCCCGGCACGGCGGGTTTGGGATCTACCGGGTGACTCCCTGCGGCTGACGGCGAGCTCGATGGGTGTTCGCCGGGTGCTCGTCAACGGTGTCGTCACCGTCGCCGACGGCGAGTCCACGGGCGCTCTGCCGGGCACTGTCTTGCACTCCGGCCGCGACACGGCGACGTTCGCTGCCCGCTGATCGATCGAATCTCTTCGAGGAGCCTGCCATGACCGACTTCAACGACATCCCCCGGATCATCTCGGTTGACGATCACGTCGTCGAGCCTCCGGATCTGTGGCAGTCACGGCTGCCGTCCAAGTACCTCGACCGGGCTCCTCGCGTGATCAGGATGAAGGGCCGACTCGGTGGTGGAGGTACCGGAGGTCGTTCCGTCGGGTTCACGGCCACCGAGGACGGCCAGTGGTGTGACGTCTGGCACTACGACGACCTCGTCACGCCGTTCCTGATGTTGTCTGCGGCGGTCGGTTTTGACGAGGTCGGGTTCAACCTGACGACGTTCGACGAGATCCGCCCCGGTGCCTGGCGGCAGACGGAGCGGCTGGCCGATATGGATGCGAACCACGTCGACGCCGCCATCTGCTTCCCGAACACGATCCCACGCTTCTGCGGGCAGGCGTTCTGCGAGCGGGAGGACAAGGAGCTGGCCGGCCTGTGCGTCCAGGCCTACAACGACTGGATGATCGACGAGTGGTGCGCCGGTGTCGGCGCCGGCAAGCTGATCCCGCTCACGATGGTGCCACTGTGGGACCCGGAGGCCGCAGCGGCGGAGATCCGCCGTTGCGCCGGCAAGGGCAGCCACGCCATCACGTTCCCCGAGAACCCGTTCCCGCTCGGCCTGCCGTCCATCCACCACAAGTCTCGTCACTGGGACCCCGTGTACCAGGCATGCGAAGACACCGAAACCGTCCTCTGCATGCACATCGGCTCATCCTCCCGTATGCCGTCGACGTCGCCGGACGCGCCGTTCATCGTCTCGTCGGTGCTGACGTTCCAGAACGCAATGGGATCGTTGGTCGACTACTTGTTCTCCGGCATCCTCGACCGCTTCCCGCGGCTGGTGCTGGCCTACGCGGAGGGACAAGTGGGCTGGATGCCCTACATCTTGGAGCGGGCCGACAAGCTCTGGGAGGAGCGGTCGGACAACTCCTTCGGGACAGCGCTGCCGAACCCGCCCTCGTCGTACGTGCCCGGCCGGATCTACGGGTGCCTTTTCGACGACGAGACCGGGCTGAAGAACCGCGACGTCGTGGGGATGTCGCAGATTTGCTTCGAGACGGACTATCCCCATGCGGACTCGACGTTCCCCGAGTCGAAGGCGGTGCTGGAGAAGATCGCCACCGATGCCGGGTTGTCCGACTCTGAGCTGTACGCGCTCGCGCGTGGCAACGCCATCCGGGCGTTCGGCTTGGAGCGGTTCGGCATCACGGAGTGACCGACCGGCGCCCGCCGAGGCTCGCGGGCCGAAACGGTCGTGCTGCAGTGCTGTCGCTCGAGGACGTGCTGTCGGCCGTCGAGGCCTCGGCCGAGGTAGACGAGGTCCGGCCGGGCGTCTGGGGAGCGCCGAACGTGGTCCTTCCCGGCTACCGTCGGCTGTTCGGTGGCCAGCTGCTCGCGCAGGCGATCGCCTGCGCCGTGGCTGCACCGCCGGATGTCCCGGGCAAGGTCGTGCGGTCGCTGCACCTGGTGTTCACCGCTGAAGGGCGACCCGATCTACCCGTCGAATGGTCGGTCGAGGCGTGTCACGACGGCCGCACGTTCGCGACCCGGTCGGTCTCGGCCCGCCAGGGCGAGCGGGTCTTGGCCGTTGGCCTCGTGTCGTTGCACGCGCCGGACTCGGGACCCGGCGTGCTGTCGCACTCGGTCGCGCCACCAGCCGTCACTGCAGCGGCGGATCTGGCGGCAATGCCTCAGATCGGTGCGATGGCGATGGAGCTGCGCTGCGACGTAGGTGCCTCTGCCGGCGCCGATGCCGGTGGTGGCACCCCCGCGAGCGATGAAGGCGGCCGTGCGGCAGGCGCCCAGCCGGTCCTGGACGGCCTCGAGATCGGGCCGCCGGAGATCGCCGTATGGATGCGGTCCCACCGCCCCCCTCGGGCGCTGGGCGCCGCCGTGTCGCCGGCGGCCACACAGATAGCGAATCAGCAGCTACTGGCGTACTCGTCGGATCTCACGATGATGGTGGCGGCGATGCGGCCGCACGAGGGCATCGGCTTTGGATCGCCCAACGTGCTCGCGTCTGCTGTGACCAGCCACACCATCTCCTTCCATCAGGATCTCAAGGTCGACGAGTGGCTGTTGTTCGCCCAGGAGTCGCCGGTGGCTGCGGGTGGGCGTGCATACATCAGGGGAGACTGGTTCACCGAGTCCGGTGCTGTTGTCGCCTCCTGTGCTCAAGAGGTCTTGATCAGGGTCGCGTTGCCCCGTGCGGCCACCCCGTGAGCAACTGGCCGATCACCGTGGCGACCCGCTCGTCGCGCACTCACGGCCGCAGAACCCTGGCGAAGCTGCTGGAGACCGCCGTGGCCGAGCTCGACGCTCACGGGTATCACGGAGCCCGCATGGCCCGGATCGCCAAGGCGGCCGGCGTCGCCCACGGGACCCTGTACGTGTACTTCAGCGACAAGGACGACCTCCTGTCGGCGCTGCAACTCGACGTGGACGCCGAGCTCCGTGCGGCCCTACTGGCGATGCCCGAGATCGAGCCGGGGCCGCCGGGGCGAGCGTCGCTGGCGCAGTGGACAGCAGTGGTGTGCGGCGTCTTCCAGCGCCACGGTGCTGTGCTGCAGGCCCTCGCCGAGGCGCTGAGCGGTGACGAGCACAGTGCCGCCGGGCGGGCCGCCCTTCGGAGCATGCGGGTCACGACGGGTCACATCGCCGCCAGGCTCCGCTCGGCGTGTGGCGAGTCGCCTGACTTCGACCCGGACATCGCAGCGCTCTGTATCTTCGCCCTGATCGAGGGAGGCAACCGGGCGGTCTTCCGCGGGGAGCTCACCGTGGACGTGGGGCAGGTCGCCACAGAGCTGGCCGGCCTCATCCAGCGGATCGCCTACCCGCCCCGGCGCGCCGTGGAGCCGCAGCACGCACGCCGCGGCGATCGGACAAGATGAACACCATGGCGGCCCGACCGGACCAGCTTCTCCGCAACAGCCTCGGCGACAGCGTCCACGAGTCGCTCGGCGAGCGCCGTAGCCAGCTCAGCATCTATGCCGAACCGCCGGGCGACCCGGGTTGGTTCGGCCCGGAGTCGATCACCTGGAAGGTGCATTCGAGGCTGGGCCCGATGTTGGTGGGGGGTTTCTCGGCGTTGTTGCTGCAGACGCTCCATCCGCTCGTTGTGCAGGGCGTTGCCGACCATTCGAACTACCGGGAAGACCCGCTCGGGCGTCTCCAACGCACCGCTGAGTTCATTGCCAACACGACCTACGGCTCGGACGCGCTTGCCTGCGAGGCGGTACGGCAGGTACGCGCCGTTCACAGGCGAGTCCACGGGAGCACGGCTGACGGTCGAACATACCGAGCGAACGATCCCCGGTTGCTGTGTTATGTGCACGTCACCGAGGTGTGGAGTTTCATGCGGGCCTACCAGCGCTTTGCCGGCCACCCGCTGTTGTTGTCGGAGAAGAACCGGTATCTCTCCGAGATGGCGATCGTCGGCCGCCGGCTCGGTGCCCGATCGGTGCCGACGACAACCGAAGAGGTGCGCGACTACTTCCGTCGGCTCCGGCCTGAGCTTTCGAAGGGGGTCGAGGCGAGGAGGGTCGTGGGTTTCTTGATGAGCCCGCCGCGGCGATCGCCGGCGGAGCTGGCGGCGCAACGGACGATCATCGAGGCGGCGATCGACTTGTTGCCGGCGTTTGCCAGGCGGGAGCTCGGCTTCGTCCGGCCGCCCGGCTACCGGCTGCTGCTCGTGCGGCCGGCGGCGTCGGTTCTCAGCCACACGTTGCAGTGGGCGGTAGGCGACGCGCCCATGCTGGCCACGGCGCGCCGGCGTGCCACCGGCAGCCCGCCGGCGGGCTGACTCGAGCCGTCAAGCCGCGCAGGATCGGGTCAGCTCACCCGAGCGACCGACCAGTTGCCCCGTGCCCAGCTCCACCCGAGCCCGATCACACGCACACTCAGCCAGCAGGCCAACGCCACCCAGATTCCGGTGATGCCGATCCGATGGTCGCGCAGGATCACCGCGGCGAGCGGGACGAACACGACGAGCGCCGCCGTCATCGCCCGCTGCAACGTCCGGTAGTCCGACGCGCCGAGCAGCAAGCCGTCCAACACGAAGGCGAGGGCGGCGAGCGGCTGTTGGGCGCCGCAGACGATGAGGGCGCGAGTGGCCTGGTGCTGCACTTCCGGGATGGAGCTGAAGATCAGCGGCAGTACCCACGCGAGCGCGATCACCAGGAGGCCGAGGGCGATCCCGCAGGCGAGACCGAAGCGGAGGGTCCGCTGACCGACCTCGCGGGCCTCGGCGACGTCGGCGCGTCCGAGCGCTTCGCTCACGAAGACCTGCGCGGGCACGGCGAGCGAGTCGAGGGTGAGGGCGAGGAGCAGCCACATCTGCATGGCGATCTGACGGCCGGCGAGGACCGACGTGCCGAGCCGGGCGGCGACGGCCGTTGAAAGTAGGAGAGCGAGGCCGAGGGCGACCGTGCGGACCGTGAGGCGCAATCCGTCGGCGGTCAGGCGCCGGAGCTCAGGGAGGCGTGGCCGCGCCGGGCGCAAGGCTGCCCGCCGTGACGCCACGATGAACAGGCACGCCGAGACGACCTGCGCCGCCACCGTACCCCAGGCGGATCCAGCGATGCCGAGGTGGAGCCCGTAGACGAGCAGCATCTCGAGGGCCAGGTTCACGCCGTTGGCGACGACGGCGATCAGAAACGGGCGCTTCGTGTCCGCCAACCCCGTCAGATGGCCGTTACCTGCGAGCGAGACCAGGAGGGGCACGAGGCCGACGGCGGCGATGCGCAGATACGTCACAGCCTCGCTCGCCACGATGCCGTGGGCGCCGAGCACCTCGGCGAGGTAGGGCGAGGCCACGAAGACGAGCCCCGCCACGACGAAGCCGAGCGACCCCGACAGCGTGTAGGCGGCGCCGGCGGCTCGCATAGCGCCGGCGTCGTCGCCGGCGCCCCGTCGGAACGAGACCATCGAAACGGTGGCCATCTCCAGGAAAGCCGCCGTCCACCCGACGATGTTCAAGGCCCCGCCGGCGATGGCGAGCGCCGCCAGCGGATCCCGGCCGAGGTGGCCGACGATCGCCGAGTCGGTCAGGTTGTAGATCGGCTCGACCAGGAGTGCCCCGAGCGCGGGCAGCGCCAGGGCGACGATGCGCCGGTCGAGATCACGCAAGCGGCGGTGCTCGGGCCGGGTCTCGGACGCCATCCGACAGTCCTACCGGGTCAGCTAGGTCAGGCGCCCAAGATGTGGAGCAAGCGGTCGATCGACCACGCCTGGTTCGCCTGGGCGAGGATGCAGACGACGGAGATGAGGGCCATCATCGAGTTCTGCCCTTGCTCGGCCCAGTCGTGGATCATCAGGAAGAAGTACGAGATGTTCAGGAGCAGGCCGCCGGCGAGGGCGATCGGCGTGAGGAAGCCGAACGTGATGCCGAGGCCGATAGCGAGCTCGGAGAATACGACGACGTAGGCCATCATCTTCGGCCGCGGCTCGACGACCTTGGCGAAGCCGGTCCTGACGAGCTTCCACTTGTGCTTCTCGGCCACCGACCTCGCCCAGGCGATGCCGGAGCCCCGTTGGAACCACGCCTTCTTGTCCTTGTGGTTGAAGCTCTGCAGCCACCACAGCCCGAGCCCGATCCGCAGGATCGCCAGCCACTGCGGCGCGCACAAACCGATCGACTTCGTGAGGAACACCTCACCAAGCAACCTCGTCATCGGGCGACCTCAGCGAACAGGACGTCAGGCGACCCGAGCGTGACCGACCAGGCGAGCGCCCGCTTGGCGTACAGATGAGCCGGGCACTCCGCCGTGAAACCCACACCTCCGTGATTCTGCACGTTGTCATGGGCCGACTGGACTGCGTACTCCGACGCCAAAGCCTTCGCCGATGACACGAGGCGGTCGGCGTCAGGCAGGCCATCCTCCAGCGACAGCGCAGCCAGGAACAGCAACGAGCCTGCCGACTCGGCGCGAACCGCCATGTCGGCGCAGCGGTGCTTGACGGCCTGGAACGACCCGATCGGCTTGCCGAATTGCTCGCGGCTCTTCACATAGGCGACCGACATGTCCCGGCAGGCTTCGAGGATCCCGACGAGGAGCGCAGCCGCGACCGCCCGGCCGCGCGCTCCGAGCTCCACTGCCGGTGGACCGGTCACGACCACCTCGGTCGTGAGAGCCGAACTGTCCGCGACTTCGGCGAGCGAGACGGGCACCGACGGGTCCGGACCGTCCAGCGGGTGGATGGACGCATGCCTCCTCAGCGCCTGCGCGTTGACGAGGGCGACACCGTCGGGCGCGAGGAACATCACCAGGTCGGCATCGTCGAGCTCCAGCACGCGAAAACGTCCGCTCACCCTGTTGCCCGAGATCGAAGCTGACGGGTCCCGCCAGGGCTCCGCGAGCGCGGCCGTGACCTCACCGTCGATCATCGATCGAGCGAGCGGGTCGCGCCGGGCGAAAGCGGCGAGCCGGGCCCCGAGCACGGTGCCGAGCAGCGGGCCTGGGGCGAGGCCTCGCCCCAGCTCACGGAACAACAGCACCTGGTCGGCGAGCGAGCCCCCTGCGCCCCCGAGCTCGGGCGGCAGGCCGATCCCGAACCAACCGAGATCGGCCATATCGCTCCAAGCGGCGGCGCCGGCGCCGGCGCCGGCGCCGGCCGCGCCACCCGCGAGGAAGCGGGCAGCAGCACCCGCCAGCGCTTCCTGCTCTGCAGTGGGCATGAGGTTCATCGCGGCAGTCCCAACACTCGCTCACCGATGATGTTGCGCTGGATGTCCTTCGACCCGGCCGCGATCGTGGCTTGGAAGCTCCAGAGGTACTCGTCGGTCCACGACCGCCGCCGGGGTGCCAAACCCGGCACGCCGACCAAAGCCGCACCGTCGGGACCGACGATGTCGACGGCCAGCTTGGTGATCCGCTGCTCGAGCTCGCCGTACAGGACGCGGATCATCGATGCCTCAGGTCCCGGCTGAGGCTGTCCGGCCGAGCGGGAGACGGACGCCAACATCATCGCCCGCAAGGCGGACACCTCCGCCCGCGCTCGCCCGAGCCGGCGTGCGATCTCCTCGTCGTCGATCGCCGGCCTCCGCCCGTCGGGGCCGATCACGACCCGGGCGACCTCAACCAGGGCGTCCAGCGTGCGAGCGAGGCTCACCTGCTCGGCCATGAATGCCGTGCCCCGCTCGAACGAGAGTGTCGACATGGCCACGGACCAGCCGTCGTTCAGCTCGCCGACGACGTTCGCGAGCGGGATGCGCACCTCGTCGTAGAACACCTCGCAAAACTCCGACACGCCGGCGAGGGTCCGGATCGGTCGTACCTCGATCCCGGGCGAGCGCATGTCGCAGATCACCCAGGTGATGCCCCGGTGCCTCGGCGCCTCCGGATCGGTCCGCACGAGCAGCTCCTGGTACGTGGCGACATCGGCGTAGCTTGTCCAGATCTTCTGGCCTGACACGACGAGATGGTCACCGTCGATGACGGCCCGCGTTTGCAGTGCCGCCAGATCCGACCCGGCTGCCGGCTCCGAGAAACCCTGGCACCACGTCAGCTCACCCTTCAGAATCTGCGGCAGGTGCTCGGCTTTCTGGGCATCGGTACCGCGGAGGATGAGCGTCGGGCCGGCGTGGCGCAACCCCACGAAGCTCGCCCTCGGCTGTGGCGCCCCCGCCAGCGCGTATTCCTCGTACCAGATCAGCTGCTCGGCGAGCGAGAGCCCGAGACCGCCGTACTCGCTGGGCCAGTTGACGCCTGCCCAGCCACTGTCGAACTGCTCACGCTGCCAGGCGAGCTCGAGCTGCTGCGAGGCTCTGGGGTCATCGGGAGCCGCATCACGTGGCACATTCTCGGCCAGCCAGGTCCGCGCCCGGTCGCGAAAGTCGCGTTCGGCGGCAGAGACGGCGAGGTCCATGACGAGACACGTCTATCAGGTATGGTGCCGACGGGCAAAGGGAGGAGCGAGATGGGGGAGTACCGGTTTCTCACGTGGGAGGCGCTCGACGACGGCGCGATCGTCCGGATTCTGCTCAACCGTCCGGAGACGCGCAATGCCCAGAGCCGGGGGATGCTTGTCGAGTTGGGCGACGCCTTCCGGGAGGCCGAGGCGGACGACAAGGTCCGGGTCGTCATCCTCGGAGGCACCGGGAAGATGTTCTCGTCCGGTCACGACATGGGGTCCCCCGAGGCGATGGAGGAGTACTACGGCCCGAACCGCCATCCGACGGCGATGGGGGACGGGGCGACCCGAGAGGGCCTGGAGCGCCGGATGATCCCGGAATGGCAGTACTTCTTCGAGAACACCCGACGGTGGCGCAACCTTCGCAAGATCACCATCGCCCAGGTGCACGGCCCGGTCTACGCGGCCGGGCTCATGCTCATGTGGGCGTGCGACCTCATCTGCGCGGCCGACGACGTCACCTTCGCCGACGTGACCGGCGCCCGGCTCGGCATGTGCGGCGTCGAGTATTTCGCCCACCCGTGGGAGTTCGGGCCTCGCAGGACGAAAGAGCTCATGTTGACGGGGGACTCGATGGACGTCGAGGAGGCGTACCGCTTGGGCATGGTGAACAAGGTGTTCCCGGCGGACAGCCTCGTCGACAAGACCCTGGCGTTCGCCCGGCGCATCGCCGAGCGCCCGACTGTCACCGCCTTGCTGGTGAAGGAGGCGGTGAACCAGTCGCAGGACTGTATGGGTTTCTACAACGCGCTGAACGCATGCTTCAGCCTGCACCAGTTGAACCATGCCCATTGGGCTGAGCTGACCGGAGGCGGTTGGGTCGGGACGCCTGAGTACGGCGTGCCGGCGTGGGGGAGCGCGCCGCCCGTGCAGCCGGCGAGGAAGGATGGTTCCTAACTCGGGTGAGCGCGGCGTGACGAGCCCGAGCGCGGGCTCGCCGAGGCCCGGAGGTCAGGCAACGTTCCCGATGCCGGGAGCGCCGGGGGCAGTTGGCGTCGGTGGGCTGCTCAGCTGGCCGAGCGCACCTGAGTGCATCGCCGTCGGTGTCTCGGCCGTCGGAGTCGTCCACCAAAGGGCGGCGATCGCGGTCACCACCGATGGTGGGTCGACTTGGTCGCACCCCTCTGTTCCGCCGGCGACGGGCTCGCCCCCGACGGGGCCGTGATCTTGATGGGCTCGGTCACTCAATAGGCCGGAGGACCCAGACGGTGTACGCGCTTTGTTCCCACAGTCGGTACAAACCGCGTACACCGTCGCGATGCGTGCGCCCTAGCGAGACGGCGTAGACGGCGTTGACGGCGTTGGCATCGGCGTAGGCGTCAGCGGCGGCAGCGGCGTAGGCGTCAGCGGCGTCAGTCACGTCGAGGCACCGTCAGACCCAGCAGCTCCAGCATGTTGCCGCCCATGATCCGCTTGATGTCCTCGGCTGGTAGGTCGGCGATCTCGTCGACGTAGGAGAGCGGGTCCGACATCCCCTCCGGGTGCGGGTAGTCGGAGCCGAAGATGACCTTGTCGGCACCGAGCAGCTCGACGAGGCCGCGCGGGTCTTCCTCGTGGAACGGGTGCATCCAGATGTTCCGGCGGAAGGCGTCGACCGGGTGCTCGGGAAGCTCCTGAGGCATCTTGTCGTAGACGTCGGCCAGTGATTTGAGGATGGGCCGGACCCAGGCGCTGCCGTTCTCGACGAGGGCGATCTTCAGCCCGGGGAAACGATGGAGCACGCCATGGCAGCACAGCGACGCGACGGCGTCTTCGATCGGCCGGTGTCCCATCGACACGAGGCCGAACGGGGTCGGCTTGAACGCCAGGTACTCGCCACGGGTGCCCTCCCACTCGCCGACGTAGCGGGTGTAGCCGCTGTCGGAGGCGTGCATGACCACGAGCACTCCGGAGCGCTCGACTGCTTTCCAGAACGGGTCGAACTCCTCCAGGGCGAACGACCTCGGGCCGCGGAAGCCTGCCACGGGCGCCGGTCGGATCAGAACCGCTTTGGCGCCTCGCTCGAGCACCCACTCGAGCTCCTCGATGGCGCGCTCGACGATCGGCAGCGTGATCACGGGCGTCGAGAAGATGCGGCTTTCGTAGTCGAAGTGCCACTGCTCGTACATCCACTGGTTGAGCGCGTGGATCGTGATGTGGGTGAGATCCGGATCGTCCCGCATGCGCTCTTCGACCAGGCTCGCAAGCGTCGGGTACATCATCGCCTTGTCAATGCCGAGCTGGTCCATCAGGTCCAGGCGGGGCCCGGGCTCGCGGAACGCCGGGACCGATCGGATCGGCTTGCCCATGATCTCCCGATAGCTCTTGCCCTCGGGGTTGCCGTGCTTGAAGTACTCCTCCTGGGCACCGGGAGCCGCCACGACGTCGAAGGTCGGGTTCGGGATGTAGTTGCTGATCTGACCGCGGACGACGATCTTCGTGCGGCCGTGCACGTCGACGTAGTCGATGACACCCTCGTAGCCAGCCGGGAGGTGCTTGGTGAGCGCCTCGCGGGTCTCGTACATGTGGTTGTCGGCGTCGAAGACCGGAAAGTCGAGCGTTCGGGATGGCACGTGTGCTGCGCTCCTCTCAGCGCCCGGGATCTCGCCGGCGCGAGAAACATGATAGTCGTGTCTCGTCTCCCCGGCCGACCTCCGGGGAGCAGCAGGCGGGTATCTTCCTGGTCATGGTGCGTCGGCGTGCGGTCCTTGTCGTAGCGGTGTCTCTCATGGCGGCGCTCGGCGCTGGCGCAGGCGGCGTGGGTACAACGGATCACACCATGCGTGGGGCCGGCGGGGCGAGAGCACACGCTGCACCCGCGACGGCTGTCCATCGCACCGCTGCTCTCGCCGGCCTGCGCCCCTACTTCGAGCGCGGCCCGCGCTTGGTCCCGGGAGTCGGCGGCACCGCCAGCACGCTGCAGGGTTACTCGCCCGCCCAGATGTGGGTGAACTACAACATGTACCCGCTCTACAAAGCGGGCATCAACGGGCGCGGCAGGACGATTGGCCTCGTCGACGTCTACGGCTCACCCACGATCCGGCACGACCTTGCCACCTTCGATGCCCGCTTCGACCTCCCTGCGCCACCGTCGTTCAAGATCATCGAGCCC
>Ga0187860_1002627_pt1 | contig 14703 bp, 13 predicted proteins | sample June2016WEW_10_4_FD_132981 | JGI IMG/M metagenome (GOLD analysis project Ga0187860, IMG submission 132981) | Peatland microbial communities from SPRUCE experiment site at the Marcell Experimental Forest, Minnesota, USA - June2016WEW_10_40 | ecosystem: Environmental > Terrestrial > Soil >... | reverse complement strand
GTTGTAGGAGCCGCGCAAGTTCCGCTCGTCCCCGGTTAATTCTTGACTTGACGGTTCCCTCCGGAACCCTCAGAGCCGTGGCAATTTCCCGATAGTCCATGTCCTGTAAATCCCTCAAAATCACCGCCTCCCGCAGCTCCGGAGACAGCTTCTGTAGCGCCAAATGCACCATTTCCCGCGTTTCCCGGCTCTCGACCGCGGCATCCGGCGGCAGCCCCCGGTCCCGGATCCGCTCGATCAGAGGCTGCGCATCTTCATGCTCGGAGGGCGCTGAATCCAGCGAATCCGTGATCCGGTCGCCTTTCGATTTCCGGAAGTGATCCACCAGCAGATTGCGCGTAATGGTTGTGACCCAGGTCATGAACGCGCCCTTGCCGGAATCGTATGTGCTAAGGGTGCGATACATTTTGATAAAGACCTCCTGGGCGAGGTCCTGCGCGTTCTCGGAATCGCCGGCAAAGCGGTAGCAGATGTTATAAATCCGGCGGTGATAGCGCTGCACAATCTCTTCCCAGGCTGCGGCATCGCCCCCAACGCAGCGACGGACCAGCAATCCGACAATCTGGGCATCATCCAAAACCAGACTCCCTTGACCGCCTTGCCAGTGGAGGGACGGGCGCCCTCGCCCGTCCAAGCTAGTGGAGCGACGGGCGTCTCGCCCATCCAAGCCATGCCCACGTAGGGACGGCCGCCCTCGGCCGTCCAGCCGATCAAAGCTCGGCTCCGCCGCCAGCAACAGCGCATTTCGTATCAGGATATCGCTTTAGCGATACCGTTAGTTCTTCGAAAGAAGAAGCCCCTTTAGGGGCCGTGCGCCGACCGTCCGCTGATCCGCTTTTAACAGTACAAAACAACTACGTTTCTGTCGGGCAGGAAGTTCCCTTGAATCATAAAGCTAGCGATTGTAGCAGGAGAAATTCATGGGTGCGTGAATGCATCCGCAAGGGTAGTGTCTCGCCCTTTACAAAAACCTGATCGTAAAAGGGCAAATCAAGGAGGTGCCAGCCAACGGCCCTACCGCAGATTAACCTCCGGCCTTTCCATTGCATCCGGTCGGTGCGTAAGCCTGTGGGTAGTTTGCCAGGAGGTCTGCTTCCTCACGTTTTCGGTCTGCTTCGCGCTCGTTCCGGTGGGCATGAACATGCGTTGCACCTTTACAAGCAATGCATTCCACTTCGTGATGATTTTGGGTTCGGTCGCGCAAATCCCCCTGTCCGATGTAAATCGGTGACCACAGATTGTTGACCTTTTTGGAGTAGATGTAATTCCCGTTCTGGTTTGGATCGAAGTTTGGAAGTAGGCCGAAAATGTAATACGTGTATTGGACACCAGATGCCCCGATCCATATACCGGGACCTTCGTTCATTTTGCTCTCCTTTGGGGAAGAAGAAGCTAGGGAAGAAGCGCATCGAGGCCGGCACCATGTTACGCCGAGGCCAGTAGTTCAGCAATAGACCAAACGGGATTTGTCAAACCCGCTTCCATAGCGGGCGTAACAAGAAGGATGGGTTGTAATAAGCAAAATGCAACGCGACAGCAGCTTTCAGATTCGACAGCTTCTTGCTGAACTCATTGGTGAGTCGAGTAAAGCGCCGAAGCTGCGTTCCATTGCCCGAGCCCGTGTGGTTACGGCCGTCCCGCCCGTCCAAATCATGCCCACGTAGGGACGGCCGCCCTCGGCCGTCCAAGCCGAGCAAAGCTCGGCCCCGCCGCCGGGGTGGAAAGCTCGGGGTCGCCCGCTCCTTGCGCTTTTTGCAAGGGGCGGGTGCTACTTCTGCGCTCAGAACGGTTTATCGCTCTCCGCTTGCCGACGCGCCTCGGCCAACTGTTCCGGGCTCATTTTCTCCGCCAGATCTTTCAGCCTTTGGTCGCTCTCTTTATAACGATTTTTCCGAGCCAGCGCGTACCAAACGTAAGCCGTCACCAACTCATTTTTGTGCGAGGAGAAATAATCCCCCATAGCGAACTGCGCCGCAGGCAGGCCCTGCTTGGCCGCTTTCTCAAGAAAGGCGAATCCCTTGGAGTCGTCATTGGCAAGATAGGGATCCGACAGCAGGATTTGAGAAATCTCGAACTGCGCCTTGGCATCTCCCACATTGGCCTTCTGGAATAACTTGGGCTTCTTATCGCCCTGATCGTAGAGATGGAAGTTCGTTTCAACGTTGATTCGGACCGCCACCGGCGTCCCATCTTTCAGCGAGGGTGAGAATCTCCACTGACGAACCGCTTCAATGGACTTGTCATCGAGTCCCATGCCAAGCGGTCGCGTCACCCTGATATTCTGCGGCATCCCCTCGGCATCCACGACCAGCTCCAGAACGCAAACTCCTCCATATCCCGCCGCGCGAGCCTGTTCCGAGAATCCGGGCTCTGGCATGGAAATAGCTCGGGGAGCCTTGATATCGCGGCCGACCCGATAAACCCCGTCGACAGGCCCCTGGGGATTCGAGTCCGCGACACGAGGATGCAAGGTCTGAACCTGCGCGTAGGTTGGCGCGGCTGCGACTAAAGCAAGCAGCGCCAGTGGGATCCATCCCATCCCGATCCATCCCATCTGGGGTCTTCTGCAACCCATAACGGAGACGAGTGTAGCAGAATTCTTGGGGCGGCCCATCTCAGTGATTTGTGATCCCCCCATGATTTGCCTGAGCGAAGTGAAGGACCTATGAATTTGCCCGCGCGGGTGGCCCAGGCTTTTGATTTCGCTGCCACAAACAACACAGGGGGTGGCCCATCCTTCGCGCACTTCGCGAAGGGTGGGAGCGGAAATGTTCGCGCCTTCTTCCAGAGCCGAACTCCGAACTAGTGGAGCGACGGGCGCCCTCGCCCGTCCCATACTTCCGCTGTTTAGTTCGGCTTCTCCTTTTCTCTTGGCGTTTCCTTATTGGCCGGAGGAGGTGGCGTTTTTGGTTTAGCTGGTGCTGGATGTTGCGTCTGCTTTGCAGCCGGAGGCGGAGTAGAGGGCTTAGCTTCAGGTTTTGGGGTTGGCGTGGGCGCCGGCTTGTTCGGAGTCGGTGGAGGCGTCCCCGGTTTTGCTGGTTGCGGATGAGCAGCCGGTTGTGATGGTTGAGTGCGTTGTTCGGGAGTCGCCGGAGCGGGCTTTGTCCGCGCCGACGGAGCAGCAGGCTTAGCTGCAGGTTGGGCGGGCTTAGCTGCAGGTTGAGCAGGCTTAGCTGCAGGTTGAGCGGGCTTAGCTGCAGGTTGGGCGGGCTTAGCTGCGGGTTGAGCGGGCTTAGCTGCGGGCTGTGCGGGCTCGGCTGCCTTCCTCACGGGTTCAGCAGTCTTTGCTGGAGCCGGAGCGGCCGCGCGTGTCGGTGTCGGAGCCGGTTGGGGACGATAGGGCTGCGCGTTCGGCGACGCCGGTCGTGCTGGCGCTGTGGCGCGGGCAGGAATCACGGGAGCGATTGGTTTGCCTGCGGCGATGGGCTTCGCCGCCGCAACAACAGCCGGTTTGCCGTGATTAACGGAGGCAAACTGCTGGCGGTTCTGTGCTGCCGCCTGCTGCTGCTGCAACTGCGTGCTCATCGGAGGAATGCGCTGCTCACGCGTTGCGGCAATTTCAGTCGGCAAAGGCTTGCGAGTGACGCCTCCCGGGCCGTTGAAGCTGGAACGATTATTCGTGACGTTGACGGTCGTATTGTTGATGATGACCGTATTCGTTACGGTGCGGTTATATACTTGCACGTTGCTGATGTTCACATTGTTGACGGAACGGTTGTACTCGAAGCGATCTCCGTTCCAGTAGCCGCCTTGATAGCCAGCGCCCACGTAGCCGAATCCATAGTTAATGCCGCCGTAGTAACCGATGTGCCGGCCCCAGAATCCATAGTGGTAGCGATATCTGCCACTGGAAAATCCCCAGTAGCCCGGCGTCCACAGATAACCCACCTCGGGCGGCCGCGCCCATGCGCCCGGTACCCAGTAATAGCCTTGAGAAAAATAGCTCCAATATCCGGGCGTCCACAGATAGCCATCGCCGGGACATTCAGGCTGGGAATATTCCGGCAGCTCTGGTGGAGCGTCGGACGCTTCGAGCGCCGGCTGCCCGTAGCTTGAGTCCTCATCGTCGTAATCATTATTGGCATCGTTCTGGTACGGCTGATCGTTAGTTCCAGTCGTCTGAGTCTCGCTCGCAGGGGCCAGGTTGGCTGCCGATGCTGGGTCTTGCGACTGGTCGGGCTGCGCCGCTTGAGTTGGTGCGGCCGTGTCCGGAGTTTGGTTCTTGTTGCATGCTGCAACTCCCAACGTCAGTGCGATGGCTGCGGTTGCCAGAAGAATAAAAAAAGGTGCTTTGCCGGTCTTGCTCATAAACGTTTCCTTTCCCCAGGAAGATGGATGCAGAATTTTTTTACTTTTCACAATCCCAACAATGCATGTCAAGAGCTCCGATCGAACCTGGGCCCACAGGGTATATGTTCCGACGCCGGTTCCGTTCGCGCCCTATCCAACCGTGATCGGTAGAAGACGGGTGGCCGTGAGGGTCCAAATGTCACTCCCGGCCAACACTAACCCGTATCCGTGTCAGTTTGACCGCCCCAAGGGTAATTTCTCAGTTGGAATAGTAGGTCTCAAGAAAACAGAGGGACTGTTCAAAATTGCTCACTTGTCGGAATCGGGCGCCCCCGCCCGTCCCAGCCGAACTAATGGAGCGACGGGCGCCCTCGCCCGTCCCCTAGCCGAACGTAACTCAGCCCTGCCGCCCGCACCGGCACGATCTGTATCGGCGGACGGCCCAGGCTAGCTTGAGCTTGTTTCAGGATGGGAATGTCGGGGTCGGGGTCTTTCCAGAGCACACTGGCATATCGTTGCAGATTGCTATCTCTGTTTTGTTCGCATACACTTCGTCCGGCGTCGAAACCAATTTTGAACCACAGAGTGTTTCGTGTGGGCTTCGGCCAACGTGGATGGGGGATAAAACGATGAGCAGTCAAAACCCGGTAGTCAATGTTCCAGGCGCAACGACTTCCTTCCGAGCCGCTTGGCCATTTATCTGGGCGCGCGGACTTTTCTTGCTCGCCATCGGAGTGCCCTTGATGTTTCTCCCAATGCCGGCGCGCGGCCAGGCTGCGGACACGTCCCCGGGCAATCCGAGCGTGGTGCAAGCTGATGTCAAACTGGTGATCGGCGGAGAAACGCTCAAGAACAATTCCGTTGGCACACTTTCGGTGGCGGGAAGTTCACTGCTGTTTGTCTCCGGTGAGCATAAGGTGAACGTCGACGCTCCATCCATTCTCGACATCTCCACCCATGACGATAGCCGGCAGGATATTACTGGCGTGGCCAAACTCGCGACTATGGCCATCCCTTACGGGGGCGGACGGGTTCTGAGTTTGTTTTCACACGGGGTTGATGTGCTGACGCTGGAATTCAAGGACGCCAACGGCGGCTTTCATGGCGCAGTTTTTGTGCTTCCTCATCAGGGTGAGGCCGCCCCATTCAAAAAGCAGCTAGTCGCAATGGGTGCGAAGGCCAGCGTTCCGCTCGCAGAATCGGCATCCAGCAAATAGGAGGACAACACGTTGACATATCACACTCGAGCGGCAGTCTCATTCATTTCTCCCATCGTCGTCGCCTGCGCCCTCCTTCTAAGTGCCGGCTTACTTATGGCGCAGACGAGTTCAGGGGATTCCAAAACTGCGCAGAAGTTCTCTACCTCTGCCATTCAAATCGAGCCCACGGATCCGGGCGACATACCTATGCCGCCGGAATTCCGCATGGCCATTTACGAAAGCCTGATCGCGCACATTAAAACAACGGGGAAATTCCAGCACGTTTATCGTAGCGGCGACAAGGACGCGGCTAACGCGAGCGACTTGGTTACGCTACGCACCACGGCGCGAGCTTTCACCAAAGGCAGCCAGAAAAAACGCGAAGTAACCACCGTCTCCGGAGCCACCAAGATGACCCTGAATGTCCACATCACGGATCACGCTGGACAGACGCTTGTGGATCGCGACGTCCAGGGTAAGGTGCGCTTTTTGGGAGAAAACCTGCGCGCCAGCTACGATTTCTCCAAGAAGGTCGCCAACATCGTTCGCGATACGTTCTAGTCCGCGCCGAGAGACATGCGGTTCCGTTCGAGGCCTCGTGAGTATTCGTCGAATTCTGAACCCGGCGGGTGGCTCAGGCTTTTGATTTCGCTGCCATAAGCAACACAGGGGGTGCCCCATCCTTCGCGCACTTCGCGAAGGGTGGGAGCGGAAATGTTCGCACAACCGGACAAACCCATGTCGTATCGGCAGTATCGCTACCCGCCTTTGCAAAGAACGCAAGGACGGGGCACCCACAGTTGTGTCAATGAAGAGGAAACCAAAACCGAAGGCCGGGTACCCGCCAGTCGGGCTGAAATTCTCAATGAGTGCTAACGCCTGGTTTCGACAGTTAACTTTCCGAATAATTGGTCATCGGCCATGATGGTCGATATTCCAGATCGATGACACTGACAAGTTGGGGCCCTGATTTCCCGTGCCCACGCAGGTAATGCTCCGCAAGAAACGAGGATGAAACATGGGCCGGGGGCAGGGGCGTCGTTGATCCTGACTACCAGCCGGTGCACCTCGCACCCAGGCCCTGCCGTCAGATGCCCAACACGGCGCGAATGTTTATAGACTTCCGGTTGGGACTGCGCCTGCACGCTCGTAATTCACCATAATGACGCCTTTCGACGTGACCGTGCTTTCCGTCACCCTGAACGCCGTCGGGTTCGTGCCATCGGCAAACAATCGTTTTCCACCGCCCAAGGTTATCGGAATTATCTTCAGCCAGAACGCATCGACCAGATCATGCTTCATGAGCGTCTGAACCAGATTTGCGCTTCCATAAACGTGCAAATCCGGCCCTTCCTGTCGCTTGATTTTGGTGATTTTTTCCGCAATATCTCCGTTTAGAAACACGGACGGCTGCCATTGGTGAGAAGTCATGGTATTCGAGGCGACGTACTTGGTCGCTGTGTTGACGGCTGGCCAAATGTCATTATGTTGCGGCCAGAATCGCGCCCAAAGTTCAAAGGTTCTGCGCCCTAGTAACAAATCAAACGGCATATTCATCTGTTTTTTTATGGCTGTTGAAGAAACAGGGTCGGAATATGGCCTTATCCACCACGGCGGGCCACTCGTATCTTCCTCTGGCTCGCCTGGGGCTTGTATGACACCATCAAGGGAGATAAATTCAAGCACATTGACTTTTCTCATGACTGAATTCCTTTCGAGCCCTATCTGATTTTGCTTAACTTGCGGGTGTCCCCGGCTTCGATGAGCTCCTTTCAGAAGTTACCGGCGGGGGATTATTTCGCGCATTACCATGCGACCATTTTGCCTGAATTGTTGGACCAGTTGGTGAAACATCCCCATTACACTCATTATTGTGGCCGGCGGGTGTCCCAGGCTTTTGATTTCGCTGCCATCAACAACACAGGGGGTGCCCCATCCTTCGCGCACTTCGCGAAGGGTGGGAGCGGAAATGTCCGCACAACGGGACGAACCCATGTCGTATCGGCAATGAGTCCTTATGGTTCGTGCTTCTTGCTCTTGGGCATAAAGCCCAATTCAACAATTGCGGTCACGTTTTTCTGTCGTCCATTAAAAAGCAACGGATAGTGCGAGATGTGCTCATATTGCAACTGGCTCTTCACATACCATCCTGACCGGCGGTGAAACTCATTTTGCAGAGAGTAATCCTGCCACGCGCCTCCTCCCGGGATGAAAGCGGGATCGACAAAATTGTTCTTGTACATGAATTGGAAAGTATTTCCCTGCGATGCCCAATAAGTGAGCCAGCCTTGAATCGTCTGCCCGTCCCGGCCAACCGTGTTGCCCATTAGAAAGCCATTGTTGGTGTTCGCTTCGTGGTAGCCGTAGTCAAAATAAACAAATTGCCCCTCATTGCCGCCTTCGCCCTGTCCCGGGGCCTGCGTGTTCGCGGCTTCAATGTGAAGATCGAGTTTGGGGATTCCGGGAATGCGAGTAATGTAGATCCCCGGCCGAAACGGATACGCCGTGGGCCTCACCCACGCGATGAAGTCGTCATAGGCATACACTTCACCGTACAGAACGATATAGTTCCGCACCCTCGGGACGTAAAACGTCCAGTCCATCTCGTTATTGTTCGCGCCCGGAATCGAATCCCCAGGCTCCCTTTTGCTCGTTTGCCCAAACATACTGAGAAAGAGATTGCGTAGCGTGAACGGGTCCCCACCCCGGCCTCCAATTGTAGTCATGCGCCCGTATGCGAGTTCCAGGCAAGCGAAAGGCTTGAAGCTGATTTTTTGGCCGTAAACCCAGGGGTTCGCATGATCCGTGCGGTTCGCGAGCCTTCCCAGGAATTGATCGATCCGCACCGGGCCCAGGAACTTCAATAAGAGCGGCAGACGGATCGGCTCCGGGTTGACGACTTCGACCATGTCAAAAGGCTCGGCATTGTCACTCAGCAAAAAAGCACCGCCCGGACCGGGGCCCCAGGAATGGCTTTGCCTGCCCACCGAGAGCTGCCAGTCGCTCAACTTCACCGGGCTCAAGTTCATCACCAGATAGGTATCGAGCACTCGCGGCCGGTTGATTCCGCCAATGCCGGCATCGGGAGGAACCGGCACATCATCTTTGAGCGCGATCACATTGCGTACAGCCTCCGAAGGAGCGGGAGCGGAAGGCGCGTGCTGATATTCGGCGCGGACGTAAAGCGCAAAGGGTCCTGCTTCCGCTCGAAACGCGCCTCCAGCCTGTCCGTTGGTTCCTCGTTCGAATGGGCGGCCAAAGTCGTAAGAAACCGTTTGGCCGAAATGATAACTGTCGGTCAACGCTGAGCCACTGATAGATACAGCCCTGGCGTAAGCCGACTCAAGGCTTGCGTCTAAGTTGCGCTGGCCATCTCGCAAGCCGGTTTCGAAGGAGAATTCCTCTTCGAGGCGGCTCAGCAGATCCTCTGCGTCTTCACTCAGAGGATGAAATACTCTCTGAGCCTTGCTCGCTTTATCGATCATGCGGGCGCATTCCATGCGAGTCCACGGACGCATACCCTCGAATCCCCTCTCCGCATAGCCCAATGCGGCGAGGCGATCCAGAGCCGGATATATCCAACTATCCAGCGGAACATAGGTCGATCCCATGTGCTTCGGATTGTTCGGTTGGTCTGGCGGTTCGAGCAGACTCGCTTCACCGGTTGGGTTCCGGGTATTGGTTGGGTTGTGGGTGTTGTCTCCCGCTGCGTAGCACCTGGGAACAAACGTTACGATACCAATAGTCAACCAACAGACGGCGAATCCCCTCGCAAACATCACTAGCCTCTGGATTCGCTTATATGTCTTTTCTTAATGTGGGAAAAGTATCCTTTTGGACGGTGCCCACGTCCGGTGGTTGGCGCAACACGCCCGCCCACCAAATAATGAGTCTTGTAATAATTACAGCGTAAGAAATACCCGCATGTGGCCTTTTAGCCACACCGCCCCCTGAGCATTATCAAAGACTTACAAGCCCAAGCGGAGGCGCAAGCCCTCGTGTGTAAAAGTTTCTTCCCTCAAATACGTACCGATATGTATGTACAATCGGGGGGCCATATGTACGTACAATTAAGCCGGTACAATGTTTCACGTGGAACATATCTCCGTTTTGCCGGGAACCACCCTACGAGAATCTCACTTTGACATCCGGCCCCTTATCTAAATGAATACTCTCGATAAACCGCACCCGTCCGGTTCTCAAAGTCAGAATCACCGATGAGGTCCGCGTCCCTTCGCCAAAGAAGCGGACGCCTTTCAGCAGCGCCCCTTCGGTCACGCCAGTCGCGGCGAAAATCAGCTGTTTCCCCGGCGCCAGGTCTTCCGCCTCATAGACTTTGTTCTTGTCTTTAATCCCCATCTTCGCAATGCGCTCTTCGAGTTCCGGCTTGTCGATCACCAGTCGTCCCTGCATGTATCCGTTCAGGCAGCGGATTGCGGCCGCCGTAATCACGCCTTCCGGCGCGCCGCCCGATCCCATGACCGCGTGCACCCCGGTTCCAATCACCGCCGCGGCAATGCCCGCCGAAAGATCGCCGTCGCCAATCAGCTTGATGCGCGCGCCCGCCTTGCGAATATCGGCGATCAGCTTCTCGTGCCGCGGACGGTCGAGCACCACCACCACCAGGTCCTCCACCCCGCGATGCATCCGCCGCGCGATATTTTTCAGATTGACGGCCACCGGAGCGTCCAGTTCCACCGCGTTCTTACACGATGGCCCGACCACGATTTTTTCCATGTAGCAGTCGGGAGCATGCAGCAAGCCGCCCTTTTCCGAAGCCGCCAGTACCGTGATCGCCCCCGGCGCGCCGGTGGCGCAGAGGTTGGTACCTTCCAGCGGATCGACGGCGATGTCGACGTGCGGAACATCGCGGCCGTCCGGATAAGGGCCGCCCACCTGCTCCCCTATATAAAGCATGGGAGCGTCGTCGCGCTCGCCCTCCCCGATCACAATGGTGCCGTGCATGGGGACCGTGTCCATCGTCTTGCGCATGGCTTCCGTGGCCGCCTGGTCGCTCAACGGACGGTCGCCTTGGCCCATGGTGCGCGCCGACTCGATGGCCGCGTTCTCCACCACGCGCAGAAATTCCAGCGCCAGATCGCTTTCAATATTTTCTCCGAAATTCTTGGCGTGCGGTTCGGGACGGGTTTGGGTCGGCATCAGTGCCTCCTGAATACAAATGCGACTTGCAATATATTCCCTTCGGAGCCGAGATGGAAGTGCCGGCGTCAACTCGTTTCACATTGTCGCGGTAGCGAGCGTACAATAAATTCCCGCGTTTGGAACTTGACCAGGAGATTCCGATTTCCGTTCTCCAATGTGTCTGGCAACCGCGTTATGCCTGACGATTTCAAGAATCGCGTGCGTGTCCGCCTCTACCAAATGTTCTTGGAGTTGGGCCGATGTCCCAGCATGGCGGAAATTGCCGGTGCTCTTCCGTGCGGCGTCTCCGAAGTGGCCGCGGCGTTCCATGAACTCGCCGCCGCCCACATGATTGTGCTGCAGGAGGGCAACGGAGAAGTCCTCATGGCCAACCCGCTTTCGGCGGTTCCGACGCCCTTCGTGGTGGAAACTCCGGCCGCCGCCGGATTCCGAAGCTGGTTCGGAAACTGCATTTGGGATGCGTTGGGTGTGATTGCCATGCTGCAGCGCGACGGTCGAGTGCTTACGTCTTGTGGATGTTGCGGCGAGAGCATGACGGTAAGTGTTCGCAAAGGCGAGGCCACAGCCAATCCGCCAGGCGTGGTGCACTTCGCCATTCCGGCGAAGCGGTGGTGGGACGACATCGTCTTCAATTGAAAAACCATGCTGATCTTCCGGTCGGAAGAGCATATCGAAAAATGGTGCAAGGCTTGGAGGCTGCCTCGCGGCACGGACTTGAGCGTGGAACAAGCCTGGAAACTGGCCGATTCGTGGTATCGCAACCGCCTGTCACCCGACTGGCGGCGCCGCACGGTGGATGAGGCGCACGAGTTGTTCCGTTCGCTGGGACTAACTTCCGAGTTCTGGCGGCTGGCCTGAGCAGATCGGAAGACATTCTGCGTCCAATCCTGCAGAGTGCTGCTTGGTGCAAGCCCACGGCCAGTATCCTCGACGGCAAATCCTCTGTTAATCTTCTCCCATGACCCAGGAACTGACCACCCCTGAGACCGCGAACGCAGCAACAAGGGAACGTAAAGAGGCCGCCTATCTTTTCTCCGAGAAGCAGGTGGCTGAAAAAAGCGAACTCGCCAGGCATTTTCTGGGCAGCCGCACCCGTCTGAATGAAAACGTCCACAAAGCCGACAACTTCCTCGTCAAACGCTTCTACAACCTGGATCACAACACCTACCTCGAAGGCGCTCTGCCCGCGAAATACAAAGAATTGATGGGGCTTGTTGCCTCCGCCTGTTTGCGTTGCGACGATTGCATTTACTACCACGTCATTCAGTCCTATCGCCTGGGCTTAACTCGCGCCGAGCAGGAAGAAGCGATCAACGTGGCGCTGGTGGTAGGCGGCAGCATAGTGATTCCTCATATGCGGCGGGCGTATGAGCTGCTGACGGAACTCTACGGCTGAGTGGCTAGCGCCCACGAGGTACGCCGCGTAACGGACTTAGAACGCGTCAATCCCCGTCACGCTCGCCCCGATGATCAGCGTGTGGATGTCGTGCGTGCCTTCGTAGGTCTTGACGCTTTCGAGGTTCATAAGATGCCGCATGATGGGGTAATCATCCGCCACGCCATTTGCTCCCAGAATATCTCGCGACATCCGCGCACACTCGAGCGCCATCCAGACATTGTTTCTCTTCGCCATCGAGATGTGCTGGTGCTGCACTTTTCCGGCGTCTTTCAAGCGGCCAACTTGCAGCACGAGTAACTGCGCCTTCGTGATCTCGTTGATCATCCACGTGAGCTTTTCCTGCACGAGCTGATGCGAGGCAATGGGCTGATCGCGAAACTGTTTCCGCAACAAAGAATACTGCAGCGCACAGTCGTAGCACGCCATCGCCGCACCGACCGCTCCCCACGCGATTCCATAGCGCGCCTGGTTCAAACACATCAGCGGAGACTTCAACCCGCCCGTTCCCGGCAACAGGTTCGACTCGGGGATCCGCACATCCTGCAGTGACAGGCCCGATGTCACCGAAGCACGCAGCGACCACTTCCCGTGAATGTCGTCCGCCTTGAAGCCAGCGCGGTCGGTCTCAACCAGAAATCCGCGTATCTTATCCCCTTCATTTTCGACCTTGGCCCAGATCACCGCCACGTCGGCGATCGAGCCCGATGTGATCCACATCTTCTCGCCATTCAGTACGTACTCTTTGCCGACCTTCTTTGCGCGCGTCCGCATGCCGCCCGGATTTGACCCGAAGTCCGGTTCAGTCAATCCGAAGCAGCCGAGCTTTTCACCTTTCTGCATCGCGGGCAACCAGGTGTTTTTCTGCTCGTCGGTGCCGAAGGTATAAATCGGATACATCACCAGCGCCGACTGCACGCTGACAAACGAGCGCACTCCGGAATCTCCGCGTTCCAGTTCCTGCGTGACCAGGCCGTATTCGACGTTCGACATGCCGGCGCAGCCGTAGCCGTCGAGCGATGCGCCGAAGAATCCCAGATCGGCCATGGGCTTTACCAGTTCGCGCGGGAAGCGCCCGGCGCGGTTGCACTGCTCAATGATCGGCACGAGATTGTCTTCGATGAACTTGCGCGCCGTGTTGCGCACCAGGCGCTCGTCGTCATTCAGCAACGTATCGAACTCGATGAAATCCACACCACGGAATTTGATGGCCGGCATAACGTCTCACCCCACAAAGTCAGCAGACCCGGAACGGGAAACCATTCAAAGTAGCAGAGCGGCGGGGAACTCAGCAATGCGAAGGCATATAATGACGGACCGTCGCAGCGATCCATCAAATTCTTCCGAATTCCGCCAATTTCTTGAGTTTCTCTAAAATACGGCAAGAATCGTTTTAATAGAGGCACTTTTTCGTTGACAGAATGTCCCTTCCGTATAGAATGCGAGAGGAATTTCGCGGAACTGCGGCTGGGTAGCTCTGTTTGCGACCCCGCGAGCCACGATCGACCCTTCCCTGAGCCCTGTTATCTCCGCAGGATAATGGGGCTTTGTTTTAAGAACGTGAATGAGTTCTACCGCCAACCCGCCCGCTGACGTCCGGCTGAGGCGTTCGCTCACGCTCTGGGACCTGATTCTGTACGGCGTCATCGTGATTCAGCCGGTCGCGCCCATGTCGGTGTTCGGGGTGCTCAGCGACCGTGGACATGGGCACGTGGTTACGACCATCCTGATCGCCATGGTGGCGATGCTGTTCACCGCCATCAGCTATGGACGCATGGCGCGCGCCTATCCCAGCGCCGGCTCGGCCTTCACTTACGTCGGCCAGGAAATCAATCCCGCTCTTGGTTACGTCACCGGCTGGAGCATGGTGATGGATTACATACTCAATCCGATCATCTGCACCATCTGGTGCAGCCAGCAGGCGCACGTGTTTGCTCCCGGCGTGCCGTACTGGACGTGGGCTGTCTTCTTTGCGCTCGTATTTACGCTCCTGAACATCCAGGGAGTGAAAACTTCGGCCCGGGTGAACTCGGCGCTGGCTGCGGGAATGGGCGTGGTGATCGCAATTTTCTTTGTGGTCGCGGCCCGCTACATCTTCGGGCACCCGCATGACGCCGCAGGCTTCTACACCCGGCCCTTCTACGACCCAAGCATGTGGAACACGAAAGCCGTGCTCTCAGGAACATCGATCGCGGTGCTCACCTACATCGGCTTTGACGGCATCTCCACACTCTCGGAAGAAGCGGAAAACCCGCGCCGCAATATTCTGCTGGCCACGGTGTTGACCTGCCTCGTGATCGGCATTCTGTCTGCTTTTGAGGTCTACGCCGCGCAGTTGATCTGGCCCGCATCGCAGCCTTTTCCGGACGTCGACACCGCCTTCGTTCATGTCGCCGGCCGCGCCTGGAAGCCGATGTTCGGCATTATCGGATTCACTCTGCTGGTCGCCAACTTCGGATCGGGCATGGGTGCGCAGATCGGCGCTGCTCGCCTGCTCTACGGCATGGGAAGAAGCAACGCGCTTCCGAAATCGTTCTTCGGGGTCGTCGACGCGAAGCATCGAGTGCCACGGAATAACGTGCTGTTTGTAGGTACAATCGCGCTGATTGGCGCGTTCGTGATGAGTTACGGCCTCGGCGCGGAGATGCTCAACTT
>Ga0187860_1002623_pt1 | contig 14717 bp, 13 predicted proteins | sample June2016WEW_10_4_FD_132981 | JGI IMG/M metagenome (GOLD analysis project Ga0187860, IMG submission 132981) | Peatland microbial communities from SPRUCE experiment site at the Marcell Experimental Forest, Minnesota, USA - June2016WEW_10_40 | ecosystem: Environmental > Terrestrial > Soil >... | reverse complement strand
ACCCTGCGCAACCTGCACTTCGCCGACCCGGTTTAACGAAAATTCCAGATCTCGCTGCCAGCGCGCGTTGGCGGCATTAGATTGGCCATCACCCCCTGCTCCAAGCTCATATTTTTTGTTAGATGCGGTCGCTTCCGGCTTCTCGCAAGATGCCCCGAGCCGCGGCCTAGCTCGCCTTTGCCGTCGGCACTTTGCGCACCAGCGGCGTCACGCGCAGTGCCGTTATGCGGTTGCGGCTCTTGCGCAGGACCTGGAAACGGAAGCCATGGAAGGTGAAGCTTTGTCCCGGCTCCGGGATCGAGCGCGACTCATGGATCACCACGCCGGCGATCGTCGTCGCCTCGTCGTCGGGAATGCTCCAGTCCATCGCCCGGTTGAGATCGCGCACCGGCACCGCGCCGTCGACATTGACCGAGCCGTCCGGCAGCATGCGCACGCCGGGAACCGCGATGTCATGTTCGTCGGTGATGTCGCCGACGATTTCCTCCATGATGTCTTCCAGCGTCACCAGCCCCTCGAGTTCGCCGTATTCATCGACGACAAGCGCCAATGCGGTCTTGCGGTGAAGGAACGCCTTGAGCTGGTCATAGAGCGGCGTGGTGTCCGGCACGAACCATGGCGGCGTCGCCAGCGACATGATGTCGATCTTGGCGGCATCGCCGCCGGCAGCGTGCAGCGCGCGCAGGATATCCTTGGCGTGCAATACCCCGACGACGTTGTCCGGAGAACCGCGCCAGAACGGTATTCGCGTCACCGCTGCGGCAAGGATGGCATCGACGATCTCCCGCGGCGGTTCGTCGGCATCGAGCATCACCATCTTGGTGCGATGGATCATCACGTCCGAGACGGTAAGCTCGCGCAAGTCGAGCAAGCCGCCCATCATGTCGCGGTCGAGCTTTTCCACGACGCCGGCGTGGTGCATGAGGTCGACGGTGCCGCGCAATTCCTCGCGCGGCGTCAGGATGGATTGAATCTTGCCGACCGGCATGCCGAGACCGCGAAGAATAATACGCACCAGCCATTCGACCACCCGCAGGATCGGCCCGAACCAGCGCACCATCCGATCGACCGGCTGGGCGACGACGAGCGCGATGCGATCGGGCATGTTGAAGGCCGCGGTCTTCGGCAACACTTCGGCGAACACGAAGATCAGCGCGGTCATCACCAACGTCGCGTAGATCACGCCAGCATGGCCGAAGAACGCGAGCAGAAGGCCGGTCGCCATGGTGGAAGCGGCGATGTTGGTGACGTTGTTGGCAAACAAGATCGCGCCGAGAAGCCGCTCGCGCCTCGCCAACAGCCGGTTGACGATGGTCGCGTCGCGGTTGCCCTGCTTTTCCAGCCGCATCATGGCCGCGCGCGAGGAGGCGGTCAGCGCCGTCTCGCCGGCGGAAAAGAACCCCGATACCAACAGGCAGATCATGACCGCGGCGACGGTCAACCAATCGTAAATACTCATTTCTCCGCAAGCTTCTCGCTGAGGAACCCATGCACCTCGCGCTGGTCGACGCCGGTTTCGACGAAGGCGGCGCCGATGCCGCGCACAAAAATAAATGTAAGCATTCCGCGCTTCACTTTCTTGTCTTGCGCGATCAAATCCATCAGCCGGTCGACACTGGGCAATCCTCCTGGAATGTCCTTGGGCCGGGTCGGCAAACCGACCTCCGCGAAATGGCGGATCGCGCGGTCGGCTTCCGAGTGAGGAATCAGACCCTGGCGCGCCGAAAAGGCGAATGCCAGCGACGTACCGGCAGCAACCGCCTCGCCGTGCAGCAGACGATCAGAAAACCCGCACGCCGCCTCCAGCGCATGGCCGAAGGTGTGGCCGAGATTGAGCAACGCACGCTCGCCAGTTTCGCGCTCGTCGCGCGCCACGATCGCGGCCTTGCCGCGGCAACTGACCGCGATGGCGTGCTCGCGCGCAAAACTACCGACAGAATTACCGCCGGCGAAGACGTCGCGCCAGTTCGCCTCGAGCCACGAGAAGAAGGCGGCGTCGCCGAGCAAGGCATACTTGGCGACCTCCGCATAGCCGGCGCGGAACTCGCGCGCCGGCAGCGTGTCGAGCGCGGCGGTATCGGCGAGCACCAGGATCGGCTGATGGAAGGCGCCGATCAAGTTTTTGCCGTGGGCGGAATTGATCGCGGTCTTGCCGCCGACCGAGGAGTCGACTTGCGCCAGCAATGTGGTCGGCACCTGCACGTAATCGAGCCCGCGCCGCACCGCCGACGCCGCGAAGCCGGCAAGATCGCCGATAACGCCGCCGCCGAGCGCGACAACAAGGTCACCGCGCTCGATGCGCGCCGCAATGATCGCCTCGCAAACCCGTTCGAACATGCGAAAGCTCTTCGAGCCTTCGCCGACCGGCACGATGATGCGGCTCGCCGCCACGCCGGCACCGGCAAAAGCTGCTTCGACGGCCGCAAGATGATAGTGCGCGACACTTTCGTCGGTGACGATGGCGGTCTTGGACCCCGGGCGCAAAGCTTCGATGCGCGCGCCGAGCGACGCAATCAGTCCGCGCCCGATCACGATGTCGTAGCTGCGCGCACCGAGCGCGACCCTGACAATTGCCGGATCGGCACGAAGGGGTACCGTCATGCGCCGGCCTTTCCCTGTTGCGGTGCGGCTTTCATGAACGAAACGAGCGCCGACATGATGTCGGCAACAATGGCGTCATGCGCCACTTCCCGCGACTGCACGGTGAGATCGGCCTGCGCGTAGGTCGGCTCGCGCTCGATCAGCAACTGGCGTAGCGTCTCGGCCGGATCGGCGGTCTGCAACAGCGGCCGTTCGTTCCTGCGCTTGCTGATCCGCCGCGCGAGGACGTCGTATTCGGCCTGGAGCCAGATCGAAACGCCTTTCACCTTTACGAGCGCCCGCGTATCCGCGTTCATGAACGCGCCGCCGCCGGTCGCCAGCACCTGCGGGCCGCCCTCCAGCAAGCGGGCGATCACGCGAGCCTCACCGCTGCGGAAATACGCCTCGCCGTGACGGTCGAAAATGTCCGCAATGCTCATTCCGGCGGCTTTTTCGATCTCGGTGTCCGCATCGACAAAGGGGATGGCCAAGCGGGCGGCGAGCCGGCGACCAACCGACGACTTGCCGACGCCCATCATACCGACGAGCACAATCGAACGGCGTGCCAGAAGGGGCAGGATCGTGGCCGCCGAAACGGTCGCGTTTGCGTCATTTTGTATTGCAATATCAGTCATTTATCATAAGCCCGCAACCACTCGATGGGGCCCCCTATCGGCGCCTCTACACCTCCGGCCAAAACGCCTGGTCGATTGGCCGGACGACTTGCCAGGCCGAACCGAACATGATCGTACTCGGTCCTGTTCGCCGGCACCAACGAGATCAGCGCGGGCGCCTGACGATGCCGAGCCTGCTTCGCTTTCTTACTGTCGTCGCTCTCCTCGGTGCGATCGTCTATGGCGGTCTATATTCGCTCGCGCATTTGGTGCAACCGAAGCCGCGCGAGATCACTGTCTCGATCCCGCCCGACAAATTCTTCAAAAACCGCTGAGGGCTTGGGCCAGATGGGTCGCAAAGCGGCGCAGGAAATGGCTCGTGGAACGGCTCGTGCGGCCAAACATTCCGACCAGCGCCTGATCGCGCTTTTTCTCGACATGCTGGCGGCCGAACGCGGCGCGGAGAAGAACACACTCGCCGCCTATGGCCGCGACCTTGCCGATTTCAGTGCCTTCCTCTTGGACGCTGGACAATCCGTTGCTGCGGCCACGACCGACGACGTGCGCGCTTATCTCAGCCAGCTGGCGAGACGCGGGATGCAGCCGGCGACGGTGGCCCGGCGCCTCTCGGCGATCCGCCAGCTCCATCGCTTTCTTTACGCAGAAGGGCGGCGCAAGGACGATCCGGCTGCGGTGCTCGAAGGTCCGAAGCGCGTTCGCGCGTTGCCGAAAACGCTCACGCTTGCGGAAGTCGATCGTCTGCTGGGCGTGGCCGGCCAGTCCGATCCGGAAGCGCCGCTGTCCGTGCGGCTGCGCGCTTCGCGCCTCGCTTGTCTGGTCGAACTCCTCTACGCCACCGGCCTTCGCGTGTCAGAGCTCGTGGCGCTGCCCGCTTCGGCCGCCCGCGGCGATACCCGGGTCATCGTCGTGCGCGGCAAAGGCAACAAGGAGCGCCTCGTGCCGCTCAACGATGCGGCCAAGCGCGCCATGACGGAATACTTGGCGCTCCTCGCGCAGTCCGGCAGTGGCGGCGCGGTGGCCGGCTCGAAATGGCTGTTCCCTTCCTTCGGCGATAGCGGCCATCTCACCCGCCAGCATTTTGCCCGTGAGCTTAAAGCGCTGGCCGCGTCCGCGGGCTTGCGGGCCCCACAGCTAAGCCCCCATGTGCTGCGTCACGCTTTCGCCAGCCATCTCCTGCACAATGGCGCTGATCTACGCGTGGTGCAGACCTTGCTCGGCCACGCCGACATTTCAACCACGCAGATCTATACCCATGTACTCGAGGAGCGGCTCAAAAGCCTTGTCCGCGATTTGCACCCGTTAACGGACGTCAAAAATTGATTGATAGCAATCGCGGACTGCTTCGCATCGCTCGCTGCCATGCTCAGCCGCGCGTTATGGTGATGAAAGTCGGTATTGCGTAATGCGCTCTTATCTCGATTTCGAAAAACCGGTGGCCGAGCTCGAGGCCAAGATTGAAGATATGCGCGCGCTGCAGGCCGGCGGCGAATCCGTCGCGATCGGCGAGGAGATCAACCGTATCGAGGTCAAGGCGGATCAAGCGCTCAAGGAACTCTATGCCACGTTGACGCCCTGGCAAAAAACGCAAGTGGCGCGGCATCCGCAGCGGCCGCATTGCCTCGATTACGTCGCCCAGCTCATCGCCGATTTCGTTCCGCTGGCCGGCGATCGCACCTTCGGCGAGGACGCGGCGATCGTCGGCGGGTTCGGCCGCTTCCGCGGCGAGAGCGTGTGCGTCATCGGTCAGGAAAAAGGTTCCGACACCGAAAGTCGTCTCAAGCACAATTTCGGCATGGCGCGGCCGGAAGGCTATCGCAAGGCGGCGCGGCTCATGAACATGGCCGATCACTTTGAAATTCCGGTGATCGCGCTGGTCGACACCGCAGGCGCCTATCCAGGCATCGGCGCGGAGGAGCGCGGCCAGGCCGAGGCGATCGCGCGCTCAACGGAAGCCTGCCTGCGGATCGGCGTGCCCAATGTCGCGGCCATCATCGGCGAGGGCGGCTCGGGCGGCGCCATCGCGGTCGCGACCGCCAACCGCGTGATCATGCTGGAGCACTCCATCTACAGTGTGATCTCTCCCGAAGGCGCGGCCTCGATCCTGTGGCGCGATACCGCCAAAGCGCAGGAAGCCGCCTCAAGCATGAAGATCACCGCGACGGATCTGGTACGCTTTGGCGTCGTCGACACCGTCGTGCCCGAACCGACCGGCGGCGCGCATCGCGACCCCGCCGCGGCCATCGCCGCGACCGGAGAAGCGATCGCCGCCGCGTTGGCCCAACTCAAAGGTCTCGACCCGGCAACCATCGTCCGCTTGCGGCGCGAGAAATTCATGGCGATCGGGCGGACGCTGGGCTGACCCGTCTGAACTCCATCTCCCAAGACCGGGCTCTACACCCGAGCCGCCACAATCGTGCCGTGATTGGTCGCGGTCCGCCGTGTGTTTGCAGCGAGCGGGTACCCCTTACCGGGAGATCGGCGGCTAACATGTTGGTTTTACCGGTCAAATTTGCCGCAAAATTTACCATTCATTGACAGCGGCCGTGGTCCACCTTGGTCCGCGCGCCTTGCGAAAGCCACCTCGTAGGGATAACGATTGCTAATTGATGGTTCGGGGACCATCCACCGGTCGGGGAGTATCGCATTGATCCGCGCCAAGCTGGTCCGCGCGCTGATGATATCGGCGGTTCTCGCCGGGTCGTTGGCGCTTGCCGGCTGCTATGGCGAGGACGGCTATCAATTGCCGACCAAGGCGATGAAAGAGCTGTCGCCGCAGATGCTGTCGGCGCTCGAACAGAAGAATATGCCGAAGGATTCACCGATCCTCGTGCGGATCTTCAAAGAGGAATCGGAACTCGAAGTCTGGAAGCAGGACACTACCGGCCGTTTCCAGATCCTCAAGGTGTATCCGATCTGCCGTTGGTCGGGCGATCTTGGGCCGAAGGTCCATGAAGGCGACCGCCAGGCGCCCGAGGGCTTTTACACGATCACCCCCGAGTTGATGAATCCAAACTCCAATTACTACCTCGCGATCAATACCGGATTTCCCAACGCCTTCGACAAGGCGAACGACCGCCACGGCGCCTTCCTCATGATCCACGGCGACTGCTCGTCGCGCGGCTGTTACGCCATGACCGACGAGCAGATCGGCGAGATCTATTCGCTCGCGCGCGAATCCTTCCTGGGCGGCCAGCAGTCATTCCAGATCCAGGCCTATCCGTTCCGTATGACGCCGGTGAACCTGGCGCGGCATCGCACCAATCCGAACATGGCCTTCTGGAAGATGATCAAGGAAGGCAACGATCATTTCGAGGCAACGCGTCTGGAGCCCAAGGTCGAGGTGTGCAACCGGCGCTACGTGTTCGATGCGCAACAGCCGCCGAACTCCTCGAAGCCCATCGTGTTCAATCCCGCCGGCCGCTGCCCGGCTTACGTGGTCGCCCCGGAAATCGCCGGGCCGGCGCTGGAAAAAGAGCACGCCGACGAAATTCAATATGTCCAGTTGGTCAAAGCCAACGTTTCGGTCGCGCCGATCCGGAGCGGCCTCGATGGCGGCATGAACAGAGTCTTCCTGGCCCAGGTCGGAGGGAGCATACCGCCGGCAAGAGTACCGGCGCCAGGAGCGTTGCCGCCACAGCCGGGACCCGTCGTAACGGTCGACAATGGCGGCACGCAGCCGACGCTGGCGAGCAAGATTTTTGGCGGTTTCTTCGGTTCGAAGCCCGCCGTAGCACAGACGCAAGTCGCCGCGACCGAGTCGGCGACACAGGAGCGCGGCTCTGATCCGTCGGCCACCGGCACGGCGGCTGCGCCGAAGGCAAAGCCGCATACTGAGACTGCGGCTGTCGGCGAGACGAAGCCGAAGGCCCCCGAACCGCGTAACGCCGAACCGCGCAAGAGCGAACCGCAACAGACTGCGGCAGCGAAGCCGAAGCCCGCGCCGCAGCAAGAAGCTAACGCCGCCGCGCCGCCCGCCGGCCACGGCAGCGTGATAAATGGCGCGCAGCCCACGGTGCCTACCGGTTCGTTCGATAGCCGTTGGGGCGGATTGCAGTAACAACAACCGGTATCGGCCGATCAGTAATCAGATAGACTGATTGCCTATATCCAGCATCTGAATCCGGTTACGCGTATCGCCCGTGGCAATGCTTGAACTTTTTGCCTGAGCCGCACGGGCAAGGCTCATTGCGTCCGACTTTGCCCCAGCTCGTCGGATCTTGCGGATTGCGTTCCGGCGCCGGCGTGGTGCGAGCCGCCGCCGCCACGACACCGCCTCCCGCTCCGCCGATGCCATGGCGCGCCAGTGTCTCGGCGCCGGCAAGCGCCAGCGCCATCTCATCCTCGCCCGTCGTAGGATCGACCTTGTGCGCTTCCATGGCCGGCAATTGCGCCGGCTGCTGTTCCGGCGGCTGCGCCATAATCTCGACGCGCATAAGCTGCGCCGTCACCGCCTCGCGCAGGTTCTGGCTCATCGCCTCGAACAGGCTGAAGGCTTCCGCCTTGTATTCGTTGAGCGGGTCGCGCTGGCCGTAGCCGCGCAGCCCGATCACCTGGCGCAGATGGTCGAGCATGACCAGATGCTCGCGCCACAGATGATCGAGCGACTGCAACAGGATCGATTTCTCGATGTACCGGATGACGTCGGAACCCCACTGCGCGACCTTCGCCGCCATGTGCTCGTCGGCGCGGCGCTCGACGCGGGCAAAAATCTCCTCGTCGGCGATACCCTCTTCCTTCGCCCATTCGTCGGCCGGCAGATCGAGGCCGAGCACGCGGTTGAGCTCTTCCTTGAGCCCCGCGGTATCCCATTGCTCCGGATAGGCGTTCTCCGGCACGTGCTTGGCGACGATATCGTCGATCACGTTGTGGCGCATGTCGGCGACGACTTCCGCCACCGCCTTGTCCTGCATCCATTCGACGCGCTGATCGAAGATGACCTTGCGCTGATCGTTCATCACGTTGTCGAACTTGAGGATGTTCTTGCGGATGTCGAAGTTGCGCGCCTCGACCTTCTGCTGCGCTTTCTCCAAGGCCTTGTTGATCCACGGATGAATGATCGCCTCGTTTTCCTTCAGCCCGAGCTTGGTCAGCATGCCGTCGAGCTTGTCGGTGCCGAAGATGCGCATCAGGTCGTCTTCGAGCGAAAGGAAGAACTTCGAGTGGCCGGGATCGCCCTGGCGGCCGGAACGGCCGCGCAATTGGTTGTCGATGCGGCGGCTCTCATGCCGCTCGGTGCCGAGAACGTAGAGCCCGCCGGCGGCGAGCGCCTTTTCCTTCAAGCGGGCGACTTGCGAGCGAATTTCCGCCGCTTGCGGTGACTTGTCGCGCGCTTGCCAATCCTCGACGTCGGCCAATTCCTGGCGGATGCGCATGTCGGCGTTGCCGCCGAGCTGAATATCGGTGCCGCGGCCCGCCATGTTGGTGGCGATGGTGATGGCGCCGGGCACACCCGCCTGGGAGACGATATAAGCTTCTTGCTCGTGATAGCGGGCGTTGAGGATCGCGAACACCTTGACCTTGGTGGCGCCTTCGTCCCCGGAATAGAGCGCGGCGAACGCATTGGGGTCGGAAAAATCGTGCTGCTCCCAGCCCTGCTTGCGCAGCATTTCGGCGAGCTGTTCGGATTTCTCGATCGAAGTGGTACCGACCAGCACCGGCTGGCCCCGTTGCTTGCAATCTTCGATCAGCGAGATGACGGCGCGGTATTTCTCCGCCGTCGTGCGATAGACCTCATCGTCGTCGTCGAGGCGGACCATCGGCATGTTGGTGGGAATTTCCAGGACTTCGAGATTGTAGATGTCCTGGAATTCGTCCGCCTCGGTCGTCGCCGTGCCGGTCATGCCGGCAAGTTTTTCGTACATGCGGAAATAGTTTTGGAAGGTGATCGAGGCGAGCGTCTGGTTCTCAGGCTGGATCGGTTGCCGCTCCTTGGCCTCAAGCGCCTGATGCAGGCCTTCCGAATAGCGCCGGCCCGGCATCATGCGGCCGGTGAACTCGTCGATGATGATGACCTCGCCGTTGCGGACGATGTAATCCTTGTCGCGCTGGAACAGTTTGTGCGCGCGCAACGCCTGATTGACGTGATGCACGACCGAGACGTTCTCGACGTCGTAGAGCGAATCGGACTTGAGCAGGCCGGCGTCCTTCAACCCCTGCTCCAATCGTTCCATGCCGATCTCGGTGAGCGTGACGGTGCGCTGCTTCTCGTCGACGTCGTAGTCGGTCTGGTCGAGAGTGGGGATGAAGGTGTCGATGGTGTTGTAAAAGTCGGAGCGGTCGTCGAGCGGGCCGGAAATAATGAGCGGCGTACGCGCCTCGTCGATCAGGATTGAGTCGACCTCGTCGACGATGGCATAGACGTGCCCGCGCTGCACCATGTCCTCGAGCCGGTACTTCATGTTGTCGCGCAGATAGTCGAAGCCGAGCTCGTTGTTGGTGCCATAGGTTACGTCGCAATCGTACTGCTTCTTGCGCTCGGGGTCGTCGAGGCCGTGCACGATGACGCCGACCGTGAGCCCGAGGAATTTGTAGATCTGCCCCATCCATTCGGCGTCGCGCTTGGCGAGGTAGTCGTTGACGGTGACGACGTGGACACCGCGGCCGGCGAGCGCGTTCAGGTAGACGGGAAGCGTTGCGACCAGCGTCTTGCCTTCGCCGGTCTTCATCTCGGAAATCTTGCCTTCGTGCAGCACCATGCCGCCGATGAGCTGAACGTCGAAGTGGCGCTGGCCGAGCGTGCGCTTGCCGGCTTCGCGCACGGTGGCGAAGGCCGGCACGAGGATATCGTCGAGCGTCTTGCCGTCGGCGAGCTGTTTGCGGAATTCGTCGGTGCGTGCCCGCAGCGCCTCGTCGGAGAGCTGCTCGAGCTCCGGCTCCAGCGCGTTGATCTCGTCCACGCGCGGCCGATAAGCGCGGATGCGCCGGTCATTGGACGAACCAAACAGCTTGCGGGCGACAGCGCCGATCATCGCGTGTTTATCCTTGCCGATCCGGGTCGCGCCTGAACGTTTCGCTTGCGCATGATCTTTGCCGACAACCGGCGTCGACTTTTCGGGTTCATGCTTTGCGGTTCCAAGCCATCGGCGCGTGTCCAACCGGCGGAAATTGCAGCGTTATTCTGGCTTCTGCAAGGCGATAGCGGGCGCCTGGATTATGAGCGAGACATAGGAGGGGGTGGTTTTGTTGTCAATGCGAGGGGTCTCTTCACGCGCTCGTTAAGCGACGGCGTCATTCAGCCATTGCCAAGCGAAGGCGATTCGGCGAGTGTCCGCGCCAGCAAAGCCACGCCTGAGCAAGGCGATTTGCCCACTAGCCCAAAGGATTGCGTTCCATGGCCTTCCCTCGCCTATTCGTTTGCCGCGCGCTCGGCGTGCTTGCTTGTGTTGCATTCCTGTCCGCGCCGATCGGCGCTTCTTGGGCGGAGGACAGCGATGCGGTGGTCGCCCGCGCCAACGGCGTCGATGTCCATGCGAGCGACCTCACTTTCGCCGAGGAGGAGATCGGCGGCAACATGCCGACGATACCCCCGGAGCAGAAGCGCGATTACCTCATCAATTATCTCGTCGATATGATCGTGTTGTCGCAGGCCGCCGAGCAGCAGAAGCTGGGCGATCGGCCCGACGTCAAGCACCGGCTCGCCTTCGACCACAACAGATTGTTGATGGAATCGCTGCTGCAGGACGCCGGGAAGGCCGCCTTGACCGATGAAGCGGAACGCAAAGTCTATGACGAAGCCATCAAGCAGGTAAAGAACGAGGAAGAGGTGCACGCCCGCCATATCCTGGTCCCGACCGAGGACGAAGCCAAGGCGATCCTCATACAGCTGAAGGGTGGCGCGGATTTCGCCGCGCTTGCGAAGGAAAAGTCGAAAGATCCTGGCGCCGCCGAAGGCGGCGACCTCGGCTATTTCACCAAGGAGCAGATGGTGCCCGAATTCGCCGAAGTCGCGTTCAAGCTCGATAACGGGCAGATTTCCGATCCGGTGAAGACCCAGTTCGGCTGGCATATTATCAAAGTCGAGGACAAACGCATCAAGCCGACCCCGACCTTCGATCAGGTGAAGCCGCAAATCGAGAATTACGTCGCGCATCGCGCGCAGGCGCAGCTTGTCGAGAACTTGCGCAAAACCGTGAAGGTCGAGCGCCTGGACAAGCCGGCGGCACCGGACTCCTCGCTCAATCCAGCCGCGCCGGCGAAGAAGTGAGGCGCGGCGACTTCATTTGCGATCGTCGTTGCCGGGCTTGACCCGGCAATCCATCACACCTAACGGAACGCTTAATTGCCGCAAGGATGCGCCGGCCAATCCCGCGCATGACGGCGTGGGGTTTTTGTCATGTCCACTGCCATCTCCCCCCTCGCCCCGGCGTCCTTTCCCGAAATGCCGCCGGTGGCCGGCGTACGGCTGGCGACTGCAGCCGCGGGAATTCGCTATCCGGGACGCACCGACGTCCTGCTCGCTCTGTTCGATGCCGGAACGACCGTGTCCGGTGTATTCACGCGCTCGAAATGCCCCTCGGCGGCGGTCGACTGGTGCCGCGATCGGATCAAAGGCGGTGTCGCGAGCGCACTCGTCGTCAACTCCGGTAACGCCAACGCCTTCACCGGCAAGTCCGGTGCGGCTGCGACCAAGCTGACGGCCGAGATCGCCGCCAACGCCGCGCGATGCAAAACCGGCGACGTGTTCCTCGCTTCGACCGGCGTCATCGGCGAACCGCTCGATGCGACGAAGTTCGGCGGTGTCATGGATCGCCTCGTTGCCGACGCCGCGTCCGGCGGCTGGCATGAAGCGGCCAAGGCGATCATGACCACCGACACGTTTCCGAAAGGCGCGGCCGCCATCGTGCGCATGGGCCCGAGCGCGGTGACCATCAGCGGCATCGCCAAAGGCGCCGGCATGATTGCGCCCGACATGGCGACGATGCTGTCCTTTGTTTTTACCGACGCTCCGATCGCGCCCGTGGTTCTGAAAAACCTGCTGCGGCACGGCGTCGAAGACACCTTCAACGCGGTGACCATCGACGGCGACACCTCGACGTCGGATACGCTGCTCGCCTTCGCCACCGGAGCCGCCGAAGCGCGCGGCGTGGCGAAGATTACGCGCCTTTCCGATCCGCGGCTGGCGGCATTCCGCGAAGGCTTTAATGCCGTACTCGCCGATCTCGCCGAGCAGGTGGCACGTGACGGCGAAGGTGCGCGCAAGTTGGTCGAGATCGTGGTTGAGGGGGCAGTGTCGAAAAAATCGGCACGCCGCATCGCGCTGTCGATCGCCAATTCGCCGCTGGTCAAAACCGCAATCGGCGGCGAAGACGCCAATTGGGGCCGCGTGGTCATGGCCGTGGGCAAGGCCGGCGAACCGGCAAACCGCGACCGCCTGGCGATCTGGTTCGGCGGCATCCGCGTCGCGCACAAGGGCGCGCGCGATCCGGCTTATGACGAGGCAGCGGTTTCCGCCGCGATGAAGAAGCCCGAGATCACTCTGAAAGTCGCGCTCGGCCTCGGCAAGGGCCGCGACCGTGTACTCACCTGCGACCTGACCAAGGAATACGTCGCCATCAACGGCGATTACCGATCTTGACGGCTGCTTAACCATTGCGGCGAAAACCGGAAACGGGCCGACGCCGTTGAAACGTCGTTTACGATGCACTCCGTAAAGTGAGTCGGGGCCGTGAGCATCAAACTTGTCCTTGTTGCCGCCTGTGCCCTGATCGATCCCGATGGGCGCGTGCTCCTCGCGCAGCGCCCGGAAGGAAAGTCGATGGCTGGGCTTTGGGAATTCCCTGGCGGCAAGATCGAGTCCGGTGAACAGCCGGAGATAAGCCTGATCCGCGAGTTGAAGGAGGAGCTGGGAATCGTCGTCAAGGAGGAGTGCCTCGCGCCTCTGACGTTTGCGAGTCACCGTTATCCGGACTTCCACCTGCTCATGCCGCTATATGTCTGCCGGCGCTGGGAAGGGATCGTCGAAGCGCGGGAGGCGCAGAAGCTCAAATGGGTGCGGCCGCACGATTTGCGCAATTATCCGATGCCACCTGCTGACGAACCGTTGATCCCACACCTCACGACGCTGTTGTAATGTGAACAAGGGCCGAAGGCAGAAAGCCGAAGGCAAAGCAAAAGGCAGAAAGCCATGTTAAACATTTCGACCCCCGCGCTTCGTACTTTGTTCGGCCCCTTCCTGCGCGACGAGCGCGGCAGCACGGCCATCGAATATGCGCTGATCGCTTCCGGGGTCTCCATCGTGATCGTCGGAACGATCGTGACCTTGGGCACCAACGTTAAAGGCTTCTACACCAGCGTAGCCACCGCTTTGAAATAGCCGCTCGCTGCCCGGTAGAGTCTTAATTTGAATCGAGCGGCCCTTTATACCATAGCGTCGCTACGAAAGTGGGGACACCATCACTTGATTGCGACATGGCAGTATGGATTTGCTTTACCCCGACCATCTTCTCAAGGGTCCCCAGCCATTCATTGATTCTGCGGTCAAGATCATCGATTTGGTTGCCGCCTTCCGCGCGGAAGATTCTGACGGGCATTTTGCACTCCTGCTTCGATGTTCGTTGCACAAGTTACTCCAGCGACCATACCCGATCCGTCACATTCGCCGCCAAGGCGGGCGTCACGCGCAAGATATTGTGCAGCAGTACCAGATCGCAATGAATGAACCGCGAGCGCCGTCACGGGCGACTGTTAAGCGACGCTGGAGGATTCTGCTATGCCGTTTCTCAGCAACATCGCGAACTGCTGAGGAAGTACTGGCCGGCTGAAATAATAACCTTGCGCCTCTTCGCATCGGTAGGCCCGGAGAAATGCCACCTCATCCAGCGTTTCCACGCCTTCCGCAATGACCCGCAGCTTGAGACTCCGGGCCATGCCGATCACCGCTTTCACAATGGTCGTATCGTCGCCGGCGGTGCTTATCTGACGGACGAACGACTGGTCGATTTTGAGAGCATCGACCGGAAACTTTTGAAGATAGCTCAAACTGGAGTAGCCGGTGCCGAAGTCATCGACGGCTACCTGTACCCCTCTTTTCCTCAGGATTTGGAGGACGGAAGCCGTAAACTCGGCATGCTTCATAAGCACACTTTCGGTCAATTCCAGCTCGAGAGATCTCGGATCGAGACCCGTTTCGCTGAGGATTGCGAACAGACCATCCAGAAAGTTCTTGTCCCGAAACTCCATCGCGGAAACATTTACGGCCATGCTCATGATTGGCAGGCCTGCATCCATCCAGGCTTGGGCTTGCGCGCACGCTTCACGAAGGACCCAGGCGCCGATCGGGAGAATGAGACCGCAGTCTTCCGCGACCGGAATAAACTGCGCCGGAGCGATCGATCCTCGCGTCGGATGCGTCCAGCGTATCAGCGCTTCCGCTCCGGTAATCGCTCCGGTCATCAGATTGACCGTCGGCTGATAGTGCAGCGCGAATTCCTGCCGTTCCAAGGCACGCCGCAGACCCTCCTCGATGAATTGCCGCTCCACGGCCCGGACGTTCATGGCCGGCTT